>ERZ1034691.1006-NODE-1006-length-19638-cov-16.983098_pt1 | contig 19638 bp, 8 predicted proteins | sample MGYA00520638_ERZ1034691 | MGnify/ENA primary metagenome ERZ1034691 (study PRJEB33766, sample SAMN09781763) | gut metagenome | biome: gut microbiome | host: Homo sapiens | place: Madagascar | study: EMG produced TPA metagenomics assembly of the PRJNA485056 data...
AATATTTTTCCTCCATTCAAAATCTGCTGATGAGAAAGGCGGAAATCATGCAGCGGCTTGCCATTGAGTGTTAATGACTTTACACGATAACTGCCTGATATACTGGCTGGTGCAGATATTTCGAAGCGCTTTCCGTTCTCCAGATTCAGCGTAACTTTCTCGAAAGCAGGCGTACCAATATAGTAAAAAGGTGTGCCTGGACATACCGGATAGAAGCCTAAAGATGAGAAAATATGCCAGGCAGAACGCTGTCCTGTTGCATCTTCACCCGAAAAACTGTCATTTTCCAGTATCTGATGCACCCTTTCCTGCGTCTTCTCCGGCGCACCGGCTGCCGCATAGAGATATGCCAGATGATGGCAAGGCGAATAACTGTGCTGATACCATCCCCTATCAAACATCCTGTCTAATCTGGAAATCACCTTACCGTTGCTTACCAGCACCTCCACTTGAGGATGCGCCTTTCTCTCCTTCTTCTCCTCTTTATCAATCAGTTTCTCCTTCTTGTCCATCGGTTTGCTGTCATGAATCACCTCAAACAGACCGGCGATATTCTGCGGAACCGACCAGGTATCCTGACAGGCAGAACCTCCCAGGATATTACTCTTACCTGAAAACAGTTCTTTATCTTCCGCCCATTTTCCATTCTCATATCTTCCGTCAGCCCAGCCCGAAAGCGGGTTGATTACGTTGCGCCAATTCTCAGAACGGCGCATCAGTACCTGATAATCATCCTGATACTGCTGGCGGAGCGTAGCATCCTTGCAGGAATCAAGCAGCAGCTTTGCCATCTGCGCCACGGCAAAGTCATCGTATGCATACGCCAGGGTGCGCGAGGTAGAAGCGGTAGCAGAACCGGCCCCCTCCTCTACCGGAAGATAACCATTCGTCATATAGGAAGTGATGGAGCGGCGGCCCTTTCCGGAACGGTAATCCTTGGCAAGATAAGGAGTAGAGAAGGCATTCATGCGCATTCCCTCGTAAGCCTTCACGGCATCAAAGTTGCGGATGCCCTTGACATAGGCATCGGCAAGTGCGATACTGGCATCATCGCCCAGCATCTCCCTCTGCCCGCAGTTGGCAGTTGGAAAGACAGGCATCCAGACGCCATCCTGATACATCTTTACCAGAGACTGCATCATCTCTCCCGACAGCATCGGCGTAAGAAGATGATAAAGAGGCAACTGTGCGCGGTAGGTATCCCACATCGCAAAGTCACCATATTGCAGTTCGCCGACATCACTCAACTCATGGGGAAGAAACGAACTGCGGTACAGGGCGGTATAAAAGCGGTTCACCTTCGCCGTGTCCTGACTCTCCACATCGATGGTATGCAGACGTTCGCACCACAGGTTGGCAGCATACTCCATCATACTGTTGAAGTCCAGTCCACCATACATATAGTTTTCGGCATTGAGATTGGTCACCGCCTGGTCGCGCGAAGTAAAGGAGGTAGCCGACATCCATTCCATCGCCTTTCCAGTCTTGCCCCTGAAGGTGAGCCAGACTCCGATGCCCGGCTTGCAGGTCACCATCAGTCCCTTTCTTTCCGCCTGCTCTTCATCAAAGACACCATAGTCAACCAGCTCATCTTTATCATAAGCCAGCACGAAATGTCCCCCGAAATCATCCGGTTTTCCCCATCCCTGATATACATGAGGTGCCGGATTATAGGCATAAACCACATGGTTCACGGTATCAATCTCGATGGTTCCCTGTCCGTCATCATTATTGGGTTGGATAACGAGATGAACCAGTTCGTCCTTATCGGGCGTAACACGGAGCATGGAGGTATGGCTCAGGGCAGTCATCTCTGCCTTCAGATGCTCATCCTTCAGCTGTACACCATAGTAATGGGGATGCGATACCTCGTCCTGATGACTGAAAGCGGTGGCACGCTGAGTGGGCTGCAGACGGAGTTTGCCTCCCAAGGCAGCTAGGGTGAAAGAGCCGTAATCCCGTTTCTCGCCACCTCCCGGCCAATGGCTGCACCGGAATCCCTGCAACTGCGTATCCTTATCATTATAAGGAGCCACACAAGGCTGCTCGGAATCCCGGGTTTGGGGAGTCCAGAAGTTCTGGCCGTTCGGAACCAGTACGGCAGGAATTGCCTGTCCCGCTCCTCCCATCGTTTGGATGGCATAGAGCTGGCGCACATGTTCCAGCTGGTGGATACGCTGGTGCATCTCCTGCTTCCATTCTTTCCAGGAATAATAATGAGTTCCGTAAATCACCTGTCCTACAGGCGAAAGCATGATGTCTCTTTCGTTCAGCATGAACTTCACCACCACGCTATCCTTCCGGTTCTTGTAGAATATCATCTGCAGGTTGGCACCCATCGGAACCACGCGGTCCATCCTGTCTGTCTCTGCACCGAGTACTACCTGGTCGGCGTCTTCACGGGCACCGGCAGGAGGCAAGGTGGCATCAAAAAGAAGAGACAGGAGCCGGTAGAGGGCTGTATCATGACCGAAACGGAGGGTGGCTGATGACTGGGAAGAGCGCAAGGCGGCATCGGCTTCTGTTTCGATGTTCTGCCAGAGCGAGATGGCGCTTCGTGCCGGAATCTCTTCATTGGTAGCCATACTGCCGTTGGTGATGTTCATGCGGAGATTGTTGGCTTCATAGATGGCACGGAATTCGGCATCGGTAAAGAGCGCATTCAGGCTGTCTTCCATCTCCTGCGGATAGGCAGGAAAGTTCAGGCCCACATCCTGCAGGGAGGAGGTGAGTCCATACATTTCGGTCATCAGTTTCAGGGGTTCATCTATCTTTGCGGCGTTCTTGAATAGCTGTTGTAGGAAGCGGCGTGGCGAAACCTGGGCCTTCACCTTGGTGCGTTTCTTCAGCGCCTTCAGTTCGGGAGATTCGTAGGCTATCCAAGCCATATCAGCAGAATCGGTCTTCACATCCAGATGCAGCTGGGGCTGTAGACTCCGCAACTGCGAAGTAAAGGCGAGCATACTCTTGGCGCAGCGGTCGGAAACGCTGGAGCGTGCCTTAACCTGATGGCCGGCAGCAAAGATCTGTGGATAATGGGCATACATGCGTCGGGCAATGGCCTGATGCTGCAGTTCACCCAGTCGGGTCAGTTTGCCGCCGTTTCCCTTTGCATTCTCACATATCCGCTTCACGATACCTTTAATCTGAAGTCCGAGCGGAGTAAGATTGCCTTCATCAGCAAACTGCTTTTCTATCCAGAGATAGCGTTCATCCCTCGACATCCATCGCGACCCATGGCGCCCGTAATGACTGATATAATAAGGTGAGAAACCGGCAGGCGCCTTCACAGCCGAAGCATCGGTTCCGGCATCATCCGTTACGGGGTAAGCATAATAGATGCCTCCCATTTCGCGGCGGCTCTGTGCTTGCAGTCCCAGGCAGCAAACCAGCCATAAATATATAAGATAACTTACTTTCTTCATAATAAATAAAAACGGAGAAAACCGCTGTTTATTATGAATGAGTGACAGAACCACTTGCGAAACTTGCCTGTTATTTCTCGGATTTGGATATTTTAGCGCGAATTATTTCTCGGATTTGAATATTTTAGCGCAAATTATTTCTCGGATTTGAATATTTTAATTATCTTTGCTGCTGATATTCAAATAATTATAGATATGACAGAATATATAAAAAGAAATATAGATACTCAGCTTATAGCATGGAAAGAAGATTCCATGCGAAAACCGCTGTTGCTTCGTGGTGCCCGACAGGTAGGAAAATCATCTGCAGTTAAACATTTTGGAAAGCAGTTTAAGTATTTTGCAGAAGTGAACTTTGAGCGCAGCAAAGCTATTAAAACCTTTTTCCATGGTGATCTTGATGTGCGTTCAATAGCTGAAAAGATCAGCAGTTACATCAATGTCCCTGTAGAAGCAGGCAAGACGCTCCTCTTCCTTGACGAAATACAGGAATGCCCAGAGGCCATTATGGCTCTTCGGTTTTTCAAGGAAGATTATCCTGAGCTGCATGTCATCGCCGCAGGCTCACTTCTTGAATTCACACTTCAGGAACTTCCCACTTTTGGAGTAGGAAGAATTCATTCTCTCTTTATGTACCCGATGACATTCGATGAATTCTTGTATGCCAATAATGAAGAGGGGCTAGTAAAAATGCGAAATGAAGCTTGTGGAAATCGTCCCCTAGAACAGGCTTTCCATGATAAACTCGTGGAATACTTCCGTATTTACCTGCTTGTTGGAGGTATGCCGGAATCTGTGCTTGCCTGGACACGTACTCATGACTTCAACCGATGCAGGAACATTCTGGAAGATATTGTGCTGACGTACGAAGATGATTTCAGTAAATATAAGAAGAGAGTCAATTCTGATCTGTTGCGCACTACGATGCGTGGGGTCTGCCATCAGGCAGGTGAAAAGTTGACATTCAAGCAAATATCAGCCGACTATCAAAGTTCGCAGATTAGGGAGGCACTCCGTTTATTGACCCTGGCAGGTATCGTAACTCCTGTAGTCTCTACCTCGGGCAATGGTATTCCTCTGGATGCAGAGGCAGATGAGAAGAGCATGAAGGTACTGTTTCTGGATTCCGGATTACTGCTGGCCGTGCTTCAGTTGGAAGGCAACCTGGCGCAGCAACTTATAGAACTCATTTTGGCTGGTACTCCTCAGGAACTTGTCAACAAAGGTGGACTTACGGAGATGGTTGCAGGACTTGAGATTTTGCGAAACAAACCGTGTATCCAACGTCAGAAGATGTTCTTCTGGGAACAGAAGGGGAAAAGTGTGGCAGAGATAGACTATCTGGAGATTCATAAAATGAAGATTACTCCTATTGAAATCAAATCTGGAACACAAGGCGGCATGAAGAGTCTCTGGCTATTCATGAGAGAGAAGAAACTCACCAATGCCTTCCGGTGCTCTCTAGAGAATTTTGGAGCGTTTGATTATATAGACAAGGAGGATCACGATGCAGTAAGGCATGTTACCATTCTACCTCTCTATGCATTATCATTATTGTAAATAAGTGAGACTTGCGAAACTCCCTTGTAAAGTTTCGCAAGTAAAGTATAAAGCTAAAAAAGGGGGAAGCCAACGCTTTGGCTCCCCCCTTTGGGTTCTTTATAATTCCCTATTGATATTAAAAAACTAGAATATACTATCTTACGGCAATCTTCTGACCCTTAGCCTGAGCACAGGACTGGGTAGATGCCTTCACAATGTAAACTCCGGATGGAACACGGAGAATCATTCTCTGCTTGTCAGGCAACTGATAACTGTGAACCATCTTGCCATCCAATGTAAATACCTGAACCTTGTCGAGCTTCTCACCACCCAAAGCAGAAACAACAATCATGCCGGCAGCTGGTGAGTAAACCTTCACCGGTGCACTCTGCTCTTCGGCCTCTATGCGGTCGATGCCGGTTGTGGTACGGGTCTGGGTGAGGAAGTATCTTCCGTGGTCACCCGCCTTCACCTTCACAGCCTCGCCCTCATGAAGTTCGGTAAAGTTTGCCGATGCAGCATCGTAGAGATAAACCGGAGCATCGAGCTTGTTCACACCCTTCAGGGTAAGTGAAACCTCTTCAGCCTGCTGGCTCACGATACCGAGCGGAATCCAGGACAACTCAGGAACTGCATTCACAGCCACTGCCTCGTTTCCGGCAACGGTATAAACCTGCGGAATATCCTTGAGGTTCTGATCATACAGCAGTTCCACATCCTCCTGGTCATCATAGTCGGCAGAAGCCTCCGGACGCAAGGCGATGCGTGCCCTAGAAGTCTGGCCGTTTGAATTCTCTGTCGTTGCTTCAATGCTCTTTACATAGTCAGATGCCATCTGCAGGCCAGGAGTAATAGTGCGGTCAACACACATCGTAGAAGTGAATCTTACCTCTCTAGTAGTGCCAGCATTCTTCTTAACAAAGAACGACTGGGTAGGCTGGATAGCATAGTTCTGCTTACCCAATTCGGTAGAAGAAATCGCCTTCACCTCACCATTCTCTACAATCCATATTGCCTTCTGCAAACCAGAATTGCCATCGAAGAACTTAGCCATTGAGATAGAGCAGGTATATGGATTCGCCACGAGATAGAATCCGCTGGTGTTATCTGTTCCCAAGCTCTGAGTCATTTCTGCAAGATGTTTCTCATCGTTATTGAAAGCAACGAGAAGTTTGCCATGGCCAGCCTTTCCTATTTGTACAGATGTACCACCAGAAGTCGTTGTTCCATCATAATCGTAGTATTGATAGCTAGTATCAGCCTTTGGCAAACGGAGGAGCGCATTTGGCAAATTAGAACCATCAGCAGGTTTCTTTGGCAAGAGTGCATTACCAGCCTTGATAGAGAAACCACCGAAGGTTCCATCTGCGGCATCGGCATAGCTCTCATCCACCTTATTATATACGTGGCTCCAGTAGCCGAGATTCATATCAACATTTTCTTGAGTAGCTACACTTGGGTAATGAGATGCAGGATAATCTCTCTTAGGAGAGATTTCCATCACATCACTCTTCATCCAGGCTCTCTGATAAACCGGATACTTACTTCGACTATACACCTTATCATCAAACTTGATATCCGTAAATGCCTTGGTCGTCTGCTGACCATCACTTGCTGGCACATACATATCACCGGCGTAGATATACTGCAGAGGCGAAGCCATGGTGTACCACTTGTTAGGCACCAGCTCCTTCTCTACCCAAGCCTTGTCATATATCAGATAGCACTGGTCGCGAAGCTCGCCCTGAGGCTTGAAGTAAATCTGATGACAGGTATTGCCATAGAACTTCTCGCACTTCAGATTACCTGCTTCCAATCCCTTATTGGCATCTGCCTCATTCCAGAACGCCATGATGTCATACTGGATATACTTCGTAGCTTCATTACCCTTGCCATTGGTCAGCTTGGTAGCAATCTGATTGGTGCTACGGTAAACCACATTACCGAGGTCAGGGAATGGCAAACCATTCAGATTGCCGATGGTTACCTTGGTAAACTTCATTGGCACATAGCTGTTCTGCGTAGGAATATCTATCTTCGATGCAGATGCTGCCGCAGAAATTGTACTGCTGCCATAAGTCTGATAATCGGTATAATCCTTATCATACAATTCTGTAGATGATGAGCGATGCCAGTTATCATCATTGTTCCAGTTGGCATTCATACCGCCATCGGCAGTAGGAGTCCAGGTAATGAACTCCGGTACTATCTTCACCTTGAGATAAGACTCGCCAGGGCAATTGGTAGTTCCAGCAGAAGCTGCTCTCTTCTCGTAAACGAATCGGAGAACATAGTAATATCCCTCGTGGAAATTCTCTACGGCATCATCTAAGAACTTGAGATTTAGGGTTGACTGAACTTTTGGATCAATAGCAGCCAACTCTTTGTTCTCCAATGTTGCAACTTGTGTATTCAGCTTCTTTTCCCATAAAGGATCATTCGTAGATGCAACATACACCTTTGCCGAAGCGTCAGCAGAAGTACCATTGTCATCAATGAAAGTAAGAGGCGATGTTATAGCTGTTCCATCTCTCATCGTAGCACTATGAAGAGGTACCTTCAAATATCCCTTAGAAGTCTTCAACTTTTCCAGCTGTGGCAAACCGATACGAAGCGATGCCTCATAACTGCCATCATTGAATGGATAATCCACATCATTGAAACCGAAGTTAAGCTGTGGGCCATCCTTCATCACACGCAATGGGACAGGTATGGCACTAGGACACAACAGATAGGTCTTACCTTTGATTGTATATGGAATATAGCCATCAGCATTCTCAGTTCCCTCAGGCTTCATATAGATTGTATGAGTTTCACCCAAAGGAAGCTTATCCTTGCTGATGGTGATTTCATTACTTGCTGTTTGGCTCAACTTGTTTGCTTCACCCGTACCATCAAGATACCAGTAGAACTTAACATTATCCAATGTTATCTTACCACCATTATTAGGGTCAGTTGTAGTCAATTGTCCCTTGATTTTAACATCATAATTGTCAGCTTGATCGCAAGGAATCTTATAATCTGTTACGATATTGCCATCAGTATCAGTAATGATTGGATGCTGGCTAACCATTTCGAACCAGTTACTGTACAACGAGCAGACTTCAGCAGGTGTACCCCAATTAGCATTTCCCTTGGCAGGATCCTCTGTAGATACAGATACGTAATACTTCTTACCAGTAGTCAAAGGATAATATCTATTACTGATAACGATATAAGTTTCACCTTCGCTATCCTTCTCGATCATAGGAGTACCATCTATAGTATACTGGTTGCAAGTTTCCTCTGAATCGAATACGTCAACAGCTCCATATTTATTGCTCTTGTAAGTAATATTCTTTGATGCATCTGAAGTATGCTCCTGTATCGTCTGATAATAAGGATTACTCTCATCATTACCTTCTACTGGCGTTCCCTTCTCATCGACAAAACGGAAGTATATTTTAGTCTGTCCTTTATGTCCGGTAATAGCATTCAATGTCTCGTGGATAGCACGTATCTTCAACTTAACAGAACCAACCTTAGCGTTATCACAAATTGGCTTTTCCTGAATCACCTGGACCTTAGCAGGTGCAAGATACATACGGATATCGTCTACGGCATAGTCTGCACCTTGAGTATTGTTACAGTAATTATCAATCTCCAGTCGGAAATCTGAATACTGCTCTACATTTGACTCTTTTTGCAAAGTAATCTTTCCGTACACTTGATACCAAGTCATTGATTTCAAGCCTTCTACATTATCTTTAAAATCACCAGATGAAAAACTATGTATCAGGTGTTTATCAACAATATCACCATTGACATTTCTGTTAACACCAAATAGTTTAAACATAATCTGTGGTTTGGTATCCGCTCCTGTCATGTTAGCAACGCCCGCTATGAAGATAAGCTGCTGTCCTGTACAAAGATCTGCCGTGAAATCTGCAGCAGCAATTTTTCTACTTTCATCAGATGCATCCACATAGAGGAAATGACCATATTGAGAACCATTGGTCATCTCATACGTCTTATCATATAAGGTATTAGTATCCCACCAAAGATATTTTTCACTAGACGTAGAAACACCACTAAGATTTGCTGACTTATACAAGCAATAATCTCCATGAAGTGGAGAATGACCGATTTTATTCAAACCACCATAATTAGTTGCATCGTAGTCAATCAAATCACGATATACGAAACTATAAGCACGACGATCCCATTTAGATGGTAATCGGTCCTGGTTGTCATTCGGATTTGTAGGAGCAGCCACAGTCTGTTCTACATCATCATCATCAAATGTAATTGGCTTGGTAGCCATTTTATAATGCTCATCAAGATAACTAATAAGTCTGTTATTCAAACCTTCTTTAACTATCTCTTCTTTAGTCATCGGATGATTATTCATGAATCGAACATCAAAGTTGGCAATAGGACAACGGTTTCCGTCATCATCCATTGCATATGCAACTATGAATACAGGATCTCCATAGTTAAATGAAAAATTCTTATCAGACCCTGTCATAGATGCAGGCATCCAACTGCCATTGAGATCTCCCATCGACAAATCAAAGAAACGATTAGTCTCTGTCCCCAGGTTACGACAATAAGTTTTGGTCTTATCATACGCCCACCATTCAATCTTAGTTGCCTTGCATAATTTATTTTTATCGAAGTTGGATTCTACGAGTTTGTACTTTTCATCTACATAATATACCCGATTAGTGAAACCAAAAGAAGCTCCATCTTGCTTATATACACCATCAGCTAATGGATGAAAATAATATTTTGTAGCATCAGACAAATCCAGTCGAAGGGTCACAGTAGAACTTGCATCCTTCATACCAACTGTTATATACTTACCATCCTCATAAGTTCTATAACCTGCTCTTTGCGGATTTTTACCAATAGCCGTATTCATAATATCGTCTGCTAACTGCTTGGCAGAACGGATATGGAAAATGTATCTGATAGAGAGCGTTGGCTCATGCAAAAGATATGTCTTAGATGCATCCATACCATCAATATAACGGCTTACATCACAAGCTATATCTTCACCTGCCCAATCATCAGACGAAACTTCTGCAGGTGCAATATATGTAACACCAATTTTACTGCTTGTCGGAAGCGCAGGATTAAGATTATAAGCAAACAAACCATAGTCTTCACTACCTGATACTCTAGAATTCAGAAGAGATTCTGTAGCACTATTTTTCTTTAGATTGGCACATGCTCTATCCTTCTTAAAATCATACCATCTGAAATACCCCTGTGGTTCGAGAGGTTCTCCAGAGTTATATTTGTCGAAAGGCAATACCAATTCCACGTTATCACCAGCATTTTTTACATAGACATAATACTCCCATTCAGCAGTCTGCTGCATACCATTTTCGTCAAATGCAGTATTAGCATGGCCTACATAATGCTTAAAAGATAATGAAGACGCATTTATGAGCTCATATGATACTTTAGCTTTGATTGTAGGGTCGGCAACTACAGAATTTGACGCTAATATTGGCTTTTCGTTCGATAAATAGAACAACACTTTATATTGTGACAAATCTACTCCTGTCGGTGCAGTAATTCTAAAGTCAAAAGAATGTTTTCTAAAAGGGTAATTTGACAAAAAGAAAAAGTACTTATCATTATAATAGTAATTGTTATAATTAAATGATGTAGTATAATTTGCCTTATCATATGCCGTTGGATTGTACTGTTGTCCATATGAAATTGACCACCCACTGATATCTGCCAAATCTCCAGTTGTGACATTCACAACAGTCATACGCACATAAATACAATCACCTGTTAGTTGAGAGTCATCATAATCTGAATTTTGTGTGGCCCATTTCAACTTCGTATAAATCAAACTAGTCAAAGAAACTTGTAAAGTATTATCTGATCCATATACAGTTTGCTCAGTATAATTATTATCTGCATAATCTACTGATAAATCATTAAATCCATCTGCCCATATAGCATTTGGCAGCAATGCAAGCATTGCTACCAACATATATCTCATTACACTATTAAAAATCTTAGACTTAAACATAAGCTTCAATGTTTTTTAATATTAGTATTATTGTTTTGTTCTGTAATAGTAACTCTGTCTCGTATATTTACGAGCAGCAAAGCTTCTCAAATCCTTGGTGAAAAGTATCTTGTATGTTAGAGACTTGCCGGTTTCGCCAGGCACAGGAACTGTGACCTGATAGAGGGCGCTCTGCTTGTCGGCATTGTCATCATTGAAGGTACCTTCAAAATAGCCGGTGGTTGAATCCCATGATGGAAGACCTTTAAATACCTTTTTGGCATTAGCTGTTTCATCAGCCATACCATCTTCTTTGATTAACTCCCATTTTACTTTGGTATTATCGATACCAGTTACCTCTTTGTCATTACTTGCCTTTACTACCTTTGGCTGGATATGGAATTCCTCTTCCGGGTAATAACAGGTATAGGAAAGAGTGGTTCCGTAATCTGTTATGGATGGATAGAGACCGATGGCTGTAAAGGACTTAACATCAAACTTCAACTTGTAATCATCTAATGAGATTGGGAGAATGTGATGGTCGTTTCGAGCTATCGTTTTCCAATCCTGGAACAGGGCGTAACGCTTAACTCCTGCTGAAGTATTCAGGTTGATGATGAAATACTTGGAAGTATTGCCCGCTGCGCTTTCATTTACATAAAACGAAATCTCATTCTCTGGTTTATAATCGGTTACACCTGCCTTTATCATCTTTGGCGAAGACAGCGTATATCTATAATTCTCCGTTGCAGCCTGCCCTACCAGATTCGGAATACATTTAACTTCACCTTTATCTGCATCAGATGAAGCATCAGAATACTTTGGCAGCAACATGATATTACCATCTGTATTGATGGTAGATGAAGGATTTGAAGTTACATCACTCAACGTAATTTCTTTGATTTCCAAATCAGTAGCACTTGGATTCTTAAACTGAAGTGTAACCTTTGCCAGCATTCTTACTACCCAAAGATTCGTTTTATCAGTTGTTCCATCTTGGTTTACAGTAAGCGTCTGCTCATTGCTCATAGGAATACCTGAAAGAGAAGCATCGAAGCCATTGCCATTCATCTTATATTTCTTGTTCTTAAAATCAACAGCAGAGCCGTTGGTCAACGTACCCAACTGCGTTTTATCAATATTGGCAAAAGAATAGACCTGATAGATGCCTGGGGCTACATTCTCCAGAGTAACCTCGTCTTCCTTAGCATGCTGAGCATCAACCTGAGTTTTCTCTATAGTTTGCACTACCTTATCACCTTGAGTAAGAACAACAAACCAGTTCTTCATATTCTCTGCATCGGAACCAGACTCCCACTCTGGGTTAAGAGCACGGCTATGAGGTGCAGCCTGACCTATAGAGCCAGACGCAGAAGTAGAGAGCTTGAGATGAATGGTATAACCATTTTTGCTTCCTCCATCAGAATTATCAGACATAGAACTGTCGTCTGGCGAGCAAGCCGTAAAGGTGGCAAGCATCGTCAGCACCAACAGCGCCATTATCGTTTTTATCTTATTCATATCTATTACTCATTATTATCCGTCTTATTACATGGAAGTCTCTGCATGGGTATACTTTGCCCACTTCTTGACAGCAATCGTGAGAACCATACCCTTCTTCTCACCCACTACTCCTTTTATCTTGATGCGATAGATGTTATTGCGGACTATGCCATAATACATAGGATCGTTTATAGAACCTGTACCTGTTGGATCACTATGGCGAATGGTATAGGTATAGTATTTATCTGTACCGGATTTACCAGGCTTAGGCTGCTTATTGGTTGTGTCCCAATCAGAAAGCTCATAATACTTTCCTTTAAACACCAGTCCTGTAGCATACTCTTCTAAATTGTCAAAAGTAGTATTCTCCATCGCATAATCAAGAACGAAGAAAGAGCTTGCTGTTCCTAAAACTTTCTTGACAGGAAGGTATCCTGTAGCTGATGGCCAACTTGCATCATTTAACTTACGAACATTATATGTAAGACCACTTGGCGTAGAACCAGTATTCTTACCGGAAGTCCATGGATCTATCACATAGTTTGTAGCTTTCTTGTCGGTTCCCGAAGTTGCAGTCTCATCACCCAAATAGCTCAGAGTTGTTCCCATTTTATCGCCCACACGCTTGATGCAAAATTCACCGGAAGTAAGCTTGTTGTAAGGGAGAATAGACTCCAACACGAAACCACCAACTAATGTGTTTGTAGCATCCTTCACATCAAAAGCATAAGTTCCGGTACCAGGATTTGTTGAAGAATCAACATACTTACCATCACCTGGATCAATATCAATACGGGCAGCCAGACGCTCTATATCAACATTTACTGTAAGCGGATTAGCCTCGGTTCCATCACCAGTAGCATTACCACCAGCAGAAGTCAACTCGGTAGTAGCATCCTTCTCTGAAGTCATGATAAAGTATTTCGAAGTAGAATCAAAAGCCGGAAGATGAACATCTCTAAGTTCACTCAGTTTCTTGTTCAAGTAGGTTAGAGTGATGTCACCGGCATTCGCTACCACCAAAACATGATATGCCTTGGAAACGACGATTGGCAAACATTGCTTTTTCTCGAACGTATATACCTTATCAAATTTGGCACCACCTGGCTTCTCTGTTGGTTTCTCAAAATAGAAAGCCTGCTCTATCTTTGCATCGCCATCGCTTATGCCAGTGCTAGAGTAAAGAAATACGCAGACATTATTCACCTTATATTCGTTTTCAAAAGCCGTTTCTCTTCCATCTCCATCTTCACCTCCATGAGGACCTGCTGCACGAGACGTGGCTTGGGTATCACCAGCCACAGCTACCTGCACAGTAAAGTAAGCCTCTCCCTTGAAGGCGTCGGGCTTGCCGTCATCATCATCGGTGCTGCCAGCGCAGGATGCGAATGCACCGATGACAAGAACTGAAAGCAGAAGCAGATATATTGATTTCAACTTCTTCATAATCCTCTTAGTTGTTAAGTACTTCAAACTGTATTCTCTGACTCCAGCTAAGCGCATTCACGCTGATAGTAATGTAAGCGTATTTCAACTTACCATCTTGAAGGAAGAACTGTAACTTATAGTCATAAGCTCTATCCAAGAACTCTTGTGGAGTATACATATATTCCTCACTGGTGCGAACTCGGCTCAAGAGGTCAGGCAAATCTACATCTACCACGGTCTTGCCTGTTTCCTTGTTGGCGATGATCAATTTGCCATCGTCCTTCGCCTTATCGTGATAAATCAGACGGGAGGTCATAAAGTCGGCATGAGCTATCTTGCCCACTCCTTCCAATTCATTACCATTAACATCACCAGCGGTAGAACCTTCACGGTCTTCTGTATTCCAAACAGCATGTGGAGTATAGATAACTTGATTAGTCTCATCGAGTGAATTGTCACAGAGGATGCGGGAGTTATGGTCTTGGATGATAAAACTATAGTCGTTTACATCCATTGTGGTTGGATCGTTGAGTTCACGCAAGGTAACATTAATCTTCTTGGTATCACGTACCAGCGAAACGGTGGTATAGTTTGGACGGGTAGCGGAATACTCTACCAGCGCATCTGACTTACCATGCCACAGGGTATCGAGTGGCAAGTTGTGGTTATCTATGATATAATAACCATTGCGCTGAACCTTATCAAGGTTTACCTCCAATTTATCCATCTTATCGCCCACATCAGGTTCTGTACGAACGAACTTTGCACGCTGGGTATTCAACTGATCAGCATAAGCATTCTGTCCAGCCAAAGCTATGAACTGATACTTGCCTGGTTGAAGATCGGTAATATGCATTTTATAGTCTATATTTTTCAAAGGCAGCGCAGATAAAGAGTTTGCCTCTTCGAATTTCTTCACAAAATTTCCATTTTCATCATAGACATAAAGGGTTACCGCCCCAACATGATCATTGAACATGTCAGCACGCTGCAAGTTATAGTCATACTTAAACTTGACATAAATCCCTGTAGGACAATCGTCGGTGTCGGTATGCCACATATCACAGGAGGCAACCGTCAAGAGTGTAGCAATCGCCAGCACTCCTCTTTTCACCAAGCTAAAAATCTGCGCTTTCATATATTTCTTCGTTTTATATATATTGAATCTAATTATTATCACATGAAGTGTCGGACAGAATCCGAATATCACCATCTCTTTGCATCTGGCGATGCGATGCCTTGCTGTTCAACAAGCTTGTTTATCAGATTATTTCTGATGCAGTTATTTGTTTTATTATATATGCCCCCACCTGAAAAAGGTGGGTGGGGGCAGAATTATTTTACTGAAGGATTGTTTCTTGCTTACGAACAGCCCAAGAAAGAGCATTAATCTTGCAAGAGATATAACGCTTCAAGTTATCATCAGGAGTATCGTCATTGTTTACATTAAGTTCACCTGGTGTTGAAGCACCAATTGCTGCTACGCCAGTAACATCAAGTTTATACCAGTTGTTACGGAGAACACCATAACGACCCAACCAATTCTGCTCACTATTTGGATCAGGATAAGATACGGTTGTCTTGTTTGAAGGATTCCAAGGAGTCAACTCGTCACCAAAGTGCTTAATCAAAATGGTATAGTATGCATAACCATCCTTGAACTCATTAACCTTAATATATGGTTTGAATGTAGTTAAGTCGGCATCACTAACAACCTGATCTGTTGCTCCATCAGTTAAAGTCATCTTTGTGATAGTCACTTCTCCTGCAGCATCGGCAAATTCAACATCCTTCACAGTAATTGTTGCTGTTACAGTAGGATAATAATGTGTCTTTACATATGCAGAACCCATTTCTGCCATGAATCTCTTACCAATTTCATTCTTGACGTCAGCTTTAGAATATACTACACCCTTGTTGTCGTCAATTGTGAAGAAAGTACCGTCATGGTAACCATCAGGGGTAATCTTCATCTTTACAATTGCACAAGTTGTCTCCTTTACATTCTGGTGAGCTACATTAAATGTATTCTCATAGCAATAAGTGCTTGCGCCACCTGCCAATGTTGGTTCGGCATTTCCATCAGTGAAAGAAGGAGCTGCTTCATAGTTAGCATCTTTGCCCCAATAGGTTCTGTAATTACCAGTAGCAATTGGAGAAATACCTGCAAAACGGTAAGAATTATTGTCATAGTCTACATGGGATGTTGTTGTAAAATCTGTAGCATCAGACTTATAACCATTCCAAGTATTATCATACTGGCGAGTCAAATAAGAAGAGGTATTTACATTAGCCAATTTCCAACCCTCCAAAGAATATGCAAAAGTTTTTGCTGTACTACCGCTACCTACACTAACTTTATTTTTAGAAGTACCTGTAGCATTTCCCAAAGTTACCTTAGCAGCCAAACGCTCAACATAAATATTAGCAGCAGGATGAGAAGTTGCCTCTGACTCTGTTGCATAAATTTTATCTGTAACATCTGTCAATGTTGTAGCTTTCTCAGTACTAATATCAGCCTTACCTGGCTTGCTAATGATAACAGCATTTGACATCATCAGATTATCCTCTTTCAAAGGTGTATCTATATCCTTCTTTGACAAGTCCGCAAAGGTACCAGTAAAGTCAGTTCCATTTACCTGTAAAGTATTAGTAGGAGTTACTTTTAATGCATCATTATGGTTCAATACAACAAAAGCATATATTTTATCTGTAGACGATGCAGAAATCACGTTGATTTTCTGAACCTTTGATAAAGTGGTAGAGATTTGATCACTAGGCGTAAGATCCTTCTTCCAGCCACTCAAATTATAAGCAGCCTTGATTTTTGCTGTTGCTTCATCTGCTCCCGCAAAAAGGATAAGAGTGGCATCCTTAACATTGTACTCTTTTGCATCACCATGATCAAGAACATCATTAGCTGCACGCGAGGTTGACTGAGGCTGAGTAGGCAAATTCAATGTTACATTAACAAAGCCTTGACCATCGGCACCAAACTTACCAGTTCCACCACCATTCAGATCATCACTACTAGAACAAGAACCGAGCATCAGCCCCGCCAATGCAACGGAAAATAATAAAGTTTTCTTCATCTTGTAAGTTATTATAGTTGTAATTAATAATTATTTCTTTACTTATAAACGCTCTTAAAAATCTAATTGTATTACATTTTTATATATTTGGTTTACAATTCATCTAATACGTTATATTTGAGTCACTTTCTGAAGTTGTACTTAGAAAAGTTTTGCCTGAGCTAGGAGCCTGTCCCAGGCCAGGGCAGTACCCTGGCTCTAAGGAATAGCTATATTGTCCTAAACAGACAGTATGTATAACTTTATAGATTCTGTAAATTTTCTTTTGCAGAAGCAACACCTGCCTTGGCTGCCTGCTCCAGATAATAACGAGCTTGCTTCTCGTTGCCCTTCAGCATCTCATAGACCCCTCGGGCATTCTGGGCATCGGCACTGGTTCCAGCCTTGTCAAGATATTGTTTCGCATCATCTGCATCACCGGCATTCAAGCGGGTTATGGCTGCATTCAGATTCGCTGTCTCATTCTCTGGGAACATGCGGACGGCGATCTCCATCACTTCATTAAACTCCTTGCTGCCTGGCTCGTAAGTCTGGGCTACCATGAACATCTCCTCCTGGCTCAACTGCTGTGGCTTGGTCTTGATAATCTCCTTTGCCTCTTCCACATCGAAAGGTTTCACCTTATAAGTAATGTGGTAGTCGGAATGGCGGAGGGCAGGATACCAGGTATCAAGCATGAAGCGATACTCTGAAGGATACTGCTTCTTAATCTTCAACTCGCGGGCATCCGGATTCAGACTCTTGTCTGCAATAATCGCCAGAATGGCATCCTTATGCTCCAGGTTGCTACCTTTAATATAAGCTATCAGACCATCCCAATCCTCTGGAGTAGAAGAAACCGTGAAGAGGTTGTTTGGCAACTTCACCATCCGGCGGACATATTCGGTCAGCGTCTTGGCACGGTTCTTTGCCAGATAATCATTATGGGTGTAAGGACTCTCAGGTGATGCATAACCATGAATGTTGATGCCGCTCACTTCGAGGTTCCTGTCTTCCTTCAATGCATTGATGGTGCGGATGATGCTATCCAACTGTTCCGGATTACGACGGTAATCAGGATGCAGCTCAATACGGTCTACCGGGAAATCGATATAAGCGCGCTTATCCAGATGACGGACCTTGATTGCCTCTACCTCCGGACGGACGAAAGAAGCTACCGGCTGGCGACGGCGAGAAACCGTGAAATCATTGCCATCCTGCAGATCACCACAACCGCAGAGGTCTTCGTGAATATCCAAATCGTAGTTTCTTTCCTTAGAAGAGAGAGGAACGGAGGCAAGATACTTCACTGTCTGCTGCTTCTTATTGTCTCGCTTCACCACCAAAGCCTGAGGTGAAAGCTGCAAATGTTTCTTTCCTACTCCACGGTCATACATAATCTGCTGTCTTCTGCCGTTGATAACAATCTCCGGCATCTTGAGCAGCTCACCCTTATGCTTGATCATCGGAGTATAGACAAGCTGGTTGTTGGTAGGGAGATCCAGGGAATCGAGATTCAGATCCATCGCAACCGTAACCAGGTCATTGTGATGAGACATCTGTACATTAGATACCTGAATCTTATCGGCAGCCAACTTGAGACTCTTGCAATCCTGGGCTGCAAGAGGCATAGCCATCAAAAGAGAGCTGAATAATAATATGTAGTTCTTAAAATCTTTCATACTCATAGATTATATTTAATGAGTTACAACATATAAATAAGAGAAATGGCTGCCTTGGTAGGACCCACGTAGTTGTCATGAGATGACTTCTCCTTCTCGCCACAGGCACCGCACTTGAACTTGTCGTACTGGATATAATCATATCCGAAACCTACAGAGGTTTCCAGGTTCCAGTGCTTGGAAAGAGGCCATTGATAACCAGCGGTCACACCACCACCTACATACCATCCTTCATAGCGATGGTCGCGTAGTGATTTGAAAAAGCCAAGGGGTAACTTCACTCCTCCTGCATTAAACTGTCCGCCCATGGCATGAACACCCAAGAACCAGCCATTGAAGCTCTGGCAGAACCAGTAACGGTATTCTGGTTGCAAAAGCCAATGACGAAGGCTTGACTGGTCGCCACCGGACTGTTTCCAAGGATTGAAGCCAAAGAATACCTGAGCAGTATGCTTCTTGCCTAAGGCAGTCTCGACACCGAGATTAGGAGTTGTTGTAGCCCAATATAAGAGGTTGGACTTGACTCCCGTGTTTTGCGCATAATTAGCTAGCGATACAAATATGAGTAACACTGTAGCTAAAATTAATCGTTTCACCATCTATTAAAAGAGTTTAGTTAAGTCTATTTTTTTTCGCTTTTACTATATAAATAGGTAATTATAAAAATTAACCGTTTACATGATAGTTCGCATTTTCTGGGGGCAAAAGTAATAAAAAAAATGACTATGGGGGGGGATAAAATGTATTTTTTTGGTGGAAAGAAACATTTTAGTACGTAATTTTGCTGATTTTATAAGTATAAAATCTACAATTAAGCAACATTTTATACATATCATGATTTAGGCAAATGCTGCAGCAAAAATTGAAGAAAACAGAGGATGTAGACAATAAATATACAGATTGTGAAATCAGCATGAACACAAAAAAGCCTCAGAAATCTTTCGAAATCTGAGGCTCTTGATAAAAGGAGGCGG
>ERZ1034691.1009-NODE-1009-length-19607-cov-5.757979_pt1 | contig 19607 bp, 16 predicted proteins | sample MGYA00520638_ERZ1034691 | MGnify/ENA primary metagenome ERZ1034691 (study PRJEB33766, sample SAMN09781763) | gut metagenome | biome: gut microbiome | host: Homo sapiens | place: Madagascar | study: EMG produced TPA metagenomics assembly of the PRJNA485056 data...
CCTTGTGACCGGCAAAGTTAAAATCTTCAATTTTCATTTTACCTAAATTTTATTTTAGTTGTTATTACTTATATTCCCTATTGCTAAGATACTGCACAACTTCACTTCGGATGGGCTTTAGGGGAGCTTGCCTCGGCTGGTTATGATTGTCCTGCTGAAACTGTAGGCAAAAATAGCAATTTTATTTGATACTGCCAAATTATTGCATACGTTTTATCAAAATTTTGCGCTATTCGTTATCAATCTGTAATATCGAGTTTGCAATTCTGTGAATGAAGTGCTGTTATTCGACTTATGTTTGCCGATTATTTGTACTTTTTCAGATATTCGTCTGCTCTCGTGTCTCCCAGCTCCTTGGCTTTCTCCAAGTTCTTCTTGCCTTCTGCCTTGTTGTTAGACTCGCATTGCATGATGCCGAGCAAGAGATAGCCATCGGCATACTCTGGGGCGAGGGTGATGCAAGCTTGTGCAGCCTTCATACCTTCTTCGTATCGCTTGACACGAAGGTCGAGACTTGCCCATTCGGCAAAATAGGTAGGCTCCTTAGGGTTCAGGTAGCAGGCACGGGCGATGTCGAGCAAAGCCTGTTGCCATTGGCGTACCTTCATCTCGCACTGATAGCGAGTGTAGAAGAAGGTGGGGGCGACAGGGCGTGCGATGCTGTCATACTGGTTGTAGTCGGCGATAGCCTCACGATACTTGGCTTGCGACTCTAGGAAACGGGCACGTGCCAATAGGTAAGGTGCCGCATTGTTGGTTTTTGTGCCTACCGATACGGCACTGTCGAGGAGTACCTTGATTTCGGTCTCAGGTGCCTTCAACTGTACCTTGGATTGTGCTGCCTCAAACCATACCTCTCCACTGTTCATCGGGGTCTTGGTTAAGCCCATGAAGAGATCGTAAGCCTTCTGGTAGTCTTTCTTCAGGTAGAAGCTCTGTGCCTCCTGGTGCTTGTAGAGTGGCTCTGCCTTGATGGCGTAAGCGGCTTGTGATTCTGCTATCGCCTTATCGACGTTCCATGCAGGATAGATGGAGTCGCCTTGGTATATCACCTTCTGGTAGATGATGTCGGCATAGTTGGAGTGAGCCTCGTCCTTGGCTGTTGACTTCTTGATGGATTCTTGTATCAGTTGGTCTGCCTCTGCATATTGCTGCTTGTTGGCGAGGAGGAATGCTTTCTCCTTGTAACCAAAGGCGGAGGTAGGGAACTTACCGATAAACTCGTTAGCATACTTCATGTATTCGTCGCCTGTCTTCTGTCCCTTGTTCAGTGTCATCATCGTGATGGCATCCGTCTCCTTGTCAGGCAAGGCGGTGCGGATTCCACTCTCACGGAGTGCTGCATCGAGGGAAGAGAGTCCTGTGACTTTGAGCTGATTGGCGAAGTTGGCGTCAATGGCGGTCACGGAACCATTGTTGTGCATCAAGGCGATGACTTGTCCGTCCTTGTTGACGAAAGGGCAACCTACGGCGTTGTCAGGGGCGGAGTTTGAGAAGATGTAGTAGTTGTAGGAGGTGTTGAACTTCTCTACGCTGCTGATTTCTTCTTCCTGGTAGGCTGGCTTCTTAATAGAATAAGGTACGAGCCAAACTTTGCTTCCTGCTGCGCTCTCCTTGTTGGCGATAGGTGCTGCGATGGTCTTGCTATCGACTCTAAACTTGGCTACGTCGTATAGCTCGTCAGCTCCCATGATGGCATCTACTTCCATCGATTTGCCGGTGGCATCTACCACGGTAGCCTTCACGGCACCGATGAATGGTTTGAAGGTGCTGATGGCGGTACCCTTGTTGTCGATAAACACGCCTTGTGTAGCGGCGATGATGCCTCCCTCTTTATTGAAAGTGGTGAGCGTGAATACACTTTTGGCAACCTTCTGTACGGGGCTTGGTTGCGCAAGGATGGATGATACACCGATCATCAATCCCGTCATTGTTATATATAACTTTTTCATATTCCTCTTGTTAGAGGGCATTATTTTTGCCCTATTTGTTCTTGAGCAATTCCTTGGCATTGGCAAGTGCTGCATCGGTGACATCGCTTCCACTCAGCATCTGTGCGATTTCCTGTACTCGCTCTTCTGGTGTCAGTTCCGTCATACGGCTGATGGTTCCTTCTTCCGTCTCTTCCTTGAGCACCTTGTAGTGATGGCTACCCAGTGCGGCGATCTGAGGAAGGTGGGTGATGGAGAGCACTTGGCGCTCGTGGTTGCCCATTTCTACCATGATGTTTGCCATCTTCTCGGCTATCTTTCCACTTACACCTGTGTCGATCTCATCGAAGATGATGGTAGGCAACTTGACGGCTCCGCTGATCATGGCTTTCAATGAGAGCATGACACGAGCAATCTCTCCTCCTGATGCCACTTGGGTGATAGGTTGGAGTGGGGTGCTCTTGTTGGCACTAAAGAGGAAACTTACCTTGTCGGCTCCATCGTGGTTCAGAGATTTCTGAGTCAAGTCGATGCTGAAACGTACATTTGGTATGCCGAGTGGAACCAGGCGTTGCTTCATCTCTTCTTCTACTTTCTTGGCTGACTTCTCACGAATCGTTGTCAATGTATGTGCTTCTTTTTCTGCTTGTTGACGTAATTCGTTCACTTTCTGCTCCAACTCTTCTACGTCCTCATCGCTATTGTCTATGTGGGAGAGTTGCTCTTTCAACTTCTCTCGGATGCCGATGAGTTCCTCTAGGTTTTGGACGTGGAACTTTTGTTGAAGTGAGTTGAGCGTGTCGAGTCGGGAATTGATTTCATCGAGTCGGGCAGGATCGAAATCTACATGATCTACGAGTCCATTTACCTCTTGGGCAATGTCCTTGAGTTCGATGTAGCTGGAGTGCATTCTCTCGGTTAGCTCGTTGACTTCCGGATATACTTCTTGGATGTCTTGAAGTTGCTCGGCAGCCTCCTTCAATTTCTCCAAGATACTTCCCTCGTCTCCCGACAAGTTGTTGTCTGCTTGGTATAGGGCAGTCTTGATGTCTTCGGAGTGGCTGAGTGTCTCATACTCTTGCTCCAACTGCTCCTGTTCGTCTTCCACAAGCTTCGCCTCCTCTAGCTCCTTGAACTGGAAGCGAAGGAAATCCTCGTTCTCACGGTTCTTCTCGATTTCTTCCTTGAGCTTTGCAAGTTGCTCATGGGCTTTCTTGTAGGCTTGGTAGGCGGCTTGGTAAGATTTGAGTTGCTTGCTGTCGCCTGCTATGATATCTACCACGTTGAGTTGGAAGTCTTCTTTCTGCAAAAGAAGATTTTTGTGCTGGGAGTGGATATCTACAAGTTGTTCGCCTAGCTCTCTCATCTTGGTCAATGAGACGGGCGTGTCGTTGATGAAGGCACGGCTCTTGCCTGATGCCGTCAACTCTCTTCGGATGATGGTGTCAGGCAAATCTTCGTCGATGTCATTGTCGATGAAGAACTGCTGCATATCATATCGAGATAAGTCGAAATGCGCCTCGATTACACATCTGTCTCTGTCCATCTTGATGGATTTGCTATCGGCACGATTGCCTAGCAGCAAACCGATGGCACCCAGGATGATGCTTTTACCGGCTCCCGTCTCACCCGTGATGACGGAGAAACCTGGATACATCTTGATGTTTAACTCGTCGATGAGCGTGAAGTTCTTGATATATAGTTGCTTGAGCATGATTGTTTCAATTATTACTTTGATTCGAAATGCGTCTTTCGGGGAGAGGTTTCCTTGGAAAGAAGCCTTTCTACTCCTTGATCTTATCCCATGCGTTGTTTTGGGATGGATTGATGGAGAAGAGGAGTTCGTAAATGGTCTCTTTCTCCTTTTGTGTGCCTTTTCCCTTGTAGATGTTGGCTAGCTCGTCTTTCTTGTAGTCGGTCCAAATCTGTGGCAAGAGGCTGAGCGGTTTGTTCTCCCTCGCTTTCTTGAGGTTTTCCTCCAGGGTGGTTGTAATCTCCGTCCTGCCACGCTCGGCATTGTTTGCCATCTCGTCAAGTCCTTTGCGGTAATAATCGTATTGGAGTTGGCGGAAGGGTTGCATGGCTCCGTCCAGATAGTCGGCTATCAGCGCATATCGGTTGCGGTTGTTGTCGAAGGCTTTCCATCCGGGAAAGTCCAGGTTCTGGGCATTGTTGGTGAGGTTCATGCAACGTTGCAAGACATCTTCGCCTCCCATGGGGGAGAACGTGTCCAAGTCTATGCCGATGATGAGATAGGCATAGTAGGCGAAGAGGGCAGCAAGCTGGTTGTCTAACGTCTCCTCGTTGAACTCCAGTTGGTCGAATTGAGCGAACTTGAAAGTGAAGCTTTCGTCCACATTATTATATATAGTGGTCGTATAGGCCGAATTATATACCGGGCGGTTGGCTTGGATGAGTGCTTTGCAAGTGAAGATGTTCTGGTCTTTGTCATACTTGCCCACGGTCAAGTTGAAGTTGCAGTTGATGCGCTCGTTCTTCTGAAAGTGCAAGCTGGTCCATTGTCTTTCGTTGACAAATCGCTCCAAGGTCTGCTGCAGGTTTTCGAACACGGAGTTGTCCGTGCCCGAAATCTGAGCATGGTTGATGGTAATCTTTGCTTGCAACTCTTGTGCTGCGAGAGGATTACCACAGACGAGCCAACTCGTCAATGATATCACGAGCCACTTCAGTCTTTGGCTTCTTTTCATATTCTTTCTTTCCGTTTTCCGAAATGATAGTAATCTTGTTCTCATCGGTACCGAAAGTGGTGCCAGGGTTGCGTGTGGAGTTGAGCACGATGAAGTTGGCATTCTTCTTCTTACGCTTCTTCTCGGCGTTCATCTCCTCGTCATTGGTCTCTAAGGCGAAGGCAACGATGCGCTGGTCTTCCATCTTGGCTTTGCCAAGGGCGGCGGCGATGTCGTGGGTAGGGACGAGGCGAAGTTCCAAGTCATCCTTCTCACGCTTGATTTTTTTATCGGCTACACTCGCTGGACGGAAGTCGGCAACGGCTGCGCAAAGGATGGCTGCGTCCATCTTCTGGCTCGATGTTTGGCTTTCACTATTCGTGTCGCTTTCGCCATTCACCTCGCTTTTGCCATTCACCTCACTTTCGTTAACGCCTTTCCCCGTAAATGCTTGTACGGCAGCTTGGTACATCTCCTCACAACTTTCCACGTCAATGCGGTGGATGCCATTGCTGCAAGTGAGTGATACCGGACCAGCGATAAGAGTAACCTCGGCACCACGGCGATAGCATTCCTCGGCGAGGGCAAAGCCCATCTTGCCTGAAGAATAATTGCCGATGAAGCGCACTGGGTCTATCTTCTCGTAGGTAGGGCCAGCCGTAACGAGTATCTTCTTGCCCGTCAAGTCTTTTACTTCGAAGTATTTGTCGAGGTAATCGACGATGACCTCTGGTTCTTCCATGCGTCCCTTGCCCTCAAGTCCACTTGCCAAGAAGCCTGTAGCTGGTTCCACGATGAGATTGCCATACTCCTTCAACTTCGCCATATTGGCTTGTGTGGAAGGATGCTTATACATGTCGAGGTCCATGGCTGGTGCAATGAAGACTGGAGCCTTCATCGATAAGTAGGTGGTGATGAGCATATTGTCAGCGATGCCATTAGCCATCTTGCCCATCGTAGAGGCGGTGCAAGGGGCAATGAGCATAGCATCTGCCCATAGACCTAAATCCACATGAGAATTCCACGTGCCATCGCGCTGCGAGAAGAACTCGCTCACTACAGGCTTGTGGGTCAAGGCGGAGAGGGTGATAGGGGTAATGAACTCCTTTCCTGCTGGTGTGATAACCACCTGCACCTCTGCGCCTCGCTTGATGAGTCCTCGTATGATAAGGCATGCCTTGTAGGCGGCAATGGAGCCGGTGATGCCCAATACGATTTTCTTTCCTTTTAACATGATAGTCGTTTCGTTGTCTTATAAAACTCCTAACTTATAATATGGTTCGTTCGAATGGATATGTTCGAACGAACTTACTTTCCCATTCGCTTGTTGAACTCACGGAGACGGATGCGAGTGAGCACTTGTTTGGTGTTGTTGGTGAAGTCGCTGCCCAATACCCATGTAAAGTAACCAGGGTCCTTGGTCAAGATTTCTGCCACGTCCCAACCTTTATATTTACCGAAGTTGAACACTTCGTGCTTGCGTGGTTCGCCTTTCTCGTCGAGGAGTACATTGCCTTGCGCATCCTTCATCTCTTGCCAAACGATGCGACCTGCGAAATCCACGTTGTCGTTCTGCTTGGAGAAAGCAGCCAACTCGTCCATGTCGTTGTGGAGCACACGATCTGGCTCTTCCTGTACGCCTGGGGCATACTTGTCGAGCTCGCCCATCAATACACGATAGGTAGCCTCGGTGTCTTGGTCGGCACGGTGAGCCTCGAAGTCTTCCTCCATCTTTCTGCCACAGAAGAACTTATAGGCTGCGGCAAGGTTGCGGCGCTCCATCTTCATGAAGATGGTCTGCGCATCGATGAGACGACATTTTGAGAAGTCGAAGTCGATGCCGGCACGGAGAAATTCCTCGGCAAGCATAGGTACGTCGAAGTGATTGGAGTTATAACCGGCAAAGTCGCAACCCGAAAAATCTTGGTTGAGGGTAGGGGCCAGTTCCTTGAATGTAGGAGCATCCTTCACGTCCTCATTGCTGATGCCCGTCAACTCTACCACCTCTTGTGGGATAGTCTTGCCAGGGTTGACGTAAAGGTTCTTGCGAACTTCTGATCCGTCTGTGTTTACCTTGATGTATGACATCTGTATGATGCGGTCTTTTACAAGGTCAAGACCTGTTGTCTCTAGGTCGAAGACGATCAGGGGCTTCTTGAGATTCAATTTCATTCTAGTTGGTTTTGGGGAGATGTTTCCGAGCATCTTTGGAGAGACTCGGAAACATCTATGTTATAATCTTTAGTCGTTGAGCAACATAGGCATGAGCAACATCAGTACATCCTCGTTCTCTGGCTGCTCGGCAGGGATGATGACACCAGCACGGCTAGGGTCGGCGAGCTGGAATACCACCTGGTCGCTTGTCAAGTTGTTGAGAATCTCCTGCAAGCTGCTTCCCTTGAAACCGATGCTCATGTTGGTACCTGCATTCTCGCAGATGAGTTGCTCCTTGGCAGATGTAGCGAAGTCCACATCCTCAGAAGATACCTCCATATGGCTTCCGTCGATGCGGAGGCGTACCAACTGGCTGCTCTCGCTAGCGAATGGCATCACACGGCGAAGGGCGCTCAAGAGTGCCTTTCTATCTACGGTCACTTCGTTAGGGTTGCTAGGGATGACGGAGTTGTAGTTAGGGTAACGTCCCTCGTAAAGTACGCAACGCAAGGTGCCATCGGCAAAGAGAATCTCGGCGCTCTTGTCATCAAACTTGATGGTGACATCGCCTTCCTCTCTAGAGAGGATGTTCTTCAAGAGGGTAGCTGGCTTCTTTGGAAGGTCGAAGGCAGCTGGGGTGTCGCTCTTGATGGAGAAGTTCTTGTTGCGTACCAACTTATGTCCATCGCTGGCTACGATGTTGAGTGCGTCGGCAGTCAAGTCGAAGTAGATGCCGTTCATCACTGGACGCAACTGGTCGTTAGCGGTAGCGAAGATGGAGCGAGAGATGTTGTCGATGAGAATGGCAGCATCGATGGTTACCGTGTGGGCAGCATCGTTAACTCCCTGTGCGTGAGGATATTCCTCTGCGCTCTGTGCAGTGAAGTTGTAGAGACCGTTCTGGTAAGAAATCTTGATGGCGAAAGTATCGTCGGTATCGATGTCGAAGCTAAGTGGTTGCTCAGGCAATTCCTTCAAAGCATCGAGGATGACGCGGTTAGGGATGCAGAACTCGCCCTCGCCCTCGTTCTCTGTGAGTTCGACACTAGACTTGATGATGTTGTCGCTATCGCTGGCTGTGATAGTCATCTCACCATTGGCAACTTGGAATAGGAAGCAGTCGAGGATAGGCAGAGAGTTCTTTCCGCCGATAACCTTGGCAAGCATGTTGAGTTTACTGCTAAGTGCAGTAGATGATACTGTAAATCTCATGAGTATTTCTTTTTAAATTATTATCTGTCTGTTTCTTGTTTTCTGGTTCATTGTGAAGCACAAGTGCGCAAATTGAATTGGCATTTGGCCGATTATGAGTACAAAAATACAAAAAAACTTGCTTACAGACAAAAAAATCAGAGAAATGTTTTAGTTTTTGAACTATTTTTAGTAATTTCGCAGTCGGAAAGGACAAAATACTTCTTTTTTCCGTTGCTACATTTCCTTCGGGGAATGTTTTCGGATGGGGTCGTGTTATGGGAAAGTCCTATTTGTCCTATTCACATGAATCAATCATACAGCAACATCTTTTTAAATAGAAATATATGGAATTACAAGGAAAGGTAATTGCCGTTTTACCTGAAAGAAGCGGTGTCTCTGCTAGAGGCGAGTGGAAAGCTCAGTCGTTCGTTATCGAAACACATGAGCAGTATCCTAAGAAGTTATGTTTTGATGTGTTTGGTGCTGACCGTCTGGCTCAGTTCAACATACAGAGTGGTGAAGAAATTTTGGTGTCTTTCGACCTTGACGCTCATGAGTACAATGGTCGTTGGTTCAATAGTGTTCGTGCTTGGAATATCCAGCGTGTAGATCCTAACGCCGTAGCTGGTGCTATGGGTGGTATGCAGCCTGGTTCTCCATTCCCTCCAATGGGTGCTCCTGTAGCTGGTTCCGCTCCTGCTCAGCCTGCCGCTCCTGCTGGTGGTGCTACAGCTCCATTCCCTCCTGCTCAGCCTGCTGGTGCAGCTCCTGCCGCTGAGGGTGGTAGTGCGGATGACTTACCATTCTAAGTTTTTTAAGGAAGGTTTTCCTTAAGAACTTTCTTTTCGAGAAATGAATTTTGGTTGTGGCTAGTGATAAGCTTTGGCTTTTCACTAGCCATTTTTTCTTGCTTCGAAGAATCTTTTGCCTGCTACGAAGAAGAGGATGACGCTGCACGCATTCTCTATCGCCACCATCCAGAAGGTGGCATTGTAGTCGAAGTGCTCGGCTACCACTCCGCCCAACAAGCATCCGATGCCGAATCCTAGGTCCCATCCCGTCAAGATGCTGCTATTGGCGGTGCCTCGCTGGTCGTGGCGAGCCACATTGATAAACATGTTGAGGAAGGCTGGGTAGAGGTGTCCGTTCCCTAATCCGATGCAGGCTGCCGAGAGATAGTAGGCTATCGGATGATGCCATGCCACAAAGAGGATGAATCCTACCAAGGATAGGCACATTCCTTCGGCTGCATTCTGCGTCAACTTACCTTCTTTCAGTGCTTTACGTCCTTGCAAGCGAGATGTGAAGAGTCCGATGGAGAGGATGGCGAAGTAGGTGCCCGTGCCTCCCATGATGCCTAGCTCCTCCTTGCTATAGATGGCGAGATAGTTGCTCAATACGCCCCAGCAGAAGCCGAACATGGCGATGTTGATGGCGAGCAACCATGCCCTGGTTAAGAAGAAGCGGTCGAGAGAGATTTTCTCCTTGTTCTTGATGATTTCCTTCTCCGGCAAACGGATGGTGCTGGCGATGATCACCGAGGCGATGGCAACGATGAAGGCTATCCAGAAGAGCATCATATAACTGCCCACGATGTCGTGTAGGTAGATGCCGATGGAAGGGGCGATCGCCATGGCGAAGTTGTTGCTTAGACCATAGAGCCCCACACCCTCGTTGCGGTGACTAGAGGGGAGTACGTCGATGGCACAAGTGCTGTTGGCTACCGTCACCGCCCCGAAGGGACCACCATGCAGGGTGCGGCAGATGGCAAACATCAGGATGGTGCTGGCGGCGATGTATCCCGCGAAGAAGATAGCGAAACCACATAGGCAAACCATCAATACCTTCTTGCGTGAGAAACTATCCACCACATAGCCGCTGAATGGACGGATGATGAGGGCTGCCACCGTATAACCGCTCAACACGATGCCGATGGTATCCTTCGTCGCCCCGAAAGTCTCGCTCAGATAGAGTGGGAGGAGTGGGGTGAGGAGGTAGAAGGCGAAGTACAACAAGAAGTTGGTGGTCATCACCTTCACATAGTTTGCATTCCAAAGTTTCTCTTGGTTCTCTGACATTGCTTAATAGTTTTTATTTTTCTCCTTCGAGCCAAGCGTCAATCAATCTTCTGGCGATGGATAGCTTTTCGGGAAGGATAGGGAGATTGTCCTTGCTGAACCATTTGCCACGTGACAATTCTTCTTTCTGTAGATGAATCTCGCCATCCACATAGTCGGCGGTGAAGCCGATCATCAAGCCACTTGGATAAGGCCAAGGCTGTGAGCCAAAGTATTTCAAGTTGGTGATGGTTAGACCGGTCTCTTCCATCACCTCACGGTGTACGGCTTCCTCCAAACTCTCGCCAGTCTCCACGAATCCTGCCACCAAGCTATCGAAGTTGCCCTTGAAGTTGCGGGCGTGGACGAGCAATACCTCATCGCCCTTATGGATGAGCACGATGATGGCGGTGGCGAGGGATGGCCATACCGACTTGCCGCAGTTGGTGCATTTCTTGCTGATGTCGGTTGACATCTCCATCGGAGCGCCACATACACCACAGAAGTGGGTGTTCTGGTCCCAGTAGTTCAGCTCCTGGCACTTACCGGCCTTCTGGTAAAGTTCGGGTGTGAGCTTATAATAGCTAGGGCGCAGACCGCACATCTCATACTTAGGGTTGCCGGTGACGGGTTGGGGGATGGTGAAGGTTTTCACCTCCGTGCTGTCTTCCATCGGAGTGATGTTGAGGATATGGGTCCAAGGCTTGGTCTCGATGGGGCATTCCTCGCTACATGGAATCGTATAGGTTCCGTCTTCTTTCTTTTCTAGCAAGAGGTCGGTCTTGCAAAATATAAACCAGTATTTCATTTCTCTGAGAATTAGTCATTACTTACTTCTTCGTGGCATTCTTGAAGAGGAGTTGGAAGTCCCTCTCAGCCGCAGGCTCCACCCATTCCTCAGGAACAAACTTCCAGTTGTTGTTGGCTTTCGCCTCGACGGTCCCCATTTTCTCAATCTCCTCCATGAGATAATATCTTTGGTCTTTCTCACTTCGATAGATGATTCTGCTTTCGAGACTATCCTTTGGAATGCCGGCACCACGAGTGAGCAACTCGCCACCGCCATTGCCACGATAACTATTCACCGCCACGGTGTACCACTTCTTCTCATCGAAAGGCGCTCCATTGCTCATGCGTAAAATCTTTACCTTCTCGCCATTGGGCTTGGTGACATCCACCTCATAGTCGATGCCAGCGGCACTATCAAAGTTGAAGGAGAAGTTCTTGAAGCCCAAGCGCTGCTGGTCGCCGTAGGTCTTCTCGTCGAGTAACAAGAGATGGTCGTCAGCACTCTTCATCGTGTTCGCCCAAAGGTCGTAGCTCATCTCCAGGTGCTTGCGGATTTCCTCGCCCGTGAGTCGCATCACGTAGAGACCATTCTCATATTTGTAGAGGTTGAACATGTCGCTCACACGGATAGGACCCTCCTTGATGACGGCATCCATCTGCAATGGGGCATTGAAGGCAATGTCGGCATGGGTGATCTGAAGCATCAAGTTGAGGATGAAGTCGTTGAAGGCGCTGCTGCCGAAGAATGACTCACGGCTGTAGATGGTGTTCTTGAAGGTGCCTATCTGCTTGCTCACGTACTGATCGACCTCGTCCATCTGAGGCTTGAAGGTAGCCATGAACTTCTCGTCTATCGGACAATCTGTCACATCGGCTATCTTGCCATGTACCGACTTGTGCTGTACGATGTGGGCGGTCTTGCCGTTCACCTTGTGCTCGTCGATAGTGATGGTGATCTCTGCGTCTGCCACGCTGATGGCATTGTTGGCAGGGTCGAGGCATACCACCTGCTGACCCGCTTCATTGGTGAGGGTATCGCTATGGCGAGTGTGATCGTGTCCGAAGAGCACCAAGTCGAAGCCTGGCACTTCCTTTGCCACACGCTCCGATGCATCCTCCTCATACTCAGCGGTTTTGATGCCGCCATCCTTGCCGCTATGGAAGAGACCGATTATCACGTCTGGGTCTTCGTTGTCCTTGATGTATTTCACCCATTTCTTGGCACTCGTCACCATGTTCTCGAAACTCAATCCGCTCCAAAGGTTCTGTGTCAACCAGTTGGGGATGGCTGGGGTCAGCATGCCGAGCACTGCCACCTTCACGCCCTCACGCTCCAGGATGATGTAAGGTTTCACGTAAGGCTTGCCGGTCTTCGTTTCGATGATGTTGGCACCGAGCACCGGACAGTTGAGTTCCTTGACCCATTTGTCGTAAACGGCATGTCCCGTTTCAACGTCGTGATTACCAAAGGTTTGTGCGTCATACTTCAAGTAGTTGACCACATCTGCCGCCACGTTGCGTTTGTCGGTGGCGATGTAGTTGTAATAGTAGCAAGTTGGCTGACCTTGCAGGATGTCGCCGTTCTCCAACAAGATCAGGTTGTCCTTGTAGCTCAGTCTGAGGGAGTCCACGTAGGAGGACACACGAGCTAGGGAGCCAGCCTTTGGCTTGCGGTTGATGAAGTCGTAAGGGAAGAACGAACCGTGTACGTCGCTCGTCTCGATGACTCTCAACTTGACAGTTTTTTGTTTTGCTATCATTGCGTTAGGGTTTAGAGAAAGCGCAAGAAGGAGCGCTGCCATCATTTGTTTCATGTTTTATTTCCTTTCTATTATATGATTTGAGTTTCGCGTGTACGAGAAGTTAAGGAGTTAATGGGAGTTACCGCTCCCTATGACTTCAAACACTTGCGAAGTTCAGTTAAATTTTATTCTTTATATATATAATAAGGTGTGACGCCATCTTTCGATGAGGCGTGTCTCATCTTTATCAGCCTTCGGAAAAGTCTTCTCTTCTTATGCTTCATTTTTGTCAGCCTAGGACGAAGTTGCGCCTTTCGAATGCAAAATTACAAAAAAGAAATGAATACGGCATACTTTTTGTTGGAGAAATATCAAAAACAATAAAAAATGGAGGAATAAATACTATGGCATTTGTAGATTATTACAAGATTCTCGGTGTTGACAAGAACATCCCTCAGAAGGATGTGAGAGCTGCTTACCGTAAGCGTGCAAAGCAGTTCCATCCCGACTTGCATCCTAACGACCCGAAAGCGAAGGCGAAGTTCCAAGCCCTCAACGAGGCGTATGATGTGATTTCCGACCCGGACAAGAGAGCTAAATACGACCAGTATGGTGAACAGTGGAAGAATGCCCAGGCTTACGAACAGGCGGGCGGTGGCTTTGGCGGTTTCGGCGGTGCTGGCGGAGGTGGGGGCAATCCTTTCGAGGGATTCGACTTCAGTAGTTTCGGTTCGGGAGGTAGTGGTTTCAGCAGCTTCTTCGAGAATCTCTTTGGAGGTAGAGGACGCAGCGCTGGCGGCAATGCTGGTGGTGGTTTCTCTGGATTCTCTGGCTTCGGAGGCGGTGCTGGTGGCGCTGGCTTCGGTGCTGGTGCTGAATATGGCACGGGTGGCTGCGGTGGTTGTGGCGGTCAAGGCACTCGTCAGAGCAATGGCGAGATGAACATGAACGTCAACCTCGATATGTACACCGCCTTGCTCGGTGGCGAGGGTATTGTCAAACTCAGCAATGGCACGAAAATCAAGTTGAAAATCAAACCTGAGACGCAGAACGGCACCAAGGTGCGTGTGCGTGGCAAGGGCTATGACCGAGGCGATGGCACCTTCGGCGACTTGATTATCACGTACAATGTGAAGTTGCCTACGGGGTTGAATGAAAAGCAAAAGGAACTCTTAAAACAAATGAAGGAAGCCAACTAGGCTTCCTTCATTTGTTTTATTCTGTTGTGACCTTCGCCATATTGAAAGCGGAAATCTTGCCGCTAGGAGAAACTGTGGCGTTAATCTTATAGTTGTTCTGCGTCTTGCTGCCATCTGTCTTATCGACATCTTGGCGAGCGGTAAACTGCACTTGGAACTCATACTCTTGGTCGCCCACTTCTCTCTTCTTTACCTTGTAGTCGTTGTTAAGATGCCAGTTCATGTTGCTCACATCTTCCTTGTAGAGCTTGTGCATGAAGGTGACAACGTCCGACTTGGTGGCAGAAGTCTTGCCGAGGAGTGAGGAGAGGATGTCCTCGCAAGTAGCTGTCAATCCGTCCTCATTGCGAGAGTTGATGCTCTGGAAGAACTGGCGGAAGAGTCCGCTGATCACTTGGCTCTCTTCTGGCTGCACCTCGCTGCTCTTGATCTTCTGAAGAGCTTCCTCTGCCTCTTCGATATGGGAGCCATCGGCGTGGGCATCTAGGTATGCCTGGTAGCCATCCGCGGTGTTGTCCTTCAGAGCCATCTGCCAGTCGATGGAGTCGATTTTGTTCCAAACCTCCTGCTTGTGAGGAGAGTTTGGATATTTCTGTAGGTATGCCTCCAGGGCTTCCTTCGAACCGCTTACGAGAGCGTTGGTCCAGTCTTGGTCCACTTGCTGGAGCATATTGAGATGCGCCATAATGGAGTCTCGGTGAGCCTCGTCGGCCTCCTTGTAGGTGTCAAGATAGCTTTGAAGCACCATCGGGTCGCTGCTCTGCATAGCATATTCGTAAGCCTCTTGCTCCTTGTTTCTGTTGGCGCTGTCGTAGAAGTAGTACATCACTCCGCAAACGAGAACGGCAAAGATGAAGGAGACGATAAGGATGGAGCGGCTGCTCTTCTTCTTTTTCTCCTCACCTTGAGGAGAGGCGTTTCCATTTCCTCCGTAAGTATTCCCTGCATTGGCTCCAATGGGCGGTGGAGTTGGGGTTCCGCTCAGTCGAGTGGTCGATTGAGGAGTGGGAGGTATAGTAGAAGCTTGGCTCTGTGAAGTCGATGCTTGCGAATAAGCCGTGCCTTGCGAATAAGCTGATGCTTGGGATGCTGAGGTCGGAGGGATAGGTGGTTGAGAGGTGTAGGTAGGGCGATGGCAGTTAGGGCACATCTCCTGGTCCTTGAAATACACTTCGCCACAATTAGGGCATTTGGTTACCTTTCCCGCAATCTCCACGCCGCAGCTAGGACAAACGGGTGCTTTGTCGCTAATCTGATGTCCGCACTCAGGACATTTTATAATTGCCATAAAATGAATTTTTAATTATAATTGAAAATGTTGTTTCTAGTGTATGATGAAGGGATGCTCTTGACCCTTCGAGATGCGATAGTATTCGGGGGCTAGAATGGCATCCGTAAATGAATGTCAATGTCCGAGTTGATTATCGATGTCGGAATCTGATCTCTCGGAGCCGGTGCTTTCCCATGAATCGGCTTTTATCGACATAGCCGTTCACGCCGTTGAGCCTTCCCTTTCCGGTGTATTGCCACATCTCGAAGTCCCTGCCGTCTCGGAGCACGGGCTCACGCTTGGTGTATTGCGCTATCATGAGCTTGTAGCTGTCGAGCTTGCCCAACAGGTAGTTGTCGTAGAAGTTGGCGCCAGTATAGATGAGTGGCTTCTGCTTGTAAGCTTTCTCCACGAGGTGTAGGAACTTGAAGAGGGAGTCGCAGAACTCCTCCGTGCCCATTCCGCTCTTGGTCTCCACGTCGATCATGGGCAAGAGATCTTGGTCGCCTGGCCGGCATTGCGCCATAAAGTTGGCGAGTTGTGTCTTTTGGGGGATGCGGGCACGATAGAAGTGGTAGGAGCCCACCTTGAGTCCGTATCGATGCGCCAGGTCGATGTTCTGTTTGTATTTGCTATCCACGTTGTTGCCGCCCTCGGTAGCCTTCAGATAGACGTATGCCATCTTGGAGTTGTCGCCCACGGTCTCCCAGAACACGTTGCCCTGGTAGTGGCTGAGGTCGATGCCATGCACGTGCTGGCATGTGTCCTCGCATTGTACCTGTGCGTGGATGCCGAGCGTGGTAAATAGTGTCAATATAGTGATGATGATTTGCTTCATAAATGCAAAGTTACGAAAAACGTCTGACATTTCTGCCAGACGCTCTCTTTTTTTATATATATTTAAATTTCATGTCATATAAATTATTCCTCTATCTCAGATAGCGACTTGAAGAAGCTATTGAGAAAGTTGCAAGTGGTCTCTATCGGCGCATATCCGAAGTATCTCATGCTGCGGCGGAGGTTCTTTCGCATCGTGCCACCGGTGGTATGCACGAAGCCCACTTGCGACTCCTGGAACTTGATGTCCTCCATGTCCTTGATGTTATAATATAGAGAGCGTACGGTGAGCTTGCTGGCTCCTCGTTCCACCATCTTGACAAATGGAATTTCGTCTTGCTCGAAGTTGAAGAACTGGATGAGCACGCTGCCTTCCAACTGAGCCATGCGCTGGATGTGGAGCTTGGTGAGCCATGTGTCGAGCTTCACGAAGTCCACCTTGTCGCCACGTGTGCGGAGGTATTGTCCCAGTTGGATGATGCCCCTCAGACTGATGCCGCCCGAATACATGGCGTTGACATTGCTGACGATCAGACGTAAGAGGTAAATGGTCTCCATGGAGGTGTCGATGGCATGCGGCTCGTCCTGCTGTATTTTGATGAGACGTTTGTTGAGAAAACCGCTGTGCATGGCGACCTCTCCCGAAGGGATGTCGCTGAGATTTTTCATCATCTGGGCAATCTTCTGTTTCTTGAAGGTTGTCATCGGGTCGAGTTGCTCCTTTGTGTCGAAATGCTCGGCACGCAACTTCTTGAAAAGGTTTCTCTGTAAAAAGTCCAACGTCATGATAATGAATAATTTATAATGTATAACTTCGATTTTCGATGTCAGTATCGTTCGCTAGGCATAATTCTTGATTCTCCTAACTGTATCTCTTCGGGTATCGGAGAAGAACGGCGAGCAAGGCAGCCACGCCAATCGCTATTGGATAGTAGAGATATGGGATGATGTCGAGCGGGTTCAGTCCGGAGAGACCTGCCGCCAGAAGCATCTGCACACCATAAGGGATCAGTCCTTGCACGGTGCAGGAGAAGGTGTCGAGGATACTTGCTGCCTTGCGGTTATCTACCCCAAACTTGTCGCCTATCTTCTTGGCGATGTTGCCCACGGTGAGAATTGCCACGGTGTTGTTGGCGGTACAGATGTTCACCATCGAGACGAGGGCGGCGATGGAGAGTTCAGCGCCTCGCTTGCTTCCCACGTGCGACGTGAGCTTCTTGATGATGTAGTCGATACCACCATTTTCTCGGATGATCTCCAGCATACCACCTGCCATCATGGCGATGATGATGAGCTCGCCCATGCCAATCACGCCGTTGCCCATGGCAGAGAACCAACCGAAGAGGTCGTAGGAACCTGTTGCGCCCATGCTATTGGCTGCCGTCATGTCTGTTCCGAGATAATGAAATCCGATGCCGATGGCACCGCATAGAATAGTGCCAAGGGTGAGCACTGCCATCACGTTCATGCCGCAGATGGCGGTGATGAGCACCACGATGTAGGGGAGTACCTTGAGATATTCCACCTCGCCGATGTGCGTAGGAGCCTTCGTTCCCATTCCCATCACGCCGTAGATGGCGAGGATGAGGATGGCAGCGGGCACCACGATGAGGGCGTTCACCCTGAACTTGTCACTCATCTGGCAGCCTTGCGTCTGGGTAGCCACGACCGTCGTGTCGGAAATAAAGGAGAGATTGTCGCCGAAGTAGGCACCACCCACGATGATGGCAACGGTGAGTGCCAGGTTGGCATCCACGGAGTGGGCGAGACCAGCGGCGATAGGTACGAGAGCCACGATGGTTCCCACGCTGGTGCCTATCGAGAGCGATATGAAACAAGCGGCGAGAAACAATCCCGGCAATATCATGCTGGCAGGCAAGAGGCTGAGGGCTAGGTTGACGGTAGCATCCACGGCTCCCATCGCCTTCGCCGATGCAGCGAATGCACCTGCCAGCACATATATCCAGAGCATAAGCATCAGATTGTTGGCTCCAGCTCCACGGCTATAGGTGTCGATGCGCTTCTTGATGGGCATGCCGCCCGAAATGGCGACGGCATAGATACTCGACACCATGAATGCCACGGTGAGTGACAAGCTCGTGTCCTTATGACTCTCATCGGCGGAATATCCCGTGAAGAGAGCGATCATGGCAATCAATAAAACCAATGGCGATAAAGCCAACAATCCTTTCTTATTACTCATAATTTTGTATTTAAAAGTGAAGAGATTTGCCACTCTTCACTTTTCGTTCTTCACTTACAATGTTACTCCATTCTTGAAGATGGAGATCTCACGATAGCCGTTGTACTCGTTGCGAGCTTCCTCGCCACTCGCCACGGCGATGATCTTGTCGATGAACTTGCGCACGAGGTCTTTCATCTCCGTGCCCTCTACCAACTCACCGGCATTGAAGTCAATCCAGTTTGGCTTATTCTTCGCCAAGTTGCTGTTGGTGGAAATCTTCATCGTTGGTACGAAGGTGCCGAATGGCGTGCCACGTCCGGTGGTGAAGAGTACCAACTGGCATCCTGCTGAAGCCAAGGCGGTAGCTGCCACGAGGTCGTTGCCTGGGGCAGAGAGGAGGTTCAAGCCTGTTGTCTCCAAGCGGTCGCCATACTGCAATACGCCGCTCACTGGAGCACGACCGCACTTCTGGGTGCAACCCAATGCCTTGTCCTCAAGGGTAGAGATACCACCCGCCTTGTTGCCTGGAGAAGGATTCTCGCCCACAGGCTCGCCATGGCTGAGGAAGTACTCCTTGAAGTCGTTGATGAGGTGAACGGTCTTGTCGAACAAAGCCTTGTTCTCGCAACGGTTCATGAGGATGGTCTCTGCGCCAAACATCTCAGGCACCTCGGTCAGGATGCTGGTACCACCCTGAGCTACGAGCCAGTCGGAGAATTCACCTACCAATGGGTTGGCGGTGATGCCGCTGAATCCGTCGGAGCCACCACACTTCAAACCTACGCGCAACTTGCTCACTGGCACGTCCTCACGCTTGTCTTCCTTAGCCTTCTGATAGAGGTCACGAAGAATCTTCATGCCTTCCTCCAGCTCGTCGCCCTCCACTTTCTGTGTTACGAGCAACTTGATGCGATCCTTGTCATAGTCGCCGAGCATCTCCATGAAGGCATCTGGCTGATTGTTCTCGCAACCGAGCGACAATACGAGCACTGCGCCTGCGTTTGGATGCAAGCAGATGTCACGCAACACCTTGCGAGTGTTCTCGTGGTCGCCAGAGAGCTGGGAACAACCGAAGTTGTGATGCCAAGCATGGATGGCGTCGATGCCCTCGCTATGAGTCTCGTTCTTGAGCAATTCCACCAACTTCTCAGCCACGCCATTCACGCAGCCCACGGTAGGAACTACCCAAATTTCGTTTCTCACACCTACCTCGCCGTTCTTGCGAACATAGCCCTTGAAGGTGCGGTTCTCCTGCTGGATGTTCAACTGCTCATCCACAGGGTTGTAAGTATATTCCAAAGTACCGGCAAGGTTGGTCTTGAGGTTGTTCTCGTTGACCCACTCACCCTGTTTCAAGTCTTGCTTGGCATGACCGATAGGGTAGCCGTACTTGATGATGTCCTTGCCTTCAGGTGCATCGTCGATGAGCACCTTATGGCCAGCAGGAGTGTCCTGCAAGAGGGTGATGTTCTTGCCATCCACCTCGATTACATCGCCCTTCTTCATGGGGCGCAAGCAAACCACTACCGAGTCGGCAGGGTTAATCTTGATAAAGCTTGATA
>ERZ1034691.1012-NODE-1012-length-19597-cov-66.007011_pt1 | contig 19597 bp, 17 predicted proteins | sample MGYA00520638_ERZ1034691 | MGnify/ENA primary metagenome ERZ1034691 (study PRJEB33766, sample SAMN09781763) | gut metagenome | biome: gut microbiome | host: Homo sapiens | place: Madagascar | study: EMG produced TPA metagenomics assembly of the PRJNA485056 data...
ACGTTCACACTTCTTTTACCAGTCTGTTACTTTCCGTTTTATGCGGTTTGTGGTATACTATGGTCAACATGGGTCACCATGGCTACATTGAAACAGACAGGATGTGAAATCCTCTTATGAAAGATGGCTTTTTAAAGGCAGCTGCCTTTTCGCCCGCGCTGCGGGTGGCAGACTGCACCTATAATGCACAGCAGATTCTGGCACAGCTGCAAACTGCCGCGCAGCGGGGGGTAAAGCTGGCGGTATTCCCGGAGTTTTGCCTTACCGGCTACACCTGCGGCGATTTGTTTTTGCAGCGCACCTTGCAGCAGGGCGCACTGGATGCGCTGGAGTGGCTGCTTGCGCAGACCCGCCCGCTGGACACCGTAGTGCTGGTTGGCTTGCCGCTGCTGGTGCACGGCAAGCTGTACAACTGCGCCGCCGTGCTGTGCCGGGGGCAGCTGCTGGGCATTGTGCCCAAGACCTACCTGCCCAACTACGGCGAATTCTACGAAAAGCGGCAGTTCACCTCCGGCAGCACCGAGGTGCAGACGGTGACCGTCTGCGGGCAGCAGGTGCCCTTTGGCACGTCACTGCTGTTCCGCTGCCGCCAGATGCCCAGTTTTGTGCTGGGCGTAGAGCTGTGCGAGGATCTGTGGAGCGCGCTGCCGCCCTCTACCTTCCACGCGCTGGCGGGTGCGACCGTCATTGCAAACCTTTCTGCCAGCGATGAGACCGTGGGCAAGGCGGAGTACCGCCGCGCATTGGTGGCAAACCAGTCTGCCCGGCTGCTGTGCGGCTACCTGTACGCCTCGGCGGGGCACGGCGAAAGCACCACCGACATGGTGTTTGCCGGGCATGACCTGATCGCCGAGGACGGCAGCATCCTTGCCGAAACTGCGCCCTTTGCGGGCGACCACGCCGAGACCGAGCTGGATTGCCAGCGCATGGAAGCCGAGCGTGCCCGCAATACCAGCTTTGAGCACAGCGCCGAGGGCTACGTCACGGTGGAATTTGACCTAACACCGGAGGAAACGGTGCTCACCCGCCGCATCGACCCCGCCCCCTTTGTGCCCGGTGACCCGCAGCGCCGCGCCGCCCGCTGCGAGCTGATTTTGAAGATGCAGGCCGACGGCCTTGCCAAACGGCTGGAGCACGCCCACGCCAAAACGGCGGTCATTGGCATTTCCGGCGGGCTGGACAGCTGCCTTGCCCTGCTGGTGGCAGTGCGCGCCATGAAGCAGCTGCACCGCCCCGCCGCCGATGTACTGGCGGTGACCATGCCCTGCTTTGGCACCACCAAGCGCACCCGCAGCAATGCCGAAATTTTGTGCGGGGAGCTGGGTGTAAGCTTTCAGGAGATACGCATTGCCGACACCGTGCGCAGCCACTTTGCGGATATCGGGCAGGATGAGACGGTGCTGGACGTCACCTTTGAAAACGGGCAGGCGCGTGTGCGTACGCTGGAGCTGATGGACCTTGCCAACCGCACCGGCGGCCTTGTGGTGGGCACGGGCGACCTTTCGGAGCTGGCGCTGGGCTGGGCGACCTACAACGGCGACCACATGAGCATGTACGGTGTAAACGCCGGTGTGCCCAAAACGCTGGTGCGCTATCTGGTGCAGTACGAAGCTGAAGCCGCCGCCACCGCCGCCTTGCACGATGTGCTGCTGGATATTCTGGCTACCCCGGTCTCGCCGGAGCTGCTGCCCGCCAAGGACGGCGAGATCGCACAGATTACCGAGGACTTGGTGGGCCCCTACGAGCTGCACGATTTTTACCTGTATTATGTACTGCGCTGCGGCTTTGGCCCGGCAAAAATCTACCGGTTGGCAAAGGCTGCCTTTGCGGGCAGAGCAGAGTACACGGACGCCGTGCTGTACAAGTGGCTGCGCAACTTCTACTGGCGCTTTTTTGCCCAGCAGTTCAAGCGCAGCTGCCTGCCAGACGGCCCCAAGGTGGGCAGCGTGACCCTTTCGCCCCGGGGCGACTGGCGGATGCCCAGCGACGCCTGTGCCACCCTTTGGCTGGCAGAGCTGGAGCAGCTCAAGCCCGGGGAGCAGTAAGCCATGAAGAACAAAAAGCTTTTGACCAATATCCTGTTTGCAGTGGTGGTGCTGGCCATCGCAGCGGTGCTGCTGGCCGTGCGCAGCCACAACGCCACCGGCGGAAAACTGACTGCCCAGCTGATTTACGGCGACGCGAACGCCGTGCTGGACATTCCGCTGGAAAAGGACGAAACTTACAGTGTGGACACCGGTTATTATACGGTGCATATAGAGGTAAAGGACGGCAGAGCGCGGTTTATTGAATCGCCCTGCCCGGATCACATCTGCGAGGGCTTTGGCTGGCTGTCGGCGGAGGATCAGACTGCCACCTGTCTGCCTGCCCGCGCCGTGCTGACCATCGTTCCGGTGGGCTGAAAAAAGGAGTATTCTCATGTTGGACGAAAACGAGCATTCCCGCAAGGAAGACGGGCGTTCCCTGCACCGTCTTTTGCACAAGGCTGAGCAGCAGGACGCCACCGTGGAGGTGGACAGCGCCGCGTTTTTTTCGGAGCTGCCGCCGGAGCAATCCGCGCCGCCCCGCCGCCCGCAGAAAAATACACGCCGCAACACTGCTGGCGGGGAGAATGGGGCGTATCTGCCCCCGAAACGAGGGAAGATCTTGCTGATCGTACAGGCAATTTTAAGCGTTCTGGCGCTGGTGCAGCTGTGGCGCACCCAGATGCTGCCGGTGCTGTATCTGGTGGTGCTGGCGGCGCTGTTGGCGCTGCTGTGGCTGCTGGTCAAGCGCTGTCAGGAGTACAAAACTGCAGGCACGGTGTCCCGGGTGTTCTCGGTGGTGCTGTGCGCTGCCATGGCAATAGGCTGCGTGTGGGCGCAGCAAGGCCTTGCTGCGCTGGGTGATATGACCACCGGTTTTTTGAGCGATGCCGAGGCGAAAAAGATCACAAAGGAGCCTTTTGTGGTGTACCTGAGCGGCGTGGATACCCGCGGCGAGCTGACTGAAAAAGCCCGTAGCGATGTGAATATTCTTGCCGCGGTGAACCCCATTACCAAGCAGGTGGTGCTGATCAACACCCCGCGCGATTACTATGTGGACCTTGCCGGAACGAACAGCAAGGATAAGCTGACCCACGCCGGGCTTTACGGCGTGCAGACCAGCATGGACACCCTTGGCAACCTGTACGGGGTGGACGTGCAACACTACATCCGCATCAATTTTGCAGGGTTTATCAACATCGTTGATGCGCTGGGCGGCGTGGATGTGTACTCCGATCAGGCGTTCACCTCGGTGGGCAGCCCCGGCTACTACGACCCCACCACCTTTGTCGAGGGCTGGAACCATCTGGACGGCAAAGCTGCGCTGGCCTTTGCCCGCGAGCGCCATGCCTTTAAGACCGGCGATGTGCAGCGCGGCATCAACCAGATGAAGGTGATCGATGCCATGCTGAACAAGATCAAGTCCCCGGCGCTGCTGATGGGATTTTCCAAGATCATGGATTCTGCTGCCGATTGCTTCGTCACCAGCCTTTCCCAGAACCAGATCAGCGCACTGGTGCGGATGCAGCTGAGCGATTTTGCGGAGTGGAATATTGAACGATACACCGTTACTGGCACCTCCGGCAGCAGCACCAAGTGTTACTCTGCCAAGGGGCAGAAGCTCTATGTCATGAAGCCGGACGAAAACTCTGTGGCGAAAGCCAAAGAGATGATCGCGGCTGTACTGGGTGGCGAGGGCACGGTAAGCTCCACCACTCAGACCCCGGAAAAAACGGATGTGTACACCCCCACCACTGACCCCGATGCCGCTGTCTCGGTGCCCGAGACGCCTGCCGACAGCGTGATCGTGGATGAACCTGCGGAAAGCGTGCCGGAGCAGCCCACCGAACAACCGGCAGAGCAGCCCACCGAGCAGCCCGCAGAGACGCCCGCCGAGCAGCCTGCTGCCACCGAGACGCCCCAGCCGGAGACCACCCCCGCCGAGGGCGGCAGCACTGAAACGCCTGCCGTCAGCCTGCCCACGCAGGAGCAGGTGGAACAGGCCGCAGGCTCGCTGTACAGCGCTGCCTCCACCGTGCTGGACGCCATTCTGGGCGCAAGCGGGAACTGAGCAACCCCTTTCCGTGAAAAGGCAACCCGGGAAAATCCGCAGATTTTCCCGGGTTGCAATTAAAAATGATTATTCCGCTAAATATGCCCAAAGCGCACGCGGCGGGCATTTTCAACGGTCTTGCAAGCAACAAAAAGGCCGCTGCACAAATACTGTGCGGTGGCCTTTTTGCGTTACAACAACAAAAAACGCTGCCTGCACGCAGCAGACAGCGCAAAAACACAAAAGGGAAAACGAGATAGACCGTAAGCCGGGTTCTGTATTAAACGACGATCTGTCTAGGCCTGCCATTGCTGACAGGCTCGTGCCGCCTTCGGGACACGCGAGCAGCGCTGTACGTCCCATATAGGCGTTGCTTCCGGTAGGGTTTACAAAGCCGCATGGTCACCCATGCGCTGGTGAGCTCTTACCTCGCCGTTTCATCCTTACCGCATTGCTGCGGCGGTTTGTTTTCTGTTGCACTTTCCCTAAGGTCACCCTCGGCTGCCGTTAGCAGTTACCGTGCTCTGTGAGGCCCGGACTTTCCTCAGAGCGGTCAAAGCCGCCCCGCCGCCGTATGTTCCACTCGTTTTCCGTTCCTCATGATACCATAAAAAAGTAAGATTTGCAAGTGAAACGGATTTTTGTTATAATATCATTTGTGTTTTTGTGAATTTTGCAGGGGGAGGGCAGGCCATGCAGCTGTATTTTGCCGTGCCGGATACGGCCACCACCCACGATGGGGTGCTGGTGCGCAGCTTTCTGCGCCAGTGTGCCGTCTCTACGGACCTTGCCCGGGCGGTCAAGTTCCGGGGCGGCGGCTTTTTTGCGGACGGCGTGCCTGTGCTGGCAAACCGGCGCATCTTCCCCGGGCAGGTGCTTTCCTTTACCCTGCCGCCGGAGGGGGACAGCGTGACCCCGCAGCCGGAGATCCCGGTCAACGTGGTCTACGAGGATGCCTTTGCGGTGGTGCTGGAAAAGCCGCCGCAGCTGGCGGTGCACCCCACCCTGAACTACCCCGGGGGCACATTGGCCAACGGTTATGCGGCGTGGGCGGCTGCCCACGGCCACAGCCCGGTTTTCCGCCCGGTAAACCGCATCGATAAGGACACCAGCGGCCTTGTACTGGCGGCCAAAAACGCCTACGCAGCGCCGCTGTTGGCGGGCGGGGTGACAAAGCTGTATTATGCCATCGCGCAGGGCGCGCTGCCGCTGGGGGAAGGAGCAATCGATGCACCCATCGGCCGCCGGGGCGATAGCATCATCGGGCGCTGCGTTACCTCCGAGGGCAAGCCCAGCCGCACCGAGTATACTATTATAAAGGAAGAAAACGGCCTTAGCCTTGCAGCCTGCGTGCCGGTGACCGGGCGCACCCATCAGATCCGGGTGCACTTTGCGTCCATCGGCCATCCTCTTGCCGGGGACGATCTTTACGGCGGCAGCCGGGAGCGCATTGCCCGGCAGGCGCTGCACTGCGCCAGGCAAAGCTTTGCCGTGCCTGTATACACCCCGCTGCCGGATGGCATCCGGGTGGAAATGCCTTTGCAGCTGCGCACCGTCACAGTGGAAAGCCCGCTGCCGCCGGATATGGAAGCGCTCTTTTCGTGAAAACTGCGTGAAAAAATAGCCAAATTTTATGTAAGCGCTTGTTTCAAACCATGCAAAGTGTATAATAAAAAGAGAGCGTATTGTGTACAGGCCCTGTTGGCCTTTTGAACAGGGGAACGTACACCATCTAGCTGTTGTGTTCTGGGCCGGAAAAATGCCCTGCAGCAGCGCAGGAAGGAGAAAAATCCCGTTGACTGAAGATAAAATAAAGGAGCAGCAGCCTGCTGCGCAGCCTGTACGGCAGCCCCGCCGCCAGAAGCTGCGCTCGCTGTGGGCGCAGTTCCAATGCCGGGGCGTGCTGCGGCGGCACAGGATTCGCCGCAAGCGTCAGCACCGCTGGGAAAAGCTGTGGCACAAGCTGCTGCACAATCCCATAGCACCTATGGTGGGCGAGACGCTGTACGCCATCGGCTTTTCCGCCGAGTATGCCGTGGTCCGCACAGGACGCCGCTTGCAGCATGGGCTGCGGCGTCTGCTGCAAACGGTCAGAGAACTGCTGAAAAATATCGCATCCATGGCCTTTCCTGGGGCGGCGCAGCTGCTGCGGGATCTGTTCGGCCCGGTAGTGCTTGCCCTGCGGGGCACCGGGGCGCTGCTGCGCCACGCACACCGGGTACGCAAGGAAAACGGCTTTGGCGCTGCGCTGCGCGCAAGCGGCCACTTTCTTGCCCATGGCATCGCTGATAACATCCGCCTTGTGCCCCGTATGGCTATGTATGTGCTGCCAATGGCAGCGCTGGCCGTTATGGTAACGGTGTTCCAGACCACCATCCGTCAGCCCTACGCCTTGGAGGTGCAGGTGGACAATAAGACCGTGGGCTATGTGGCCAACGAAGAGGTGTTCAATTCTGCGCTGGAAGCCGTGCAGCAGCGTATCAATTATTCCGGTACGGAGCAGGCGCGCTTTACCGTGGAGCCTACTTATTCCGTGACCATCGCCCACGACGTGATGGACGAAAATGGTGTGGCTGACGCCATCCTTAAGAATTCCGGCGACCAGATCAGCGAGGGCACGGCTTTGTATCTGGACGGCGAGCTTACCGCCGTGTGCGCGGACGGCACCAGCCTGCAAAGCTACATCAGCAGCCTGCTGGAGCCCTATGAGAATCCGGACGACCCCAACACTACTGTGGGCTTCAACAAAGATGTCACGCTGGAAAACGGCATCTACTTCACCGAGAGCTTTCAGGAGGAAGCCGAGGTGGAGCAGCTGCTCTCCGGTGTGCAGCAGGCACAAAAGACCTACACTGTGCAAAACGGCGACACCATCTGGTCCATCGCGCAGCGAAATGGCCTGACAGTGAAGGAACTGTGCGAGATGAACACCGGCTTTACTGCCAATGGGGAAAACGGCCTGACCCAGAACTCCAAGATCCTGCCCGGCGATACATTGACCGTGGTGCGGGAGGAGGAGACGCTGGAGGTGCGCATCACCAAGGTGGAAAGCTGGGAGGAAGAGATCGCCTATACCACCGAAACCACCAAGTCCAATGATCTGAACTCCGGCACCAAGCGGGTGACCCAGACGGGCGAGAACGGTATCCGCACTGTGACGGCACAGCGGGTGTATGATACAAATGGCAATCAGCTCTCTCAGCAGATCCTGAGCACTGTGGTGACCAAGGAGCCTGTGACGGAAAAAGTTACGGTGGGCACCAAAAAGGTTTCCTCCGGTGCATCCTATATCACCGGCAGCGGACGGTTCATCTGGCCGGTGCCCGGCTACCGGAATTGTTCCCGCTGGTACGGCGGCAGCCACAAGGGCGTGGATATCTGCGCCGCCGCCGGTACGCCCATTTACGCTTCGGCAGGCGGTACGGTGACCAAGGCTGGCTACAACCGCGCCGGTGCGGGCAATGGCTACGGCAACTCCGTTATCATCAGCCACAGCAATGGCTACACCACCGTGTACGCTCACTGCCTGTCGCTGGTGGTGCACGCCGGTCAGTCGGTCAAGCAGGGTCAGCTCATCGGCTATGTGGGCAGCACCGGACGCTCCAGCGGCAACCACTGCCACTTCGAGATCCGGCGCAATGGCTCCTACATCTCGCCGCAGACGGTGTTCAACCGCAGCAAATATCGGTAAAAAGCAGCGAGGGCTTTTCCGCAGGGAAAGGTTCCTCTGCTATATCATGAATAAAAAGGAGAGATCATCTATGTCTACCCCTCACATCAGCGCAGAAATGGGCGATTTCGCCAAGACAGTCCTTATGCCGGGTGACCCCCTGCGTGCCAAATTTATTGCCGACACCTTTTTGCAGGATGTCCGGCAGGTGACTGGTGTGCGCGGGATGCTGGGCTTTACCGGCACCTACGAAGGCCGCCCCATCAGCGTGATGGGCAGCGGTATGGGTATGCCCTCCATCGGCATCTACTCCTACGAGCTGTTCAGCTTCTACGGCGTGGAAAACATCGTCCGCATCGGCTCTGCCGGCAGCTACACCGAGAAGGCCAAGCTGTTTGACACCGTGCTGGCGACCGGCGCTGTGAGCGAGAGCAACTACGCCCGGGTGCAGAGCGGCTTTACCGGCAGCGTCACCCTGCCCAGCGCAGCTTTGAACGAAAAGCTGCGTGCCTCCGCTGCAAAGCAGGGCATCCCCCTGATCGAGGGCAACATCCACTCCTCGGATGTGTTCTACCGCCAGCCCTCGGACGCAAAGCCCACCTACTGGGAAAAGCTGCGGGACGAGGACGGCTGCCTGTGCGTGGAGATGGAAAGCTTTGCCCTGTTTGCCAACGCGCAGGTGCTGGGCAAGAACGCCGCCTGCCTGCTGACCATCTCGGACAGCTTTGTGGCCCCCGGCATCACCACCGCCGAGGAGCGCCAGAAGAGCTTTACCGACATGATGAAGGTCGCTCTGGGCGCAGAGTACTGATCGCATCATTTTCCAGCGCGGCTGCCGCCCCAAGGCACAGCCGCGCTGTTTTTGCCCCTAAAAGGAGGGAGCAGCATGACAAAACTGACTATGGAAGAAAAGCAGCAGCTGATCCGCATGGCACTGGCCGCGCGGGAAAAGGCCTATGTGCCTTACAGTGATTTTATGGTAGGCGCTGCGCTGCGCGCTGCGGATGGCCGCATCTTTACCGGCTGCAACGTGGAGAACGCCGCCTTTACCCCCACCAGCTGCGCCGAGCGCACCGCTCTGTTCAAAGCAGTGGCGGAGGGTGTGACCGAATTCACCGACATCGCCGTGGTGGGCAGCCGCCGGGGCGAAGTGAACCGGCAGATCACCTCGCCCTGCGGGGTGTGCCGTCAGGCACTGTTCGAGTTCGGCGGGCCGGAGCTGAATGTCATTATGGCAAAGACCCCGGAGGATTTCATCGAGCGCAGCATGGACGAGCTGCTGCCCTTCGGCTTTGGCCCCTCCAATGTGGCGGGCAACAGCGCTGTGGAAGAAAAGTGACTGTCTTTCTGCGAAAAACAGCGCAAGCAGGGACAAACTGGTGAATAAGCATTACTTTTTTATAAATTATACAAAGGATTTGTAAAGAATTTGTAATCGGAAATTGCTTGCATCTGTCACATCCACCCGCTATACTTGAGCCAGTAAATGTGCCAGAGCGCACATTTCATTCATTTGACGCAATTTTTTAAAATAAAGGAGAGTTTCTTATGAAGATTTCTCGTCGTAACTTTCTGGCTGTGGCCGGTGCTGCTGCCGCTGCCGCTGCTCTGACCGCCTGCGGCGGTTCTTCCGCTTCTTCTACCAGCACTGCTTCTTCCGCAGCTGCCAGCTCTGCCGCCGCTTCCGGCGCAGCAGACGGCGCTGAGAAGATCGCCAAGGTCGCTCTGGCCTGCGATACCGGCACGATCGATGATGAGAGCTTCAACCAGGCTTGCTGGACTGCTGTCTCCAACTACATGGGCGACAACTGCCAGAACTACATCCCTGATTCCGATGCTTCCGATGAGGACCGCGAGACCATGATCCGTCAGGCTGTCAACGATGGCGCTGACGTCATCGTCTGCGTGGGCTACCTGTACGGTGCATCTCTGGCATGGGCTGCTGAGCAGTATCCCGACATCAAGTTCATCGCGATCGACGTGACCCAGGGCGATATCGGCACCGACAGCATCCCCGCCAACTGCTACTGCATCACCTTCAAGGAGGAGCAGGCAGGTTATCTGGCAGGCTACGCCGTTGTCAAGGACGGCTACACCAAGCTGGGCTTCCTGGGCGGCATGGCTGTGCCCGCCGTTATCCGTTACGGCTACGGCTATGTGCAGGGCGCTGACGCTGCTGCAAAGGAGCTGAGCACCAACATTGATATCAACTATTTCTACGGCGGCCAGTTCTACGGCGATGCCAACATTACCTCCCGTATGGAGGGCTGGTATGCCAACGGCACCCAGATCGTCTTTGCCTGCGGCGGCGGCATCTACACCTCCGCTGTCGAGGCTGCCCTGAAGAACAACGGCTATGTTGTGGGCGTTGACGTTGACCAGAACTACATCGGCGTGAACGGCGTTGAGAAGGACGGCTACGCATACAACCCCTTCGTCACCTCCGCTATGAAGGGTCTGTCTGAGTCTGTCAGCACCGCTCTGGGCGACATCGAGGCCGGCGAGTGGGGCGAGATCGCTGCCACCAACGGCAACTTCGGCCTGCAGGAGGGTGAATACGTCGGTCTGCCCACTGCTGACGGCAGCTGGAACTTCAAGACCTTCACCAAGGACGAGTACGAGACCGTGAAGGGCAAGATCGCCTCCGGTGAGATCATTGTGGACAACAACTCCGACGACGCTACCAAGCCCACCGTCAGCGAGTTCACCAAGGTCAACTACATCCAGTAATCGCTTTCCCGGAATTACTCCCGTGAATAGGGGCGGGGTGCTCATGCAGGGGCACCCCGCCCTTTTTGTATGCCTGTGCAGGAGAAACAGGCAGGAAATCATGCAGACTACACAAAAGTAATACTTTTGCTTGTGCTTTTTGACAAAAAATCAAAAAGCCGTGTGCAAACCGCAAAAAATCAGGTATAATGGTTTGTAGAATAGAAAAGGTGTCGTTACGGCACGAAAGGAGAGTGAGCAGATTGGCAGAGGATTATGTGATCGAGATGCTCCACATTACCAAGGAATTCCCGGGTATCAAGGCAAACGATGATATCACCCTGCAGCTGCGCAAGGGCGAGGTACACGCCCTTCTGGGCGAGAACGGTGCGGGCAAAAGTACGCTGATGAGCGTGCTGTTCGGCCTGTATCAGCCGGAACAGGGCAAGATCCTGAAAAACGGCAAGGAGGTCGCCATCCGCAACCCCAACGATGCCAACGCACTGGGCATCGGCATGGTGCACCAGCACTTCAAGCTGGTGGAATGCTTCAGCGTGCTGGACAACATCATTCTGGGCGTGGAGCCCAACAAGATGGGCTTTTTGCAGAAGGCCGAGGCACGCAAAAAGGTGATGGCGCTGAGCGAAAAGTACGGCCTGCGGGTGGACCCGGACGCACTGATCAGCGATATCTCAGTGGGTATGCAGCAGCGCGTGGAGATCCTGAAGATGCTATACCGCGACAACGAGATCCTGATCTTTGACGAGCCCACCGCTATGCTGACCCCGCAGGAGATCGACGAGTTGATGGAGATCATGCGCGGGTTCAAAAAGGAGGGCAAGTCCATCCTGTTCATCACCCATAAGCTCAACGAGATCATGGCTGTGGCCGACCGCTGCACCGTGCTGCGCAAGGGCAAGTATATGGGCACGGTGGATATCAAGGGCACCACCAAGGAAGAACTTTCCCGCCGTATGGTGGGCCGTGACGTGCAGCTGCAGGTAGAAAAGCAGCCCGCGCACCCCGGCGAGACCGTGCTGGATGTGGAGAACGTTACCATCCACAACGACCAGCGCAAGAAGGACGTGGTAAAAGATGTGTCCTTCAAGGTGCATGCAGGCGAGATCGTCTGTCTGGCGGGCATCGAGGGCAACGGCCAGACCGAGTTCATCTACGGCCTGACCGGCCTGAGCAAGCTGAACGGCGGCAAGCTGGTGCTGGGCGGTAAGGATATCACCCACGAGAGCATCCGCCAGCGCTCCAAGGACGGCATGGGCCATATCCCGGAGGACCGCCATAAGCACGGTCTGGTGCTGGATTTCAGTCTGGAAAACAACATCGTGCTGCAGCGCTACTGGCAGCCGGAGTTCCAGAAGGGCGGCTTTATCCGTGCCGATAAGGTGCGCGAGTACTCCGACCGGCTGATCGAGCAGTACGACGTGCGCAGCGGTCAGGGCAGTGTGACCACCGTGCGCAGCATGTCCGGCGGCAACCAGCAGAAGGCCATCATTGCCCGCGAGATCGACCGCGACCCCAAGCTGCTGGTGGCAGTGCAGCCCACCCGTGGTCTGGACGTGGGTGCCATTGAGTACATCCACCGCCAGATCGTGGCCGAGCGCGACAAGGGCAAGGCCGTGCTGCTGGTCAGCCTTGAGCTGGACGAGGTGATGAACCTTTCTGACCGCATCCTTGTAATGTACGAGGGCGAGATCGTGGGCGAGTTTGACCCCAAGACCACCACCGTGCAGGAGCTGGGTCTGTATATGGCAGGCGCCCGCAAGCAGGGAAAGGAGGAGCAGTAACACATGAATAAGAAAAAACTTTCCCGCAGCGGCAGCCTGCAAAGCTCTGTTACCAGCGTGCTGGCTGCACTGCTGTGCATTCTGATTGGTTTGCTGGTGGGCTTTCTGGTGCTGGTAGCCATCAACCCCGCACACGCATGGGGCGATGGCTTTGTGCGCATCCTCAAGGGCGGCTTCCACGATGCCCCCTACGGCGTGGGCAAAGAGCTTGCCAATGCCGCACCCCTGATCATGACCGGTCTGTCCGTGGCCTTTGCCTTCAAGACCGGCCTGTTCAACATCGGTGCAGCCGGTCAGTATACGCTGGGCGCTTACGGTGCACTGTACTGCGCCATCATGCTCAAGCTGCCCTGGTTCGTCTGCCTGCTGGCAGCAGCGGTGCTGGGCGGCCTGTGGGGTGCGATCCCCGGCTTTTTCAAAGCCTACTTCAACATCAACGAGGTCATTACCTCCATCATGTTCAACTGGATCGGACTGTATCTGGTAAATGAGCTCATCTACCAGAACGGCACCGGCCCCATGTACGATGTGCGCAACACCCGTACCTTGAACCTGAGCAAGAATGCCGATTTTGCCCAGTCCCTGATCCCGGACTTTGGCCTGAACAAGCTGTTCCAGACCAACAGCACCACCATTGCCATCTTCTTAGCGGCAGCGGTGGCCGTGCTGATCTGGGTGGTGCTGAACAAGACCACCTTCGGCTACGAACTCAAGGCCGTTGGCCTGAACAAAAATGCCGCCCGTTACGCCGGTATCAACGAGAAGAAGAACATCATCCTCTCCATGGCCATTGCCGGTGCGCTGGCAGGCTTCGGCGCAGGCCTGTTCTATCTGTCCAACGTGTCCCAGTGGAACCCGCTGAACTCCACCAGCCTGCCGGGCATGGGCTTCAACGGTATCTCGGTGGCACTGCTGGCAAGTTCCAACCCCATCGGTACCGTGTTCTCTGCGCTGTTCATCTCCCACATCTCGGTTGGCGGCTCCTTCCTGTCCACCAAATTTTACCCCACTGAGATCTCGGATCTGATCAGCGGCATCATCATCTACCTGTGCGCATTCTCCATGCTGTTCCGCGGCAAGATCCAGAGCCTGCTGTTCCGGAATGCCGAAAAGACCAACGTGAACGCAGAGCCTGCGCCTGCCGCAGAAAAGACCAAAAAGGAGGGCAAGTAATATGCTGCTTCTGATCAAATATACACTGCTGTACGGCATCGTGCTGATGCTGGTGGCACTGGGCGGTATGTTCAGCGAACACTCCGGCATCATCAACATTGCGCTGGAGGGCATCATGGTCATCGGCGGTGTGGCCGGTGTGCTTACCCTGACCATGCTGCCTGCAAGCCTGTCACCCTTCCTTGTGGTGCTCATCTCCATTCTGGTGGCAGCGCTGGCGGGCGTGATCTACAGCCTGCTGCTGGCCTTTGCCTCCATCAACCTGAAGGCGGACCAGACCATCGGCGGCACGGCACTGAACCTGCTGGCCACTGCCATTGCCGTGGTCATCTCCAAGTACTTCAGCGAGAGCGGCAGCGCCAAGCTGAACTACTCCAACAAGCCCTTCCTGTTCAGCATCGGCGGGCTGGAACTCAGCGTGTTCGTGCCGTTGGGGCTGATCTTGCTGGTGGTCAGCTACATCGTGCTGTACAAGACCCGCTTTGGCCTGCGTCTGCGTGCCTGCGGCGAGCACCCGCAGGCTGCGGACTCGGTGGGCATCAACGTTTACAAGATGCGTTACGCCGGTGTCATCCTTTCCGGTGCGCTGGGCGCCATCGGCGGTCTGGCCTATATCGTGCCCCCGGTGCAGACATGGAACTTTGAAGTCGGCGTGGCCGGTGCAGGCTTTCTGGCACTGGCAGTTATGATCTTTGGCCAGTGGAAGCCTTTCCACATCTTTGGCGCGGCCATGTTCTTTGCCGTGTTCAAGAGCCTTGCCAACATTGCAGACTCTACCTTCCTTGCGCAGTTGCACTGGTCCAGCAACATCTATAATATGATGCCCTTTGTGGCCTCCATGGTCATTCTGGCCTTCACCTCCAAGAACAGCATGGCACCCAAGGCCGAGGGTATCCCCTACGATAAGGGCTCCCGCTAAGCGTATTCGCTAAAAATCCGTAAAACGAAGGCATCCGCAGTCATCCATGTGCTGCGGATGCCTTTTTTGTACGGGGCAGGGCATATTTTGTCCATATATTTGCCGGCAGAAAATGGCATTTTTACTTGTAAAATACAACAAGATATGCTATCATTATAAAACGAATGTGTATCTATAGGAACCCGGTGTACATTTTTTGCACTGCGGAAAACAAGAAAGGTGAGTTTCTCTATTATGGACGAAAAAACAACTATGGGACAGTCGCTCCGGAACATGGAGGACGAAGAGACCATTGATCTGATGGAACTGGCCCGCCTGCTGTGGGCGCATGCTGTGCAGATCGTGGCAGCAGCTGTTGCGGCAGCGCTGATCTGCCTGCTGGTGTGTATGTTTGCGCTTACACCCAAGTATCAGGCCTCTATCAACATGATCGTGAATACCCGTCAGGACACGACCACCACCTTCACCAGTGATAACTTCAACACGGCGAAAAACCTGATCAGCACCTATGCGGTCATCATCAAGGGCAACACCGTGCTGAACGAGGTCATTGATGAACTGGATCTGGACATGACCTACACCGAGCTGTACGACATGGTGGATGTTGCCGATGTGGACGCTACCCAGATCATGAAGATCACGGTCACCGATACAGATGCAGAGCGCGCAGGCGAGATCGCCCAGACGATCTCCGAAATCGTGCCCGATGTGCTGGTGGAAAAGGTGGAAGCCGGTTCCTGCAAGGCGGTGAGCGATGTGATCATCGATCCCAACAAGGTGTTCCCCCAGACTACGAAGTACGTTGTGCTGGCCGGCCTGCTGGGTGCTGTGCTGGTGTGCGGCGTGCTGGTGCTGGCACATCTGCTGCATGATACCGTTGTGGATGACGAAGATGTTCAGAAGAAGCTCGGCCTGCCCGTGCTGGGCCTGATCCCGGAGGTGTAAGACGATGTGGAATCTGTTTGGTAAAAAGAAAAAAGAAGGCGAGCACCGCACCCTGCAGCTGATCACCGATAAGGGGATGCCCTTTGGCTATGTGGAGGCTTACAAGTCTCTGCGCACCAATCTGGACTTTATGGCAGGCTCCATGGACGTGCACACGCTGGTCATCACCAGTACCGTGCCGGAGGAATCCAAGAGCAACGTGGCGGTCAATCTGGCGCTGACGCTGGCCGAAAGCGGCAAAAAGGTGGCTCTGGTGGACTGCGATCTGCGCAAGCCGGTGCTGCACCGCTACCTGAAGGCCGGTCACAATGTAAAGGGCGTTTCCAACGTGCTGTCCAACCAGTGCACGCTGGACGAGGCTTTGCAGGAGCTGAAGGAAATGAACCTGACCTTCCTGCCCGCCGGTACCCCGCCGCCGAACCCCTCTGAGATGCTGAGCCAGCCGCAGATGCAGGCTATGGTCAACACCCTGCGGGAAAAGTTCGATGTGGTCATCTTTGATGCACCCCCGGTGTCCGTGGTCACCGATGCAGCCGTCATCGGCCGCTATGTGGACGGCGCAATGTTCGTTGTGCGCTCGGACTACGCCCCCGCCGATGCGGTGCGCGGCGCAGTGAAAAAGCTGCAGGATGCCGGTGTCCGGGTGCTGGGCAGCGTGCTGACCCGCTACGACATGAAGAAGGCACTCAAGGGCTCCAGCTACGCATACAGCTATGCTTACAACTACAACTATGCCTACGGCAAGCAGGATGCCACTGCCGGTAAATAATAAGGAAGCACTGTTATGACCGATCTGCATTGTCACATTCTGCCCGGCATGGATGACGGCGCAAAGGATACAGCAGTCTCGCTGGAGCTGCTGCGCAGGGAATATGAGGATGGTGTGCGCAATATTGCGTTCACCAGCCACTTCAACAGCGAGCGTACCACAGTGGAAGCCTTTGCGGAAAAGCGGCAGGCTGCCTTTGAACAGCTGACCGCAGCGCTGGAGGGACAGCCCATGCAGTTTGATTTCAAACTGGGGGCGGAGGTGTTCTTCTCGCCCGGCCTGTGCGAGTTGGACACCCGGGCGCTGTGCATGGGGGACACCGCTTATCTGCTGCTGGAATTCCCCACCACCCACAAGCCGCATTTTATCCGGCAGACCCTGTACAATCTGCAGCAGCAGGGCATCGTGCCGCTGATCGCGCATATCGAGCGCTACCCCTATGTGCTGGAGGATCCCACCCTGCTGTACGACTGGGTAGCTGCCGGTGCCTATGCGCAGATCAACGCAGGAGCACTGCTGGAGCCTAAGCTCTGCAAAAAGTTGTGTAAGTTCATCCAGTGGGGATTGGTTCATGTCATCTCCACCGACACCCATTCCCCGGACAAGCGCCCGCCCCGCATGGCACAGGGAGTGCAGCAGCTGGAAAAGCTGCTGGGCAAGGAAACTGCTGCCCGCATCGTGCGCAACGGCGATGAACTGTTCCACGATCAGGAACTGGACGCTGCGACCCTGCATCAGCCCAAAAAGTTTTTGGGCATGTGGGTCTGATCCTAAAGTAAGGAGAAAACTGCCCGGGCAGAGAATTACTCTGCCCGGGCAGCGGATTTTGGTATGAAGAAAAATAAGGTCCTGAAAATCGTGTTGATCGTGCTGGGCGCGCTGGTGGCTCTGCTGGCAGCAGCTGTTCTTGGCGTGCTGTTCTACCTCCACAGTATGGCAGCCGGTATTCCTGAAACCCTGCCGGATGCCCCGGCGGACAGCACACAGGTCACCCTGACGGATGATGAGATCGATAAGCTGCTCAGCGGTGAGATCACGCTGGAGGAACTGGCAGATGAAGCCGCTGCGTCCGGCAGCGGGGAACAGGAGGCATCCGCAAGCGCTCCGCAGCAGGAGACAGGTGCGGCTTCCTCCCCGGCGAATTCTGATACTTCTCCGGCGGCATCTGCCTCCCGGACGGAGAGCGGCAGTACCGCTTCCTCCGGCAAACAGGAGAACACAACCAGCACATCCAGTTCCAGTACAGCAGCTGCCACAGAAAAACCGGCGTCCTCGTCCGGCAAACAGGAGGCTTCCTACGAAGCTGAGGTCAAGGCACTGTTGAAACAGCTGTACAGCGTCAAGGCACGCGCCGAGGCAGAGCTGAACAGCTGCATTGCCGGAGCAAAGGCAGAGTTCAAATCGCTGCCGGAGTCTCAGCAGACACAGGCGCGCAAGATCTCCATCGTGCTGGCAAGAAGCGGCAGACTGTATGCGATGCAGGCGTCCTACGACAGGGAAGTGGAGAGCATCGTCAGCCAGATGCGCGCCATTCTGACCGCCAACGGCCAGAGCACTGCATTGGCAGATCAGGCGATGGCCTCCTATAAGGCACAGAAGAGCGCCATGTACTCCCGGCTGACCGCAAAGCTGTACTCCTGACCCGCAAAACGACCCATGACCACCCGCAGCACATCTCCAGGGTACTGACTGTACCGGAAATGGGCTGCGGGTGGCTTTGTTTTGCCTTTTTGCTGTAATATGGAGAAAAATGCCAAGGACATGGAGGGATGACTCTGCGGCAGAGACGCTGCCTTTTACGCCGACAGGGGAGGGCAGATTGTACGCGCCAACGGAACAATCCCCCAAAAGGCCGGAAAAGTAGCACTTTTACCTACAAACGTACAGGAAATTTGTATAAAGTATAAGATTTCACTCATGCTTTGCTATAATGAAGTGAATTCTTTTCATGTAAATTGACAAAAATCGTGGTTATCTTTATAATAGATAGAGTGTTTCTCGGGTATGGACGATGGTGTTTATGCGACCGCAAGATGCCATCGTTTTATTATTCGCTTTTCTGTCCGCGTGCCAAGGACAGACGTCCGTTATGTGTGAGGCTGGCGGACTGCGGGAAAGTGTGGCTCGGCCTGAGAGCAAAAACAGTAATTCATTGATAGGATTGGAGTGGCATCAAACGATGGCAAAGTACATCATCAAGCGTGTCGCAATGGGTATCTTCAGTATCTTCATTGTGGCTACGGTTACCTTTTTTGTCATGAACCTGGTCCCCGGTGGCCCGTTCGTGGCAGAAAAGTCCATCAGTGCCGCTGCTCAGCAGGCTCTGGCCGAAAAGTATGGCCTGGATAAGCCGCTGGGTGTGCAGTACGTCAACTACATGAAGAGCCTTCTGCACGGCGATCTGGGTCTGAGCCTGCGTCAGCGCGGCCGTACCGTGAACCAGATCATTGCCAGCAAGCTGCCGGTGTCCTGCCGTCTGGCAGGCATTGCAGTGGTTGTGGCTCTGTGCGTGGGCATCCCGCTGGGCTGCATTTCCGCTTACAACCGCGGTAAGTGGCTGGATAACCTCATTATCGTGTTTGCTACCTGTGGCATCGCGATCCCCAGCTTTATTTCCAGCGTGCTGCTTTTGTACCAGTTTGGTATGAAAATGAAGGTGCTGCCCACCGTTGGTCTGAACAGCGCAGCCGCCTATATCATGCCGGTCACTGCACTGGCCATCTATCCCTCGGCTTATATCACCCGTCTGATGCGCTCGAGCCTGCTGGACGTTATGGGTCAGGACTATATGCGCACTGCCCGCGCAAAGGGTGTGTCCCAGTTCATGATCCTGTTCAAGCACGCACTGCGCAACGCCATTCTGCCTGTCATCACCTACGTCGGCCCCATGCTGGCCAGCCTGATGACCGGTTCTTTCGTGGTGGAAAAGATCTTCTCCGTGCCCGGTCTGGGCCGCGACTTCGTGTCTGCCATCACCAACCGTGACTACACCATGATCATGGGCACCACCATCCTGCTGTCCAGCATGGTCATCATTGCAAACGTGATCGTGGATATCCTTTATAAGATCATCGACCCGCGCATCAAGCTGCAGTAAGAGAAAGGAGCGATTTTCATGGAAAACATTAAAAAGAATCCGCTCAGCCTGCAGCTCAACGCGGAGGATTTTCTGCCCGCCAGCAATGAGGAAAAGCAGAGCCTGGTGGTCATGCGCGAAAGCGTCAACTTCTGGAAGGACGGTATCCGCCGCCTGAAGAAGAACAAGATCGCCATGGTCAGCTTTGTGTTCATCATTGCCATTGCCATCTTTGCCTACCTGCTGCCCGCCGTCTGGCCTTACAGCTACTCCGAGCAGATGAAGGGCAGCAACAACCTGAAGCCTTTCGAGTACTCTGCTTCCGAGCAGGCGCGTATTGACGCAGGCGAAAAGGTGTTCCCGCATATTCTGGGCACCGACCGTATGGGTCGTGACTTCGCTGTGCGTATCATGATGGGCACCCGCGTCAGCCTGTCCGTCGGTCTGATCGCTTCTG
>ERZ1034691.1016-NODE-1016-length-19549-cov-73.807479_pt1 | contig 19549 bp, 20 predicted proteins | sample MGYA00520638_ERZ1034691 | MGnify/ENA primary metagenome ERZ1034691 (study PRJEB33766, sample SAMN09781763) | gut metagenome | biome: gut microbiome | host: Homo sapiens | place: Madagascar | study: EMG produced TPA metagenomics assembly of the PRJNA485056 data...
CGCAGAACACCATGGAAGAAGCAAAATATCTGTGTGACGTGCTGGAGGAGGTCATTCCCCGCCGCCGCGCTATGAGTTGTATGTGGCTGCAGGGTCAGAACAAGGCCCGCCAGTTCAGCCTGAAGGGAGAACAGTAATTATGGCAAGTATGTATAGTGCCAAGGTCATGGAGCATTTCGCAAATCCGCACAACGTAGGTGAGCTGCCCGATGCAAACGGCGTGGGTGAAGTGGGCAACCCCAAGTGCGGCGACATCATGCGCATGTACCTGAAGATCGAGAACAATGTGATCGTGGACGTTAAGTTCCTCACCTTTGGCTGCGGCGCAGCCATTGCCACCAGCAGCATGGCCACCGACCTGATCAAGGGCAAGACCGTGGATGAGGCGCTGAAGCTGACCAACAAGGCCGTTGTGGAAGCTCTGGAAGGTCTGCCCCCGGTCAAGGTGCACTGCTCTGTTCTGGCCGAGCAGGCCGTCAAGGCTGCTCTGTCCGACTACTACCGCCGTCAGGGCATCGATCCGGAACCCATCGTGGGCAAACTGGAAGAGGACTGTGAGCACTGCGAGAGCTGCGGCCACTGATCCTGACAGTATCCTAAGCAAAAAAGAGGACACCGCTTCGTGCGGTGTCCTCTTTTGCTTAGAGACGATTCAGAATGGCCTCCGCTTCGCTCTGGCCATATTCAGCGGAAATCACTTTTATATCTTTGGTACACCGGAGCGTCTGCGGACGCTCCGGTGTACCTTTTTCACGGGAGAGAGCCGCAACGGTAAGCAGGCGCTTTCCACGAATCCTGTCGTTTTCCTTTGCGTCCCCACTTGTGAAAAAGGGATTCTGAAAAGCCCGCAGGCTTTTCAGAATCCCGGATAAAAAACAAATTCCTTGAAACATGGCCAAAGCACACGCGGAGGCCATTTTCAATCGTTTTCCGCGCCTTACACCCCGCCGTGACGGCGCTGCTCGGCGGCAAGCTCCTGCTGCAAAGCGGCCTTGCGGTGATCCAGCAGCAGATCCTTGTTGTACTTGAAATACCGCTCGCAGCCGTTCTCAGTGAGGAACTGGTGGGAGGCGGGGTTCACCGTAAGCTCGGTGACGAATACCACCATCTCCTGACTTTCCGCAAAGGCCTGCTCCATAAAGTCGAAAGCGGCTTCCAGCGCAGCAGCGGCGGTCTTTTGGGTGGTCTCGCGCTGGTCCGCCAGCGCACGGAACTGACCGCGCAGCAGGTCAAAGGCCTCCTGCGTACCGGCGGCGTTGGCGCGGCGCAACTCCCCTTCCCACTGGTGCAGCGCGGCCTGCACCTGCAGACGGTTGGTCAGCTCTGCCTTGCCCAGCAGCCCGGCATCGCGCTTTTGCTGGGTCTCGGCTTCGTAGTCCTTGATCTGCTGGCTGAACAGTTCCGCAGAGCCGTCCGGGATATCCTCCGGCAGGGTAGCCAGCGCTTTTTTGGTCTCCCGCAAAAAGGCATAGCAGGCATCGGCCACGGCATCCGCCTGCAAAGAGGCGGTAAAACGGGTGTCCAGCCCGGCCAGCAGCAGACTGACAAGGCTGAGCCGCTCGTCAAAGGGAGCCTGCAGCAGCCGTGCGAACACGGCTGGCTTTGCCTGCCCGGCAAGAATTTCCTCCACGCCGTAGTCGTCCCGGTACTTGTAGTACAGGTCCAGATAGGCCGAGAAGTCCTCGGCGATCTTCGGGTGCTGGATGTATTCCCGGATCAGTTCCTCGTCTGCCTGCAAGCCCAGTGCTTCGTAGGTATCCAGCAGGTTGGAAAGATCCTCCCAGCCGCGGGCGGTGACGAACTGGGTGCCGTCCACATCCGCGTTGATCTGGTAGAAGTTCTGGGGGTGCAGTTCCAGATAACTCAGGATGGCGCTGTGGATATGCGCAGCGCGGGCGTAGTCCTTCCACACCGGCAGGTCGGGCTCGATATCCATGCGGCGCACGCGGTCAAGGGTTACGATGTCAAAATCCCGGACGGATTTGTTGTACTCCGGCGGGTTGCCTGCCGCCACGATGACCCAGCCCGCAGGCACGGCCTGATTGCCAAAGGTCTTGCACTGCAAAAATTGCAGCATGGTGGGGGCAAGCGTCTCGGACACGCAGTTGATCTCGTCGATGAACAGAATGCCCTCCGAAAGGCCGGTGGCCTCCATTTTGGCATAGATGCTGGCAATGATCTCGCTCATGGTGTACTCGGTCACCGATACGTCCTTATCGCCGTAGTGGCGCTGTCGGATAAAGGGCAGACCCACGGCGCTCTGGCGGGTGTGGTGGGTGATGGTGTAGGCCACCAGCGCCACCCCGCACTCCCGGGCCACCTGCTCCATCACCTGCGTTTTGCCAATGCCCGGAGGGCCCATCAGCAGGATGGGGCGCTGCCGGATGGCGGGAATGGCGTATTCGCCCAGCGCATCCTTGGCAAGGTAAGCTTTTACGGTATGCTCGATCTCTTCTTTGGCACGTTTGATATTCATAATGGTTCCCCCTCTTGTCAGGAGTTGTTCAGTTCGCGGTACAGATCGTCCTCCTCGGCCAGAGCGTCCGCAAGGGCGCTGGCCGGGCGGGCTGCCGCACCGGTAAATTCTTCTTCGTCCAGTACCACCTTCATCGCCCACGGCGGCACATTGGCATCATCGAACCGCTCCCCCAAAAACAGAAAGGCGGTATCGTAGCCGGGACGCCGCGCCGGGTAGGTGCCCATGCCGTCGGTGAAGTACAGCAGACCGCGCAGGTTCGAAAACTTCTTTTCGGCGCAGAGCTGGTCCACATATGCAAAGGCCGGGCGGAAGTCCGTTCCGCCGCCGCCCCGCAGCTCAAAGTGGTTCATGGCGTGGATGAGCTCGTCCTCGTTGCGGATCAGAATATCCTGCCGCACGGCGTTGTCGGCCTGAACGAGGTGCAGATTCATGCGGTGGAAAAAGTTCTCCCGCCCCTTCAGCATGGTATAGGTTTCTGCCAGAAAGGCGCGCACCAGCTCGCCGGAGGTAGAGTAGCTGGTATCAATGACCAATGCCAGCTCCTCGATTTTTTTGCTCTCCCGGCTTTCCAGCGGCTCGATCAGGGGCAGGTTGCCGTACACCGAAAGGCCGTAGGTGTAGAAGTTCAGATCGAACTCGTCCGGGTCCAGTTTTACCTCCTCGCGCAGGACGCAGAACCGGCGCAGAAAGTCCTTGTAGCTGCGGCGGCTGCGGTTGGCAGCCTTCACCTGCTGCTTCAAGGCATCAGTGCCCTCGCCCGCCTCTTTATCACGCAGGTCCAGCTCGGTCTGCATCCGCTCCCCGATCTTCTGCCACGTTTTCTGCGGCAGAGGGGTGGGCATCTGCTGGGGCTGCTCCGGGGCATCCTTCGGCCACAGGCGGTGGTCATCGGTGACAAATTCCCGCTCCAGCTGCCGCAGCACGCCGGGCGTCTGCCGGGTGAGCCAGCGGTACACCGGCGCTGCCGCCACCACCTTTTCCTCAGCGGTGATCTGCCGGTAGGCGTTCTGCCGCACATAGGTCAGCGGGCGCATCACGCTTTTGCGCTGTAAGCTGTCGATAACGTTTTCCACCGCGATATCGCACGCAAGGCTCCACAGCTGCGGCTCGCGGCGGCCTTTCAGCCACAAATGCCGGAATATGCAGTGGAAGATGGTGTGCAGATACAACCGGTTGAGATATTTCGGGTTCTCCTGATAAAGCTGCAGCAGGCGCTGCGGCTGATAATACAGGGTCTGTCCGTCCGTAGCCAGCACCCGGCAGCGCTCGTCCGGGGCGGGGTTCAAGGCGCTGAGTGCCATATCCAGGAACCGGAAGTCCAGATACAGCCCGCTGCGCACCACCGCCAGCACCTCGCCACCCATGCGTGCCTGCCACTCCTCGTGGGTCTCCGGCCGCTGGGATTGGAAGGGCTTGCGGGGGTCGAAAAATTTTTCTTTTGGCAACGTGCGGTCACCTCTCAAAAATCAAAATCGTACCGCTGCTTTTTGGACTGGGGAGCATATTTTTTGTGCTCCGCATCTGCCAACAGGGCGGCAGCAGCGGCGTTCTCCGCCTTGGCGGCAAGGGCGGCGGCGGATGCAAAAGCGGCTTTATCCAGCACGTCCAACGCCAGCAGGGCGCGGATGCCGTCGGTATCCTGTGCCTTTAAAAGGCGGGCGAACACCCGGTCGGTGTTGGCTGCCAGAAACGCCCGGTAGTGCCCGGCGGCAGCCTCGGTCAGCTGCCACGGATACCGCAGGCGGGCAAAGCAGAGCATAGCCATAACGGCGGCGTCATCGGCATCGTGCCCCTGCGGGAAGATGGCGTCATATTCTGCGGAGAGGAATTTATTGTCGAGAAAACACTGTCTGTAATGGTATCCCTGTCCGGAAAAGGTGTGCAGCAGGATGTGGGCGGGGGTCTCCTCGATATCCTCCCAGTAGGCGGGGTACCACAGCGCCGCCAGCGGCGCGGGGGCATCGGCGGGCCAGAACTGCGCCTGCACGGCCTCGGTGATGTTGTTCACCAGTGCAAACAGCCCAGTGGGCTGCTCCGGTGCGGCCTGCACCCGCAGGGTCTCCAGCGCAAAGCAGTTCAGAAACACATCGCTGCCCACGGTCAGTCCCCCGCTGCCCACCGTGAGCAGGCGCAGGCTGCGGCAGTTGTAAAAGGCGCAGCTGCCAATGACCTGTACGCTGTCCGGCAGGGTGACTTCCTCCAAAAAGCTGCCGCACACCGGGTGCAGTTCCTCTTCGTCCGCGGCCGGGGCGTCAAGGTCAAAATCGTACCGGCGGGCGGGCTTTTGCCCCATCGCCTGCCCAAACGCCCGGGTCAGCCGCACCGTGCCGTCTGCGCTTACTGCGTAGCGGCAGAGGGCATCCGCCGCAGGCAGGCTGCGGAGCTTTTCCGAGAAGCAGTAGTCGCCCAGCTCGGTCAGGGCAAGGCTGCCGCCCGTCGGGGCGGGCAGCGTGCCCGGCAGCGCCACACAGGGCGCTGTGCCGTACACCCGCACCAGCCGTGCCGTCTGTGCCGAAAGGGGCAAGATATCCAATATCAGTTCGTTTGCCTGTTCCACCATGCTGCGACCTCGTTTTTCTGCATTTCATTCAGCTTTCAGTATACCGCGAACAGGGGGTGATTGTCCAGTGCAGAGAAAGATTTGAACTGGTCTGTGCGAACGGTCGCGGCACCCGGCAGCTCTGCCGGTGCTCCCCTTTTTGTCACAGCCTTGTTCAAGTCCTCTGTTCTTCCGGTGCTGCCGAAGGGAAATTGCCGTATAAGAGAAACAGAGCGTTCCCGACGGGGAACGCCCTGTTGTACATATCGCTATCGTATGTGGATTTTGGCAGAGTGCGTCCGGGTGGGCGCACCCTGTTTTTGTTTCATCGTGGTTGGGTGTACATCAAACCGCATCACCGCAACTCCTTATAGGTTTCTTCCGGCATCGGCTCGCACCACTCGTTAGAGGTGCCTTCGCCGGGCACTTCCACTGCCAGATGAGAGAACCAGCAATCGGGTGCAGCACCGTGCCAGTGCTTGACCTCCGGGGGAATGTTCACCACATCGCCCGGATGCAGCTCCTGCGGCGCTTTGCCCCATTCCTGATAGTAGCCCCGGCCTGCCACGCAGACAAGGATCTGCCCACCGCCCTTTGCAGCATGGTGGATGTGCCAGTTGTTCCGGCAGCCCGGCTCAAAGGTGACGTTGTAAATGCCAACCTGTGCGGTGGACAGGGGTGTCAGATAGCTTTTTCCGCTGAAATATGGTGCAAAACCGTCGTTGGATGCACCGATGGGGAACACCATTTCACTCTGGTGCTTTGCCTTGGCATCCTCTGCAGCGTCCTCTGCCCAGACTTCCTTTGCCATGCGGAAAGCCGCCCACGCCTTGGGCCAGCCAGCATAAAATGCCGCATGGGTCAGGATCTCTGCAATTTCAGTCCGGGTAATACCATTGTTTTTTGCTGCCGTCAGGTGATACCGAAAAGAGGAGTCCGTCAGTCCCTGCGCCATCAGTGCCACCACCGTCACAAGGCTGCGATCCCGGAGGGAGAGTTTATCCTCTCGGCTCCACACCTGCCCGAATAGTACTTCATCGTTAAGTTCTGCAAATTTTGGTGCAAATTCGCCCAGAGCATCATGCCCTGCGGTCTGTTTTACTGCCATTATACGTTCCTCCCCATCTCGTAAGCCTGTGCCATGGCAGGCGTACCGCACACTGCACCCGGCTCGTAAACGCCACCTGCTGCAAGGACTCCCTTTTCCACGGCACCTTCCACACAGTCTGCATAGCCCCGGAAGCAGGCCAGCGTAGTGTCCGCAGAGGCTTTTTCCTCGTCTGCCATGGTGGTGATGTAGTAGAATTCCTTGTCTTTGACCTCAAGCCACCGTGCCACGGTACGGTCGATCACTGTCTTCAACTGGGCACTGATGGAGTAGAAGTATACCGGGCTTGCCAGCACAATGACATCGGCATCGATCATCTTTTGCAGGATGTCTGCCATATCATCCTTGTGGACGCAGGCTCCACCGTGGGTGCTGCAGTAGTAGCAGCCGGAACAGGGAGCCACCTTTTTCTCAGCGACCCGGATCTTTTCTGCTTTGTGCCCGGCATCCTGCGCTCCACGCAGAAATTCATCGCATAGAATATCAGAGTTGCCGCCCTTCCGGGGACTGCCAGACAAAATCAATACCTTCTTGCTCATAGGAACCTCCTTGACAGCGGAGTGCATCCGCATTATGATGTTGATAAAGTTTGATTTTATCATATAACTTAAAGCGCACTTTAAGTCAAGGGCTTTTTGAAAAAACGGAGGTTTCAGATGATCTATACCGTAGGCGAAATGGCACAAAAGCTGGGCGTACCTGCCTCCACCCTGCGCTACTACGACAAAGAAGGGTTGCTTCCCTTTGTGGAGCGTTCCTCCGGCGGCATTCGGATGTTCCGGGAAAACGACTTCGAGTGGCTGCAGGTCATTCGCTGCATGAAACAAGCCGGAATGTCCATCAAAGATATCCGGCAGTATATCGAACTTGCTATGCAGGGAGATGACACCATCGATACCCGGCTGGAAATGTTCCGGCATCAGCGGGAGGTACTCACCCAGCAGATCCAGCAGTTACAGCACACGCTGGAGACCGTGGAGTATAAATGCTGGTTCTATGAAGCCGCCAAAGCCGCTGGGACAGTGGATGTCCCCGGTGCGATGACCGATGCGGATGTGCCGGAGCAGTTCCGTGCCATCCGACAGGAGCTGCGGGGACAGAAGATGCCGAATGGCGAAGTCAAAACCACCGGCTGAGCCGGTGGCTTGAGTAAGCCCTAGAAGGGCATCTTACTAGCAAAGCCCCTGCAAGGGGCCACGAGCAAGCATCTTTCACCTGCATTACTTGCCCTACCGCTCTAACGAGCAGTGTCACAAAGTGCATCTTCTAAAATGATGATTTTCTTGTCATCTCGCTTCGCTCGAATCTTGTAGCTAAAGCATTTTTACTCCACCAGCTTAGCTGGTGGTTGTCGCTCGCTCAAGCTACCCAAAACAAAAAATCCGAACCCTTCTCCTATCGAGAAAAGGTTCGGATTTTCATGGTTTGGTGCGGATAAGAGGACTTGAACCTCCACCGAGTTGCCCCGATTAGAACCTGAATCTAACGCGTCTGCCAATTCCGCCATATCCGCATATTCTGTTGTGTTCCTGCGCCGTGTCGCCGGGAACGATAGTTATTATACCAGATACAAAAGAAATGTCAAGGCTTAATTTCAAAATTATTCGACAAATTTTTGCGGCAAAGTTGGTGCACTCTGGATAGCGGCTGCGGGGCGCTTTTTAGGGCAGATTATGGTACAATAAACGATAGGCAGCACCGCACAATTCCTGCCTGACGGCTTAAGCACCGTTCCGGCGGCTGCGGCACGGCATCTGCGTTGCCAAAATGCTCGATCATACACAAAGTATTATCTGCGCTTTTGGCTTAGCATCTGCCGCACCTCGCGCGCCGTATCGGCACTTAGAATTATGCGGTATTGCCTATACGTCCGGGTACCGCCCGGCGATTACGAAAAAACGAGGGAAAACGATGCTGAATGTGATTATTTTTCTGGTGGGCGCACTGATCATGTTTTACATGGCGCTGCGCAGCGTGCGGGCGCGGCAGCAGCTGCGCACCAAGGGTGTCTGCGTACAGGCCACGGTAAGCGGCACGGTGCAGAACCGGGACGGCGCTGCCTATGTGCTGGAGTTTACCACCGCAGGCGGCAGCCACCGGCTGCAGTACCCAAAGCCCGCCAAAGGCAAGCCCTTTGCCGAGGGCAGCGTAGTCACCCTGTACTACGACCCGGATGCCCCGGAGAAGATGTTCGTGGAGGGCGACAAGTCCGTGTTGGGTGCCGAGCTGCTGTACGCTGGCATCGGCGTGGTGCTGCTGGTGCTGATGGTCGGCCTTATGAACCGTTGAGAAGGAGGGACACCGCATGAAATTGGAACATTTCGGCATGGCAGAGCCGGGGGACTGCCGGTTGGTATTCACGGCAAACGCGGAGGAGCTGGCCGCTGCGCTGGCAAAGGAGCAGGCCGCCCCGGACGCCCCGCAGGACGAGGAAGAACTGCTGACGGCAGCGGTGAACCGCACCATTCTGGAGGGCTTTGACCCTCTTTACCGGCAGCTGGTGCAGGAGCAGCAGTTTGTACCGGTGACCGACCCGGACTTTGAGCTGCTGGCGGTCAACAAGGCCGAGGGTTTCCGGGCAGGAGCGCAGTTCTACACCCTGCCGCCGCTGGAGCTGGGGCGGGATACCGGCTTTGTGCAGGCCATCGAGCCGCACCCGCTGCGCCGGTTGACCATTGAATTGGAGATCAACCGCAACTACGGCGATGAAGAGCGCGCCGCCGATGCCGCAGGCAAGGCCGCGCTGCGTGACCGGGTGACCCGGGAGCTCTACGCAAAACGCTGCGCACAGGCCAGAGACCGGGCCGAGAAGGAGCTGGTCTGGCAGCTGGGCGACGAGGTGACCGGCCCGGTGCCAAAACGGCTGGAAGCGGGCAACTACTTTGCCGAGCAGCGGCAGTTCAATCTGAGCTTGCAGGCAAACGGTATCAACTTTGACCAGTTCTTAGCCGTGCGCGGGCAGACTGTAGAACAGTTCCGGCAGTGGCTGCACCAGCAGGCAGAACGCAAGCTGCGCAGCTGGCTGGGGCTTTTGCTGGTGGCTGAGCGGGAGGGCTTACAGCCCACCGAAGCCGAAGTGAACGCTGCTCTTGCGCACTGGAACGAAAAGCTGGACGGGGAGCGCACCTTCCCCGCGAACGACACCCGCAAGGTGCGCCAGCGCCTTGCCCGGGCAAAAGCTGCAGCCTTTGTGGTGGCGCATTCCACCCTCACCCCACCGCCGTCCGAACCCCTTGTACAGGAACCGGAAGCAAAATAAAAATGATGTATCTCATGTCATGGCGGGCAGTCTGCGGACTGCCCGCCATGACATTTTTTTGCAAAAAAAGAGACAGCCGAGCGCCCACAGGTGCTCCACTGTCCCGAATGTTATTCTTTTATTCCAGATGATGCTTCCGGCAGAATCTTTTGCTCACCCAGTACATCCCGCCCCACAGCAGGACGGCAAGCACAAGGTAGACCGGGTTTTTCAGGGAGCTGACCAGCGACTGCCCAAAGACAGCCATCATGGCCACCATCAGCCCCTTGCCCAAAAGGACAGCGCGCAGGTAGCGCTTTTCGTCAAAGTCCGACATCCCGAAGGCAAAGTGCATGAAGGAGGTGGGGGTGAAGGGCAGCAGCGACAACATGAACAAGGACGAGGTGTCGAAGCGGTTCACCCACTGCTGTGCCTTTTCCAGCTTGGGGGAGCGGCTGGCTACCTTCCAGAAAAAGCGCTTGATGAGCCGCCGCCAGAATAAAAACATGATGGTGCCGCCCAGCGCCACGCCCGCCCAGCTGTACAAAAAGCCCAGCAGACCGCCGTGTGCGGCTACGTTCAGCGCCACAATGGCAATGAGCGGCAGCGGCGGAAAAAAGGACTCCACCATCGCCAGCAAAATGGGCACAAGGGGGCCAAGCCCCTCAAAGCCCGCCAGCAGCGCCTCCCAGTATTCCAGTGTTCCAAGCTGGTGTACCCAGCCCATCAGTGCGGTTTGCATCCTGTGTCCGATCCCTTTCTGTGCAGCGGTGCCGGGACGTTCCCGGGCAGGCTGCATCATGCTTAGTATATCCATTCTCTATGACAGAGCCGTGAACAGAGTGTGCATTTTTCGACACGCTTCAGGCTCTGCTACCAATACTACGAGATGAAAAGGGATTTTCCTGCCTTTATTTTTCCGCAGCCTGCTTTTCAGCCTTGGCACGCATCCGCTCCAGCTGGGCGGTGCGCAGCTTTTCCCAGCGGGCAAGGCTTTCGGCATCCGGCATCTGGGCGCAGCGGGCAAAGCTCCAGTGCAGGCCGTCCCGGCGGGACAGCTTGTACCGCTGGAACACGCCCTGCCCGGCGGCGTTGCCGCTGCCGGTGCAGCTGGGGCACTGACACAGGGTATACCAGCTGTTGCTGCCCTTTTTCAGCCAAATCTCGTCCGGCTGCAGGGTGGTGCCGCACTCCGGGCAGGGCATCTGGCTGATCTTGGGGTCAGCCCGCCATGCGTACTGCTCCACATAGCCGTGGAACACCGTAAAGTCCCGGTAGTCACCGGGGGTCTGGCACAGGCTCTGGCGCAGCGCCTCGTCCTCGGTGGGGTAGGCGGCAAGCCCGGCGCGCAGATCCAGCAGGCGGCAGACATCGGCGGTGTACAGGGTATCGGAAAGCGCATCGTGGAAGGGGCGCTCCATGGGGATGCCCATGCGGGTGACCACGCTTTCCAGCGTCATGCCCTCGCCCTCCTTGCGGGGATGCTCCCGCAGAAAGACCTGCTGCAGGTCGTACCACACGGTGGGCCTGGACTCGTCCAGATTGCACAGGAACAGGTTCTGCTTGAGCACCGGCACATCATCCAGACCCCACTCGGCAAACTCGGCATCCGGGCCGCACCACTGCATAAAGCGGCGCAGTCCCTGTACGATGGGTTCGCCCTTGTCCAGATCGGCCTGCGTCAGGCCGGTCACCTTGGCGATATGGTGCTGCAATTTGCGGAAGATGCGGGGACGCAGATGGATGGAAAAGGTGTCCAGCACATTGGCATCCTCGTCGATCTTCACGGCGCCGATCTCCACGATCTCGCCCCGCAGGGTCTGCTGCACCCCATGGTAGTTAAAGGTATACGGCTGGTAGCCGATGTTCCATTCCAGATCAAATAAAACCAAGTTACGCGGCATTGCTTTGTTAGTCCTCTCGTAAAATAAACTTCTCCACGGCCTCGGCCACGCCGTCGTGGTTGTTGTCGGCGGTGGTCACATAGTCGGCGCAGTCCTTTACCGGCTGCTCGGCGTTCTGCATGGCCACACCCACTCCAGCGTAGGCGATCATGGAGCGGTCGTTCAGGCCGTCGCCGCAGGCCATCAGGTTCTCGCGGGTCAGCCCCATGCGGCGCAGAAGCTCCGCCAGACTACCGTCCTTGGCTACGCCCAGCGGCACGGCCTCGATAAAGAAGGGGCTGGAGGGGTACAGGTCGGCGCGGCCTGCAAACTGCTGCTGCCCGGCGGCGCACACCGCGTCCCGGCGGGCAGGGTCCAGCGTGATAAGCACCTTGCACACGGGGTAGTTCACGTAGGATGCCAGATCGTCCACATGGATCATGGGCAGCTTGGTGGTAAAGCACTCCTTGTTGGCCCACTCGTCCTTGTCCCGCTCGCAGACGATGCCCTCGCGGTTATAGGTCAGGATGGCAATATCCTGCGCGGCGGCAAAGGCGCACAGCTCGGGCACAAGGGTGGGATCCAGCGTCTTTTCCACCAGCGTTTCGCCGGTGCGGCAGTCCACGATCTTGCCGCCGTTGTAGGACAGGATGCAGCCGCCCTTTTTGTCCAGCCCCAGCTCCTCAGCCAGCGGCTGGATGCCGGCGGTGGGCCGGCCGGACGCCAGCACGATGGTGACGCCTTTTTCAATGGCGGCGTCCAGCGCGGCGCGGGTGCGCGGGGTGACGAGTTTCTGGTCGTTGGTCAGGGTGCCATCCAGATCCAGCGCCAGCACTTTGATATCAGACATATTTAAAAGATCCTCTCATGATAGAAGTATATCTCAGCTTGCTCTTTCTATTGTACAATGAAAAGCCCCCTGCTTGCAACCCTTGCGGGGCGGTTCGGCGCAAAAAGTGCTCCTTCGGCGGGCGTTACAGGCAGATTTTACCTGTTTTGCCCGGATTTTACACCGCCGCTCTTCCGTGCGCCAAAGGTTTACCTAAGTGTTACACGGGGCTGGTTTCGCCGCTGCGGGCGGTGCGCTACAATACAGGTGTTCCCACAAGAAATAGTAGAACCGCCCCAAGCCGGGCTGAAAAAGAGAGGATATCTGTTATGAAGAATGCGAAAATTTCCCGCCGCAGCTTCCTGAAGGCCGGTGCCGTGGCATCTGCAGTGGGCATGCTGTCGGCTGCCCCCGTAGCTGCGCACGCCGCCGAGAGTAATGCTTCTGCCGCAGCAGACGAAGAGAACGGTCTGCTGGACGTGTTCAAAAAGCCCAAGTACGTTTTCCTGTTCATCGGCGACGGCATGGGCACTGCCCAGATCCAGTCTGCACGCTTCTACAAGGGCACCGTGGACAACAACGGTGCTGTGACCGAGGCTGACCTGAGTTTTACCGGCTTCCCGCAAGTGGGCAGCGTGACCACCTACGACAGCACCTCCTTCTGCCCGGATTCCGCTTCCACTGCAACCTCCATCGCCACCGGCCACAAGACCGAGAGCGGCGTCATCAATATGTGCCCGTGGACCCGCGATGTGCCCTACGAGACCATCGCTGAAAAGCTGCACGCCCAGAAGGGTTATAAGGTGGGCGTCATCTCCACCGTGAACATCGACCACGCCACCCCTGCTGCCTTCTATGCCCACCAAAAGACCCGCAAGAACTACTACGAGATCGGGGTGGAGCTGGCAAACTCCGGCTTTGAGTACTTTGCCGGCGGCGAGTTCCAGAAGGTGAACGGCGACGGTACCGGCCCCGACAACCATACCGTGGCTGCCAACGCAGGTTACAACGTGGTCACTACCCAGGCCGGTGCAGCGGCTCTAACCGCCGGTGCAGGCAAGACCCTGATCATTGCCGAGAATCTGGGCGATGGCAAGGCCATGAATTACGCCATGGACGCTGTCAACGGCGAGTGGCAGCTGACCGACTACGTCAAGAAGGGCATCGAGCTGCTGAACAACAAAAAGGGCTTCTTCCTGATGACCGAGTCCGGCAAGATCGACTGGGCCTGCCACGCCAACGATGCCGCTGCTTCCATCCACGATGTGCTGGAGATGAGCAACGCAGTGCAGGCTGCTGTGGACTTCTACAACGCCCACCCCAACGAGACTTTGATCCTCGTCACCGCCGACCACGAGACCGGCGGCATGGCCATCGGCTACAAGACCACCAACTACGACACCTTCCTGACCAATCTGGCACACCAGAAGATGTCCTACGCAAAGTTTGATTCCACCTATGTGCAGGGCTACATTGCCAACAAGACCCCCTTTGAGACTGCCATGCAGGATGTGAAGAACGTCTTTGGCCTGACCCTGCCCACCGACCCCGCTGCCGCCAGCGCAGGCAAGCTGCTGCTGACCGACTACGAGGTGGAGAACCTGCGCAAGGCCTACGAGCGCACCCTGCAGGTGGGTTCCTCCAGCCAGAGCAAGATGAGCCAGCAGGATTACGAGCTGTACGGCACCTACATCCCCTTCAGCATGGCTGTCTGCCACACCATCAACCACAAGTCCGGCATGGACCACACCACCTATGCCCACACCGGTGCCATGGTCAACGTGTACGCCATGGGCGTCGGCGCCGAGAAGTTCGGCGGTGTGTACGACAACACCGAGATCTACCACAAGCTGGCTGAGCTGACCAAGGTTCAGTAAGAGCGCCTGATTTTCCCACCTCACTTCCTGCTCCACTTTTCCACAACCAAGCCGCAAAACGTGCAAAACCCTCCCTGCCGCAAGCGCAAAGACTGCGTCCGACCGGGAGGGTTTTGTTGTATTGTCAATGCTGAATGCTTCAGGCCTTCATTTCGGAAAAGCCCTCCAGCTTGGAGGTGCAGTGGGGGCAGCGCACAGCCTTGATGGAAATTTCGCTCTGGCAGTAGGGGCACACCTTGGTGGTGGGCTCCTCCGGCTCTGCGGGCTCGGCAGGCTTTCTGTGCAGGGAGTTGACAAACTTGATCACAACGAACAGCACAAAGGCAACGATAAGGAAGTTGATGATGGAGTTGACGAACTCGCCGATCTTGATGCTGGAGCCGCCCAGACCAATGACCACATCGGAAAAATCTGCCTTGAAGAACAGACCGATCAGCGGGTTGATGATGTCCTCCACCAGCGCGGTGACGATGGCGGTGAAGGCACCGCCGATGACAACGCCCACTGCCATGTCCAGCACGTTGCCGCGCATGGCAAACGCTTTGAATTCTTCAAAGAACTTTTTGATGCCGCTTTTTTTCTCCTCCATAGATATACTGCTCCTTCTTCCCCCTTTTTTTACCGCAAGGGGTTCTTTATTTTTATAATAGCGTATTATGCAGCGATTTGCAAGAGTAAAGCAGCCCCTTTTATAGAAAATAAAACGCAGCCTCTCCCGTGAAAAAACGATCCCGGAAAGTCCGCAGACTTTCCGGGATCGTCCAATTCAAAAATATTTTTCCGCCGGTTTATGTGCTATAAAGATGTTTATGCCGCGGGCTGCTCTGCGGCAGCAGGCTGCGGGTCAGCAGTCACCGTAATGGTGCGGCTGATGGTACTGCAGGAGTAGTTGCCCCCCGCCTTGGCGGTCTGGGTGTAGGTGCCGGGCTCGGTGGGCACGCCGCTCATTTTGCTGCTGAACCACAGGAAGGTCTTTTTCTTGTAGGTGTAGCTCACCTTGCCGTTTTCAGCCACCTGTCCGTCCGAGATCACCTTGGCGGTCAGATCGGCGTTTTGCAGCTGGGAGACGGTCATGCTGGCCGGGGCATCCGCTGTCCAGCTCAGGCTGACGTTTTCGGTCTTGGGCTTGATCCTGAACATGGCAAACCCGGCGGCGTTGATATCGCTGCTTTCCAGCGCGATGGCACCGGCAAAGTACTTGCCGCTGTCCTTGGGCTGCTCGTCCAGATAGATGCGGCTCAGCGCACCCTCGGGCAGATACTTGCGGATCAGGCTCAGCGCCAGCTTCATGCCGTTGGAAACATTCTTCACCGTGGTCAGGTAGCCGGCCGGGACAAAGAAGCTGACGGTGTCCATCACCGACACTACTTCGTCCGCCACCCGCAGCAGCACGCCGACATCGTTGCCGTCGATCAACTGCTTGAGGTAGCTGTATACATTGAATTCCTCGGCCTGGTCCGGGGTCTGGGACATCTTTTTGGGCAGGGGGATCAGCTTGAGCAAAGTGCGCAGCTTATCCGAGATCATCAGGGTCACATAGCCGTAGGCTTCGCCGCTGGTGCCCAGCACCACAGCGATATACTGGGTGTTTTCGGGCCGGGTCTCCACCTCCAGCTTATAATCGGAGCCGTAGACAAGGTTGCCGGTCGCCCGGATGCGGATGTTGACGATATCATTTTCATCCTCTGCCGCGCTCAGCGCTGCGGCATCGGGCAGTTCCTCGCTGACAACAGCGGTGCTTTCCGGCTGCTGAGCTGCCGCCGAGGCGGGCATTGCCAGCACACCAAGCATCATGCTGACCGCAAGCAGCAGCGAGATCCATCGTTTGGCCTTCATACGAAAACCTCCTTTTTTCTTTGGTATCTTACCCACATTTTACCGCAAAATAATCCTAGGGTCAATAACGGGATTCAAGCCGGGCGCATCACTCCCCGATATAGGTAAAGCGGGGCTGGGTAACGCCGTCCCGGGTCACGGTTTCCAGCCACATGGCGGCGGGGCGCACCCACAGCCCGCCCTCGCCGTACAGGGCGCGGTACACCACCATTTCCTCCTCGGTCTCGCTGTGGCGTGCCACGCCCAGCACCTGATATTCGTTGCCTTTAAAGTGGCGGTAGCGCCCGGGGCGCACCGGATATTGCAGTTCCTTCATAACAGTTCCTTTCTATTTCTGCAAAAAGGGCTGCTGCGCCGGGCGGGTGCAGCAGCCCACAAACCTTATTTATAAATATTACAGCGTGCTGTCCGTTCCATCGCCGGGGGTCTGCTCGGCAGAGTACAGCAGCATCAGGTGGTTGGCCGAGGCTTCCAGCTGGCTCTTGGCCTGCCGCAGGGCGGCTTCCTCGGTCTCGTTCATCTTTTCGGGCTTATCCTTGCGCAGGCAGTGGCGCAGGTTGGCAAGGTCGGCCTTCACGCGGGCCTTTTCGTCCTTGTCCAGCTCCTTTTTGCACTTGGAAAGCGCCTCGTCTACCTTGTAGGCCAGCACCTCGGCCTGATTGTGCAGCTCCAACCGCTCCTTGCGGCGGCTGTCCTCGGCCTCATAGGCGGCGGCATCTGCCATAGCGCGCTGGATCTCGTTTTCGGAAAGGTTGGTGCTGCCGGTAATGGTAATGTTCTGCTCCCGCCCGGTGGCAAGATCCTTGGCGGATACCTTCACCACGCCGTTCACATCGATATCAAAGGTGACCTCGATCTGGGGCTTGGACGAGAAGCTTGCCCGGATGCCGTTCAGCTTGAACTTGCCAAGGGACTTATTGTCCCGCGCAAAGTGGCGCTCGCCCTGCAGAACGTTGATTTCCACGCTGGTCTGCATGGGACGGGCGGTGGTAAAGATCTGGCTCTTGCGGGTGGGGATCATGCTGTTGCGGGTGATCAGCGGGGTGGCGACTCCGCCCAGCGTCTCGATGGACAAGGTCAGCGGGGTCACATCCATCAGCACCAGCCCCTGCGCTGCCGCGCCGGTGGCACCTGCCAGCTTGCCGCCGCCCTGCAGCAGTGCACCCTGCACCGCTGCGCCCATGGCGACGCACTCGTCCGGGTTCAGGCTGTGGCTGGGCTCCCTACCCAGCAGCTCCCGCACCTGCCGTTCCACGGCGGGCATCCGGGTGCTGCCGCCCACCAGCAGCACCTTGCCCAGCTGGCTGGCAGAGATGCCGGCATCCCGCAAAGCGTTCTGCACCGGGGTCACGGTGCGGGACAGCAGATCGCCGGTCATCATCTCGAACTGCGGGCGGGACAAAGCGATATCCAAGTGATGGGGCCCGTCCTTGCCCACCGTGATAAAGGGCAGGTTCAGCTGGGCAGAGGGCGCACTGGAAAGCTCCTTCTTGGCCTTTTCCGCTTCCTCCTTCAGCCGTCCCATGGCGGCGGGGTCGCGGGTCAGGTCGATGCGGTCAGACTTTTTGAACTCTGCCACAGCGTACTCCACGATGCGCTGGTCAAAGTCATCGCCGCCCAGATGGGTGTCGCCGCCGGTGGCCAGCACCGTAAAGGTGCCGTCCTCGATCTCGATGATGGACACGTCAAAGGTGCCGCCGCCAAGGTCGTAGACAAGGATCTTCTGCGCGGCTTCGTTGTCCAGACCGTAGGCTACCGCGGCGGCGGTAGGCTCGTTGATGATGCGCAGCACGTTCAGCCCCGCAATGCGGCCTGCATCCTGCGTGGCCTTGCGCTGGCTGTCATCAAAATAGGCGGGCACGGTGATAACGGCTTCGGTCACCGGCTCGCCCAGATAGCTCTCGGCGTCCCGGCGGATCTTGGCAAGGATCATGGCGCTGATCTCCTGCGGGGCAAGGTCCTTGCCGTCAATATGCGCCCGGTAGTCCGAGCCCATGTACCGCTTGATGCTGGAGATCGTGCGCCCGGAATTCGTGGCGATCTGGCGCTTTGCCGCGCCGCCCACCAGACGCTCGCCGTCCTTGGTAAAGGCCACCACGCTGGGGGTGGTGCGCTCGCCCTCTGCGTTGGTGATGACCACGGGCTTGCCGCCCTCCACCACCGCCACACAGGAATTGGTCGTACCAAGATCAATGCCGATCACTTTGCTCATACTGTTTCCTCTGTTTCTTGTCCGCCGTGTCTGCGGGCTGATTTTTCTCCAGTCTATCTTACCGGACGGCTGTGACCATTTTTTAGTCCAATTGTAAAGATTCTATGTTATATGCTGCCGGAGCCGTGGGCGGCTCGTGGGTCAGCGCATAGAGCAGCTGCTCGGCCTCCTGTAACCAGCGGTCGGCGTCCGGCTCGTGCTCCCGCTGCAAAATGGTAAAGGCCTGCTTTGCCTCTGCCGCCTGCGCCAGCGCCTTTTTGCGGGAGGTGTAGCGGGTCTCGTACTGCGCCAGCCGCAGGCAGACCCGGGGCGTATACTCGATATCCGGCACCGCTGCCGCGTTCTGCCGCGCCCGGCGGTACCACAACAGCGCCTTGCCGTTATCGCCCCGGGCTGCGCAGTCGTCGCCAAGGTTCAAAAGGGCGATGGGCTCGCCGCTTTCAGCAGCGGCTTTCCACACCTTGCGTGCCTGCGCAGCGCTTTTTGGTACGCCGCGCCCCTGATACAGGCACTCGCCCAGCAGCGAGAGCCCGGCAGAACTGCCCTGCTCGGCGGCTTTCTGGTAGCACTCTGCCGCTGCCGCCCAGTGTCCGGCGCGGGCAGCGTCCTTACCGGCCTCGGCCTCCTCTGCGCCGGGGCCCTCCGGGGTGTGGCCTGCGTGCAGCAGACCGTTGAGCAGCGCACCGTCCAGCGAGGCCGAGTTGCTCCACGGGTCCAGCACCACGCCGTCGATGCCCGGGGTGTCCAGCGCCAGCTGCATGGCCTGCTCCAAGGTGCGGTCAGCCATGGGGCGGCTGCCGGTGCTGCGGTCTGCACCGGCAGCTGCCACCGAGGTGAACAGCGGCAGCCAGCAGCGTCCCTTATCGTTGCGTAATGTCCACAAGGCAAGGCCGTCGGCCTTTTCCGCCGGGATGGGATGCTCCATCCACGGGGCGGGCGCACCCTGCGCCGAAAGTGCCGTCTGCAGCGGCACAAGCACATGGGTCTCCAGTTCCAGCGCATAGTTCAAAGCGCTCATCAGGGTCCAGAAGCTCTCCTCGTTCTGCCCCTTGTACAGTCCCTGCACCGCCTGCTCGATGGCCGGGCAGCCGGTGCCGCGCGGGCTGTACACCGGTGCGGTGCGGCTGCGGCGGCTGCCCACCGGGCGGAAGCGTACCCCGCCGTCTGTTCGTCTTGCCATTGTGTTCACCATACTTCCCTATCGATCTCAGCTCTAGTATAACAGGATTTGGCAGCTTGTACAATGCAAAACGCAGCTGCATGATGGAAAACATTTTCCGCTTAAAGGCTTCCCCCGGACGGGGGAAGCTGTCACCGCAGGTGACTGATGAGGGCGCAGGCAAGCAGCAGCTTTGCGGGGAATTACCCCTCATCCGTCTGCTCACTGCGTTCGCAGCCGCCTTCCCCCAAAGGGTGAAGGCTTTTGTGTCCGGTCAGGTCTTCAAAAATACTTTTCATGCAGGGGCGCACTGGATTTTTGAGATACATCGCGTTATAATAAGGTGTATTTTGACCCCAAAGGAGGAATTTTTTTGAACCGGATGCTTG
>ERZ1034691.1019-NODE-1019-length-19534-cov-21.241080_pt1 | contig 19534 bp, 9 predicted proteins | sample MGYA00520638_ERZ1034691 | MGnify/ENA primary metagenome ERZ1034691 (study PRJEB33766, sample SAMN09781763) | gut metagenome | biome: gut microbiome | host: Homo sapiens | place: Madagascar | study: EMG produced TPA metagenomics assembly of the PRJNA485056 data...
CTGGAACATTGGCACTGGCTGTATAAGCCAATGCCAACATTGAAATAGATAATAAAATTTTCTTCATAAACAGTAAAAGTTTGACGCTTTATGATAAAAACGGAAATCTTTCTAATATGTTATTCAATAGTTACTTTCTTTACGGTATAACCATCACCCACGAGGAGAAAACCATCCTGCTCTGTCAAGAGTTGGATAGACAGGTCGGTCAGTTCAAACTCCCATTTATCAGGACCATTCACCATGAAGTCATTACGATCTGGGTCGCCCTTACCAGTAAGGATGTTGTTCCACCAGTTGGTAGCAGCAGTACCCTGACCATTTCCATCTACATAGACACGGAGGATAGTACCCGCCTTCACCTTTGAGAGGAAGGTTTCCCTCAAGGCATCGAAAGGAGTGCCCCATGTTACAGAGAACTCACCTTCCCAGAGGGTATTCTCCATAGATGGACGTGGCTCTGTAGTTACCTTGATGATTCCGCCAGAGAACTGGTTGCCCTCACCATCTACCAAAGTGATATCATAGTCACCATTTTCCAAACCTGTAGGAGCTGTGAGCTTCAAGGCTGTGCCCTCTTCGAGAACCTCGAAGGCTACTTCCTTGCCACCTACCATTACTTTATCAACTGTACCGAGATTCTTGCACTTATGGATAGTGGTCTCAGCACCTGGAGCTACCCAAAGCTCGACGGCATTGGTACCCAAGGCTGGGTCATCGGCAGCAGGAGTTACGGTAACGTTCAAGGTGCGGGATGTGCTCTTGCCCTTGGTGGTGGTTGCCACAATCTTCAGTTCATGATTACCTACAGGCAAAGTTTGGTCGATAGTATTACCTTCGGCAATCTGCGTGCCATCGAGCAACCATGTCACAGTGGTGTAGTGAACAGGAGTCACCTTGATTTCCAACTTATAATTAGTCTTGCGGTCTATCTTGGAATCAGCCAAGTCGGTGTTCAAGATACGTGGATTGTCATCTTCGCTGACGGTGAAATATGGATCATCGTCAGAAGAACAGGAAGACAAGGTAGATGTACCAGCCAGTGCGAAACCCACGGCTAAGAGCATCATCATAGCCTTCAAGACTTTTCCCTTATATTGTTTCATTGTCTTATTCATAATTATTTATTCTATTCTATTGTCCTATAAGACTTAACATTTAACACTTAACATTAAACACTACTTGCTATAGCCCTTTCCGAATGGAGGATTGAAGTCTGGCTGAAGGTTTACATCAGCCTTGTCCCACCAGAGGCGCTTGTGCCAATTGTCGGTACCACCCATGCGGTCGATGGCAGCCTTGTAGTTGGCATTGTTGTACTGAGCTTCCAACTCAGGATACTGCAAGCGGACAGGCATTGACCAATCGGAATCCGTATAAGTGAAACCATTCTTGGTCAAGAGATCACGATTCAAGATGGCAGGATAGTCAGAGCGGCGCATGTTAGCCCAACCCTCAGAAGGGTTCATCATGTGGAGAATCCAAGCCTGGGTGTTGATGGTCTCCTTAGGATTGTCACCCAACTTGTTGTTGGCAATGAACTCATTGATCTCATCCTCAGAAATCTTGTTGGACGTGAGATAATAGTTGTTGAGCAACTCCATGCTGGCACGAACACCAGCCTCGTAGTGACTCTCAGCATCACCACCACCTACATTCCAACCCTTGGTTGCAGCCTCAGCCTTGAGGAACTCTACCTCAGCATAGCTCATCAAGTCGCCAGGGCAAGAAGGCATCTCGAAGTCGATGTTCAGGCAAGGACGACTAGCTCGGGCTATATAATCAGAGTTGGCATAAGTGTTCTCGTCAATCTCTGCATACTTCTTCAAAGTAGGAAGGTCATCCAACGTAGGTGGATTCATCCAGTCTGTGTACCAGGCTGCACCAGGGTTGCAAGGCTCCTCACCGAGGTTCTTGCTCTGGAAGTAAGCCAGGAAATCATCGGTCAAGTCGATGTTCTGCTCCTTATCTGGCTTCACCTGACTACGCTTAATATTGTAGTAGTGACGGCAGATGCGATAGAGACGAGGGTCGTTGGTATTCTGCAACTGATAGAACAAGGTAGAGCATACCATGGTAGGCGATGTGGCATCCTGACCATAGAGTATCTCTCCCAAGGCATTGGCACGGAAATCGTAATCGTTGGCTCCATCATAATAGGTAAATGGAGCATCAGCATACTTGATATAAGCATCATCTGCTGCACTGGCGATAGCACCGGCAGCCACAGCCTTCTCAAACTCCTCCTTTGCCTTCTGTGGATTAACATCGGAAATGCGCATGGCATAGCGCATACGAAGTGCATTGGCATACTTCTTCCACTGAGCTACATCACCACCCATGCTGGTGACATCACCAGAAATGTGGTCGGTACCTGTGCCAAGCTGCTTCTCGCAAGCGTCAAGTTCATCGAAGAACCAGCTGTAGAGTTCCTCTACGGTATCATACTTAGGGGTGGAGATACCTGAGATATAACCCAGACCTGCCTCCGAACAAGGCACGTCACCGTAGGTATCTGCCAAAACTGCCGTGAGATAGACACGGTGGATACGAAGTGCCGCATTCAAGTTTGCCTTGTCAGCAGAATTGTGGATGGCATCCACAAGGTTCTTGATACTGATTTCATAATAGCGGTCCCAAACTCGACGGGACATATCATCTTCTCTGAAATTAGAACCAGCGTAATTGGTTACATTCCAACCACCAGCAAAATACTGTGGAAAACCAGATATATAGTTACGGTAGGTATCCATCAGACTGAAGTCACCGTAAGTCTGCAACAAAGCTGTTGTCAACTGTGCGTTAGGGTCGAGCTCGTTCACCTTGGTCTTGTCGGTATTGATGTTGCTCAAGGTATCATCAGAGCAAGAAGTCATCGCAGTGCCGGTTGCCATCAGGGCGAAAGCCATCATCAGGCTGCTCTTACCTATATATTTCTTGATTATATTGTTCATTTTCTTACCTTATTATATATTAGAACTCTTCTAAAGAAATTGATTCATTTTTTCGAGACTAGAACTTCACGTTCACGTTCAAACCATAACTCTTGCGAGATGGCAGGGAACCATATTCCAGACCGAGACCTGAGGTGTTGTAGCTGGAGTCTGGGTCGATGTTAGGAATGTTCTTCCAAACAATGAATGGGTTACGAGCCACGAAGGATACGGTCAAGCCTTTGACATACTTGCCCAGGATGCTCTCTGGGAAGGTATAGCCGAAAGTAATCTCACGACACTTCACGTAAGAATTGTCGTAAACGAAGGCACTCTGCACGCCATTTGCCACATGCTTCCAGTAATCTTCCGGGTTCACGGCGATGTCGTTCTTGCGATAAGTACCGTCGCCATTGTCGATGACACCCTCTACGACAAATCCTTTGCAGTTACCAGTCTCACGCCATGCGGCAAGATCCATCCCCGAAGCCTTGCGAGCCTCCTCGGAAGTGTACCACTCCTCACGGCCTGCCAATGTTCCCTTTGCCTTACCTGTCTGGTATGCAGAACGCATGGACATAGAGTAGATGTCGGCACCTACCTTCACATCGAAGGATGCAGAGAGGCGGAAGTTCTTGTAGCTGAAGGTTGAGTAGAAACCACCTGTCCAGTCCCAAGTAGAGTTACCGATGGTCTTGACCTTCTGGTCAATCTTTGGAAGACCAGTAGCTGCATCGACAACCACCTGTCCCTTGTCGTTGTAGAGGAAGTCGTGTCCACGGATAGCTCCATAGTTCTCGCCAACCTGAGCACCTACTGATACACCGCACCATGTGGCCTTGGCAAGCTCAAAATAGTCCATGCCATCTACGAGCGACTTCACCTTGTTAGTATTCTTCGAGAAGTTGACACCCAAGTCCCAAGCGAAGTCCTTGATCTGCAAGGCACGGGCATTGAGGGCAATCTCGACACCCTGGTTCTGAATCTCACCGGCATTGATGAGGCGGTAAGCATAGCCAGAGGTGGTGGTTGAAGCCAAACTCAAAATCTGGTTCTTGGAGTTCTGGTTGTAATAGGTGGCATCCAAGCCCAAGCGTCCGTTAAGGAACTTCATCTCCAAACCTACCTCGTAAGAACCTGTCATTGTAGGCTTCAAATCCTTGTTCGGCTGTGTTGAGTTGGCTATCATACCGATGGTATACCCCGAGTAGCTGTACTTGCCCGTGGTATAGTTGAGTGCCAACAGGTATGGATCGGTATCGCTACCTACCTTTGCCCAAGATGCGCGAATTTTACCATAATTGATGAACTTCTTGTTCTTGATAAACTCAGAGAAAACCAAACTACCCGATACAGATGGATATACGTATGTATTATTATTTGTAGGGAGCGTAGACGACTTATCGCCACGGAGGGTTCCCTCCAAATAGTAAGTATGCTTGTAGCCAAGGCTTGCGCTGGCATAGAGAGAGCTGATCTGTTTCTTGTACATGCTCTCACGAGTGTTCTGTTCCTGATAGTTCATGATGTTCTGGATGCCATTCATCTGCTGGTTGAGACCGACGTTGGTAGTGGTCTTGTTGTTCACCTTGAAGATGTTACCACCAGCGGTAGCGTTGACATCGAAGTCGCCCCATGAGTTGTTGTAGAGGGCGAGTATCTCGGCGTTGAGTGTGCGGTTGTTGAAGATTTGGTCGGTAAGCTTTCCGGCAGGAGTTCCTGGAGTTGTCTTGGCAATGAAGTCCTCGAAGTTCATGCTGTTGATATCGGTACCGATAGTGCCCTGCAACTTGAGGTGCTTGTTGATGTTCCAGATGGCCTTACCCGTAAAACGGAACACGTCCTTGTCGGATGTATTGCTGTTCTTATAGAGATCCCAGTATGGGTTCTTGTTATACTGATCGTTACCATTCCAGTTGGAGTAGTTGCCGTCGGCATCCTCATAGTGCTTCAACCAAGCCTGGTCGTAGGTACCAGCCAGGGTCATGAGGTTCTTACCCACGTTGCTCTGAGAGTCACCAAGGGCAGGACGGTTCTTTACCTTCTCACGAGTATAGTTGGCGGTGAAGTCGAAGTCAACAGGACCAGCTGAGGTATTCACACGGAGGTTGAAGTTGTCACGACTCATATTGGTATTTGGCAAGATATCCTTGTTGCGCATATCGGTAACAGAGAAACGCATACCCGTCTTACCGGAATTTACTGAGAGGATGGCAGAATTCTGAGTGGTGAAACCTGTACGGAAGAAACCAGAAGCATTGTTAGGATGCATCATGAATGGACGCTCCTCGCCATCGAAATACTTGAACATGAAGTCATCGGCCTTAGGTCCCCAACTGGCATTGGTACCAGAAGTGCTCGCATTAGGAAGCTCGCCATTGTAGCCAGCACCGTATATCTCCTGGATGTCGTCCCATTTAGCCAACTGAGTATCGATAGTATAAGAACCATTGTACTCCACGGAAATCTTATCCTTCTCCGCCTTCTTGGTCGTAATCAAGATAACACCATGAGAGGCACGGCTACCATAGAGGGCAGAGGCAGCAGGACCTTTCAATACGGTCATCGTCTCGATATCGTCAGGGTTGATGGCAGAGATACCATCACCGAGGTCATAACCACCAGCTTCACCAGCACTGCCAAAGTTGGTATTATCCAAAGGCACACCATCCACCACGTAAAGAGGCTGGTTATTGCCTGCCATTTCTGTATTACCACGAAGAAGCACGCGGGTAGAACCAGAAGCACCGCCAGCGGTGTTCTGCACAACGAGACCAGCCACCTTACCTGAAAGAGAGTTGATGACGTTGGTTTCCTTCGCCTTGGTGAGTTCCTCACCCTTCACTTCCTCCAAGCCATAGCCGAGGGCCTTGCGGTCACGCTTGATACCAAGGGCGGTAACAACGACCTCATTCAAGGCCTTACCATCCTCTTGCATCGTGATTTTCATGCCATTAGCAGCTTTCACGGTCATCGTCTTGTAACCGATGTAGCTCACTTCGAGCGTTGCTCCAGGCTTGCAGTTCAACGTAAAGTTACCATCTATATCGGTAACGGCACCGTTGGTTGTACCAGCCACCTTCACGCTAGCGCCAATCAAGGTTTCGCCAGTGGCATCCACCACTGTACCCTTGATGCCTTGGTTCTGCTGAACGCTCATCGCAGCATTGTTCATCTGGGCAGCGAGAATGGCAGAAGCAGGCATCCACATCAAACCTGCACCGAGCAGGCCGAGAAACATAGTTTTCTTTCTCATAATTGATATTATTGTTTTTAGTTTAACATTATTCTTTCCCAAAGATTCCTTCGAGAATCCAAGGAGCATTCACCTTCATACTCTTGAAACGGTCGAAGATGCCATACTTCTCAGAGCCGTTGCCGAAGTGGTTGTTGTCCCAAACGAAAGTAGAGAAGCCTCGTTTGCGAGCCTCCGTAGTCAGGAACTTACAGTAGTAGGTCATGTTTTCATGCACTTTCTCTGAGTTTGACTTATAGTGATCGGTTACTCCCCACTCTCCTATTACGATACCCAGTCCTTTGTTGCTCCAGGTATTCACCGCCTTATCGAAGAAATCCGTCATCGTCTTCTCGTTTTCTGCAGGTATCTTGCCAGCATCCTTGTAGGCATCACCCCAGTAATCGTAGGTGCAATCGCCGGCGTAGCTCCATGGCTGATAGTAGTGGAATTCCACACTCATATAGTTGTTGCCATTGCCTTCGGCATCCTTCGGAATGATGAAATCTCCATTCTCTATGCCAAACCATGGGTTACAAACGTAAGTCTGTAAGATGAGGTGGCGCTTGGCATTGTTGCCGCCTGTGGCACGAACCATATCCACGAATATCTGATTGTAAGCATTCTGCACTTCGAGGTTCTCGGCAGTAGGCTTGCCCCAGTTGTCCCTGATGTGAACCTCATTGGTACCGGCGAAAGCCAAGCGACTGTCATAATTGGCAAACTCAGAGGCGATATTCATCCAGAGGAGCGCAAGCTTCTGGCAGTTTTCTTCCTTATATTGATAGGTAGGACGACCTTCGAGCCATTTTTCATGATGCACATTGATGATAACCTTCAAACCATTGTCAAGGCACCAGCCCACCACCTCCTTGATACGGGCAATCCAAGCCTTGTCGATGCTCATCGCCTGAGCGTTGGTAATGTGGCACTGCCAACGGATTGGAATACGGATGGCATTGAAACCTGCCTTCTTCACGGCTTGTATCATCTTCTTGGTAACAACGGGATTGCCCCAGGCTGTCTCTGCATGGATAGAACCATCAGGGTTGCCAATCTGCATCGACTCACCATCCTGTCCAGGAGCTGAGCACTCGAATTCATTGCCAAGATTCCATCCCACAACGTCTTTATTCCATTGCTGGGCAGTAGGTATGGATTCGCCTACGCCATCAGAACCGTTGGATGAGTGCAACGTACTTGCTTCGCATGAGAAACACGTGAAGACGCCTATTAAAAAGAGGCTAAATTTCAAAAAGTTCCTTTTCATTTTTATGTTTATATTGTTATTGTTTCGTTTTTTAAATAACTGTTTGACTTACTTAACAGAATTTGGTTGCAAAGATAAAGAAAAGGAACATTCAGAGGGTTAGATAACAAACAAAAAAGGTTTCAATTCAGACATATCGTCTAAACAGAGACCTTTTCTTTGAATTTAAAACTCTAATTTACAGATACTTACTTGGAGAAACTCCAAAGTGCTTTTTAAATACAGTACTAAAGTACTTCACATTTACAAAACCGGCTTTCACAGATACATCCAGCACACTATCCCCCTGTTTCAGGAAGATTGCAGCCTGCTCCAGATGTATCAAACGCATAAAATCCTGCGGACTTTGGCCCGTAAGAGTCTTCAGCCTACCATAGAAAAGCGTTCTGCTCATCGCCATCTCTCTACAGAGTCGGTCGATATTAAAGTCTGTGTCGCTCAGATGACTCAACACCAAACGGGTAGCTTTATCTACAAAAGCCTGGTCTTGTGGATCCAGAACAGCTTCTGCCACATTTTCGAATGTCTGGCCTTGCTTATTCAAGACAGTATCATCCTTTTTCTCTTCAGAAACTCCAGTAGGTTCCAAGTGTTCATAGGAAGAATCAGAACCCACAATCTGCTCGGAAGAAGCAGACTCAGAAGCAACCTCTCCTCTAACAAGAGCAAGGCTTCTGTCCATATAATACAGACTCAACCGGCGACGATTCTTCAAAATACTGGCAACCTTACTCGCAAGAATAGCAGTATCGAATGGCTTGGCTATATAGTCATCAGCACCAAGTCCAAGTCCCTCTATCATAAAGTCACGACCAGCCTTAGCAGTCAGCAGGATAACAGGCAGCCATGATGTTTCCTTATTTTCCTTGATGCTGCGACAGAACTCATCTCCGTGCATTCCCGGCATCATGACATCTGAAACAACGATATCACATACCCCGCCCTCTTTCAAATATTTCAAGGCAGCCTCTGCACTCTCCACATCAACTACCTGATAAGAATCACCAAAAGTCATTCTGATATATTTGCGAAGATCTTCATTGTCATCGACAAAAAGAAGTGTATCTGTTGAAACATCAGCATCCTGCAGAACCGCAGAAGACACAGTCTGGCAAGTTTCATCATGCTTATCTTCAGCTAAAGAAGATTCTGTTGCAACATTTTTCTTTTCTCCAACAAGCCGGACAGAAGAATCTGTTACATTACCTAATGGCACCTTCACACAGAAAGTAGTACCCTTTCCTTCCTCACTTACGAAACTAAGCTTTCCTCCTAATTTTTCTACAAGCTTTCGTGTAAGCATCAGTCCTAATCCACTTCCCATTTCCTGAGAATTTATCGCATTAGAAGCCCTGAAGAAGGTCTTGAAGATACTCTTAATTTCGGCCTTTGGAATACCTATACCTGTATCACATACATGAATCATAGCCATCTTACCTTCAACAGAAGCCGACAACGTAACCTTTCCACCTTGAGGTGTATATTTGATAGCATTCGAGAGAAGATTTTCCAATATCAGATCCATCATTTTGACATCAGAATGAATCTGTTGCTGCGGACACGTTTCAATACACAGTTGAATATGCTTCTCCTGAGCTGCCAATACAAACTTTTCCAACTGCACATGTAAAAGCATCGGCAATTCTATATCTTGCAGGCGAACCTGTTCGGCAGACTGCTCTACCTTTTGGAAGTCAAGCAATTCTGTAACCATCTTCAATAGTTTGTTGCCGTTGCGATGCGCCATATCCAAGAATCCACGGCTTTTCTCACTCAAGCTGGAATCATTAGCCAGATTATCAAGAGGAGCCAACACGAGACTCAAAGGAGTACGTATGTTATGGGCTGTATTAACGAAGAAATTGATTTTCTCATCATAATACTTTCGCTGTAAGCGCTCTTTGTAATACTGCCAGGCAAAATATAAGATGGCAGCAAAAATGCAGAGATAGATAATCCATGCCCACCAGGTATTCCACCAAGGTTGGGCTATATGAATTTCCAAAGTTGTTTCTCCCAATTCTCTACCATTACTTCTGCAGATAGCCTTTACATGAAGCACATAGCTGCCCGAAGGCAAGTTTACAAATCGTGCCAACTGATTAGAAGATGGTTTACTCCAATTACGGTCGTATCCTTCCAAATAATATTGATATTGAATATCATACTGGTATTGATAATTGATACTCTCGAAAGAAACAACCAGCGTATTCTCATTATGGCTAAGTTTCAATTTGCCTTCCTTCAACATTTCAAAGAGACATTCATTCCAGTAATCGGAACGTTCGACACCTTCAACCTCAACACTATGAATACGAAGTGGAGCGGCATAATTCAAACCTTTGGCAAACATAGAAGTCAAAGCGACAACTCCATCGTTGCTGCCAAAAAGCACCCTGCCATCTGAAGTACACGCAACAGACATTCGGTTATACTCACGTTCCATTCCCTTAAAGATGTTGAGGTTTACTATCTTTCCCTGTTTCATGAACGCCAGTCCTTTGTCCGTACTGATCCACAAATTGCCATTAATACCTTTTATAAGTCCATAAACAGTATTAGAAGGCAAAGCGTCCTGATTCGTATAGCGCTTAAACTTCTTTGTCTGGAAATCATAATCATAGAGTCCTCCTCCATCCGTTCCAATCCAGATATGACGGGAATCCTGAAAAGCCATACTGTTGACAAACAAATTAATGTCTTTTTCGGGATACTGTTCAGGATAAAAGAAACGACGAGGATGCAAAGGTTCGCGCTTATCAATCAAATAGCCTCCATGCGAAGTCCCTACAGCAATAAAACGCTTATCCAGTGATTCCGTGATGCATTGCACTTCGTTGACAGGCAGATAGAATACCGACTTTCCCGTTCCATTCAAATTATATTTATCTGAAGGGAAACAAGCCATATCTCCATCCAAACATCCCACCCAAATATTACCATCGCTATCAGTAAAAAGACTGAATACGTAATCACTCTTCAACATTCCTGTTTCCACAGAATAAGCAGGCATACTAGTGCCATCAGTATGAACCTGATATACGCCATTACCATAGGTACCAACCAGAATTCTGCCGTCTACAGTCTGACAAATCGTAAGCGCCACCTTATTATATAATCCATGATGCCAAAGACGAGTCTGCGCATCATAAACACTTACTCCTTTATCTGTGGCATACCATATTTTCCCATCACGGCTTTGGAAAACATCGTTCACACAATTATCTATCAGAGATTGATTGTTGAGATATTCCTGTGTGATATATTCCAATGTATGTTTCATCGGTATTGCCAAATCTACTCCTCCCGAGTAAGAGCCTGTCCATAAATCGCCAAAACGATCGCAGCACAAGGTGTATAATCCATTACCATTCAATACGTTACCAGGACGTCCATCTGTATCAAGCAAGAGCTTGGTTTGTTTATTCGAACTGTCATAAGCATATATTCCAGCTCCATCTACAGCCATCAGAAGAGTCTGCTTATCATATAAAATGATTGAACGTACGGGAATTTTAGGAATGTTTTGCAAAGATTGGAATTCAGCAGATTTTATCAGCTTCCAAGTACTATCATCCATCACTTTAACTCCTTCGTGAAAAGTACCCAGCCAGATACGATGTCCCGCAATATCATGATAAGAGGATACTACAGAACTGCCACTAATCTTCTTTTCTAACTTCCGGGCAGACATCGAATAGCAATAAACATCTTTAAATGTTCCTATCAAGAGTTTCTTTCCTATAAATTGGATATGATTAATATAGGTATTTTTCAATACAAACCTACCCTTAGCTGTCTCCCGAACTATCTCCTTTCCATCAGTAGCTGCTGATAAGCAATAAATGCCTCTATCCATAGCTAACCAGAAATTGCCCTTTTCGTCTACCAACAGTTCGTTCAACACGATACTTCCACCTAAAATATTCTGAAGATTACATTTCAAGACAAATGCATCTTTCCTCCTATCATATATATACACCTTTCCCTTGTTGTCGTAGGCGTAAATCAGATGTTGCGCATCCTTAGTCAGTTTAATACTTCTACCACTAGCATCACTATACGGCATCTCTGTGTATAAAGTATAATTGGTTACTTGTTGCCCATTATATCGGTCAACTCCACGCTTAGTACTTATCCACATGGCACCATCCTCTGCCTCGACAATAGAATAAACACGAGGGCTGGAAAGACCATTGTCAGCATTGAGATTGGAAAGCATGAACATATTTCTGGAAATATGCGCATATGCCTGAAGAGCCGATGCCAACAGCAGCAATATAATGAGAGTGCAGGATTTATATCGTTTCATAATTCTTTCATTGATATTATTTGGGGACAAAGATAATACAAAAAAATGAAAAACAAATAGAATAATGAGATAAAATGAAAAAAATCTATTATCTTTGCAAGATATTAATATAAAGATATAGACTATGATCAAAAGATTATTATCCTTTCTAGACGCATCGCCAGTGAATTTCCTGGCAGTAAAGAATATCTCCGAGGAATTGGAGAAGAACGGGTTCCGCCGTATGAACCCACAGGAGCCTTTGGGCAAGATTGAAGCGGGTGAAAAGTTCTTCGTTACCAAGAACGACTCTTCCATCTACGCCTTCCAAATCGGAAAGAAGCCTTTGGCAGATGCCGGTTTCCATATGATCTGCGCCCACTGCGACTCGCCTACCTTCCGCATCAAGCCAAATGCTGAGATGCTTTGCGAGGGCGGTATCGTAAAACTGAATACCGAGGTTTATGGTGGTCCTATCATGTCAACCTGGTTCGACCGTCCGCTCACTTTGGCTGGTAGAGTTATCGTGAAGGGCGAGAATGCGATGAATCCCCAGACGCTCCTTCTTCATGTGAAGCGCCCATTGCTGCAGATCAGCAATCTTGCCATCCACTTCAACCGTCAGGTGAATGATGGTGTGAAGTTGAGCAAGCAGAAGGATGTACTCCCTATCCTCGGCATCATCAATGATGAACTGGAGAAGGGTAACCTCCTGATGAATGTGATAACCGGCGAACTGAATATCCAGAAAGAGGATGTTCTTGATTTCGATCTCTATCTGGCTGATGCCACTCCAGCCTGCACCTTCGGTGTACACGATGAGTTTATCTCTTCAGGCAGACTCGACGATTTATCGATGTGCTGGGCTGGCATAGAGGCGATGATTGCATCAGATGCCAATGATACCACCCAGGTTCTCGCCATCTTCGATAATGAAGAGACGGGGTCTCAGACCAAACAGGGAGCCGGAAGTCCATTCCTTTCATATATGCTCCAGCGCATCGCTCTGGCACAGAGCCATACAGAAGAGGCTTATTATCAGGCGGTAGAGCGTGCCTTCATGATTTCTGCCGATAATGCGCATGCCTGGCATCCTAACTATAGCGAAAAATTCGACCCTACGAATCATCCTAAGTTGGGCGGTGGTCCGGTCATCAAGTTCAATGCAGCCCAGAAGTATGCGAGCGATGCTGTATCAGCAGCCATCTTCGCCAACATCTGCGATGCAGCAGGTGTACCATGCCAGCGTTTCGTAAACCACAGCGATGTAGCAGGTGGCAGCACCTTGGGCAATATCCTCGCCTCTTCCATCCCATTGAAGGGTGTGGATATGGGCAATGCCATCCTCGCTATGCACAGTTGCCGCGAAACCGGTAGCGTTATCGACCACGAATATTGCGTGAAGGCTTTCACCAAGTTCTATCAGTTGTAAGCAATCCCGATTTATCTCTTCACTCTTCACCTTCTCGCCCGTAACCCCTCTGTTTATCGGGGTTTCGGGAGGTGAAGAGTTTTCTTTATCTCTTCACCCACTCTTCACCCCTCTTCACCCATATAGAATTTGTAATACACTATACGCAATATGGGAAGAAAAAAAAAGAGGAAAAGCATGGCGGTTTGGAAAAATAATCGTAAATTTGCAATTGGAAAACAAAGATTAGGAATTATGATAGAGACTAACGATAGAAAATTGCCGGTAGGCATCCAGTCTTTCGAGGAAATCAGAAAGGGTGGATATCTTTATGTTGACAAGACAGATATCATCTGGCAACTTGCCAACAGAGGGAAAAAGTATAATTACCTGAGCCGTCCACGCCGCTTTGGTAAATCCGTTCTTGTAGATACGCTCGAAGCCTACTTCATTGGCAAGAAGGAACTCTTTGAGGGGTTGAAGATTATGCAGATGGAGACGGAATGGGTGAAGCGACCTGTCATCAGACTGGATATGAGTCGTGCGGGCGCAGAGCCGGAAACATTGCGCTCTTATCTCAATAATATATTCAGACAATACGAAGGAGAATATTCATTGGCTCCTGACCCTACAGATAGTCTTGCTGACCGCTTTGATGCAATAATCGTGGGGGCATATAAGCAAACCGGACAGCAGGTTGCCATCCTTATCGATGAATACGACTCGCCATTGCAGCATTCCTGGAAGACTCCTTATCACGAAGCATGTACCGCTATCTATAGAGAGGTTTTTGCCATTCTCAAAGCAGACGACAAATACGAGAAGTTTGTCTTCATTACCGGCATCACCAAGTTTACGCAGATTTCTCTCTTCTCAGTGCTCAACAATCTGAGCAACATCAGCTTTGAGCCGGAATATGCGGCTCTCTGCGGTATCACCAAGGAAGAAGTTTTGCGTGATTTCAAGCCGGAAATCAACAAGTTGGCAACAAGCAAGGGATGGACTTTCGATGAAGCCGTAGCACAATTAACAGCTTATTATGATGGCTATCATTTCTGTCATGAAAACATGGTTGATGTCTTCAATCCATTCAGTCTTATCAATGCACTCGCTGATTCCAAACTGAAGAACTACTGGGCTTCATCGGGCGCAACCTCGCTACTCCCTAAATTTGTGGATAATATAGAAATGAGACTGAAAGATTTTGAGAATTGTCCGATAGACAGCGATACACTGGAGACTTCCGACGTAACAGGTGGCGGAGCGGAACTTTTCCTCTATCAGTCGGGCTATCTTACGATAAAGGGGTATATGGATGAGATTTATTTGCTAGGCATTCCAAACTATGAAGTTCGAAAGGCTCTATACAAGATTGTATTGCCAGCTTTGACACTACAATCGAATGCACTAGTAATATCAACCCAGAATATGTTGTTGTACTCCCTAAAGCTTGGCAATCTCCCCGAAGCCATGAAATGCCTGAAGGCGCTTATTGCGGATGTACCTTACAGCAACAAGAAGCTTGCCAGCATGGATATGGAAGAGCGCTACCGCCTGATTCTGAGCACCATCTTCAATGCCATCGGCTGCCGGGTGGAAGTAGAGAAGATGATTGCTACGGGCAGGATTGATATGGTGGTAGAAACTACCAACTTTATCTATGTGCTTGAATTGAAGCTGAGCAACAACGGTGGCGTGGATGCTGCCACGGAGCAGATAACAGCCAAGCAGTATGCCGAACCTTTCAAGGCTGATAAGCGAAAAGTAATCGCCCTTGCCATAGAACTGGATGATAAGGGAAAAGGATTGGTAGATTGGAAGGAAGTATAAAAGAAGATTGGAAGGAAATATAAAGAAGGAGAATGAAAATTGAGGCGCGTTAAGTTAAAGGCCTGCATAGCAGTTTGCAGCCTCCTTACGTGCTTTAGCAAAGTCTATTTGAGCCTTTGCCTCCATTTCTCTTTTACGTTTAACCATGTCTCGTAATACAGCAATTGCTTCTTCACGAGTTTTAATTTTTAAAGCCATATTTATCCATTTAAAAGTTCTACTTCTATTTGTCTGCAAAGATAAGCTTTTATTTTGAAAATGCAAAGAAAACAGGAGAAAAGTTTCGGAAAAAATGTTGTGGATGTTCATGAACTTACCTATCAACATGATACCTAGAAAGCAGAAAAAGCCCCCGAAGCGTAATAGTTCCGGGGGCTTTTTATTTTGCCCCCAGGCATCAAATGTGATGCCTGGGGGTACGATAGAGAATCAGGGGCTAGTCTGCCCAAATTCCCTTATCAGTTGGATTATCCCAGAAATCCTTCACATTTTCGTCGCTGTAATCCGCTTCTCCCGCCTTCCGGATAACAGAGCCGGCGAGGATGGCTGTGGTTTCCATTTCCATGACGCTAACCACTGGCTTGATATATCTTTTCTTTTTCATATCTATTTTTATTACTATTTTTTATTACTTGATGATAACCTTCATGGTCTTGCCACCACGCTTCACGATGTTCACACCCTTCTGCAAATTCTGGAGGCGACGGCCCTGGAGGTCGTAGTATTCTGCCTTGCTATCTGCTGTAGTCTCCAACTGCTCGATGGCTGTGGTGCTGCCGCCTACGCTGATGCTGAACATTCTGGCACCAGCTGCAGGAGCTGATGAGTTATCTACCATGTAAGCACGGAAAGGCTTGCTGCCCACAGACTCTGTTGCTGTTTTATCCAACAGCTTGGCTGGGTTCATCAACTTGGAGCCCTTCACGATGTAGCAGTTGTTGTCAGTATCCTTACTGAACTCCTTCTGGGTATAGAGACCCTGAAGCTGATAGTTGCCATTAGCGGTTTCTGCAGTCTGAACATCTTTTGCAATCTCCTTGTTGGCTACAGTAAAGTCGAGCTTTGTTGCTCCATCCTTCATCTTGATGATAACAGGAGTACCAGCAGCGATGCTTCCCTCAATCTCTTCGAGTTCTACGGTTTCTGTAACATCATCAGCTGAAAGAAGCTTGAAGGCACGGAAGTTCTGATTTTCGAGCGATACCTCGAATGGCAAGCAGAGCGTAGCCCAAGTGGTGCCTTCCTTCATTGTGCGGTTGTAAGATGCAGCCTTGGCTGCGAATGGCTCGTAAGCCACGAAGTCCTTACCATCGTCAAGAACGAGATTATCCGTAGCAAGAGGTTCTCCCGTTGCTCCTATCTTCTCATCGCCATTCTTGCCTACCAGCTTGGTGAAGTAGCCAGTCTTGTAGTTGGCGTAGGTGTGGTCTGTCTTGCTGGCATCATACTCTATTATTGCGCCTTTGAGCGAGGTGCAATTATTGAACATGTTACTACCATTTAGTACATTGGTCGTTACAAACTTATCGCCAGCGTAGATGGTTGTGAGAGCAGAGCAGCCAGAGAACATGCTTGCCATATCCTCCACCTTCGCTGTATTGAAACTAGAGAGGTCGAGCGAAGAGAGGTTTTGACAGCCGGCAAACATACTTTGCATATCCTCCACCTTCGCTGTATTGAAATTAGAGAGGTCGAGCGAAGAGAGGTTTTGATAGTCGACAAACATGTTTCGCATATTCGTCACCTTCTCGGTGTTAAGATACCCGATGCCTTCTATGTTGGTCAGTTTAGAACACCATCTGAACCAACAATAACAGCTCGTTGGTCTTGCATTAGCAAACGAAGCATCGAAGACCACTTTCTGGATACCATGTCGTTTCCAATACCACTCCGGATAGTTATATCCCTCATTAAGCGCATAAGCTCCTTGGGGTATGGAAGTGTCCCATTTGAATGTAAGCGTTCCTGTGTCTTCGTCAAACACGGCAAAACCAGGGAATCCGCCTTCTGGAGTGAAGTACCCAGTCGCGTAGTTGGCGTAATCTTTGTTGACCTTATTTGCGTCGTATTCTATGACACCTTTGAGGTTTGTGCAACCACTGAACATATCATCACCATTAGTAACCTGGTCCGTAACAAAATTTTTGCTGGCGTAGATGGTTGTGAGAGCAGAACAGCCTTTGAACATGCTTGCCATATTCTCCACCTTCGCTGTGTTGAAGTTGCTGAGGTCGAGCGAGGTGATAGCTAAGCTGTTGCTAAACATACTGTTCATATTCGTCACCTTCTCGGTGTTAAAATACTCAATGCCTTCTATATCTGTCAGATTTTGGCAGTCTTGGAACCAAGCATAACAGCTCGTTGGTTTTGCGTTGGCAAACGAAGCATCGAAGACCACCTTCTCGATATTTTCGCATAGGGCATACCACCCCGGCGAGTTAGTTTCCACATTAAGGTCATAAGCTTCTTCGGGCTTGACTCCCTTGTAACCGAATGTAAGAGTTCCAGTAGCATTGTCAAACTCGGCATACCCACATGCTGGAGTAAAATAACCATTCGTGCCGCAGTTGGCGTAGGTGCGGTCTGTCTTGCTGGCATCATACTCTAATGTTGTGCCTTTAAGCGAGGTGCAATTATAGAACATTTCACTACCATATAGTACTTTGGTCGTTACAAACTTATCGCCAGCGTAGATGGTTGTGAGAGCGGAGCAGCCTTTGAACATGACTGACATATTCTCCACCTTCGCTGTATTGAAACTAGAGAGATCGAGCGAAGAGAGGTTTTGACAGTTATAGAACATGCATAGCATATTCGTCACCTTCGCTGTATTGAAACTAGAGAGATCGAGCGAAGAGAGGTTTTGACAGCCGTCAAACATGCTTTGCATTTTCGTCACTTTCTCGGTGTTCAAGTACTTCAAGTCTTTAATTGTTTCCAACTCTGTTAAATCCATAAAGAAACACTTCAATGATGTTGGAGCGTATGTATTGAAACTCTTATCGAAAACAATGTTCTTAATAGCACTCTTCTCTATATTTAAAAGAGAACACATTTCGCTAACCGTCTGTGCTTTACACATCATAACGATATTGTCTAAGCTCTGGCCTTCCAGATTGCTAGAAGGGATATTTTTGAAAGTCAATGTAGTGTTCGTAGCATCGTACTCTGCAACATATTCAGAAAAAGTGGTTGCTGTTTTCAGATCGTATAAGAATGCGCGATCAGCATATTCTTTTACACCGTCGTCTTTTTGATAGCATAACTTCAAAGAATGTTCGCCTGCAGATAATAAAACTTTGTATTCAGTTTGCTTTAGTCCGCTAATACACAGATCTAATTTGTTATCTACAAAAATAGAAAAATTATCATAGTCTTCTTCTGACGAAACGAGAACCTGAGATGTCAGTAATATGGGTTTAGATACATTGAACTTGATTACAGTCTCTGAAGAACTTACGTCCACATTATAATTACTTGACATCAGTCCCTTGCTATCCTCAGGAATAGTGAAACCAAGATTATCCATTCCATCGGCTTTTAAGTCCAGCTTCTTCCAAGGATTGCCATTGTCAGTAATGGTAACATCGGTTATACCATCCAAGCCATTGAACAAAGCATAGCGAGAATCCTTATACTGACAGACAGTACAAGTGCCTTCGCTATTGAATTTATGACCATTTGCTGGAATCTCAAGCTTGCCAGCATCCGTAATCTCGGTAGTAGCATCTTTGTCGCTGAAGAGTTTGTTGCATACGCTGCACTGCCAGTATCCTTCTTTACCAGTTTCTGTACATGTGGCAGCTTTTGCTTCATGGTGAGTGAGTGTGTGAGGCTTCAATTCATCATCCTTATATACTTTTACTATGAAATGACAGATAGAGCATTCTTTTGTGGTATAGCCAGGCTCTGTGCAAGTAGCCTCAACGGTTTTGATTGCTTTGCCAAGAGCAGATGAGCCATCGGCATTCTCATGCGAACAGGTATTGAACTTGAGTTTAAACTCGCTTACCTGCAATATGCTTCCATTTTGAATAGCAGTGATTTCCCATTTAAAATATTTATAAGAGGTAGAAACTTTTTCGCAGGGGAAGTCGTACGAAGTATTGTTCACATCCTGGAGCACCTTGTCATTATCCACCTCTTGAATGAGCGTCCAAGCGCCATCTTTGCCTTCGTTGTTACCATAGAGCTTCCATGACAACGGATTACGACCATTATATTCTTCATTGTCATTACCCGTAGTGATGGTGTAGCCCACAGGCACTCCTGCCTTGCTGGCTTCGAAGATGACATAGGCGCTGCTGATAAAACTGCAGCACCACTTAGAGTCTTGACCATCAACGAGATTAGTGTAACCCTCATTAGCGGCGTAGCCACCTGGATCACCCTCTAAGACTGTGAGCTTTACAAACTCCTCGTAATCAGTCTGCGCCACCATACGTCCAGGCAGAAACAACAACATGAGCAATATCATTGGGAAGAACAGGGCAAATCTACAGAACTTTGCCCCCCCATAGTTCATACGGCCGACGTGCGACCCATTGGATTGATTTGAAAAATG
>ERZ1034691.1022-NODE-1022-length-19500-cov-15.414194_pt1 | contig 19500 bp, 17 predicted proteins | sample MGYA00520638_ERZ1034691 | MGnify/ENA primary metagenome ERZ1034691 (study PRJEB33766, sample SAMN09781763) | gut metagenome | biome: gut microbiome | host: Homo sapiens | place: Madagascar | study: EMG produced TPA metagenomics assembly of the PRJNA485056 data...
TGTTGCTCAGGAACTTATAAATAAAGTTAAATTATAGTGTTGCGGAATTAAGGTAATACAATGGTATAAACGCGGAGCCGCTTACAAATCGTGATACTTCCATGATACTTTTTGAGGGGAAAAGCTGATGTATCAGAGGATGGAATCCTCTGATTATCAGTTGGTATCGCTAGAAGACAGCTCACAAAATGATACAATGACACTTTTTCTCAAAGAAAAACTTTACGTGAGAAGAGTTGCCTTATGGTAATTAAAAAAGAATCGCTCATACGTCTTCTCTCATCAAGGGAAACGTATGGGCGATTATGAGTAAAACAATATCACATTTTTTCATTATTACAATATTCGGCAAATGTTTCATTATACATTTTGCGAACACAATCATTAGGAATGCCCAATGTCAAACGGCATCCTTTCGTACCCATCCGCCCCATCCAATCGAAGCAACTTCTTTACATTACAGAAATTTCCGCTGCTTTTTATTATAGAAAGGGAAAGAGAGTGATAAAAAAGTCGTTACTCGGAGAGGACCAAGCGAAGCCCAAGACTGCCGTAGCGGTCGTCAGGAGCGTTGCCGTTACGGAACGAAGTATGACAGCCCCTGGCCGAACTGCCCCAACTGCCACCACGGCGCACACGGTTCGACCCACTAGCTGCACCCATAGGATTGACCAGAGGAGAACTACTATAGCTGTCACGCCAGTCTTGGCACCACTCAAAAACATTGCCTGTCATGTCGTATATACCCAACTCATTAGGTTGTTTTGTACCAACGGCATGAGTTTTATTGCCGCTATTGTCATAATACCAAGCGACATCGCCAAGGGTATTACTGCCACTATACTGATAGCCACGACTCTTCTTACCACCTCTTGCAGCATACTCCCACTCTGCCTCAGTCGGCAAGCGGAAGTTCTTGCCGGTCAATTTATTCAATTTCGTGATAAATTTTTGGCAATCATTCCAGCTAACCTGCTCAACAGGCAAGGCATCCCCCTTGAAACGAGAAGGTTTATTACCCATTACAGTTTTCCACAATGCTTGTGTAACCTCATATTTACCTATATAATAATCATTTGTCAATGTGACACGATGCACTGGTTTCTCGTCTTCAAATGGATTCTCCATTTCTGACGTTGCTCCCATATTGAAGCTGCCAGCCTCCACCTTGACCATTTCGATATTGATGCCATTCTTGACAGAAATTGTAAGAGCATTGCCAGACAGAGAGGAACCACTGGAAGATAAAGCATTAGCAGAAGACGAAGAGGTAGAACTCGTCAATGAGCCAGAAATACTAGCAGTCTGTCCCTCTGAAATCGTTACTGTTTGACGAGAGGTAGCATATCCAGACTTACGAATCTCGACATTATGATTACCTACCAAAACCCCATTGAATACACGAGGGCTTTGACCGACCTTCACCCCATCCACATAGACATCAGAGCCAAAAGGCTTGAAGTTCACAGACAAGTTGCCTTGAATAGCAGAAAGGGCTTCGAAGGCGACATCCAACTTCTGTTGCTGAGCAAGTTGGATGGTTTTCTGCTGGCTGCGATAGCCATCCTTACGAACCTCCAACAAGTGCATACCTTCCTTCAAGTTGCCATTCCAAGGAAGAGAACCGACCGACTTCTTATCGACATAAAGGGAAACGGCAGGAGTGGGACAGCTCACACTCAATGTAGCTAAGGCTGACACCAAGCTTACAGAGATAGGAGTCATATCACCCTTGCCTATCGTAAAGCTGCCACTCTTGCTGATGTAGCCACCAGCCTCCACCTTATAAGTATGGGAGCCATAAGCGAGCATTGCTGAATACTCGCCATCGGAAGATACTTCTTGCGGTTTTCCATCAATCCATAAGGTTGCCGTCTTTGGCTGTACGCTGATAGCATAGAAATTACCACCAGCATCAACAGGCTCTTGCGCTCCACTCGGTTTCGTCAATGTCAGTACATAAGTTCGATTACTCTGCAATTTTTCTATCCCATAATCCCCGAATGTTACCATCAAAGGGAGATAGTCTTTGGTGACAACTTTCATCTGCCGAGACTCCTGAGTCATAAAAGCCCAAGTCTCATTATTTCGCTTTACCAATGGCTTGATGACATTGCCCTCCACATCGGTGACATCACCAACGAATGAAATCTTGACCAAGGCACAAGCATCGCCATTCAAGTCCTTGCGACCTTCGGTCTGAGCCGTAATGTCCGTTGGAGCAAGGACAAACGACTCCACCGATAGCTTTTGTGCCACGGCGGTATTCAATAAGGCAAATACCGACAATAATATCAAATAGAGTTTTTTCATATCACTCTGTCAACATCAATGATTACAACCTATTTTTTTTACACTTCCTTCATATTCTTCAGTTCCCATCCCTCAAACTGCATGATAATCTTATGAAGCGTTGTCCCTTGGCGCAAAGCCTCAACTCTTGGGGCAGCAGCATACTTTTGGATTTGCTCCACCGCCTCCTGCCATTGCACCTCAGCCTTCGTATGCTTGCCATCTTTCGACATTGCATTAAAATCTGCTTTTGATAGCACCTTCAACTCGATGATGTAGCTATGTTTCGTAGGATAATGAGTCAAGTCTGGCAAAAGGAAGAAATCGCAATAGCCATGGTTCAGCTCCAACTCTGGGGCTGTATAATAATAGTTGTTCAGACTCAAATAAGCCATAAAGAAGCCTTGCAAGTTGCGCTCAGCCTCAATGCCATCACGAACCGATGAGACTTTGGCATATTCAGTCGCCATATACTCCAAACACTCTTTCCATTTTCCATCGAAAGCCATATACGTGAATAGCGTGGACAGATTGTTGAGATTGACACGATTTACCTTTTGATATTCATCCAACAAGAACCCATAATACTGGTTGCGTACATTATTATTAGGGATACCAAGTATCAGTTGACTTCCAAATGTACCTTTGATGGTAAGCATACCATAATAGAACAGCAAGCTTGGGAAGATGTCTGGATCTGTGATTTTATATGCAGGAAACGTCTCCACCAAATTACAAATGATTTCACCTTCCTCAATGATAGTGCGAAGCACACCCTTACGGTCACCATCCAACTTATCCAGCTGGATGAGTTTTTTCATCTTATTGTAGTCCGTCTTCGTGTTAGGATCAATCATCTCTTTTGGACTTTGTCCACGACTCATATAATTACGGAGATAATAAAGTACCATATCGCAGTTGAACATTTTGCTTTGAGTAAGCAATGCATCCTCCGAGAAGCAATAATTGTCATACCAAGGCTTCATCTCCTTGATAATTTTCTCGACATCACTATCCGCAGGAATCTTCCCCATATTTTTATAATAGGTGAACATTTCTTTCACGTCCTCCGTGGAGAAACCGAGCATCTGGTTGAACTCTTCCTTGGTAGAGATATGCCAACCGATATTATAGCCGCTCGTCACATCATCAAGTGTCACAGGACTGACACCCATCATAAAGATACGTTCAAACGAACCTTTGAACTTCTTGAAAATATCACGATAAAAGCCCTCGGCATGGGTGATTGCCCAATACACATTCTCTCCCTGCTCGTTGAGCACGGTATTGGTGAAGTTGTCGTATTCATCGATGATAAGATAGAGAGGATAGCTCTTAGACTTAGCCTCACTTTGGATGATGGCAAGTTTACCTCCAGCATCTTTCGTCTCTTCAACTTGCCTCTGAACTTTCTCGGAGTAAAATTCCAGGTAGTCGCGTACGAATCCATTAAGTTGAACACCAAGATAGAAATTAAACTTCTCTTCGAGATTCTCTATCGTACCTCCCACCTGCGAGAAGTCCAAGTGTAAGATTTGATATCTGCCTTGTAATGGCGTGGGATGCTTTCCTATCCACAAGTCACCGAACCACTCTTGGAACTTATCCTTGGTACGGCAATCGTAGTAAGCATGAAGCATACTCAGGAGCACGCTCTTACCAAAGCGGCGAGGGCGAATACAGAAGAGGTTATTATGGCTATCCTCCAACTTTGGAATATACATGGTTTTGTCCACATAATAGTAATTCTGCGTAATCACTTGCACAAAATCCTGTATGCCGTATGGTATTTGTTTTGCTCGATTCTGCTCCATATCTTTCATCATTTATATAGACTTCATTCTAATTTTCGGCGAAGTTACGATAATTATCCGAGACTGCCAAGAAATTCCAATGCTTTTTGTTATAGAAGGTCATAAAGATGCTATTATCCAAAGCACGAAGGTTACCAGTAGTTATGCTTTTAAGGATATCAAAAATTTTGATAACCTCTAGCTTCTTTCCCATCACTCCATTGCTATTTCTAGATATTGCTTCAATGTATTGAATACTCTCAGACGCTTGGCATAGTCAGACAGTATTATCAAATAGAGTTTCTTCATATCATTTAAGCAGCATCAACCATTACACAATTTCTGCTTCACTTACGCAACTAGTCCCTTGAAATAATTGATAGTTTCACGAGAATCTTTCTCACTCCAAGGAATATACTTACAGCCATATTTCTCTAAGGCTTTAATATATTCAGGCTTTAGTTTTACTGCCAAGTCATTGACAATAGCCAAGCTATTTACTTCCTTTCCAGTCTGCTCTTGACGCACAGGCTTGATGTCTTCCCAAGTAAAAAGAAAATTCGGTACATTTATCTTATTCAGCGTATTGAAAGACTTTACTACCGTCTCTTTTTTCCTTCCAGCAAACTGAAAATCAAAAGTAAACTCTATACCAGTACTTCCTTTCATAATAAACTGAGGAGTATATACGAGGTCATTTTTATCAAAGAAGCTTTTGACATCATCCTTAAAGATTGCCGCTACATTATTCTGTGCCAACACCTCCATCTCAGATATTTCCAACATTGCACACAAAAGACTGTGTTTCTTTTGAGAAAAATTGTCAACAGTTGCGACTGTGCGTAACTCATTGTCCTCAATCGTCACACCATAATTACGCAAAATATACTCGACCCATTCCTTCCGTTTAAGGGAGCGATTGACATTTACTCCCAACTGGCTTAAATTGTCGAATACCACACCATCATCACTCAATTCAATATCATCACCCTCTCTACGCATATAAATCTCAAGAGGATCATTGTAAGCTCCCAAGAAAGGAGTCGATACAACACTCCACCCAGTAGTTTCATCAGTACGCACTTTAGTACGTTCATGCAACCACTTATAGTAATCTGCGATTCTGTCTTCTATCCAACTCATATCAAATTCTGTTGTGCCGTGATTGGCGTTTGTACATTAATATATTTTGCAAAAGCTAAAATAGCCGAGGCTACATTTATTGATTTATTATCATCCACTATAGATTTAATTTCAAAATCCGTATTTATCAGTGGAACAGCCCATTGTAAAGTTTTGTATCCAGCAACATTGAAATGTGCATGTGGTCCAACAATATCCTTTCCAACAAAAGACTTCAAATAGTCTGGCACATCTTCTGTGGCTACAGCAGGATTATGGTGTATGGAGTCATTTGAGACATAATCAACTCTGAAAATACCCACATGAGAATCTTTTTCCAATACATGCAAGCTCAATTTGATTAATTCTTTAGCACTTCTATTGATAGTCCAAACAAAGAGAAACTCCTCATCTTTAGATTGCAACATAAGATTGGTATGCAAACCAGTGCTGCAATCAATTTGTTTTTGCTTACATACAGTCTTTCCATCACTCTCAAGTATAACCTTGGGAGTGTCTATTAATTTTTTCGCTTGTTCGTATGTAAATTCTGTAACTACCATGATTCTTTACAATAATACTATTATTAGCTATAAATTGTGCAAATATACGATTCTTTCGTGGAATATAATCAGTTTTCTACGATAAATTATGTTTAATTAAAAAATCCAACGCTAATCTATGATTTCTGCCTGTTACTCGGAGAGAGCTAAGCGAAGACCGAGGTTACTACTGTGACTATTTGGCTCATAGTTGCTCCGAGAAGACAATTGACTATATTTTGCCCAATAAGCATAACTGCCACCACGAGCCATACGAAACATACTACGTGCAGCAACACTTGGATCTAGACTAAAACTTTCCACATTGCCAATAGGATTGCACGATGGTGAAGCTGCATATTGATAAAATTTTCCCTGACACCATTCAGCAACATTACCGCTCATATCAAATATGCCTAATTCATTGGACAATTTTTCACCTACGACATGGGTTTTAGAACTGCTATTATCATCGAACCAGGCCACATCATCAATCACATTACTACCGCTATACTGATACCCACGACTCTTGCTGCCACCTCTTGCGGCATACTCCCACTCTGCTTCTGTCGGCAAGCGGAAATGCTTACCTGTCAATGTATTCAATTCCGAGATGAAGGCTTGGCAATCATTCCAGCTAACACTCTCTACAGGCAAGTCATCACCCTTGAAGTAAGAAGGATTACTCCTCATAACGGCTTTCCACAATTTTTGTGTAACCTCATACTTACCGATATAATAGTTATTCGTCAAGGTGACACGATGCACTGGTTTCTCGTCTTCATATGGATTCTCCATTTCTGACGTTGCTCCCATATCAAAGCTTCCTGCTTCTACCTTTACCATCTCTATGTTGATGCCATTCTTGACAGGAATTGTAATCGTGTTGCCAGAAGGAGAGGAACTACTGGAAGACAAAGCATTTGTGCCAGAAGAAGAAGCGGAACTCGTCAATGAGCCAGAAATGCTGGCAGTCTGTCCCTCTGAAATCGTTACTGTTTGACGAGAGGTAGCATATCCAGACTTACGAATCTCGACATTATGATTACCTACCAAAACCCCATTGAATACACGAGGGCTTTGACCTACCTTCACGCCATCCACATAGACATCAGAGCCAAAGGGCTTGAAGTTCACTGACAAGTTGCCTTGAATTGCAGAAAGGGCATCGAAGGCGACATCCAACTTTTGCTGTTGAGCAAGTTGAATGGTTTTCTGTTGGCTGCGATAACCATCCTTACGAACCTCCAACAAGTGCATACCTTCCTTCAAGTTACCATTCCAAGGAAGAGAACCGACTGACTTCTTATCGACATAAAGGGAAACGGCAGGAGTGGGACAACTAACATTCAATGTAGCCAAGGCTGACACCAAGCTGACAGAGATAGGAGTCATATCACCCTTGCCTATGGTGAAGCTGCCACTCTTGCTGATGTAGCCACCAGCCTCCACCTTATAAGTATGAGAGCCGTAAGCAAGCATGGCAGAATACTCGCCATCGGAAGATACTTCTTGCGGTTTTCCATCAATCCATAAGGTTGCCGTCTTTGGCTGTACGCTGATAGCATAGAAATTACCACCAGCATCAACAGGCTCTTGCGCTCCACTCGGTTTCGTCAATGTCAGTACATAAGTTCGATTACTCTGCAATTTTTCTATCCCATAATCCCCGAATGTTACCATCAAAGGGAGATAGTCTTTGGTGACAACTTTCATCTGCCGAGACTCCTGAGTCATAAAAGCCCAAGTCTCATTATTCCGCCTTACCAATGGCTTGATAACATTGCCTTCGACATCGGCAACATCACCAACAAATGAAATCTTGACCAGGGCGCAAGCATCGCCATTCAAGTCCTTTCGGCCTTCCGTCTGAGCCGTAATGTCTGTTGGAGCAAGAACGAATGACTTGACCATGAGTTCTTGCGCCATAGCGGTATTCAAAAAGGCGAATACAGACAGTATTATCAAATAGAGTTTCTTCATATTAAGCTACATTATTATATTAAAGGCTCCTGATGGCAGGAATCATAAATTGAGCATTCTATCCTCCTGCCTCAATCCGGAACAAATAAATCATTCATATTTGGAGCTTGATATGCATCATCACCCAATTTCCATAATCCACAATGAATAAGCGGAAGTTGTTTTTCATCCGATTCCTTTGGAAGAAAAGACAACAACAGAAGCAAGTAGCCATTAAGTTTCAAAGAGGCAGGCTCGCCTATCTGATGAATGGTAATTCCATAAAAGCCTTGCTTATTGGGACTTCGTTGTACTTTTATTGCATCGATTTTTATTTTGCTACATTTTGGCAAACTATCAAGCATCTCTGGATAGCTATTCATGGATGACAAAACTCTGTCGCCGTATAAACTCATTATCGCAGCTGTATCTCTCTCATCATACGCCGTTTTCATTTTGGCAAACAAGTCCAAGATTTGCACTCGCCGAAGGGAATCCAAATCATCCTTGGCATTGTTCAGAATATACTTCTGAATGGCAATGGGTACATTGTCGAAAGATTGTGCATAAGTAAAATGCATCCAAAGCGACATTAGTAATATTAAAACATTTCTTTTCATACGATTCAATTTTAAAATTAAAGCACCATCAAAACGATGTTTAGATTATCAATTATTGAGGAGAATAATATGATAATTTGCTGCTACTCGGAGAGAGCTAAACGAAAGCCACATTTACTTGGCCGCGAATCTGGGTGTCCCCAGTCTCTATAAGAAGTTCTACAATATTTTTCAAGAAGAGCACAACTACCACCTCGGTACACACGACTCGTTCCTGTAACAGAGCCAGTAGGATTTGTCTGAGAAGAGCTACTATAGTCGCCATGCCAGTCTTGGCACCACTCACAAACATTACCGCTCATATCATATATACCCAACTCATTAGGTTGCTTCGTACCGACAATATGTGTTTCTTTACCACTATTGTCAAAATACCATGCTACATTTTCTATTGCATAGCTACCACTAAACATATAACCACGACCTTTCTTGCCACCCTTTGCAGCAAACTCCCATTCTGCTTCTGTTGGCAAGCGGAAGTTCTTTCCCGTTAACAGATTCAGTCGTGATATGAATTTTTGACAATCATCCCAACTAACACCTTCTACTGGATAATTATCTCCTTTAAATTTAAATGGACAATTTTCCATTACAACTTGCCATAATTTCTGAGTCACCTCATATTTTCCCAAATAGTAATCATCCGTCAACGTAACACGATGAAGCGGTGTAGGAGCCACCTTATCCCCCATGTCGAAACAACCAGCTTCCACTTTCACCATTTCTATGTTAACGGCCCCAATAACTGGAATAGAAATGAGCGTACCAGTTGAATTTGACATCATTTTTATATTTTGGGAAGAAACTAGCCCTGCAGCCGATGCAAAATTGGAATTTTCCAAGTCCAAGATATAAGTTCGTTTGCCCTCCACTCCTTTTACACCGAAGTCTGGGAAATAAACGTTTATTGGCTTGTAATGAGTCGGCATAATACGTACTTCCTTAGCACCACTTGACAAATAGACCCACTTTTCTGTTGGACTAACACTCTTTGTTTTCAGCACAAAGCCTTCTACCTTGGCAATACTATCCACCAAAAGGATTTTCACCAAGGCACATGGATCACCATTTTTATCTGGTACCGTTTCCACAGACGCTGTCAAATCATTGATTGCCACGCCAAATGACTTGACTTTCAGTTCTTGCGCCATGGCGGTATTCAAAAAGGCGAATACTGACAACAATATTAAATAGAATTTCTTCATACTTTTCTATAATAACATCATAACGTATTAAATGACTCTTCTTTGGACGAAAGAAAAAGTCGTTACTCGGAGAGAACCAGGCGAAGCCCCAGAAAGTTGAGGCGGTAGCCAGGAGTGAGGTTGAAACGGTACGATGAACGACAATGCTTGGCTGTAAAGAACCAACTGCCACCACGGTCCACACGGCTCGACCCACTAACGGCACCTATAGGATTGGTCTGAGGAGAGCTACTATAGCTACCATACCAATCTTGACACCATTCGTAAACATTACCAGTCATGTCGTAAATACCCAATTCGTTAGGTTGTTTCGTACCAACGGCATGAGTTTTAGAACCGCTATTGCCTTCATACCAAGCGACATCGCCAAGAGTATTACTACCGCTGTACTGATAGCCACGGCTCTTCTTGCCGCCCCTTGCGGCATATTCCCATTCTGCCTCTGATGGCAAGCGGAATCTCTTGCCTGTCATTGCATTCAATTTCGAGATGAAATCTTGGCAATCATTCCAGCTAACCTGCTCCACTGGCAAGTCATCACCTTTGAAGTAAGACGGATTGCTTCCCATCACAGCTTGCCACAATGCCTGAGTAACCTCATACTTACCAATATAATAATTATTCGTCAAGGTGACACGATGGACTGGTTTCTCAACTTCATATGGAGCTTGCATCTCTGGAGTCGCTCCCATATTGAAGCTTCCAGCCTCTACCTTAACCATTTCTATACTAATGCCATTCTTGACTGGGATTGTTATCGTGTTGCCAGAAGGTGAGGAACTACTGGAAGACAAAACATTTGTGCCAGAAGTAGAGGCAGTACTCGTCAATGAGCCAGAGATACTAGCAGTCTGTCCCTCTGAAATCGTTACTGTTTGACGAGAGGTAGCATATCCAGACTTACGAATCTCGACATTATGATTACCTACCAACACCCCATTGAATACACGAGGGCTTTGACCTACCTTGACCCCATCCACATAGACATCAGAGCCAAAGGGCTTGAAGTTCACAGACAAGTTGCCTTGAATCGCAGAAAGGGCTTCGAAGGCGACATCCAACTTCTGCTGTTGAGCAAGTTGAATGGTTTTCTGCTGGCTGCGATAACCATCCTTGCGAACCTCCAACAAGTGCATACCTTCCTTCAAGTTTCCATTCCAAGGAAGAGAGCCAACCGACTTCTTATCGACATAAAGGGAAACGGCAGGAGTAGGACAGCTCACACTCAATGTAGCCAAGGCTGACACCAAGCTTACAGAGATAGGAGCCATATCACCCTTGCCTATGGTGAAGCTGCCACTCTTGCTAATGTAGCCACCAGCCTCCACCTTATAAGTATGAGAGCCGTAAGCAAGCATTGCAGAATACTCGCCATCGGAAGAACTAGCTTGTAACACACCATCAATCGTAACCTTAGCATCTTTAGGCTGTACGCTGATAGCATAGAAATTACCACCAGCATCAACAGGCTCTTGCGCTCCACTCGGTTTCGTCAATGTCAGTACATAAGTTCGATTGCCTTGCAACTTTTCTATCCCATAATCCCCGAATGTTACCATCAGAGGGAGATAGTCCTTGGTGATGACTTTCATTTGTCGGGATTCCTGCGTCATAAAAGTCCAAGTCTCATTATTTCGCTTCACCAATGGCTTGATAACATTGCCTTCGACATCGGCGACATCACCAACAAATGAAATCTTGACCAAGGCGCAAGCATCGCCATTCAAGTCCTTTCGGCCTTCCGTCTGAGCCGTAATGTCTGTTGGAGCAAGAACGAATGACTTGACCATGAGTTCTTGCGCCATAGCGGTATTCAAAAAGGCGAATACAGACAGTATTATCAAATAGAGTTTCTTCATTTTTCTTTATACAATTACTTCCAGCAAATTACAGGCAAATTAAATTTATGCCCATATCGGTATATACTTCATGTATCGTTTTGCCGTATCTGGATCAAGAGGCTTAATCCGTCTTTCAAAAACAGCTTCCTTTAATTCCATCTCTGAGAATCATATAAGCATAATCTCGGTCGTTCAATGTCGCACTATTGGCAAGAGCACTAATGTCTTCACCAACCATCATTGGCTGGCAATTATTATGTTTAAACTCAACCCATCCCACTTCTTTGGGAAGTTTGCAGAGTTCTTTTACTAGTATGTCTATATTTCCTATCATTTTCAGGACTATATTTAATTGCCTATTCTCCTTGTAATCTTTCTATTTTTCGGCGAAGTTACGATAAATATCCGAGACCGCCAAGAAATTCCGCTGCTTTTTATACTCCATATTTCATTCTGAGAGAGCTAAACGCAAACCGATTTTACTACTTCGAATATTAGGAATACAATCTGCCCGTGATGAAGAACGACAGTTACCTTCCACAGAAGCCCAGCAACCACCACGAACGACATGAGCTTTAAGACGTTTTTTCTCACTATGATATGGAGAATTTTCATAATCCCTCCATAAATCTTGGCACCACTCATAAACATTACCAGACATGTCATGTATTCCCAATTCATTTGGTGTGCTTATACCTACAGGATGCGTTTTCTCGTCAAAGAGATTGTACCAAGCCACATCAAATGACTTGTTGCTACCAGAAAATTGGTAACCTTTACTTTTATTTCCGCCTCTTGCAGCATATTCCCATTCCGATTCGGTTGGTAGTCGAAAGTTCTTGCCTGTCATTTGGTTCAATTTCTTTATAAAATTATTGCAATCATCCCAACTGACGCACTCCACAGGCAAGTTACCACCTTTGAAATATGAGGGATTATCTCCCATTACCGCTTGCCATAAAGCTTGTGTAACTTCGCATTTGCCAATATAGTAGTCATTAGGCAAAGTAACTTGATGTGCTGGCTTTTCATTATCATGCGGTTTCTCCATCTCTGGAGTTGCCCCCATCATAAACGTACCAGCTTCCACCTTTACCATTTCTATGGCTATACTATCCTTGACAGGAATAGTCATTATGGTTCCAGAAGGAGTCGATTTAAATGGCATAGTATTTGAGCGTGAAGGTGTCGAAGCCGATGCACCACCCACTTGATTCAGCGTTAGAATATACGTTCTGTTGCTCTCCAGTTTTCCTATTCCATAATCCGCAAATGTCACCATCAGAGGAAGAGCATTTTGGGCAATAACTTGCATTTGCTTGGAGCCTTGCGTCATAAAAGCCCAAGTTTGGCTGTTCTTCTTCACCAATGGCTTCACTACATTTCCTTCCACATCGGCGACATCACCAACGACAAAGACTTTCACCAAGGCGCAAGCATCGCCATTCAAGTCCTTGCGACCTTCTGTCTGAGCCGTAATGTCCGTTGGAGCAAGGACAAACGACTCCACCGATAGCTTTTGAGCCACGGCGGTATTCAGTAAGGCGAATACAGACAACAATATCAAATAGAATTTCTTCATACTTTTCAACTATAAAATCATAACGTATCAAATAATTCTCCTTTAACTTCGGCAGCCTTTTATCATTCGATGACATGATAGATGGTTTTTCCGAGGTTCGTCCCTCACCTCTCCTTTTACCATCAATCAAGTCATCTTATAAGCTTTGGACGAAAGAAAAAGTCGTTACTCGGAGAGGACCAAGCGAAGCCCCAAATCGCCGTTGCGGAAGTCAGGAGTGCAGTCGAAACGGTACGAAGAACGACAGTACCTAGCCGAATAGCCCCAACCGCCACCACGGTCCACACGGCACGACCCACTAGCTGCACCTGTAGGATTGGTCTGAGGAGAGCTACTATAGCTGTCATACCAGTCTTGGCACCACTCCCAAACATTGCCTGTCATGTCGTATATACCCAACTCATTCGGTTGTTTTGTACCAACGGCATGGGTCTTAGAACCACTATTATCTCCATACCAAGCGACATCGCCAAGTGTATTACTACCGCTATACTGATAGCCACGACTCTTCTTGCCACCCCTTGCGGCATATTCCCACTCGGCCTCGGTCGGCAAGCGGAAACGCTTGCCTGTCATTGCATTCAATTTTGAAATGAAATCTTGGCAATCACCCCAGTTAACCGTCTCTACAGGCAAGGCATCCCCCTTGATATTGGAAGGGTTACCCCCCATCACGGCTTGCCACAATGCCTGGGTAACCTCATATTTACCTATATAATAATCATTTGTCAATGTGACACGATGGACTGTCATCTCATCAGTATCAGGATTTTCCATCTCTGGTGTTGCTCCCATATCAAAGCTACCAGCCTCCACTTTTACCATTTCAATGCTAATACCATTCTTGACTGGAATTATTATTACGCTACCAGACTCAGAGCTACCGACCATATTTGACGAAGAACTCATAGTCGTTGGAGAAGCAACGGAGGCAACTGCCTGAACTTGCTCAATAGGTTGTTGGGGTTGCGATTGCTGAGGAAGAGCCGTTGGAGACGATTGACTTACAGAAGCGACCTCTTTCGAAAGCGTGATTTGGAGATTACTTGGAGCAGAAGCCTTCAACTTTACCATTCCTTCCTCAGATTCATAGCCATCGCAAGCTACAACAAATGAATGCGGACCGATAGGCAAACTAGTATTTGCCACACCATCTGAACCTTTTATGAATTTGTTATCCACCAATACAGAAGCTGTAATTGGCGAATATTTTATCGTCAACGTCTGCACTTGTTGAGTTTCAGACGCTCCACTCGGTTTCGCCAAAGTCAGCACATAAGTTCGATTGCCTTGCAACTTTTCTATTCCATAATCCCCGAACGTTACCATCAAAGGGAGATAGTCTTTGGTGATAACTTTCATCTGCCGGGACTCTTGCGTCATAAAAGCCCAAGTTTCATTATTCCGATTTACCAATGGCTTGATAACATTGCCTTCAACATCGGTGACATCACCAACAAATGAGATTTTCACCAAGGCGCAAGCATCACCATTCAAGTCCTTGCGACCTTCAGTCTGAGCCGTAATGTCCGTTGGAGCAAGGACGAAAGACTCCACCGATAGCTTTTGCGCCACAGCGGTATTCAGCAAGGCGAATACAGTCAGTATTATCAAATAGAGTTTCTTCATACCAAATACGAATAGGTCAGAAAAACTTAATCTTTCAATTCTTTCTCCAATTGCTTAATACCATCTATGACCTGACCATCACTATCATAAGCAATTGCTTTATTTTGCCAATACTCCGCTTTCTTTTCATCTGTCTCCACACCTCTTCCGAAACGATAACAACGAGAAAGATGGTACATTGCATAAGCCATAGGTTCATCTGATTCGGCATTTTTCAAGAACCAACGCACAGCCTCAGCATAATCACGCTTAACGCCCTTTCCATAATAATAGCATTCTCCTATGCTCGTATAGGCTTCAGCATATCCTTGCTTTGCCGACTTCGAAAACAACTCAAAAGCTTTTTTGAGGTCAACATCGACACCTCTACCTTCCAAATAACATCCAGCCAAATAATACTGCCCCTCGCTATCACCTTGCTTAGCAGCTTTCTCAAATTCCTCAAAAGCTCTAAAACCCACAGGAGGTACACCTTTGCCAAGGACATAACACAAGCCATAAGCTACCTGTGCGGGAGCATAGCCTTGATTAGCAGACTTTGCATACCAAATGGCAGCCTGTTCATAACTTTGGATGGCACCATCATCGCCATACCAATAACAATCACCCAACTCATATTGCGCCTTGGCATTGCCAGCCTTAGCCTTTTTCATCAATTGTTGGAACTCCGATGTATTCTGTGCAAGCACATTTAGCATACAGACTAATAGCAAAACCAATAATTGTAATCTTCTCATTGTATCTCGTGTTTTATAAATTATCGTTCATGATCATTTATTCTTGTTTTCAAGTTCCTTGGCTTTCTGTTTCCAATAATTAGCCTGATTCAAGTCTTTCTTGGCTCCACGACCATAGGTATAGCACTCAGATATGACATACATAGCTTGATATACGCCATTATCTGCCGCCTTGTGATATAGCTCCAAAGCCTTGTCATAGTCTTGTGTCACACCTTGACCATTATAGTACTTGTTGGCCAAGCAAAAGATGGCATCAGCATCACCATTATCTGCTGCCTTGCGATACCATCTTATTGATTCAGTATAATCCCTTGTTACACCCAAGCCCTCGGAATACATATATCCAAGTTGATATTGCGCATCAGATGAACCTTGGTTTGCCGCTTTTACATACCATTTGACAGCCTCTAAATAATTTTGTGCTACTCCTGCTCCATCATAATAACACTCAGCTATGTCTATCTGTGCTTCTTTATCACCTTGCTTAGCCGCTTTTTCATACCATTGAACAGCTGTTGTATAGTTTCTACGAACGCCCCTACCATAAAAATAGTAATTTCCCAATTTTCTTTGAGAAGTCATGTGCCCCTGTTTGGCTGCTTTCTCATAAAACTCAACGGCTTCTTCATATTTTTTGTCGTATTCAAACATTCGTGCAACGTTAAATTGTGCGATGGCATCACCTACTTGTGCGGATTGCATATAGCATTCAAATGCCTTATATTTATCTTTTTCAACACCTAAGCCATGCTCATAACAATAGCCTAGATTACACGACGCATCCGTATTCCCAAGCTTTAGAGCTTTATTGTACCATTCTATAGCTGATTTATAATTACCTTCTACGAAGTTCTTATAGCCATTTGAAAAGTATTCATTTCCTTTCTTTATATCATTATAAGTTGCTATTGCTGTTTGCCGATCCTTTGCAGTAATGATTGTACCATTTTGAAAATAATATTTTCCATCCTTCTCCCCCAATAATTCTTTGCACTCCTGCGCAAAAGTTCGATTTACAAAAAAGCCCGATAAGAACATCAAAAGTCCTATTTTCCAAATTCTTTGTTTCATACTCATATCCATTTAAGTTATCATTATTTTTTCAGACACACAGGAACTTCCTTGTCATCATAATACCCCAATTTTGCCAAATATTGGATGAGCAACATAGCCTTATCCATATCAACTCTGGCGGAATAAGCTTTTTGGGCGAAAGAGTCCGCCAAGTCATATTTCTTTACTTCCAAATAATGCTTTGCCAAAGGGAAATAAGCCATACTTTCTCCTGATGCAGCTATTTGCTCTATCGTTTTCCAGTCACCATTGGCTGAGGCAACTTTGATTTTGTCCTGCACTTCAAGATTGTAATGGGTGATATTCTCCACTGGTTTGTTGATGACTACCGCTTCCAAATCTAATACATAGGTCGCTTTACTTATCACATTATTTATTCCATAATCAGGAAAATAGACTTTCAGCGGTTTATTGTGTTTGGGAATGATCCGAAGTTCCTTTGTACCATTAGACAAATACACCCATTTCTCAGCGTAATTATCAATTGTCTTGATGACATTTCCTTCCACCTTGGCGATTTCATCGCTCAATAGAACTTTCACCAAGGCGCAAGCCTCGCCATTGAGATCTTTCACCTCATTCACCGATGCAGACAAGTCATTGCTTGCCAAGGTAAAAGACTTCACTTTCAGCTCTTGTGCAAATGTACCAAGACTTAGAAATAGGCTAAATATAAGAAATAATATACGATGCATAGTTATAATTTTATTCGGCTTCGCCGATGATGATTGATTCGATGTCTTTCGAGATGGTCTTTTTTTTGTAAAGATGTCGTTACTCAGAGAGAGCCAGGCGAAGCCCGAGGTCGTAGTGACGGAAATCTGGAGCGAAGTTGCGACGAAACGACAAACAGCAGAACCACGCAAAGCTGCCCCAGCCACCACCACGGAGCACACGGAACGACCCACTATAGGAACCTGTAGGATTCGTCTGAGAGAAACTTGAATAAGAACCATACCTATCCGAACACCATTCCCATACGTTACCACTCATGTCATAAATCCCCAACTCATTAGCTTGCTTCGTACCTACAGGATGTGTCTTATTGGCACTATTGTCTTTATACCAAACAACATCAGAGATGTTTGAACTGCCACTATACTGATAGCCACGACTCTTCTTGCCACCACGTGCAGCATACTCCCATTCTGCCTCGGTTGGCAAGCGGAATTTTCTGCCTGTCAAGCTATTTAACTTGGAAATAAACTCCTGGCAATCGTTCCAACTCACTTTCTCTACTGGAAGGTTATCACCCTTGAAGTTAGATGGATTACTCCCCATCACAGCTTGCCATAAAGCCTGGGTCACCTCGTACTTACCCATATAGTAATCATTGGTCAAAGTCACTTGATGCACAGGTTTCTCATCACTATAAGGGTCATCATAAGAATCTTTCATCTCTGAGGTCGCGCCCATCATAAACGTTCCTGCCTCCACTTTCACCATCTCAATACTGATTCCATCTTTCACAGGGATGGAAATCGCATTGCTACCCGAAGCAACAGAAGGGGTACCAGACGAATTATTCGATGAAGAAGCTACATACGTATTTGACGATTGTTGATTTTCAGATTGCTGTTGATTCGCAATTCCTGCACCAACAGATTCCTTCATCAAGGTAATCTGCAGATTACTCGGGGCGGAAGCCTTCAACTTCACCGTTCCCTCTTCCGACTCATAACCATCGCAAGCTACAACAAAAGAATGCTGACCGACGGGCAAGGTCGTCTTAGCCACTCCATTGCTCCCTCTCACCATCTTGTTATCCACAAGGACTGTGGCGGTAGAAGGGGTATATCTGATGACGAGCGATTGTTTTTGTTGAATAACAGACTCTGAACCATTAGCAGGCTGGGTCAATACCAATACATACGTCTTGTTTTTCTCCACCTGACTGATGCCATAGTTAGAGAAATCCACCATAATAGGAAGGTAATCCTTGGTCAACACCTTCATCTGCAGCGAGCCATGGGTCATGTAAGCCCAAGTCTCGTTGCCTTTCTTCACCAAAGGCTTGATGACATTCCCTTCCACATCAAGGATGTCACCCACGAACTGCACCTTGACTAAGGCGCAAGGCTCGTCGTTCAAGTCCTTGCGTTGCTGCGTCTGGGCACTTATGTCCGTAGCGGCAAGAGAGAAAGATTCTACCACGAGCTTTTGGGCAAAAGTGCCTAAACATAGCATTATGCCTACTAAGAGAAATAATATACGCTTCATGATTTTATATTTTTTGAAAGCTTTTTCAATACCCTTATTTTTATTCTGAGAGGGTCAAACGAAATCCGAGGTCATAGTGGCCAGAGTCTTGGATATCGGGGAGACGGCAGGATACACTGCAACCACCTTCTTCATCGCACCAGCTACCACCACGATATACTCGATCCGCCCCATTAACTACACCTATGGGGTTCGCCTGATCGGAACTCGAATAAGAACCATACCAATCCTGACACCATTCCCAAACATTTCCACTCATATCATAGATTCCCAACTCATTAGGTCGTTTTGTACCTACAGGATGAGTTTTCTTGCCACAATTTTCATCATACCAAGCCACATCAGAGAGATTGTTACTACCGCTATACTGATAACCTCTACTCTTCTTACCACCACGAGCAGCGTATTCCCATTCTGCCTCGGTCGGCAAGCGAAACTTTCTGCCTGTCATATTATTCAATTCACTTATAAACTCTTGACAATCTTCCCAGCTCACCTGCTCAACAGGAAGGTTGTTGCCTTCGAAATGAGAAGGATTGCTTCCCATTACAGTTTGCCATAATACCTGTGTAACCTCGTACTTGCCCATATAGTAGTCGTTCGTCAAAGTTACTTGATGCACTGGCTTCTCATCATCTGAAGAATTTTGTATCTCTGAAGTTGCTCCCATCATAAATGTGCCAGCCTCCACCTTCACCATTTCGATATTGATACCATCCTTCACAGGGATTGTAATGACATCAGCAGACAAAGGATAAGAAGGAGTTGTTGGACTCAGCACCAACACATAAGTTCGATTTTTCTCAACACTCTCCACACCATAATCTGACGATAGCGCTGTATCGGTACCACACGTAGCGTTGTAATCGGTACCATGC
>ERZ1034691.1033-NODE-1033-length-19294-cov-7.862519_pt1 | contig 19294 bp, 34 predicted proteins | sample MGYA00520638_ERZ1034691 | MGnify/ENA primary metagenome ERZ1034691 (study PRJEB33766, sample SAMN09781763) | gut metagenome | biome: gut microbiome | host: Homo sapiens | place: Madagascar | study: EMG produced TPA metagenomics assembly of the PRJNA485056 data...
GTCCCATCCTTCTCCGAGACCCAACGCCATGTTTTCGCCGATCCCCGCAAACACGCGGGACGGAGAGTGGATGCCGAGCGTTGATTTTACGCCGTCTACAATACCGTCAAAAAAGCCCTCGACCATGCTTTTAAGCCAGTCGCCCATCCTTTTAATGCCATCCCAAATGCCTTGGACAAGAGCGACGCCGATTTCGATTGCCGCTTCTCCGATATAGCTAAGAGACTGGATAAATGCAGACGCAAGATTTTTGACAATCTTGGGTGCTTCCGCCAAAAGCGTGGGCAGATTATCAACAAGCCCCTCAACAAGCGCGACGATAAACAGCGTACTTGCTTCAACAAGAGCAACAAGCGTGTCTGGTTGTGTCAACACTTCCGCAATCTGCGCCACGCAATCCGCTAACTGCGGCGCAATTTCCGGCATAGCCGATGCAATTCCTTGCACCAATGCGATCAGCATTTGGACGCCTACGTCTAATAGCTGGGGTATAATTGACAGAATCGCTCCGGTGATTTGCGGTGCCATATCAGCAAGCGCCGCAACGATGCCTGGCGCTGCGTCTACCACGCCTTGCACTAATGCTGTGGCAGCATCTACAAGCGACGGCAAAACAGAACTTACAAGCGACGGCAGTTGTTCAGAAATAACCGGAGCAAGCTTTACAATAAGATCGCCAAATCCCGTGAAAATCTTTTCAATGCGCGGAATAATGTTTTCTGCGGCCTTGCTGACCGAATAGGTAAAGTTTTCGATCAACTTGTCAAGGTCCGCGTTATCGTCTGCAATTCCGGTCACAAGGTTTGACCAAGCGGACTTCATCATGTTGAGGCTGCCTTCGATGGTGCTGGCTGCCTCTTCCGCTGTTGTGCCCGTGATGCCCATCTGATCCTGTATTACATGGATCGCCTCAATCATCTTATCAAACGATACGCTGTTAACCGTGTCCGCTGTAACTTCAACGGTCTCGCCCAACACCCCGGAATCGTTAATAAGGCGTGCCATCTCTGTTGCCGTGCCACCATACCCGAGCTTGAGGTTATCAAGCATGGTATAGTTCTGCTTAGCAAACCCCTGATAGGCATTTTGGATCATTCCCATACTTGTGCCCATCTTGTTGGCATTATCTGCCATGTCAATGACGGCCTGATTGGCGACCTCTGCCGCCTTTTCCGTGTCTCCGCCAAGACCTTGCAGCAAGGACGCCGAAAAAGATGTAACGGTATCCATGTACTCGTTGGCAGACAATCCGGCGGTTTCGTAGGCGCGATTTGCGTACTCTATCACTTGATCGGCGGACTGCTTAAACAGCGTTTCCACACCGCCAACAAGCTGTTCATATTCCGCGTAACCGTCCAAAGATTGTTTTGTTAAAAGGGACACGGCCCCGGCAGCAGCAGTAACTGCCGCCGTGCCGATTTTTGCCGCCGTTTTCAGCCCGCTTCCAATTTTTGACGCAATCCCGCCCAAATTGGAACTTGCTTGATCGTCAACGCTAATTTTGACAAAAAGGTCTAATAAATTCATTTTCTCACCACGCTTTTTGGAGTTTTTGGTGAAAAGTCCTTGAAAAGTCAAGGCTTATGTACTACAATTTCAGGAAAGGAGGGTTTTGCCATGATCAATTTCAACAAAGATTCCGCATTTGACTTAAAGCCTATTTCCATTGCCGAAGTCCGCGACGAGGTCAACGGTCTTTTGATCGCGGGCGAAGAGATCGCTTGCGCGTTCAAAACGATCCGCGACCAGCTCATCTTCACCAACAAGCGCATTATTTCCGTTGACGTGCAGGGCATCACCGGAAAACGGAAATCGTTTAGCTCCATGCCCTTTTCCAAGGTGCAGTTCTTTGCTATCCAGACACCCGGCCTTGTTGAGCTGATCCCCGATAGCGAGCTTGTCCTGACGTTCTCCAATGGCTTTACCGCCAAATTTGAGTTCAAAGGCGATACCGACATCGGAAAGATTGGCCGCATGATCTCGGAATACGTCCTCAAATAACGCCTATCCCTCCGCCGCCCCATCAGGGGCGGCTTTTTTTATCGTCAGCCCGCACCGCGCGACAATATCTGCGGTAATCTCCTCGCACGTCCGGTTGTCCTGCTTTTTCGGCTCAATCATGTCCGCGTATCGCGCCTTGATGTAGTCCCCGCTCGCGTATCGCGCCGTGTTTTCGCCCACAATGCGCAGCGCATCCGTCACATAAATGCGGTACGCCTCGGTTTTCGCTCTCTCATTGAGCCGCGCCACACAGTACCGCAGGAACGGCTTTATTCTCCTTTGCCCTCGGTATTCTCCAGCGCAGAGCCAGAGGATTTCCCGCTCTGCGCTGAGAGAAAAAGCGCGCCGAATGCTTCATCGGTCAAAAGTTCCGTCGCATCGCGCATCAGCTTGACAAGGTTCAGAGCACCCTTGTAGCTATCCGCGCTCACGCCCTCAATAGAGGCAAGAATTGCGATGATATCGCCTTTGTGGCCCTTGAGCAGCGCAGGGAGCGCTTTCCGCGCCCTCTGCGTCATAAACTCTTTGGCTGTCATGCCCTCCGGCAGCTTCTCGCGCTTGAACAGCGCGGATGCCGCATCGTCCTCCGCAATGTTGGCAATCGGGTCGATGATATCCGCAATAACGTCAAAGACGCGCTCGCCCTGAATGTCGGAAAGTCTCATTTACGCCTCCGCCGTGCCGGCCTTGATGTAGATTTCAAAGGGAACGGTGTCCTGTGCGCTCATGGAATAGTGGCCGGTAAACTCAAAGGCAAACTGGCCCTTGGCCTTGTCCGCCGTCTTGAGCTGGAAACCGCCTGTGGAAAGCGCGTTGAGCAGCTTGATAGCGATAAAGCCGCCGTTGGTTTCGCCGTTCTTGTCAGAGTAATCGCCCACGAGCCAGATATCGTCAAAGTCCGCGTCCTTGAGGTCGTTGCGCGGCGTGACCTTGGTCGTGTCGGTCGTCCCGATGTCCGCCGCGCCGCACAGCCGCTTTGCAATGGCGGTATCGGCATTGACAAACGTACCGGCCATCTTGGCCTCCCACGAATCGAGCGTTTTCAGCTCCTTCATGTTCTTCGGACAGTTGTCAATATCCGCGCCCATGTCCGAATAGGTCGGCGTGGCGGTAAAGTTGACGCCGCCGGTCGTTGCGCCGATCTGCCCCGCCTCGCCGATGGTTCCGGTAGCCGGTGTGAAATCGGTCGTCAGGATACCGGCGTTGATCTGGAGCTTCTGAAACGCATCAGAAGGAATCTTGGTAAATTTCATGTCGTTGTCCTTTCATCAGTTTTGCGACAGGTATTCCACCGTGATGTTGAGATACCGCCGCTTGATGTTTTTGTCGCTCTCGTCCGCGATGTTCTGGCACCACGGGGAGCCGCGCTTGATCCACATCGCGCCGCCGTCGTACGGCACCATGCAACCGCCCATGCCGATGGCGTCGCTGATTTCCTGCGCCTTTGCGTTTGGCACCGCTTCGCTTTCGGTGTAATACCAGAGGTTGACCGTCAGCGCGATCTCGCCGCTCTCCCATGATCCTGTGATCAGCTCATAGGTCAGCCACGGGAACACCGCATCTTCCGGCACGTTGGAGGTTGGATAGGCCGGTAGGAATCGAGAAAACCACGCATGGAGTGCCTTATCCTTTGTCATTTCGGCAGCTCCTTTCGCTCCGCGGTGAAAAATTTCAGCGCCCGGATCGTCGGGCCTGCCGACCGCGGCGCAGCCCGTTCTTCCGGGTTCGAGGTCACGCGGTAAGTGTTGCCGGTGGACGTGTCGCGGAAATAGTCGTTGTACTCGATGGGAACGGTCTTGTTGACCAGCGCGGAATACACCGAGGTAACGCCCTCCTTTTCCGCTCTACGCGCCTCCATCGAGGTGTCAAGAGACTGGTAATTGAGGAACTCCGCGCCCTCTTCCCATGCGGTGATGTAGCCGCCCGCGCCGTCAGGCGTGCGCTTTTTCTCCATCAGAATGCACTTGTGGGCAAAGTCATCCAGTAAACTCACGGTTTTACCCCCTTGAGCTTTCGCCAGTCGTTTAACCGTCTTCTGAAAGCGTCCTGCCAGCCGTTTAACGTTCCGCTGTCGTTTCCCGCGCTGCGTTTGGTGTAGGAGTAGCCCCCGAAACTCTCGCTTTGATACGGGCTTGCAACGGCCTCCCCGTTCTTTTCTTCCCACGCGGCAATTTCGGTGGAAAGCGTTACGACCGCCTTCGGCACCGCAAGCGCCCACACCGTCCCTGTAAAGGTTTCATCTGTCAGGTCGATCACGGGGTATTGGTGTAGCCCGTCGTTGAACACGGAGCCGCAGATGCGGAAATACTGTCCGTTCTGGAGAAAGGGCAGCGCAATGCTGCCATTCTCCACGGTGAACGTGTCCTCGTGAATGTCCACGAGAAACCAGTTGTTCAAGTGCCGTAAGACCTGTTCAAGCATCATGCTGCCCTCCTATCAGGTTTTTGCCGTTACGTCAGCGCTGCCGGACTTGAGCGCATGATAGTTGCCGTCGCACTCAACAACGGTCACCTTCTGGCCGGTCGCAATGGTCAGGTCGCTCTTGCCGTCCCAATCGTTCCAACCGGCGACGTTGTCGCCGTAAGCGACGGTCGCGGCAGAAGCGCCGGACGTGTACTTATACTTGTTGCCCGCGGCAGCCTTTGCCGGAGACACGGTCAGCTTGGTATCGCCGCTCTTGGAGCCAGAGGCAGAGGTGACCGTCAAAGAGCCAAGCGCGCCGTTGTCGATGGTGCCAACGACCACGCCGTCAATGCGCTCGGCAAACAGCTCCATGCCGTTAATGACGGTGTCCGATGCGGTCATGTTGGTGTAATCAGGCTCCTCATGGATGCCGATGTAGCCGGTCGCGTCGGTGGTAAAGGTAAATACCTCCTGAAGGTCAGCGCCGTTGACGGGAATGTAGTACAGCACGATGTTGTCCTTGGCGGTGGCGTAAATCTTGCCCTTGGGAACGCTGGCGTTCATGATAAGGGTACCAAGGCCGAGGAAGTTCTCGACATAGCTCATGCCGAAAGCGGTCTGCACGGTGATGTTAGCAGTAGACAGATAGTCCGCCACATCAAGGGGGTTCATGAAGTAGACCGCGCCGATCTCGTCGTCCTCGAAAAGGACCTGCAGATTGCCCCACGCCTGCGCAAGGACAGTCTGGAAGTTCTTGCCGCTCACCGCGCCGGTGCCGGTCGAGAGGAAGTCAAAGAAACTCTTGCGGATGCCCTTCTGCACGTCCTTGAGCATTTCGTCGGTGGTCATTTCCACTGCCTGATCGTAACCGCGGTCGGTGATCGCCTCGGCAGAGGTAGCCTTGCGCCACTTCTTGAGCGTGATCTCCTTGTAGTTCACGGCCTCGGTCTTGTAGTGGGAAAGGGGGATGGTGTCACCCTCGGCCACAACGCCGCTTTCGAGCGTGCCGGTCGCCTTGTAGCTCTTAAGCACAGTGCCGGCCTGCTTGGCGATCTTGCGGGTCACACCCAGGGCCTCCATCAGCTTCTTGATGGAGTACCCGAACATTTCGGTAAATTCGATCTCGCGCACGCGGGCGAGGTCATTTTTCTTAATCAGATTGGTTTCAGCAGCCATAATTAGCCTCCGTTCTTATTTTCAAAAAGATTGATGTTTGCAGCGATCGCCGCGCGGCGCTCCGACCTGTCCTTGATCTGCATGATCTGGTCTTTAGTCATTGCTCCGCCGCCGGTGTTCGCTGGGGGAGTGGCGGGATTCGCGCCCTTTGTCTGCGTGGTGGAGACCAGCCCCTTATAGGTGCCGTCTACGAGCGCATCAAGGCTCTTGGTGTCCTTGATTTCCTCGCCGTCCATCTCCAATGCGGCCATTTCCTCGCCGCAGCCACGCATGGCAAGGTCCAAATTCGCGCCGGTGATGTTTTTGCTCTCAAAGTAAGCGCGCACGGCCTTTTCCTTTACCGCCTTGCTCTCCTTTGCGGTGACATCAGCCTTGAAGTCCTCGAAATCCTTGTGCTCCTTCTCGTACTTCTCTTGATAGCCGTCGTCACCAGCCGCCTTGAGGTCATCCAATTCCTTCTGGACGCCGGGCAGCTTCTCTGCGTCGGTCTTGTAGCGGCTCACGTCCGCTTTCAGGCCGTCCACGGTGTCGGTATGTGCCTCGATGATGGTATCCACCTGTTCGTCGGTGAGACCCATGCCCTTCAAAAGTTTGCGTGTAAGTGCCATTGTTCTATCTTCCTTTCCCTTGTCCGCAGTCCGTCGCGGCGATAGATTGTATAAAAACCGCTATTCTTCGCGGCGTTTACCAAAAAAGAAAAGCCAACCGCCGAGAAAACCTCGGTAGTTGGCTTCATTCAGCCCGTCCCGCCCATCATTTAGGGCGTGGGTGCGGATATTAAGTTTTCAGACGTTTTCGCTGGATGGTTTGGGCGATGATGTTGCCGTCCTTATCTTTCAGGACTTCCACCCGAAGCCCTTTATCCAACGCGGCAATAATGGCTTTTTGTAAGGATTCATCCATTTTTCAACTCTTCCTCCAAAATGTCCCGATACTGTGCGGCATGGTCGGCGGCAGCTGGTTTCAGAAACGGCTGTGCCTTGTTGCCGCGCGTGTAATGCCAGTTGCCTTTCGCGTCCTGGTACACCCACGGTGTAGGCCGTCCGCCGCCGCCCTCGGCGTAAATGCCCGTGCCAAGCTCGACGTAAGCGGCATACTCATTGTTCGTGCCGATGATTGCCGCCGGTTCCTGCTCGTCTATCATATGGGTAATGCTATTTCGCAGATTGCCGGTGTCGACGGGGCACAGCTTTTTCGCATATCCCTCTGCCACCAGCCCGACTTTTTCAAGCCCCCGCAGCAGCGCCGCCTTGATCGCGGCAGAGACTTCTTTGCTGTTGTCGGTGATTTCAACGTTCATCACAAAATTCCTCTTGACTTTTTTTCGGAAATTGCATATACTACCTATGAGGAAACTCATGTTTCCGTTTTATCGAGGTAATCCTCCGCCCGTTCTGGTGGGGGGTTGCCTCATTTTTTATATCGCCGCGCAAAGAGGACAGACCCGTTATGCAGCGCAATTATATCTGCATTAAACGATTTGCTTCTTGTTGCTCTCGCATCAAATACATCGATTAGTTTTTGCTTATCAATCCCATCGGCAACATCAAAAATTACCCCGCCTTGGTTCCCGTGTATCTGCTTTATCGCCTTGCGCAGAGCGCTATCTGCGGCTTTTTCTGTGGAAATCGACTTTATTTCCCATTGCTTCCCTTTCCACAGCATGTCTGGCATTTTCATACCTGGCGTCTGCGATTCTTTCAATAGCACAATTTTCCCACCGAACAGCTCTCTAATTTGATTTGCAACATTTATTTCTTCTTTGTGGTTTTTGGAGCGGTACCCGTTCTCGTATCGCACCTTACCCATGCGGGGCTTGGCGGAATCTATGTATTTCTTCGTAACATCCTTTGCAGATTTTTCGCTCCCCATGTGATATGGGGATAACTATCTGCCGCTGTATCCCTGCTTCGATGCTTCCCACTGCGCATATGTCATGTCAGATATAAGCCCGTCGCGTGTCCTACGCAGCCCGTCTGATGTATCTACCCCATCCACCGCTGCAACCAGCGTACATCGGCAGTTATATATCTCCCACGGCGGGCCTTGCGGGTCACCGGGGAAGCGGCAGCCGTTGGAAAACTTCTTGTCTTGGTCAACCTTTTCGCCATCGAGCATAGCGTGAGAGTGGCGAGTTCGGCTGTCCAGCGTGGCAAGCCATTCTTTTTTGACCTTTATGCCCATCTTCTCCGCCGCCGCGTAGCTGTCCATGCGTCCGGCGTTCTGCGCGCCGGTCACGGCGGTTCTGGCCGTGCGGATCGCGCTATCGCGGCTCATGGTGGTGATGCGCGTTTGCAGGTCGTCCGCCATGTGCTTGATGCTTTTGCCCTGCAAGATGGAGCTGGTCACGCTTGCCGTGATCTGCTTCTTACCATACGCGAGGTCGATACCACGCTTTAAGGCTCGTTTCGGCGGGTAATATGGCATCAGCTCCGGCTGCTCTACCATGAGCCGCTTGACCGTCTGCTCGTCCCACAGGTCAAAGCCGACGTTGCCCGCGACCTGTTCGATGGTATAGGCCGAATAGTTGCGGTTAAGGGAGTAGATACCGGGCGTTGCGTCGTTGGTGTAGGACACCGCCACGGCGTTCGCGTCCGTCACGCGGCGCGCCACCTTGTCACGCATCGCTTGATAGCGTTCCCCGCGCCCGATCTGGTTGAGCCGCCATTGCTTATAGTCGGCCTCCGTCCATTCCTTGCCGTTCTGTACGGTGCCGATCAGCGCCTTCATTTCCTCGTCGCGCTTTTTGAATTGCTCGAAATATGCGTCAATGGTCGCTTGCAGCTCTTTCCCAGCCTCGCGATATAGCTTTGCAATGCGCCGTTCCAGCTTTGCAAGCTCCTTGTCGGTCAGCTTGTGACCGAGGTCACTGGTCGCCATCGCCGTTCACCTCCGGCGCATCCGGTTCTGCAAGACTGCGGTCAAGTTCTTCTGCCGCCTTCCGCTTTGCCATGTCCTCGTACTGGTCAATGTCGCCATTGATGGTCAGCAGTTTTTTTGCGATGTATTCATCATCGTAATACGCCGCACCCAGAAGAATGTTCTGCGTTTCCTCGCTCTTGTTGATGATCTGATTGCGCGTGTAACTCGGCTGATCCTCAATGCCTGCCAAACGAAGAATCTCAACGATAAACCGCGTGACCTCGGATTCAAACTTGTCCGTTTTCAAATCAAGAGGCACATAGCTGGCCTTGATTGCCGTCGCCGTCTGGTTGCCGGCAGATACCGCCGCCGCGTCAAAGCACTGGAAATCCTCGTACAGCTTTTTCTTGAGCATATCAATGGTGCTGCTCGTGCCCTCATACGGTGCCTCGATGGTCTTGCTTTCCACCTTTGCGCCGTCATCGCCGTTGGCGTGAGCAACATGGGTGGTTTTCAAGCGCTCCACAAATTTCGCGTCATCCAGATCGTCCATTCCGTTGCAGTTAGACAGCACCCAATAGATCAGATTGCCCTCGTCCACGTTGTTGACCATGTTAGAGGAGGCCAAATCCAGCGCGTCAATGGTGTTGCGCTTGCCGGCGATCTCGGATAGACACCGCTTATTGTTTTTCAGCGGCACGATGGGGAAACTCGGATAATTGCCGCCGTCGTAAATTTCGGTTTCGCCAACTTCGGCCTTGCGGATAACGAGCTTGTAGCTGCGCTTTTCCTGCAATACGCTCATATCTTTGTTTTTCGGCTGGAAATACTCGGTAAATCCGTCGATCTCGTATAGCGTCGCTCTCAGGGGCTTATCCTGTGCCACCTGCCAGAACCGGATTCCGGCTTTCATCGCGCCGTCCTCTTCATCATAGAGAGGAACGAACTCAAGCAGGGAGAACACCCGCAGATGCGTCAAATCCCAAAAGCCAAACGAAACTCCCGCGATTTTCGCTTCACGCGCCGCATCCATGACTTCCTGGTCGAAGTCCGGGCGCAGCTTGTTGGGTGTTTCCTTCTCCCCGAAGGTCACGCCGTTGCCAAGCAGATACGAGACCTCTTGATCCACTGCCAGACCGAAGAAACGGCTGGCCAGTTTGTGGTTTGCCGTCCACATATCCGTGTGACTGCGGCCCTGCATATCATAGATGATCTTCTCGTAGCGGTTGATGGTCGGATTCAAGCCGTTGTAATATTCCTCAGCATCCGCCGCCGTCTTATATGCGTGGGATTCGCGGTGCTCATTGATCGCGCTGCGGATAAACTCAATCCGCGCTTTTTTGTCCTCACCCACCGCCACAAGATCGTTATATGTTTTGATAGCCGCTCACCGTCCTATCTGTTCCAAATGGGGGTATAATCGCTCTTGCCCTTTTGTCCGGGCACTTTCCATATCGATTCCGTCGCATATCGGCACGCATCAATATGGTGGTTGTTTGCATCAGGATAACCGCTGATGATCTCTCCCTCGCGGTTCCGCTCGTACTCATAGGAAATAAATTCTTCTGCCGTTTTAGGGCATTTTACCTTGTCAATTACGATGCTCGACAAGCCTTGCAACCACTGCATAGAGCGGTCAATACTTCCCGGCCCTTTTCTTGCGCTGATGCAGCGCAAGCCGAACTTTTGATAGTCCGCGACGCTCTTCGGCTCTGCACCGTCTGCGGTAATGAGGTCATCGCGGGTCAGCCCATAATCAATCAACATATCAGCCGTTTCTTTGTTCCTCTTTTTGTTTGCAGTCATTTCCGCAAAAATGTATAGTGTTCGTCTCGCGGCGTCGTAATGGCAACGGTTGAACGCCCACGGGTCTGGGAAATATCCCCAGTCAACGCCGTTATAAATGCGGTCGAAATGTGAAATTTCCTCGTCAGTGATCTCCCGCAACTCCAAATTTTCAAACACATTTCCGCCGGTCCCTACCGGGATACCGAGATACTCATGCTGATATGCGCGCTCGTCTGTTTCCTTCAAGTGTTCCGCTTCTGCAAGAAACTGCTCACCCAGCCATTCAGGCGGTGCTTGCAGATACGTGGACTTGTGGCACAGACGGTCGGCCCGTTCCTCCAAACTGTCCTTGTTCGCCCAGTTGTCGCGCGAAATAGGCGGGTTATAGCTTTCAAAATTCCAAAACACCGAGCCACCGCGCATTGTGGACTGCAAAATGTTTCGTATCTCCGCGCGCCCGGCAAACTGGTCTTTTTCCTCAAAGTGCGTCACGGCAATGTAGCCAAACGGCACCTTGATAGACTTGATCTTCATTGGGTCATCAGCGCCGCGAAACATGATCTTCTGCCCGGTCGGCTTGTAGATCAGCTCCATCGGGGATACTTTCGCTTCCCAATGCGCCGCCATGCCCAGCTCGCCGATTGCCCAGATATACTGTGCATAGACGCTATCGCGGATCGTATTTGCCACCTTACGCAGCACCAGCGCGTGTGTGCTCGGGTTGTTTATCAGCAGCAGGGGCACGAGTACAGACACCGTGGAGGACTTCAGTGAACCTCTCCCACCGCTGAAATCGTAGTGCGTGTGCCCATGATGGAACACATCGTGAGCCACGTCGAAAAAAGCCGAGCCGATTTTTTCTGACAATAGAATATCAGACATCGATAATCACCTTAACGACGGAATCGGTGCTAAAATTGTCTTGCTTATCAAACACGCCTGTATGCTTTGCAAGCATTTCAAGCGCCTTTAGCTTGTTTGCATATTTCAGATCGCTTTCTGTGCAATCAGACGCAGGCTTGTCCGCGATTTCTTTTAGCTTTTCAATCACATAGTCCTGCGTTACTTCCGTCCGCTTCTGCCTTTCCGCCTTTGCTTTTTGGATAGCAGCCGAAACGTTACTATTCGTAACCAACTGCCTACCTTTCTCGGCGTTCTTATACCCTGCTCTTGCGGCTGCCTGTGTGGCATTTAGATCCACAAGATATTCTTGCACAAATCGTTCTTGCTTTGCTGTTAATGCCACTCATCACCACCTCGCCGCTTTTATTTGCTACCAGCCCCCGCCCCTTGGCCTTACATAGCAGACTTTACCCGCCCCGAGGGGCATACACTTGATGCTCAGAATAGATCTTCCAACTAAACCGCTTGGAGCGGCGAGGCGGTATCGAGCCGCCACACGTCCGCAATGTTGCCTATAGCCATTGCTTTCGCTTCTGCTTCTGCACGCCGCGTATGTGCAGTTCCCGCTTAGATTGTCACACGCTCATGCCCGCTTGAGGCCCCGCAAGCATTTCAAGCGCTTTCATCAGTCACGGCAAGGGAGACGCATCCCCACGCGCAGTTTTCAGCAGGCATTGTCATTCTCTGTGAGGCGTTCTGCGTACTCTCACATCATCCGGGAGCTACCCGGCCTCTGGCGCAGACGGCAGGGTTTGAACCTGCGACATACCTCCCGGCGCGGTGCTCTACCGACTGAGCTACGTCTGCGTATGTCTCCCCTGGGGCACATCGTTGAGAGGTGCGGGGAGTCCTGTCTTGTGTGCGACCTCGGCGCCGAGGTCCATGTCTTGAATGCCGCGAGGGCGGTATGACCGCCCAGTCCTCGGATGGTGAGGTGCATACGAGCCACGGCATATTGCCCTCAACCGCCCGCCCCGAAGGGCGGGCTATCAAGGGAGGAGGAAACAGATGAAAAAGCAGAGGCGTGAAGAGCCTCGCCCCATCACGCCTCTATTTTTGCATAGGTTTTTCTTATTTTTCCCCTTAAAAGGGGAATTTTCAAAATTTTTTTAGATAATCGTCCACGGTCATCGGATTATCCGTCCGTCCGAGCAGATAATCGACCGATACCCCGAACTTGTCGGCAATGCTTTCCAATGCGTCCGTTGTGGGCGTAGCCTCCCCCGCCTCGTACCGCCTCACCGCGTCACGGTGCAGACCGCAGAGTTCAGAGAGGACATATTGCTTTATTCTCTTTCTCTCCCGTAAGCGCTTCAAGCGCTCGGGAAACGCGTTCATACCACATCCCCCATTCCGATCTGCTCAAATTCAGGCTTTGCAAACAAGGGAGCAAGCATTTTTTCTTTCGCCGCCTCGTAAAACCCCTTGTCCACCTCAAACCCATAAGCATTACGCCCCATCTCATAAGCTGCGCGAAGCGTAGAGCCGCTTCCCGCGCATGGGTCAATTACAACGTCTCCCTCGTCTGTGAATACGGAAATCAGCCTTTTCAGTACGTTTACCGGCTTTTGTGTCGGATGCACCTTTGGATATTGACTGCGCTTGTCCCTCTCCCACGCGAACCAATCAAATACCATGTGCCGCTCGCCATCCAAACCAACGTTACGGAATTTTGGCAGCTTGTCCCGATAAAGAACAACCGCAAATTCTGTTGCACCTACTATTTTCATGTTGGCTTTCAGCACCTGTGCAGAGTGGTTTTTACAGAAAAACAGCGGATAGCTTTTCATGAACCCGTAGCGCCTTCCGTATTCAATCACTGTTTGCATCTGCTCAAACGCGCAAAACACGATCATTTTCCGCAGGCGTTCTTACAGGTCCAGCAGAGTGTTTCGCTTTGATTTGCCATTTATACTTCCTCCACCCAGATGCCGAATCGCTCCAGCATCAGTTTTTTCTTGATGATATAGTCCTTTGTCTTAAAGCCCTTTGCGTCCTCTACAATCGTTTTCCCGTTGCGGGTATACACGAAGTCGGCTATGTATGTAGCTGCCCTCACAGCGGCTCCTGTGGGCGTTCTCTGCGCCCCCACGAGCTTATACGTCTGCTGCAGCTTCAAATCGTGTATTTCTCCCGCTTTCAGAAGCAGCCGCAGCTCATCGTAGCGGTCAGCCTCGTGCTTGCTGTCAAACGTAATGCCATGCCGCACGGTTTTGCGGTTGTGGTACTTGCCCGTTTTTTGAGCAAGTACCTTTTCAACCACCTGTTTTTGTGCCGCAGGCCCGAGACGTGCGAGGTCAGATGCCGTTAGGCTCATTTACCCCTCCCGTCTGTCACCATGACCACGCGCACCTTGCCGAACTGCTCAAGTGCCATTGCGACGGATTCCTTCGTGGCCAGCTTGTCGCCGTGATCTTCGATGTCGATGATGATTCGGATCATGCGTCCTCCTTCCGCTCGCCGTAGGAGCAAAAACCGTCCGGCGGCATCCTGTACTCTTCGTCGTACCAAGCCCGTCTATGACACCACCCAGCCTTAATGTTCTTTCCATCTATGCGTAGCGACGTCTTTCCGTAGTCCTTGAAGTGCTTACAGTCCTTGCACCGCACCACGACCACGGCATCCACGGTGGGGGCGTATCGGATTTCTTCTTTTGCTAAAATATCTGCGTCGGAAATTCCGAACTGTTCTTCCAATAACTCCGCATCAATCAGCCTCATGGTCAGCACCTCCGTCCATCTTGGCCCCGCAGTTGGGGCAGTAATTGCCGCCGCGAACATAGAAGGCCATCGCATACGCCTCATGATTGCATTGGGAGCACTTCACAAGCGCAAACTGTTCAGAACAGTCCTCGTATCGGCTATGTATCCACCGCGCATGCACCACCGGGGCAACGTCTGCGGCGGGAATACTGTTGATCTCCTGCGTGCAGATTTCTGGATTTTCGTACCGACGTGTGATTAGATCAATCACAGCTTCTCGCTTGATGAATTCAGCCATTGCCAGTCCCTCCTCACAGTAAAATCTGGAAATGTCAGCCATACGCCAGCGAACCGTGTCCGAAATCGTGGAGCATAGATACGCGCCTTCCGTGTGTACGGACTTCACGCCATATACCTGTGGATTTTCGAAAGCCCCGAATTGCTTTTTCATGCGTTCTTCAAACTTGTCCTTGAAGATAATGGTCAACTTCATTCCATCGCCTCCTGTTGCTCAAAATAGAACTTAACCGGGTGTGCTTTCTCTACGACTTCTCCGTAAGCCACGCCGACCTTGTAGATATAGTTCTCGTGAAGTTTACGAGGGATTTCTTCAATGTACCGTCTAAAAGTTTCAAGCGAATTTGCCCTCTTGTAGTGGTTGCACATTCGGCAGGCGGGCATAAGGTTGTCAAGGTCATCTGCTCCAGCGTCCTCAATCTTCCACGCCCTCAATGGTTGAAAATGGTCTACCTGCATATCCTTGTAAGCGATTTCACGCCCACAATACGCACAATGGCCGTCATACTTTCGATAGACCGCTTCGCACTTTGATTTTCTAATTGCCATTTTTCATCCCCTCCAATGCTTTCTTTTGGTGCTCATATTTATTTAAACTTACGCGTTCAAAAAGAGCACGTTCTGGCGGCCATCCAGCCATCAGCCTATCGTATAACGTATACGGGTTTATACCTAAAAAGTCAGCCCACTCATGCAACGTCTTTTCGGTATCTATTACTTTAATTTTCACAGTCACTTCCAAATTGTTCGCCTAAGTTTTTCTGTCAACCCAACGACAATTTTCTGGGCAATAATCCCCATTATTATCTACCCTGTCAATGGTAAGGCCTTCTTTATACCCGTTCTCATCTGCCCACTTTTAAAACGCTAAAAAACTTTGCCAATCTTCGCATACCGAGATACCTCGGCCCCCGTATCGCTTATAATGCGTATCAGTCTTAAGGGCGCATCTCTTACGCATAGCACGCCAGACGTTGTATAGTTTTGTTCCTTTCCCACCATGCTTATAGTTGCCATTATGCTCGCCAGACTGACTTGCGCTACCATGCGGCATATTACCCCTCCTTTGTTTTTAAGGCTTTTTTCGCCTCCTCGCGGGTGAGGAATACGGTCTTGCCTATGAACTTTTCCGCATCCGGGAAGAACGGGGTTATATCAATGCCCAACCGTCTTTGCCTTGCGAAGTATTTCATGTTTTGGACTTCATGTTCTGAGATATTTCCGTCGAACACTGCACGGCAGCACCGCCAGCCGACCGCCCTTGTCGGCCTCGGCCAGATCGCGCAGGCGGGTATAGTTGCAAAGGCTTTCTAAATCAGCAAGACGCATCAGCTTCAGTGCGATCTCGTCCGCCTTATCTTTCGGCAGAACTTCTTCCGGTTCACACGCGCTGTCCTCGTAGGCGGCGAGGCGATCCTTGAGGCGATTGCGGCAGTACAACGCGGTGCAGTCAACCATCGGCTTACCATGCTTACCCGTCCAATCCGCTTTGCACTTCTCGCAGTCCATCATTGCCTGTCCATCGGTGTCGCGCTTCGTCAGTCGTTCCATCACTCCACCTCCTGCATCCAAAACTCACGGCGGCAGTCGGTGCACCCAGCAGAACGATTCAAATCGCAGATATAATTTTTGTCAACATTTCTTGGGCACATCCCGACAACGCAATCACCGTCCATCCGGCAGTTAGGCCACTGCTCCAGAAACATGCCATGCCGAGTCTTGCGCGGGTGCGCAGCAGACCATTGCTCGACGGTAGCGATGATTCTCTTGTAATCTTCATCAGGTACGATGCTGCTGACGACGCATTTAGTCCCTTCAAGCGGGCAGCCCTCGCAATCCTTGTAGCTGTTGCATATTCTTTTCCGTTCCCTCAAAAACTCTAACGCGTCCATCTTCTTACCTCCTCCACCGGCATCCGTTACAGGCCCCATCATGGGCCAGCGTATAGTTTCCGCATTTCAGGCACAGTTCGTTCCGCAGTGCGTCAATTTCTTTCGTCTGCGCCTCGATCCGGTCAGCGGCTTCCGCCAGGTCTTTTTCCAGTCCTCCCAGCGGCTCCATCATGTCCCCATTTTCCCACCAATCCGCGTGCTCACGCAGCGCATTTACGAGGTTTGTATCTCTCATAGTTCCTCCCTAACGTCTCCGCCCCATTGCTCCGCCATAGCTTTAGCGATGCCGGGGAAGGTCTTCGCGCGATTCTTCGCTCTATCCGTGGTAAACATACCTTTGTGCTGTTCCCCATGCTTATGGCTGTAACTGCCACTCGGACACCATGTTGCAACCGGAGACACAATATCTGTTGGGGCAAGATTTGGAAGGTTGCACAGCCACAGGCAAGTTTTTTTGGTATACGGATGCCCAAACTAATACGGCTGAATTGCCTGCGAATATTCCGGCATGCAAAAAACTCTGCTTGGGATAGGATTTTCAACTGCTCTCAAAGGAATTGGGGAGCGGTAAAATTCCATGAAGAAGTCCCGTGCCTTTATCCCAAGCATTACACGGTCAGCTTGCAGTTGATGGTCTTTCCACAAATGCCGCGCTCCCGCATTGCTGAGATACGTGCATGGGGGATGGGCAATCAGCAAGTCCCACTCAACACAGTGCTCTTTCCCGTCCATCGTTTTGAAAACGCTAATAGGCATTTGAGCAAGTTTTACCGCGTCCCCAAGGATGTGCCACTCAGGATGCCCGCCGGACGGCTCCTGAATGTCGCAGGAATACGCCTCATGCCCCAGCGCTCGGAACGCCTTGCACACTTCCTGCGATTCCTCGCAGGCAACTAAAACCTTCATCTCAATACCTCACTCCGATGTAATCCAGAACCCGACCATATTCTGTCATGTCTCCTCCTAACGGGTATTCTTTCATTTCAGCCGGTAGTTTTTGGATCCGGTAATATTCAGCACGCAGCCTTTCGACCGCTCCGCAATGCGCGAGCCTATCGCCTCGTCCCAGTCCAGCACGCGCGAGATCGTCCACTCGGAGCTGATGATTGTCACAAGGCTTGGCTTGATATACCGCGCATTGAGCAGATCAAACGCAATGTTGCGATCGGCCTCTGTCGCCGTCCCCTTGAGGAAATCGTCGATGTACAGTACCTTGATGCTTTTCAGCGGATCAATGGCATCTTGATATGCCTCGGCATCGTTGACCTTTGCTTTGATGGCTGGAATATCCGCACGCCATTGCACATAGCGCACCGGCAATCCGGCATCCATGAGCTTCCCGCACATCGCCGTGCAAAGGTGCGTTTTCCCGCTGCCGGGGCTTCCTCCGGCGTAAAACCATCTTCCGCGCCAATCGGCAAGATAGCGTTCCGCTGCCTCTTTGGCCTGCTTCTGCCACGGCTCAGTCGCGCGATAGTTCTCCATCGTGCATCTCTGTAAAAGCTCTTTAAGCCCGCTTCTTTCGATGCGTTGCAGATTCCTTTTGCGGATGGAGCATTCGCACTCCCGGTACTCCGCGTTTCCGTCTGCTGACCTCCGCACGGTGTATCCAACGCCGCCGCAGAGTGGGCACTCGTCAGAGATTGACGGCTCCGGGGACGTCCCATTTTTTCGTATCTCGTCCAGTATCGTGAACATGTCCATTCATCGCGCCCCCTTTCTTCTCCAGCTCGCGCTTTTCCCATAGCTGGAATTTCTGCTGCCAGTTGTAAACCGGCTTGCCCTCGGTGTCCATCCAACCGGCGACGGAATAAAACTCGTAGAACGGTTTGGGGTCAATAAGACCTCCGCGCAGCTTGGCATATTCGGCAACCTCGTCAAACGTGGGAGCCTTTCGTGAGAGAGATATAGAGAGAGAACTATCGTTCTCTTTCTCCCCCTCTCTCTCCTTTCGAGTTTGTTCCGATTTGTTTCCACTTTGTTCTTCTTTTGTTTTCGTTTTGTTCTGTCGATTCGCTGCTTTGTTGCGACCGCTGTCCAACGTTGGACGAATCAAAGTAAAAACAGCGTGGGGGACTCCAGAAAGACATGGCTCGCTTTCATCAAGCGCATAATCGCAGATTGCCAGCACAACGGCCTTGAAATCTTTTGCGTTGAGCGCTCGCAGCGCGTCCCTGTAACTTCGGTAAAAAGTGAATTGATTACGCTCCATCGCTTTACTCCTTCGGCTTTGCCAGCAGGGAAACCGTCGCGCCGTATTGCGTCATAACCTCTGCAATATCGGTCGCGTCACTCTCGGACACTTCTGGCAAGACAATGACCGCCTTTTCGTGCGGTGAAACGATATGCACCTCGTATCTCATGCTGCACCTCCATCAAAACGGAAGGTCCCCGTCGTCCTCGACCTCGGTAAACTCGCCCGGGCTGCTTGATGCGGGACTATATGCGGCGGGCCCCTCCTGCGGCTTGCTGTCGGCAAAGTAAACGCTATGGGCGATGATCTCGACCGCGCGGCGCTTATTGCCGTCCTTGTCGGTCCAGTCTCGCGCCTGCAAGCGACCGTCTATCACCACCTTACGCCCCTTGGCGCAGTATTGCGCGGCAAACTCCGCCGTGCGCTCCCACGCGACCACATCAAACCAGTCCGTTCCGGCGTCTTTGCCGTCGCGGTCGACGGCGATGGGAAAACTGGTGACCGCCTTGCCGCTCTGCGTGCGGCGCAGCTCAAGGTCCTTTCCGATGCGTCCCATGACGCTGATCCTGTTCAAGCTCATTTCAATTCCTCCCTGTTTTTTCTGTAAATCATGTTCTCCCGTGTCCAGCCTGGATATTTCGTTTTGAGATAGCCGACGATGCAGGCGTATAGCGCCGTCCTTTGCGACCCCTCGTCAAAGGCTCGGTGGCAGGAGGGGCAGAGCGTCACGATGTTCTGCTCGATGCCTCTGCCGCCCTGTGAGCGCCGTATAACGTGCGCTACAGGCTCTCCGTTGTTACGCCCGCATAGAATGCAGCGCCCGCCGTCGCGCTCGTACACGACCTCCTTGACGCTTTTGGGGATAGAGGTCGCTTTTGTCATTTTGTGCATCGCCAATCCTCCTTCAGCGCGTCAAGCTGCTGTGGGGTCAAGGTCTCGATGCCCACCGCCTTGCAGTCCTGCACGATGTTGTCGATCAGGCGGGACATCTGCTTTGTGTCAAAGGTGGACGAACCGTAATACAGCACCACATTCTTGCAGCCGTCAATTTTGCTGTCCATCACTTCCGTCTGCCA
>ERZ1034691.1036-NODE-1036-length-19268-cov-12.671785_pt1 | contig 19268 bp, 22 predicted proteins | sample MGYA00520638_ERZ1034691 | MGnify/ENA primary metagenome ERZ1034691 (study PRJEB33766, sample SAMN09781763) | gut metagenome | biome: gut microbiome | host: Homo sapiens | place: Madagascar | study: EMG produced TPA metagenomics assembly of the PRJNA485056 data...
ATACAATAATACGTCATATATTTTTATCTGTCAAGAGGTTTTTATGCTTGTCCGAATACCAGAGGAAATAGTGTCGGTATTATCTTTTTTACCACATGGCTCGTAACGCAGGGTTACCGTAGACCGGACGAACGCCCTCCTGTGCCCTTCTTTCGTCTAAATATGGGGTACAGGAGATAGGAAGAAGCTAGTCTGTACCCTTCTTCCGCCTCAGCGTAAATAGTTTATGGGTATGAGAAGCTTGTTTTGCTGCTGATACCCACGCTATGGAAAATTTGTGGGTATGAGAAGCTTGTTTTGCTGCTGATACCCACGCTATGGAAAGTTTGTGGGTATGAGAAGCTTGTTTTGCTGCTGATACCCACGCTATGAAAAGTTTGTGGGTATGAGAAGCTTGTTTTGCTGCTGATACCCACGCTATGGAAAGTTTGTGGGTATGAGAAGCTTGTTTTGCTGCTGATACCCACGCTATGAAAAGTTTGTGGGTATGAGAAGCTTGTTTTGCTGCTGATACCCACGCTATGAAAAAGTTTATGGGTATGAGAAGCTTGTTTTGCTGCTGATACCCGCGCTATGGAAAATTTGAGGGTATGGGAAGCTTATTTTGTTGCTGATACCCAAATTATGAAAACCGGAAGGTATAACAAGGGAACTATATATTCCCAAATGCCTACTATGGGCGTTCGTCCGGTCTACGACAGCCCTACGTTACGAGCCATGCACCCAATTTTCTACGCATCCGGCTCGGAAATGCGTGTAACCCCTACATAAATATCCGAGATTTCAAACCATGTGGGATAATCCACGATTCCTGTCTGTGGGAGATTAAATATCCTCTGGAAGGTCCGGACAGCATCTGCAGTAGCTGATCCATAGACACCATCGGGCGTCAGTGTGGGAATCGCCGGATAATTCCTGGCGATGCGGTTCAACTGTTGCTGAAGCTGTCTTACTTTTTCGCCTGAAGAACCGATGGTCAGATCATACCCCGGCCAGGAGGACGGCACTCCCGATATAATATCCGCAGAATTGATGTACATATCATTGCCATAATAATAGTGAATGATATCAATGGCAGAATATCCCTGATCCGCAAGTGCTTTGGAGCCCCATTGACTAAGCCCCCGGCAGGTAGTGCGGTTGCCGTCACAGTATGAGGTGAAAATAGGCTGCCGTACGCCGGGTCTTGATAAATAATTGGTAAAAATGGAATCTACCAGATAGTCGATCTCTTCAAACACATTTCTGCCATAGATCCATTTCTGGTCATATGCCGTAGACGAAGTAATCGTAAAATCATATCCGCGCCCCCTGTACGTCGGAATCAGTACTAATTCGGGAGTCCCCGGTACCCACAAATTCCTCCATGCTGATCCTGAATTTTATCTTAATATCACTCTCCCAGATATCTATTCTCTCAATCAGTTTCGACAGCATTACCTTTTGCTCCGCAAGGCTGCATTCCTTAAACAGGTCTCCCCAGTTGGATATTATATTTCCAATATTATGCAGGTCTTTTTTCTTTAATTGAGATTCCTGATATTCCCTGTCCTTTCTTACTACTGACTGTTTCAGTTCGGAATACTCTGTCTGCTTTTCCTGTATCAGGGCGGCTAACTGTTCCGCACTGAACACTCCCTCTCCACGCAGTGCCGCTGGGATATTCTGTTGTAATGTTGCAATATCTTTCTCTATTGTCTTGCACTGTTTTTCCAGGTCAGTCTTTTCCTTTTTCAGTTTTTCTCTCTGCTGTTCCTGCAATACCAACAGATCGTCATAGGTATCCGCTTCTTTCAGACTATTCAGATAGGTTGTCACCACGGAAATAACAATAGGTTCTATTTCCTCTGAACGGTAAAAGGCTTTACCTTGACAACGCCCTGAAGCATTCACCATGTTGGTACAACGGTATCTGCCGACAAACTTCTTTTTATTCTCGCCCTCTTTGGTTGTCCAATAGTCGTACTTACTGCCATTCGTAAGTCTGCATCCACAATACCCACAATAAACCAAACCTTTCAAGACCAGCCGCCCACTGGAAGAAGATTCATATTTTCCATGCTTGGCATCTCTGGCACGCTTGATCGCCGCTTTTCTATTTTCACGCATTTCCTGCGCTTTATACCATGTCTCCTTCGATACAATCACAAACTCAGGATTCTGATTCGTTGACAATATCCACCTATCCATCGGCATACGCTCATAATTTCCACCGCATTTGGTTCTCTGTCTGCGATTATAGGAAACGTACCCCATATAAATAGGATTCCTAAGTATCTGTCCAATCGTGCCTGCCTTCCACTCTGTAATAGGGGCAGGAACATTTTCTTCATTCAATACCTTGGCAATCTTAAAATCACCGTAATTATAATTGATCGTATAGTTATATATTTTCCTTACGATCTCTGCCTGTTCCTCGTTGATTACCAGTCTTTTCAAAGCTCTGCCATGATTACTGATCTCTCCCGAATACTCCAGTCTGTAACCAAACGGAGCACATCCTCCCACAAACTTTCCTGCCCGGGCAAATGTTTCCTGTGCATCTTTTACTCTCGCACCAGTCTTTCGACTTTCGCCCTCTGCCTGCCAGAACCTTATGTAGTTTAATAGCTTATCATTATGTTCTGTGGTCTTTAACTGCCCTTCCTTTACTGTCCAGATTTCGATTCCCAGGTTGTTCAGTGTGGTCACGAAAATCGGACTTTCGTCCTCTTTTCTTCCGATTCTGTCCGACATATAAACTACCAGCACATCAAAGGTCTTGTCCCGGGCATCCTGCAATATCTCCTGCAGAATATCTCTGTCCTTTAGAGAAGTTTTGAAACCAGATACCGCCTTCTCCAAATATTCCTTCTGAAACTGCCAGTCCGAATGCTTCTCAATATATGCTCTGCATTCCTCTCGCTGTACTGGAATATCATCTCCATGCAACTGCTGTTTCGATGATACTCTCAGTAAACAATTCACTCTCTTCATTGTACCTCATCCTCCTTTTCACTGTCCAGCTTAACCGCCAGAGCCTCCTCCGGTGGCAGGAAGTGTAACGCCCCCGGGTTCTTTTGTCCAGACCCGATTTCTCCACGAATATACTTTTCCTTCAGAATACCCCTGATTTCCTCCCCTGCTTTCGCAGAAGTCTCTGAAAAAATAAGTTCGACCCGATAAACATTTTCTGAAATTGGCGATTTTACCTTCATGCAAGGGTTCTTCTCCGCATCTGTTATTACTCCATTACTATGGATAAAACTCGTCCCATATTCCGTCTGCCCTGCCTCTTCCACCGCTGTTGTTCTGATCTCGCTGTCTGTTGTACGCTTTCGCACGTTACTGTTATAAAGCATTAAAGCTACCTCCGTGTTTCTTAAAGATAGCTGCAATACAAATGCGTTCCGTTTTCAAAAGGTGTGCTGTTACCGCTACGGGTATGGCTTCGGTGGGGACGATGTAAGGTAGTTCGGAAATAAACTGTTCTGGGGTGGGGACGCTATGCGATCAGGGGGAACGCTGTGGGGAAATTGGTGAACGTGTCGGGGTGAAAAGTGAAAAAAGGTCAGTGCGGTGGAAAATAAGTGACTATTGTGCTTTAGAAAACTAACAACCAGTCTGAAAATGGTCTACTACTTCCAAAAATGAGAATGTCGGGTCACATGACAGATTGGCTCCTGTGGTTCACAGTGCTTTCATCACTTGTTCGGATGGTGTTGGTGGAATCATGGAAATGCTGCGTGGAAAACTTGAAAATATTTTTCTGAAATGCTTTATTACTGTTTTTTGCTTTGTCTGCGGTTAAAAAATCACATGGTAGATGGGTGTAGGTGTTGATGGGTGGGGAAATTACTAACCAGTCGGGAAAAGGTGATAAACGGATTTTTCAGACACTGACTTTTCTTTTTCTCCGCACACCTAACTTTTTTCAGGAATTTTCCTGTTTTTTTCACAAAAATATTTTTTATCGGATTTGCTGTTTTTCTCATTTGACAGTTATTTATATTAAATTTTGAAAATTGGATTTTAATATAAAAAAATTTATGTTTGAGAAGTGTTGAAAGAAAAAAGCCATGGTACAGAAATGGAACTACTGCACCATGGCTTGCCGGGAAAGCATTGTTATGAAAGACCTCTGATCCGCTTTTTGTAAATCTGTACCAGACTGTCATAAAAGGCATCATTCGCCCTCCAGTTGCCATCGTTTGGCATCATATAAGCGGCGATCTGCATTTCGCTGCCATCGGGGAAACACAGGTAAACCAGATAAAACTGCTGTACTTTCCTCGTTAAAATCATGGGACGCAGACGCTGTTGTCTGGGAATATATACAGTGTCATCGTATCCTCTATTGCTTGTGGTGTTCTGTGCCATCTTCTCAGTCCTCCTCTTCCGGGTAGCGTACTTTCAAGGGATCATAGGGTTCGTACCAAAACTCCCCTCTGCTCTCTATCAATACTCTGTAATAATATCGTTTGTAAACTGCCAACAGCTTTCTCTCCAGCCAGCGGTTCTGTTTCCTCGTTGCGTAGGGACTCTGCGCATAGACGATCACTGTCCGTGGATGCCTGCTGGATAATATTGCACCCAGTCCTTTGTTGCTTCGTCTGATATAAAATATTTTCTTGTCCATCTTGCTTAACTCCTTTTTTATTTTCTATTCACAGTTAAGTGTTGTACCGTGTAAGGGACTTTTCCTTTACAAGAGAAAACAATGTTGAAAACGAAGTTGTTGACAGCACAGATGTTATATTATCTACTTTTTGCCTTTTGAGGTGGCATCTCTTTTGAATTTCTTGGGTTTCGGGGTAGCTGCCTGCAGTGGAGCGAAATAGTCGGAGAAGTCCGCCGCTGAGGACAGATGCGTATAAACCGTGTCCAGATTTTCATACCCGGCATTCTTCAACGCATTTGTAAGTTTCTCATCTCGCAGAGTGACAGAATAGATTTCCCCTGTGGATTCATCCACCCTCTCTCCCCGCACTCCCAAGTGGTTCCGGGTTTCATATAAGATTTTCGTTTTCTCTGTCTTTAGCCGTTCAAATGCCTGCTGGTACTCTGCCTCCTGCTCTTCTCGCCACGAAGTAATGACCTTGTCCCGTTCGATTGCCTTGGAGCAGAGATAGCCATGATTGCCACGTAGTTCTGCTGTGGATTCGTTCATGTTCCCAATCACATATTTGATCACCGTTGACATTTCACTGTTTGTTTCGATCTGCGTTATGTAGAAACTGCCATTTTTCCACAGCTTACTCACCTCACCGGGTGCTATCGTTGTGGGGAAATTGCAGATCATGTGGTAATGCCAGTTGCCGTTTTTCTGTCGGCTGAACGTTGCCACATAGAGGAAGTGGTCATAATGATCGTTGACCCTCTGAATAAACTTCTTAAACTCCCTATGGGTAATAGACAAGTCTGAAAATTTTTTCTCTGGTTGTAAGCGACTGTCAAAGGTCAGGGTCAGCATGACCATCTTGCCTGCTTCAAAACTGTTATAAACCATTTCCTCAATAACCCGTCTGCGCTGTTTCATTCTGTTGTAGTAATTGAAATCTGCATAGTTGCTCGGAATATTTCTCTTGATCTCTTTTTTCCTGTCCGGCTTGATAGGCTGCGTGGTATACAATTCCATATTTTCGTAGGTGGTCAGCCGTGTCCGCCTGCGGCTAATCTTGATCTTCATTGCCAGTTCAATTAACTCTGCTTCCATTTTTGTATCCTCCTGATTGCCTTCTTACTTTGAAGTATATACAAATTTATTGGATTGTCATCTTGAAAAAGTAACAAACTTTTTATGCTATTTCGTATGCGGAATAAACCTGTTTTTACTACGTGTGGAGACATGAGGAGGCACGTATCTATGAACCGACCGTTACGGGTACGCTATACAAATTGCACAATGGGGTACAAATTTCAGGCATAAAAAAAATGCCTTTCGGCACCACACATTTTTAATTTCTGAATAATACGTTTTGGACGATTAAAATTCTAAGGTTCAGAGACTATTCCAGAAGGGTGTAGTTGGCATCGGTGGGAGGCAATGAGGTGTGGGTACACTCAAGCAACACATACAAATATTTCTGGGCAGAAGGCAACGTAATCGGTGAAGCCATGGAAGAATTACCTTGTTCCATAATGGAGGCATGGGACTTTGATTCATTCCATCGGGTGGCATCCGATAAACCAACCGTGGCTGTGGGGGTGGAGGTGGTAAACCAATCCACTACTGTGTAGGTAGGTTCATCCTCTATCAATATCTTTCCTATCGTATCCTCCCTGGTATAGACTCCATCATTGATGTAGGTGGAAGTTGAGGAGGTTGAGGTGTTCAAGGTGCGATAGGCTTTGATGATGGTGTAGGAACGTGATAAGGAAGAAGTTGTTGGTGTGGGAATGTACTCGGGTGCCTTGCCTGGGGTGGAACCACATGAGGTGTCATAGGTATGGGTGTAATCCCCCTCTCCATCCTCCGTAAAGGCTAACATCGCTAACATTCCTATTGATTTACTGTTTAAGTTTCCATCAGGATGATATATTCTGACATTAGAACCTGTGGGCCAGAGATCAAAACCTGCATTCGAGCAAATCGTAGAAGTAGATGGAATGTAGGTGGCTGCATTAGCTGATAACCTATAATATTTCCTTCCTGATTCCGCTTTTCTCAAAGTTGAGGATGATGGTACAAAAACTGAATTGTCTAACGCCAAACCTGCATAGTACGAAGCAACCATCTTAGGTGTTCCAGCATAAACCTCTCCCAGTGGATAATATCCGTTTATGCTCATTGCAATCTTACCAAGACTATTCACAATAGAATTTTGTAAAATTCTTGCTGTTGATGCAGATAAGCCACCAGTTACGAGGTTCTTCATCTGATTAATGCTTTCATCCAACTTCTGAGATAAATCATTGCTTACCCCTGTGTCACTTGATAAGTTATTCACCCTTGATTTAAAATTAACTAATGTCATAAAGGCTTCACTTGCTGACATATCATCTCTGAAATTTAATCCAGGGGAATTATAATACTCTGAAAATTGCACCGCTACGATTGGTTCGGCTACAAGGATGATTTCCTCATTGGTGAAACGGGTGGCAATGTCGGAACCCCAGATAGCCTGTACCATCCAAATACCTTGTGTTGAGGCACCATCATAAGGTGTCTTTAGCCATGCTTTGATTGCTGTAACATTAGAAGAAGTACTATTCTTCATGAAGCCACCATTGTTAGGTACTGCACTTCCTGTTGCCCAATATGGATAACCTGTATCCCAATGAGTGACTTCGGGATAACGATTGTATTTATCCTGTGCATGAAGTTCATATCCTAACATACTGCCACTACAAGCGTATGCCTTCGGAGTGGTGCCGGCGACTGCGCCACCACCATCACGTTCAAGAAGATAAATGAGAACACCTTGTCCTTTGTAGCCACCTGATCTGCTATAAGTGGCATACCATTTACCACCAGACGAGGTATAGGATCCATCGGAATGCTCTGCTTCTACTGACGTACCGGTATCCGCATAAACTGTAATACTGCCTATCAGTGATAGCAGTATCAAGACTAACAGTATGCAGAAGAAACGCAAATTAAAATTATGAATTGTTTTCTGCTTTGAAACCATGCTGAACCTCCATTTCAAAAAATAATAATTAAAAAATAAAAAACTGAATATTTATAATAAAAAGGCAGAAAAAATGGACATCCCCGGGAATTGGAATGTCCATTGGTATGTTTTACATGTTAATAATGATAATGTTTATGCTTTTTATTATTCGAATTGATAAAATAAAAATTAATATTTAGAAAATACTATAGAAAAAAAAGCATTTCTTCTGATGATAAATGTCCTTTATATTAGACTATCGTATTACTTTTTTCCTTGGTTAGTCTCTAAAATATATAAAGATTTATTTCCTTTGTTTATTCTACAATTGATTTATTTATTAACAAATATTTCTTTTATGTCATCAATAGGTCTATCAATTTCATCTATTGTAATTACTGTGTCTCTATTCAGCCTTTTCCTAATGACAAAGTTTCGATAAGTTTCCTCAAGAGCCTGTAACGCCTGTTCTCTGTTAAATATATTTTGATCTTCTGCATCGCACCCATCTATAATCCATTGTTTCACCATATCATTTGGATCATATTCCGCCATATCCTTAAATCCATTTACAAGCTCATTTATATCTATAAAGTTTCTAACCTTTTTAGCCTCCTTATAATTATTTGCTCCTATCATGTAGGCTAATAAACACAAATGAAGCATATTAGTATTAGTTGGACTTACTAAGTAAAAAATCTTCTCCTCATCATCTTCGTTCTCTCTTAAAAATTGATATAACATTATTGTTTCGGCTGCATATACTATGGGAATTAGGCATATTTCCGCACTGTATCCTATGTCTTTAAATTTACTGTTAATATTATCAATTCTACTTTTTAAGCATTCCTGTGTGATTAATTTTGTTTTATCACCCTCTAAGTTATCCATATCGTATACTAATATTATTCTTTCAATGCCACGCTCCATTATGCTATATGCCTCATCATTTGACATTGATCCCCATCCTTGACCGAGACCAAAATCCATAAATAAATCTGATGTTATTTGGATCATTCTTTCTTCTTTTCTTTTAATATTAATATAGGGAATCTTTCTACGCGCACAGAATATATCAGCAAGTCCATAAGTATCTTCAAATCTAATCAATGACTTCAAATTTATCCCCATCCTTTACATTCTGAAGTATTATATCTGCTGTATTATCTCTCATTTTGGGAGTAGCATACACACAATTTGGTATTTGGATAAGTAATTCTGAATGTGTAACAATAACCATATCCTCGTATGTCCTACCAGCCTGCATCAAAAATGAGGATAGTATATTTATTTCATATTCTGATAATCCTTGCTCTGGCTCATCAAGATAAGCTCTTTTACACTTTTGGCACAATATTGTCATCAATTGTAGAAATTCCTTGCTTAACTTTACTGGACTCTCTACTATTGCTAATAAGCTGTTTGATGTATCAATTTCTTCTGCCCCTGATATATCTTCTAATACACTAAGTCTATCCTTATCATATTCTATATTATCATTTTTTATTTCATAGGTGTTTGTTACAAATTCTACCTCAGAATGATTATCCAAATCAGCTTTAATTATATTATCAAGATACAAGCTTTTACCTGATGCGTTTTCCCCAATAATGAACTTGATCATTGTAATGCCTCCTTAATCATAGCATTAAAAAATGCTCTACTAGATTCCGAATCATAAATAATATTTACATACGGACTATTATAAAATTTTTTAATAAATTTCCTCAATGTACTTCTAGTCAGTTGTGTTATATCTGTGTGTAACCATATTTCTTTCTTTGCCAAATCAGCAATTCCTGCCAGTAGAAATACACTTTCTGCCTTACTAAATTTTGTATATCCCAACCAATTTCCTCTATGCTTATACTGATGTTTTTCAAAGCAAATCGCTTCAATATTTTGGTCATTAATTGTATTTAATAAATTGATAATTTCTTTTTCATATTGACCCTTTGCTTCATCAAGCAATTTTATAACTTTATTATCAGTAAAGCTTATTCTTTTAAAGTAAAAATCATTATACATAACTTTAGAACCAAAATTTGAAATAGTATCAATTTTCATCAATGCCACCTGCTTTCAATTCCTATACTGTTTTATTATATTATATCGCTGAATCAAGAAAATTACAAATCGACGCTTCAAAAATTTTCAGAAAATTTTGATTGATATTTTGTGAATGATGGGATTGAAATATTATATGTTATGTTGAATATCGGTATGATTGAGAATAAACATAACTGTATTCATTGTGAATGGATTTTGCTCCTCATATCCTCCAACTGTCAGAATACACTGAAAGCGATGCCTACACAGCACCGCTTTCAGTGTTAATAATTATATAATCACATTCTACCTGGCAAAGAACCATCTCCGGCAGGTAGATGATTCTCCATACTAGGATCATGCACCTCGTCACCAAATGATTCACTGGAATCAGTGTCAGTGGAGGAGCTACTGCCTCCGGCAGTACTGCTACCAGTGCTATCGCCGTTGACTAACTTATAAACTAAATCAATGAAGTCCTGGCCGGATTTTACATTGTTGATCTGTTCCTCTGTTGCTCCTAAGGCTCTTAGGTCTGCTTTTTCCTGTTCGGATAAGGTGTAGGACTTTGCAGATGCAATATCATCCAAAGAATCAGAATTGGAAGTTGTCTGTTCTACATTATCCTCATTGGCTTCGCCTTCGGAAGTCTGGGAGTCGTTTTCGTTTATCTCTGATTTACTCTCTGTTGCCTCAGGAGTTGTTTCAGTATTCTCTGTGTTCTCTTCTGTTACAACATCTACCGTTGGAAGATCAGTTTTACCGAGGGTGGTGTCGATCGGATATCCTTTTGCCTCTGCTAATTTTGCATAGGTGTCTGCCAGCAACTGGATTGCTTCGGAACGGGATAAACCTTCATCCCAACGGGTTTCTGCATTGACAATGTCAAGTGTGTTTGCAAGTACTAATGCTTTATACATTCTAGTGGGGCATCCATCGTCGGGATTTGCTATCGCATTGGCTAACTCTGCTGTCTGCCAACAGTCTTTGGAACCATCATATTTCTCAAAGGCTTTCGTAGTACTCAAATCCCCTGCATCTTTTGCATCGGAAAAGCTTGCCGACTTTGTATCTACTGTGGACAAATCTTCTTTGAAATAATGGTTCATTAACATATAAATATATTCACCACGGGAAATTGTAGATGTGAAAGTTTTAGATGTTAAACTGCCAGTATCAATGGTAAGGTAGGAATCATTCATTAAATATCCTGCGTAATTGGTGTAGGGAGATTCTGAACCAACTGCATTTACAAAATCAACAAAGGTTTCGGGGCTTTCAGATTCCGTAACCGGGGTTTCTGCTCTCATGATCAAGGTCATTGCCTCTGCTCTTGATAAGGAATCGTCACCATGGAACTCTGGTTGTTCTTTGGTGGGTAATAAATCAAAATAAACACCTAATGCTGCATATCTTGCAGTTATGGTATCCTCGTCTACATCGGTAAACTGACTTGCCAGTGCTTTCTGAACTTCGGACTGTACTGCCTCATTTTCCCAATAGTTGGAATAGAATTTTCTGTTCATCATGGCATTGTATAAGGTGTTGTTACCGTCCTGATCCCCTGCAAGGTTGATATAGACGATGCCATTCTTACTGCTGTCAGAAGTAGGAACCACGCCCAGAGCGGTATCAAAAGCAGAACGAAATGCGGAGTAGGTAGATAAGGATGCTAACTGCTCCCATGGTAATGTATCTTTTTCTTCTTTGACCGTATCTTTAGGCGTGGCTATCTCAATCTCTATCTGATCGCCTTGCCGCAACAGATTCAGCGCCTCATCCTGAGAGACAGACGCACAGCCCATTAACTGACTGGTAATAATGATCATTGTAAGCGTCGGAATTATTATACGCTTAACATTCATAAACTTTCCTGACATATTAATTTCCTCCTGTCGTAATAGTCGATGAGGATGCCTCCCGGCATCCTCATAAAAAATATAAAAATAAAAATCACTTATTATTAAATACAAGTAGAAAATCAGGCCTAAAACATCTTAACTATTGTTGCTATACCAGATATAAGCGTTATTACAATACAAGCATTGCTTACATACGGGCACTTGCTCCAATCAGTTTTTATAAAGTCATTTAATTTTTTGAAATAATGTTTCAGTTCTTCTGAAAGGCTTACTTTATTCTCTCCGGCAAGCGTTTCATCTACCAGACGCTTAATCTCTTCAATATAATTGTTTCCTGCCGTAGTTACTTTGTCATCTTCATCCACAAAACCAAGCTGATCCAGTTTTTGAATACATTCCTTATACTCATCTGGTTCGTAAATGCCATTGCTTACAGCAATTTCACCTATGCCGCCCTCAGGAATATTGCCGGGATTCTCCGCATCAAACTCGCAAATGCTTTTGATTAAAAGAAGCAGTTCCAGTTCACGTTCTGTCAGTATCATATCCATAGTAGTTGTCTCCTTTGACACATTGTATTTTCGCTCATTATATCATCTTTCAGCAAACTTTACAATGCTATGCGCATATTTATATTAACCTACGGATATAACATAAAATGTAAAATCATAGTAACAACAGGAGGTATTCTATGATTCATGGGTTAGGCGAACGCTTACAGGAACAACGAACTGCACATAAACTATCACAAAGAGAAGTAGCCTCGGCTCTTAACGTATCGCCTGCGGTTATCTCAAATTATGAAAAAGGGGAGCGCACGCCAAGTCTGGAAATGCTCATTGCTCTTGCCCGGTTATACCACTGCTCCACTGATTATCTGCTCGGTTTTGACAAGAGCAATACTGATACCATTAATGTTTCCATGCTCACAGAAAGACAGAAAAATCTCCTACAACTCTTTCTGGAAGAACTCTGACAGCAGCTTTGTAGTTTCCGATAATTTACTGTGAATGATTCCCAGCGACAGTGCCTCTATGCTGTCGCTTTGTTGTGTCTGCACATCATTCTCTAAAAGAATCGTGACAGCCAGTGCTTCTTGCAATAACCTGATTATGTTATCCTGTGAATGATCTGTTGTCGTACTCATGGAAATGTCACCTCCTCTCCCGGAATGGTTTCTCCGTGGGAGAAGAATGTAACGCTGAATCTTAGAAAAGACAAGGCTTTTGGGGATGCTTTGACATAGAATTTCAATAAACCTCCATAGCAAAAAAATGGTAGAAAAGAACTTCCGAAATTTACCCGAAAATTTTATTTTTAAGTGATACCATCAGTTTTTAGACCCATGCGGAACCTATTTTAGGGGACACGTAGCTGAGAATCGTTCTGAAGCAGGGGAAGAAAAAAATCACTTTCCTTCAATCATAAATCGAAAAATAGAATTTTTAGAAAATGCTGGGACACATCCAATGTCTCTGGAAATGCCTGCGATTTTTCTATGATGCTATGCAGAAATGGCATCTACTTTATGAATTTATGGCTATTGCATTTTTTACAGATATGCCAAGCCTTGAATTTTTGAATAAACAACAAAACAGCCCACCGCATTGTTAAGATGCGATAGGCTGTCTATGAAAATGAGGTGTTTTGGGAAATGGCTTAATTGACTTCGGAGCCGTAATAATGCTTACCGGCATCGGATTCGATATTTTCTACTTCCCATTTTGAGCCGTATAAAATATCGGTTCTGTAATAATCTCTGACATTATGTCCTTTCTGAGTATCTAACTTTCCATTGATATAAATATCAAAGGTTCCCATATTATTATTGGAGTCTGTTGCAGAATATCCAAGATTCGGATATTTATATTTCGTACCCGATTCATCGGAAGCATCTACGCTGGCTTTCCATAAGTACTCGCCGTTAATATCTAAGGTAACCAGCTTTCGGAACGCCCAGAACTCTGTTACTTTATGATCTGTTACGTTGTATGTAAGGCTGGTGCACACCGTTCCATCTCTTCTGCTACTGGTTACAGTGTCGTTGTATTCCACCCGTGGTGTATATTTCCATGTTACCTGAGAACCATAGAAATAATCACCGGAGACCTCTGTAATCGGAGTGAAAGTGGCATCTGCATCGCCCAGACCATCTGCGTTCTGGTAATAAACAATTACCTGTTGCTTATACTTCTGCCGCTCAATGTAAAAATAGTTGTCTTTCTTGCTTGTCACTTTGTAATATACTGAATTTCCTTTAAACTCCTGATTCTCAGTATAACTCCAACTATAATACTGACCATAGACCACTTGTTTACTGTCTGCCAGTTTCCAGTCATTCGGATAATTACCATTTGTGTCCATATATTTCACAAAGGTCTGTTGTAAAAATTGTCCTAACTCTTCCCTGCAATAATGACTGCCGCAACGGCTACATTTTCTTGTATAGAAATATCCTGGACGACCAGGCACCTCATAGCCTTTCGTTCCTAATGGAACTACCACAGAACAATCATGATTTAATTTCGGAATAATCTCTGTATACTGATGACCGCAGGCGGCATCAGTCGCTGAACCGGTACAGGTGTAGGTTCTTATGCCGTCTTTTGTACAGGTAGGTGCAGTTGTAATTGCAGAAGTATAAGTATGTGTATGTACTGCAGTTACTCTTGCGTATCCATTTCCTTGTCGAGCACCATTACTCATTGACGTATTGGATAGCTTATCCGTATTTACATGGCCAGATCCTCCACTACCACCGGTTCCCATCCAGTCACCGGAGGAATAGCCTCCATACCAGCCACCGCCACCGCCGCCTGCTCCATCACTTGCGCCAATGCCATATGCATCCATTCCTCGTCCAAATGCATAACCTGATGTCTGTGTTGGATAAGCTCTTGCAGTGTGTCCACTATTTCCGGATCCACCAGTGTTATAATCACATTCAAACGTGCCTCCATTGGTACCTCCTCCAGAACCACCTTGTATATTCCAAGATGCTCCGCCACCGCCACCTGCAACAATTAGAACTTCATTGCTATACGAGGCATAATTTGAAAGAACTCCACGATTTACGTTAAGTGCTATGTGTGTTGCTCCACCGCCTGCTCCAGAAGCTTCAGGGTCATTATCGGGACCATCATTTGCTCCATTGCCATCATAGGAGTCATTGCAACCACGACCACCGCCATTATATCCTCCGTAAGCATATCTGCCAAATACACCATGTTCTCCTGCACCACCCACACAAATATATAGCGTATCTCCTGCCTTTAGATTCACAATACCGGTAGCATATCCACCTTTACCTCCGTGTGCCATCCAGTTACCATCACCTCGTGCCTGACCGCCCTGTGCTCCCCAAACCTCCAATCTGTAATTACCATCGTGCGGTGCAGTAAAAGTCTGAACATTTCCTGTGTATCCATAATTCCATTCCGTGTCCTCTGCTTTTGCAGTAATTGCATTTGTAGAAAACATAAGGGCACTGGAAATTGCTGCTAATGCAAATACACCGATGCGCCTTCCCCATTTATTTTTCATTACTGCACCCCCTACCCTTTGGTTACTTTTTTCTTGTTCGGTTGATAGTTTGGATAGAATTGTTTTATCCATTTCCAATAAACGTATGGTTTCAAATGAAGAATGTTCATTGCTTCATTATGGGTGATATACCTTGCTATTGCTCTGTCTGCCTGTTTCTTAAACTGTTCCTCGTCTATTTCTATTGCCTGTCTGCCGAACTTCGTTCCTTTGGCTTTTGCCTCTGCTATGCCCTCTCTGCATCGCTTCTTTTTATCCTCCAGCTCCTGCTCTGCCTGAAATGCTTTTACCAGAACAATAATGTCTATAATCATATCTCCTGCAATTCCTAATGTTTCGGATATGAGTTGCTCTGGGATGTCTAAAAACCTTATTTTCACTCCCCTGGCTCTGAACCAGTAAACCTCTTTCTGAATCTCTTTGTAATCACGCCCCAGTCTGTCCAGTTCGTGTACCGTCAATCGAAGATTGATGTCAGGGTTTACTTCCGTAAGTTCCTCTACCTTTTCCTTCAGCCTGGTATACTCTGGTCGGTCAAATTCTTTTCCCGTCCATTTATCCTTGTAAAAATACTTTGCTTTCAAATCAGGCACCGCATTCAAAATTGAAGCCTCCTGTCTTGCTAATGTCTGATTCTTGGAACTTACTCTGGCATACGCCATCTCAATATACTGATTCTCTACTGCATCTGTCATGTTCCTGTCCTCCCAATCACCTGAAAGCTATACTTTTTCAGACATTCCAAACACTATGCAGTCAAATGTCCGAAAAACTATCAAAAATAAAATTAAAATATTTGACTTCCTATACCACCTTTGTCAGATAATTGGTCTGGAAACAAAAAGAACCCTGCCTACAAATTGCATAGGCAGGATTCTCTGAAAATTATATATTTTTTGTTATATACTGAATAAGTCGTATTATATAATTTCTGGCTTTCTCGCATAACCAGACGAATGCACAACAGATAAACATAAAACACGCAAAATTGAATATTGACTGATTACTTAAAATCTGCATTATAAATTCTATCTCCATGCCGTCACACCTCCTGCTTACAGCATCCCGAAATATTTTAATAAAGCCAGCCTGAGTAACATTTCCTCAGTGATGTACTGTACTTTTGATTCTATGAGGGGGATATCTTCCTCTCTGATGCTCTGAAAATTACCTCTGCGGTCATGGCGGCAGATAAAACAATCCCCGGCTATGATCGTTTCGCTCTCCGGTATTGCCACCCTCGGTTCCAGTCCTATCAGCCACCCCTCTTCATTGCAGATCAGGTCTATCTCTTCTGTCAACGCCGTGCATTCTATCAGACCTCCGACAAACGCCTGCTCTGCCTTGAGAGAATTTTCTATTTCCATGATTCCTTGCTTATCTTTCGTGTATCCATATACTTTCATACTGCTGCCCTCCGAAAAGAAACGGACACCCCATTACAGGGTGTCCGACTTCTCCTTATCCTCTTTCTGTTTTCCATCCGCCACAGGTGCTATTGGTTTTTCCAGAGATGCCACCACTACCGCACCATTTTCCAGTTTCGCCCCGGCACTGATGATATGCATATCCAACAGCGTTTTTACTTTTTCCTCCGTGAAGCTGGTTCTCTCATATCGGGAGGAAATCACATCATACATGGTATTTCCCTTTTCCTTATGTGTACCGATCACAATATAGAAAAGGTTGGCTAAACAATCTTCCTCGACCATGGGAATTAAAGTGTTGGTGTGGATTTTCTTCATCATGTTGGTGGTGAAAAAGTTCTTTTTATCCATTACCAGTTCCCCTGCTTCGGATAACTCCAGACCATACACCTCATCCGTGGTAATGCCTTTCAGGGCATCTTTGATCTGCTTCTCTGTCAGTTCCACGACTTCCCCCTTGGGTAAGCTGTAGGCTTCATAACAGATTGCTCTTGTTCCTAAAAAAATCTCGTTGGTTACTACTAATTTTCTGCACATAATTTTTTCCTCCTGCGTTTCGCATTTACTATTTTGTTTCGGACATTTTCTTTTCTGTCCTCCTTACATTTAATACAATAACGCTGGGAAAATGTTTTGGCAGTGGCGAGAATAGCCAGAGATTTTATAAGGCGATTAGTGATGATGTAGAAGCTTCATGCCCTCTACAAAATAACCAATTTTGACCCTGGCAATTTTTGTTTATATTTCAGAAACATAAACATCAAAAAAAGCAACCGCCCTCGCCAGGAATAGGTTGCTTTCCCTGTATCCCCCTTCTCAAATCTGCTGAAGCTGGTAACCGCTGTCCTTGCAAATGGATCTTGTGTCTAAATCTATCAGCTTATCTACGGTACCCTTATCTTTACAACAGTATTCACACTTTTTATCGCATATATTTATCACTTGCTGTTGTGCCATTTTTTCTTTTATGTCACTGCAATCTCTCAACCAACATTCCGCCGATTTCTGGAACGCTCCCACTGATTTCGTTATAGCAAAATGACCGTTCCCTTTTAATGCCCTTGTTACCTCCATCAGCAGTTCGTTTGCAAAGTGTTCTCTGTTTTTTCCTGCGTTGTTATGTAAATCAATAAAGTTCTGAATCTCGCGACTGGTATCAAAATAATCTGTTCCATTTTGCAAATTATCATGTACATACTGTAATGCAGCAATGACCACATTTTCTGCCACGGGGTTCTTCAAGTACATCGCTAAGACTTCGTCATAGGAAAGGTACAGATCCTCAAAGCACCAATAGGATGTAGCAACAAACTCAGCGCCTTTTTTCATGCACAGCCTGGTTCCCCATTTCACAAAGTCATGTGCAATAAACCCTTTGGTATTGTTTGCCACACAGTCAACCGCTACAAATACTTTATCTCCTGCCTGCAATTTGGGAAATATGCTTAACACCTGCGCCTTTAAGGTTGTATTTCCCGAAGCTGTCTGTCCATCACTTCCGATTGGAAATGATACTAACAGAAAGGAATCCACAGTTCTGAATGTCTGGGCTACACATTGCCAGAAATCACGGGCTGAATTTGAATCCTCTGTAATGATATACAACAATTATGCCCACCCCCGTATATAACACTCATATTCCAACTGCAGTTCCCCATCCTTCTTGCACAACGTCCCGAAATAGTTCGGTGACAACTCGATTCCCATAGGTTTTCTTAAAAATATCAGGTATCTGTTGTACCCTCTGTCCGCATTGATAATTTCTACCATCTGTTCATCCAGTATAAGCTCTGCTCTGTCTATTATGATAAGCTTACCCTTTTGCAGGGGAAGCTTGTCCTTATTATCCTTTGATACAATAAAAATATTGTCAGCATTATACGGCTTAAAGCTGGCATTATTATTATCGTTGATGTAGCTTTTCAACATAGTGCACAGTAAAGATTTTCCCGTTGCACTATCCCCATGCACTATGGTCTTATTTCCCCGGAATTTTAAGTTATATTTATTTCCGTTTACATCCGTAAATTTCAAAACATTGCTTTGCCAATCATAACACTGTTGCATGTTACCTCCCCATAAACTACACCATGAAAAGTAAGTCTGTTATTCTTTCGGAATCGTTGATCAAATACTCTCTGTTACCGCATTCATATATTTCATCCTCATGCTCCAGGACGATTCCTATGTCCATATTAGTCTTATCAATATAACAGAAAAGCTGCTCCAACGCATTCTTTCCGCATTCCGTTGCATTAATCGCTCTGACTGTCGGGTATACCTTCTGGTTCTCTTGCAGAAAAATGCAATTCAATATGGTTTTGCACCCCGTTGACAAGTCCTGAATACCAGTAATGCCGTAAGGAGTTTCTATTTTCCCGATATTCTGATCCAATAGCTTTGCATGGTCAACTTCTTCCATGACCTTAATAGAATTTTCGGAAAGGCTTTTTGCAGATACATTGTTATTAAAAAAAGAATCATTGTCTATGATGATTTCGTTGTCTTTAAAATATTTGCCTGAGGTATATAGTCTAACCATACTTCGCCGTTCTCCTTTTCCATCTATTATACCGCCTAATCCATAAAATTACAAACCGACGTTTCCAATAGTTTTATGTTATAACGCTACGATATCAAACTCATGCCGCAGCCACCTTATTTTCCGGGCATTTATCCTTACCATAAGTTCCTGGCAGATCACCTTATTTTTACCCCGAATTACTACTGCACTCTCTACCACTCTGTAAATACACGGTTTAACGTAAATGACTGAATGACCAGAATATTTG
>ERZ1034691.1037-NODE-1037-length-19263-cov-18.996720_pt1 | contig 19263 bp, 18 predicted proteins | sample MGYA00520638_ERZ1034691 | MGnify/ENA primary metagenome ERZ1034691 (study PRJEB33766, sample SAMN09781763) | gut metagenome | biome: gut microbiome | host: Homo sapiens | place: Madagascar | study: EMG produced TPA metagenomics assembly of the PRJNA485056 data...
ACGAGCTGGCGGATCTGATGATGGTATGTCCCGGTGAAGTGGAGGAATCCATCTGTCGTCTTGCACAGTTGGCAAGAGCGGCAGGAATCCATCTGATCATTGCTACACAAAGACCCAGCGTGGATGTTATCACCGGTCTGATCAAGGCAAACATGCCCAGCCGTGTGGCGTTCTCCGTATCCAGTGGCGTAGATTCCCGTACGATCCTTGACATGAACGGTGCAGAGAAGCTGCTTGGTAAAGGCGATATGCTGTTCTACCCTCAGGGCTATTCCAAACCGGCCCGTGTACAGGGAGCTTTCGTATCGGATAAGGAAGTATCCGATGTGGTGGATTATTTGAAAAATCAGACCCTTGGCAATGTCTATAACAGCTATGCCGAGGATATCGAAGAGAAGATCAAAAATATTGGTTCGTCGGGTGGATCTTCCGGAAGTGGATCCGGTGGAGGCAACGACAGAGACGAATATTTTGAGGAAGCCGCACGTTTTATTATTGATAAAGACAAGGCCAGCATCGGTATGTTACAGCGTGTGCTTAAAATCGGCTTTAACCGTGCCGCAAGGATCATGGACCAACTGTGTGAATACGGCGTGGTCGGTGAGGAAGAAGGCACAAAGCCCAGAAAGGTACTTATGAGTATGGAACAGTTCGAGCAACTGTTGGAGGAGATCTGACAAAGAATCGGAACTGTCTGAATAAACGGAGGGAAAAAGGACATGAAAACAGATATTGAAATCGCACAGGAAGCGGTAATGGAGCCCATTACCAAGGTCGCCGGAAGTCTGGGAATCGATGCAGACGATCTGGAACTTTACGGAAAATACAAGGCAAAGCTTTCCGAAGAATTTTTAACTAAGATTCAGGACCGTCCCAACGGAAAACTGATTCTGGTAACAGCCATCAACCCTACACCTGCGGGAGAGGGCAAGACCACGACTACGGTCGGTCTGGGGGAAGCATTCGGCAGAATGGGCAAAAAAGCTGTGATTGCGCTCAGAGAGCCGTCCTTAGGCCCCTGCTTCGGCATCAAGGGTGGAGCTGCCGGCGGCGGTTACGCACAGGTAGTACCCATGGATGAACTGAATCTGCATTTTACCGGTGATTTTCATGCCATCACATCTGCCAATAATCTGTTGGCAGCTCTTTTGGACAACCATATCCAGCAGGGGAATGAACTGGGGATTGATACCAGACAGATCGTCTGGAAGCGTTGCGAAGATATGAATGACAGAGTCCTTCGTAATATCGTGGTAGGACTGGGGAACAAGACAGACGGTTTCGTCAGAGAGGATCATTTTGTCATTACCGTAGCCAGTGAGATCATGGCAATCCTGTGTCTTGCAGACGATATGAAGGATCTGAAGGAACGTCTTTCCAAGATCGTTGTAGCTTATAACTATCAGGGAGAACCGGTGACCGCAGGACAGTTAAAGGCGGTCGGCGCTATGGCAGCCTTGTTAAAGGATGCGATCAAACCCAACCTGATCCAGACCTTAGAACATACTCCGGCACTGGTACATGGTGGTCCTTTTGCTAACATCGCTCATGGATGTAACTCCGTAAGAGCCACCAAGGCAGCCATGAAGATGGCAGATTATTGCATCACGGAAGCAGGCTTCGGTGCCGATCTGGGTGCTGAAAAATTCTTCGACATCAAGTGCCGTAAGGCGGGTCTTACTCCCGATGCCGTAGTACTGGTTGCGACTATCCGCGCACTGAAATATAACGGCGGCGTTGCGAAAGCCGATCTGGGCGCAGAGAACCTGGAAGCATTGAAAAAGGGTATCGTGAACCTGGAGAAACATATTGAAAATCTGCAGAAATACAGTGTACCAGTAGTGGTTACCCTGAATTCTTTTATTACAGACAGCGAGGCAGAGACCGCTTACGTCAGGGAATTCTGTGAGACAAGAGGCTGTGAGTTCGCTCTCTCCGAAGTATGGGAGAAGGGCGGCGAGGGCGGCATCGCTTTAGCCAAAAAGGTATTAAAAGCATTAGAAAAAGAGAATCATTTCCATGTATTATATGAGGATGAATTATCTCTTCAGGATAAGATCACAAAGATCGCCAGAGAGATCTACGGAGCAGACAGTGTGAACTTTGCACCGGCGGCAGCAAAACAGTTAAAGCGCCTGACAGAGCTGGGCTTCGGCAACTTGCCGGTATGTATGGCGAAAAATCAGTATTCCCTGTCGGATGATCCCACGCTGTTAGGAAGACCCTCCGGCTTTGAATTAAACGTAAGAGAAGCTTATGTATCTGCCGGTGCCGGTTTTGTCGTAGTGCTCACCGGTGCGGTCATGACCATGCCGGGACTGCCTAAGGCACCCGCTGCCTACAATATTGACGTGGATGACAATGGGAAGATCACCGGATTATTCTAGTAAGGAGGACAAGTGTCCCATGGCACAGTTAATAGACGGAAAAGCAATTTCCGCACAGATCAAAGAGGAAGTAAAAGAAAAAGTTGCTGCTTTAAAAGAGCAGGGGTGTGAAGTGACTCTGGCAGTGATTCAGGTAGGAGCCGATCCAGCTTCTTCCGTATATGTTCGGAATAAGAAAAAAGCATGTGAATACGTGGGTGTTCGTTCTCTGGCGTATGAACTTCCGGAGGAGACCACAGAAGAAAAGCTGCTGGAGCTGATCCGCGAACTGAATGACAGAACAGATGTGAACGGCATTCTGGTGCAGCTGCCGTTACCCAAACACATCGATGAGGAAAAGGTACTGGATGCCATTTCTCCCTTAAAGGATGTGGACGGCTTCCATCCGCAGAATGTCGGTGCTCTCTGTATCGGCAAGCCTGGTTTCGTGTCCTGTACCCCGGCGGGAGTGATCCAGCTTCTGAAGAGATCCGGAATCGAAATTGCCGGAAAGGAATGTGTGGTGATCGGCAGAAGCAATATTGTCGGCAAGCCCATGGCACTGCTTTTGCTTCGGGAGAACGGTACGGTGACAATTGCTCACAGCCGGACGAAGGACCTGAAAGAAGTGACAAAGAGAGCGGATATTCTGGTGGTGGCTGTCGGCAAACCGAAGATGATCACAGCAGAATATGTAAAGGATGGGGCGGTTGTTATTGACGTGGGAATTCACCGCAATGCAGAGAACAAATTGTGCGGCGATGTGGATTTTGACAGCGTAGAACCGATATGCAGCGCCATCACTCCGGTCCCCGGAGGGGTAGGACCTATGACCATAGCCATGCTGATGAACAACTGTCTGGAATCAGTAGCTTTGCAGGCAGCAAGAGGATAATTGTATGAAATGTCCGAATTGCGGAGCAGAGATGGAGGAAGGAAAACTTTACTGCGAACATTGCGGTGAAGACATCCATATCGTACCTGATTTTGAACCGGAAATTGAATACAATATGGCACAGACGCTGAACAATATCGCAAAAGAGATGGCACCGGATACGGAGCCGGAGGAGACGGATTCTTCCACAGATACCGCGGAACTTCAGGACTGGGATGAACCTATGGATGAACCTTTGGCACATCCGTTCCGTTGGAAATTTATCGTGCTTTTACTGGTGCTTACAATGGTGGCGGTGGTATGTACGGGGACCGGAATCTCTTATTCCCATTATCATTCCGTAGAATACCAGACGAAATGCGCAAGGAATTATGTGACAGAGGGAGAATACGACCAGGCAGTTACTTGTTACAACCGTGCATTGGAACTGGATCCCGATAATATTACACTTAAATTCGAACTGGCGGATATCTATTTTCAGAAGAATAACAAGATGGAATATGAGTATCTGCTGCGGGAGATCGTGACGGATGGAAAGGCAACTTCCGAACAGTTAGAGAGCGCCTATGGGAAACTGATTGCCATTTACGCTGCCAGAGAAGATTATAAGACTATTAATGATCTGTTGCAGAATTGCGGGAATGTCAATATTATGAGCAAGTACCAGAGCTATATGGCAATGGAACCGGAATTCAGCTTACAGGAGGGGTATTACACCAGCATCCAGCCGTTGAAGCTGACTACCTTCGGGACCGGCAGTATTTATTACACCATGGACGGCAGCGAGCCGGGAGAGAACAGCTCTCTGTATACGGCACCGATTCTGTTAGAAAGTGGCGACTACTGTATCAAAGCGGTGTATATCAATGAGAATGACATCAGCAGCAAAGTGGTAACCAAAAAGTATCACATTGAAATTGAACAGTTAAGTACACCGGATGTAACGGCAGTCAGTGGAGATTATGAATTCCCGATCAATATTGAAGTAACAGACGGGGAAGATGTCTATTACACGACGGATGGTACGGATCCGACACAGAATTCGACTGTATATGATGGACCGATTCCCATGCCCCTTGGTAAATCCGTATTCCGTTTTATCCGGATCGCGGAAGGCCGTAAGAGTGAGATCGTGGAGAGAAGCTATAATCTGGTCATGAACACAGAGTTTACCCCGGAAGAAGCGGTGCAAAAGATTGTGGAATACGCACTGCTAAGCGGTAAAATACAGGACGAATCCGGTAGCTTTGATGAATCCGGTGCTGCGTATCTGTACCAGTATCAATATGTGACCAATATTAATAAAATTGATGATTTTTATGTGATCGCGGAGATTTACAGAGGAGCTGACGGTACAGTTACTAAAACAGGCAATCTGTTCGCGGTCAATGCCTATACCAGAGAGCTCTGGAAACTGCAGACGGACGAGAGCGGCCGCTTTTATACACTGGTGGCTGTTTCAGCTATATAAATTCTATTAATCCTAACAGAAGGGACGGAAAAGAGAAATGTATAAGATCGTAAAAAAACAGGAGCTGACAACCAACATCTATCTGATGGAGGTAGAAGCAAACAGAGTGGCAAAGACCTGTGAACCCGGTCAGTTTGTTATCGTAAGAATGGACAGTGAGGGAGAGCGTATTCCGCTGACCATCTGTGATTACAACAGAGAAAAAGGAACCGTGACCATTGTGTTCCAGACCGTAGGTGCCGGTACGAAACTCATGGCACAGTTGGAAGAAGGAGAATACTTCCATGACTTCGTAGGACCTTTAGGATGTCCCTCCGAACTGGTAGAACAGCCTCTGGACGAAGTAAAAGCAAAGAAGATCCTCTTCGTAGCAGGTGGCGTTGGTGCAGCTCCGGTATATCCTCAGGTGAAATGGCTGCATGAGCATGGAATTGCTGCCGATGTTATCGTAGGAAGCAAGACCAAAAATCTGCTGATCCTGGAAAAAGAGATGGAAGCGGTTGCCGGCAATCTTTATGTGACCACCGATGACGGATCCTACGGAAGAAGCGGTATGGTAACTCAGACCATCAAAGATCTGGTAGCGGAAGGCAAAAAGTACGATCTGTGCATCGCTATCGGTCCCATGATCATGATGAAATTCGTATGTCTCCTGACCAAGGAACTGGAGATTCCCACCGTAGTCAGCCTGAACCCCATTATGGTCGATGGAACGGGAATGTGCGGTGCCTGTCGTGTCACTGTCGGCGGCAAGGTAAAATTCGCCTGCGTAGACGGTCCCGAATTCGACGGACACGAAGTAAACTTTGATGAGGCAATGAGACGTCAGCAGATCTACAAGACAGCTGAGGGACGTGCAATGTTAGCCCTGGAAGAGGGAGATACCCATCACGGCGGCTGCGGTAACTGCCAGTAGTTCTACAGTAACGTTTGAAGACGATAAATCAGAAAGGCATGGTTAAATAAAAATGGATGTATTAAAAAGAATTCCTGTCAGAGAGCAGGATGCAAAGGAACGTGCTACCAACTTCAAAGAGGTGTGTCTCGGATATAACAAAGAAGAAGCAATGGAAGAGGCTTCCCGCTGCATTAACTGTAAAAATGCACAGTGTGTAAAGGGCTGTCCCGTAGCGATCCAGATCCCTCAGTTCATTGAACAGGTGAAGAACGGCAATATCGAAGAAGCATATCGTATCATCAGCGAATCCAGCGCACTTCCCGCTGTCTGCGGTCGTGTATGCCCCCAGGAAAGCCAGTGTGAAGGAAAATGTATCCGTGGCTTCAAGGGGGATCCCATCTCTATCGGTAAACTGGAGCGTTTCGTAGCTGACTGGGCAAGAGAAAACGGCATCAAACCTACACCGGCAGCACAGAAGAACGGTAAAAAGGTAGCTGTTATCGGTTCCGGTCCCGCAGGTCTGACCTGTGCCGGAGATCTGGCAAAGATGGGTTATGATGTTACCATCTTCGAGGCACTGCATGAGGCAGGCGGTGTACTGGTATACGGTATCCCTGAGTTCCGTCTTCCCAAGAGTGACGTTGTGGCAAAAGAGATCGAGAATGTAAAATCTCTCGGTGTTCATATTGAAACCAACGTAGTGGTAGGTAAATCCGTGACCATAGATCAGTTGATGGACGAAGAGGGCTTCCAGGCTGTATTTATCGGTTCCGGTGCAGGACTTCCGAAGTTCATGGGTATCCCCGGCGAGAATGCCAACGGTGTATTCTCTGCCAATGAATACCTGACCAGAAGCAATCTGATGAAGGCGTTTGATCCCGATTCCAGAACACCTATCATGCATGGTAAGAAGGTAGCTGTGGTAGGCGGCGGTAACGTGGCTATGGATGCTGCAAGAACCGCACTTCGTCTGGGTGCTGAGGTACATATTGTATACCGCAGAAGCGAAGAGGAGCTTCCTGCCAGAGTGGAAGAAGTACATCATGCAAAAGAAGAAGGCATCATTTTTGATCTGCTGACCAATCCTATAGAAATCCTGTCCGACGATAAGGGCTGGGTGACCGGCATGAAGTGCATCCGCATGGAACTGGGCGAGCCCGATGAGAGCGGCAGACGCCGTCCCGTGGAAGTACCCGGATCCGAATTCGTGATGGAGTTAGATACCGTGATCATGTCATTAGGTACCTCCCCGAATCCTCTGATCTCTTCTACCACCAAGGGACTGGATACCAATAAGTGGAAGTGCATCATTGCGGATGAAAATAACGGCAAGACCACCAAGGAAGGTGTCTATGCCGGTGGAGATGCGGTAACAGGAGCAGCTACCGTTATTCTGGCGATGGGAGCAGGAAAGGCTGCTGCCAAGGGTATTGACGAATATCTGAGTGTAAAATAATTACCCCGCATCCGGTCACTGGACCGGACAGAATGGAGGCTTACATGGTAAGACATATTGTTATGTGGAGCCTGGAAGGTAATCTGACCTCCCAGGAGAAGAGAGCAGCCGCCGAGAAGATCAAGGCACTTTTAGAGCCCATTAAAGAAAAAGTACCCGGTGCCGTGAAGGTGGAAGTGATCATAAATGAACTGGACAGCAGCAACCGGGATGTGGCACTGATCTCTGATTTTACAGATACAGAGGCACTGGCGGCATATCAGGTGCATCCGGATCATCTGGCAGCAAAAGAATATATTGGATCCGTGGCAGGAGGAAGAGCCTGCCTGGATTACGAATATTAAGGATGGTGTTAGCATATGGCATGGTGTCCGAAATGTAAAAATGAATATCGGGAAGGGATCACCGTATGTCCCGATTGCGGAGAAACACTGGTAAGTGAGGAAGAATTGACGGACTTTACTTCCGTGCTGTTCGGTGAACAGGATGAGATGGAGAAGTTAAAAGACTTCCTTACATACAATGGCGTGGAAAAAAGTAAACTTGTCTATGATGAGACAGAGCAGGTTTATGAACTGTTTGTAGATGCAAAGGACGAGAAAAAGGCGAAGACCATCGCCAGAGTTTTCTTAGAGCAGCAGGAAAAGGAACGCAAGGAGAATGCCGCAGAGGAAGAAGCAGCGGTAGACGAATTCCTGATGCCGGACGGAGATGAAGCATCGGAAGAAAAGCCAAATTCTGTGGAACTATTGAAAGCTGCATCCACGCAGGGTGGTCTGACTTATATGAACAGTGGTGCCAAAGCAGAGGAAAACAGATCCTCTGCCTGGGTACTGTTAATTGTGGGTGTTTTGGGAATCTTGGTGATGGCCCTTGGAATTGCAGGAGTACTACCCTTTAACATCGGGAACCCATACATGTTCTACGGGGTCATGAGTGCTGTATTTATCCTCTTCATTGTTATGGGCGTGGTGTCCATGCGTAATGCAAAGCTTTTCGAGAAAAAGGCAGAGTCCGAGAACTCTCTGGTAGATACCTTGCTTAAATGGAGCGAGGAAAACCTGACTGCGGAAAAAATCGACGCGCAGATCGAAAATGCAGCAGATACTCCCGAAGAAGCCCTGTATTATAAGAGATTTGAAGTCATCCGCAGCCAGATGAACCATCAGTTCATGAATCTGGACCAGCAGATGTTGGAGAATCTCATTGACACGAAGATCTACGAACAGATCTTCCCGGATACTGACGGAGCAGAGGAAGAATGATCAAAATATCCATCGTATGTGTAGGGAAGATCAAGGAGAAATTTTTCCGTGATGCCATTGACGAATACAGCAAACGGCTGAGTCGTTACACGAAGTTGAACATTATCGAAGTGGCGGATGAGATGACACCGGATGGAGCAAGCACTGTTCTGGAAGATCAGATCCGTGAAAAAGAGGGAGCCCGCATTCTTGCAAAGCTGCCCCAGGATGCTCTGATCGTGACACTGGAGATCGCCGGCAAAAATTATTCTTCCGAAGAGTTTGCTGCGTGGATCGAGGACTGCAGTGTCCGTGGAAAAAGCCACATCTGTTTTGTCATCGGAGGATCCCTGGGACTGCACAAAAGCGTCTGCAAAAGGGCGGACCTGGCACTCAGTTTTTCCAAAATGACATTCCCGCACCAGCTTATGCGTGTGATCCTGTGCGAACAGATCTATCGGGCGTTCCGGATCATTCAGCATGAGCCTTACCATAAGTAAAAGATTTGTAACCATTTTAAACAAAAGTGACGAAAATATGACAAAAAAACAACGTGCATTAGAAATCATAGAACGTCTGAAAAAAGAATACCCGGATGCCGGATGCACTCTGGATTACGATCAGGCATGGAAGCTGCTTGTCAGCGTCCGCCTCGCGGCCCAGTGTACCGATGCCCGGGTAAATATCGTAGTGGAGAAGCTTTATGAGAAATTTCCGGATGTGGATGCCCTGGCGGATGCTCCGGTGGAAGAGATCGAGGCAATCGTAAAGCCCTGCGGCTTAGGTCACAGCAAGGCGAGAGATATCAGCGCCTGCATGAAGATCCTTAGGGATAAATATCAGGGGAAAGTGCCGGATGACTTTGACGAGCTGCTGTCTCTGCCGGGAGTAGGCAGGAAAAGTGCCAATCTGGTCATGGGGGATGTCTTCGGTAAGCCCGCCATCGTGACGGACACTCACTGTATCCGCCTGGTGAACCGTATGGGACTGGTAGACGGTATCAAGGAGCCTGCCAAGGTGGAGAAGGAGCTGTGGAAGATCATTCCGCCCAAGGAAGGCAGTGATTTCTGCCACAGACTGGTATATCACGGAAGAGAGGTATGTACTGCCAGAACCCATCCCTATTGCGAGAAATGCTGCATCAGTGATATCTGTAAAAAAGTCGGTGTATAAGAGTTGGTGGTAATGTTGCCGCAGACAGGAGGAAGCCTATGAGAATGTATGACATCATCATGAAAAAGAGAAACGGCGGAGAGTTATCCAAAGAAGAGATTCACTTTTTTATTGAAGGCTACACGAAGGGAGAGATACCGGATTATCAGGTGTCTGCTCTGATGATGGCAATTTATTTTCAGAAGATGACGGAGCGGGAGACTTACGAACTTACCATGGCCATGGCACATAGCGGAGAGATGCTGGATCTGTCCAAAATCCACGGCTGTAAAGTAGACAAACACAGTACCGGCGGCGTGGGTGACAAGACTTCTCTGGCACTGACTCCCATGGTGGCTGCCTGCGAAATCCCGGTGGCCAAAATGAGCGGCAGAGGACTGGGCCACACCGGAGGAACCATTGACAAGTTAGAGAGCTTCCCCGGATTTACCACAGCACTTACCGCAGACCGCTTTATTGAAAATGTCAATAAGATCGGGATCGCCATTATGGGACAGACGAAAGACCTGGCACCGGCAGATAAAAAGCTGTATGCCCTGCGGGATGTGACGGCCACCGTGGACAATATGTCCCTGATTGCCAGCTCCATCATGAGCAAGAAGCTGGCAGCCGGTGCGGATGCCATTGTGCTGGATGTCAAGACCGGCAGCGGTGCTTTTATGAAGAGTCAGGATGATGCATTTGCCCTGGCGGAAGAAATGGTCAAGATCGGTAAAAATGCAGGCAGAAAAACCATTGCTGTGATCTCGGATATGGATCAGCCGCTGGGTCGTGCTGTGGGAAACGCTCTGGAAGTACAAGAAGCCATTGCCACCCTGCGGGGAGAAGGACCGGAGGATTTTAGAGAACTCTGCATGGTACTGGGTAGTCAGATGCTGCTTGCCGGTGGCAAGGTGGAGAATGCCGAAGAGGCAAGAGGAATGCTTACTAAAGTCATCGAAGACGGCAGTGCCTTACGGAAATTGGAACAGTTCGTGGAAGCCCAGGGGGGTGACCCGTTGGCAGTAACGAACCCCGAACTCCTTCCTAAGGCATCGATGGTAGTGCCTGTCTGTGCGGACAGAGACGGTTTCGTGGGAAGAATCGCCTGCGAGGACATTGGCATCTGTTCCCTGCTGTTGGGCGGAGGAAGAGAGACCAAGGAAAGTACGATCGACCTGTCGGTAGGTATCGTATTAGAGAAGAAAAAGGGAGATGCTGTGAAAAAAGGCGAGGTTCTCGGGTATCTTCATGCCAATGATGAACAACGTCTGAAAGCGGCAAAGGAGAAATTCTTAAATGCTTACTGCATTACCGACAGCTGCCCCAAAAAGGAGCCTCTGATCAAGGGGATTTTGCAGTAACATATTTTGGTGCTCTTCGTCATATAGTTTTATATGAAAATGAGAAGAGCACAACAGCAAAAAGAAAAATGGATCAATTCCCTGCAGCTTCCCAAGGATGTCTGTATGGGAGCGCTGCGCGTGACACTTACCGGCAACTGTGAAGTCTGGATCGAGAATTACAGAGGGATTTTGGAGTATACCGGTGAACGGATCCTGTTGCAGGCGAAGACCTGTCAGGTGTGCCTGGAGGGAAGCCGGCTTTCCATCGACTATTATACCAATGAAGATATGAAGATCAGCGGAAATATCAGTACGCTACGCTATTTATAGATCATTACTGGTAAACGGAGGTCGTCTGGAAATGACGGAATGGATCAAACGTCTGCAGGGATATGTGAAAATTCGTGTATGGGGATTTGCACCGCAGCGGTTTATTAATCTGTGCAGTAATAAGGGTGTATTACTGTGGAACATTGAAAAGCAGGATGATATTTATACGATGTGTGTCAGTCTGAAAGCTTTTTATCAGCTGCGTCCCATCGCCAGAAAAACAAAAGTAAGGGTAGTCATATCGGAAAGATGTGGACTACCTTTTTTAGTGCCCGGAATGCTTAAAAGAAAGGTATTTTTTGCAGGCTTTTTTCTGACAGCAGCGTTTTGGATTCTATCTTCTTTTTTCATATGGGATATCCGGGTCTCCGGAAATTTACAGGTGACGAAGGATGTTTTTTTTAAGTTTCTGGAACAGGAAGGAGTACATACCGGTATGTGGAAAAGCAATCTGGACATCGGAGAATTGGAAAAACAGATCCGCCGCAATTTTCCACAGGTCACCTGGACCTCCGGACGACTGGACGGAGTACGTCTTTTTATTGAACTGAAGGAAAATGATATGCCGGTTCCGGAAGAAACTGTTGCAGATCCTAAGACAGGCAGGGATCTGGTGGCACAATACGACGGTGTGATCACGGAGATGATCGTTCGAAGCGGTGTGCCAAAAGTAACCACCGGCAGTGAAGTAGCAAAGGGGGACATTCTGGTGGAAGGCAGGATCCCCATATATGCGGAGGATGGCACCGTAAGGGAATACCGGCCGGTAGTATCGGACGCAGATATCCGGATGGAACACACCGGTACTTTCGAGGTATATCTGCCGGCGGATTATATCCAAAAAAAGTATACAGGGAGAGAAAAAACGTACTATTTTCTTCATTTCGGAGACAGAGAGTGGAGCCCGAAGGTAAAATCCGGGTATTTGCAATACGACAGCATCCGTGACACCTGTCCGGTAAAAGTACTGGAATATCTACATGTTCCCTGCACACTGTGTAGGATCACTTATAGAGAGTATCAAAAAACAGAATATTCCTATACGACACAGGAAGCAAAAACTGTTTTACAGAAAAAAATATTGGACTTTCTCGAAAGTTTAGATGAAAAAGGGGTACAAATAATCTCGAAAGATGTTAAAATAGAAACAAAGTGCGCCGGATGGACTGCTCACGGAGAATTGACATTACGCGAGGCGGTGGGAGTGCTTATAGATTCCGTGCCGGAGATGGTCGAAGATCTGCGTACGGAAGATACTGATGGAAATGAGGAATAAGGCATAAATGGGTGTGACAACAATCAGTTTTGAGATGGATACGGAACAGATGCGTAAAATATTCGGCATGCAGGATGCCTATATCAAGAAACTGGAACAGGATTTTCAGGTGACTATCGTGGACCGTAACGGCAGCGTTGTGATCACCGGAGAGGAAGAGAATGCTTCGAAGGCATCCCGGGTATTGAAACAGTTGACTGCCCTGTCGGATCATGGCAATGAGATCGAAGAACAGAGTGTGGATTATGCCATTGAAATGGGAAAAGAGGATCAGGAAGATAAACTGATGGAAATGGATGCGGACTGCATCTGTCACACCATCAGCGGCAAACCGATCAAACCCAAGACCCTGGGACAGAAAGCTTATGTAGATGCCATCCGCAAGAATATGATCGTATTCGGACTGGGACCTGCCGGTACCGGTAAGACTTATCTGGCCATGGCCATGGCAATCACAGCATTTAAAAATAACGAGGTCAGCCGTATCATACTGACCAGACCTGCCATTGAAGCCGGTGAAAAGTTAGGATTTTTGCCCGGAGACCTGCAGAGTAAGGTAGACCCGTACCTGCGTCCGCTATATGACGCGCTGTACCAGATCATGGGGGCTGAGAGCTTTGCCAAAAATATGGAAAAAGGTCTGATAGAAGTGGCACCTCTTGCTTATATGAGAGGCCGTACTCTGGACAATGCCTATATTATCCTGGATGAAGCGCAGAATACCACCCCGGCGCAGATGAAAATGTTCCTGACCCGTATCGGGTTTGGCTCCAAGGTGATCGTAACCGGTGACTCTTCCCAGAAGGATCTTCCCGTGGGAGCAAAGTCCGGTCTGGATGTGGCGACGAGAGTCCTTAAAAATATTGACGACATTGCTTTCTGTAATCTGACCAATAAGGATGTGGTTCGACATCCGCTGGTACAGAAGATCGTAAAAGCATACGATGATTATGAAGCCGGGAACAAAAGAAGCCCTAAGTTAAAGCATACGGACAAGGGAAAAAGATAAGTATGAAAACGGAAAACAAAAACGGTCTTTTGGTATTTCTGCTGCCGGAACTTCTGACAGTTTTGGCGGGAAGTGCCGGGGTTTACGGGCTGGGGATTATTGCCAGACAATTATCGGCGGAAAATGCATTGCGGGATGCGGTGATGACAGCACTGGGATTTGCTGTGGCAGGTTTTTTCCTTCGAAGGGAGACCCTGGACGATCATTTGGATTATGATAATGCAGATCATCCGATCCGGTTTTGGATCGTGGTCTGGTGCTGCCTTTTGTTTTCTCTGGCATGCGCTTTTTTGCCGGCGGGAGGATGGCCGTTCCCTGCGGTGTTTGTAGTATTATCGTTATTTGGCAATCTCCCTGTGGGAATTCTGTTTTCCTCAGTGTTTTTAATGATTGCTGCGTTTGAAGGACAGTCTGCCGGCATTTTCTTTTTGTATTTTATCAGCGGTATTTTTGCAGCCTGTCTGTTTCAACATCTGGAAGAGGAATTTTCCATTGCGATACCCTTATTTTTATCCCTGTTGTGTCTGCTTTTGTGTGAAACGGCCAATATTGTATTGCTGACCAATGAACATCTTACGTTGGAACAATTCCTGGTACCGGCGGCAAATCTGATCATCTCGGGAATCCTGCTTTTGGGAATACTGAAAATCTTCTCGGGAATGGTGGTCTACAAGGACAGAGTGCGGTATCTGGATCTGAATGACACGGAGAACCAGACGCTTTCCCAGTACCGGAAAACGGATCGTGCAGAGTATTTTCTCTGTATACATACGGCGTATTTCTGCGAGCGTATTGCCGTCAAACTGGGAATGGACAAGGAGGCACTGAAGTGTGCGGGGCTATACCATAAAAAGTGCTGGGATCAGATGACAAAGGAAGGCGTGGAATTCCCGAAAGGGGCTCGGACGATTCTGGAAGAATACACAACGAACAAAAAATATCACCACAAAGAGACAGTGGTATTGTATTGTTCCGATGCGATTGTCAGTGCGGTTTTGTTGCTGCTTCAAAAGGAGCCTGACAAGAAGCCGGATTATGACCAGGTCATTGATAAGATATTTGAACGCATCTGGCAGAAAGAAATCGTCAGTGAATGCGATATGACGCTGCATGACTGGAAACGGATGCAGAAGATATTTAAGGAGGAGAAACTGTATTATGACTTTTTACGTTGAAAATGAAACCGGGGAGAGCTTTTCCGAAGGGACAGAGGCGTTCCCTGTGGAGGATACGGTAGAAAAGGTAGCATGTGCTGTACTGGATATGGAAGGCTGCCCTTATGAGGTACAATTAAATGTTCTGCTCACCGATAACGACGGCATTCATGCATACAATAAGGAATACCGTAACATTGACAGGGAGACGGATGTGCTGTCTTTCCCCAATCTGGACTTTGACAGACCCGGTAATTTTGAGATCTCCGAAGACAGAGAGGCGGATTATTTTGATCCGGATACGGGAGAACTGATTCTGGGAGATATTATTATCTCCGTGGATCGCATAAAGGAGCAGGCAGAGAGCTACGGACACAGCAGAAAAAGAGAATTTGCGTTCCTGGTAGCCCACAGTATGCTGCATCTGTGCGGATACGACCATATGGAAGAAGACGAAGCAAAGGTAATGGAGGCTAAGCAGGAGCAGGTTCTTTCATCCCTTGGAATTACAAGAGATTAAAAAGGGCGTGTAATACACGTATAGGTAACCGAAATGAATCAGGTAGAGGTAAAAAGAAAACAGATACAATTTTTCGCAGATGCTCTGGCGGTGATCAATGTCTGGGTATTCGGAAGGAAACTTGGCAATAACGGGCTGGCTTATCTTACGGCGGCTTTGTTGGTGTTTGCATTTTTCTGGATCTTTACGGGGAAGAACATTCCGGACCGGATGGGGAAGCTTCTTCGCGGAAGAAGTGCCAAGGGACAATATAAAAATGTATCGAAAATGCGTAGAAATATGATGCTGTTCCAGATGGCTGCCGGACTTTTAGCGGCGTTATTTTGTGCAGCTGCTGGATATACGGTATTGGAAAAGATATTTCGCATCCCCTACGGCAGTATGATCTTATGGATTCTTTGCCCTGCGTTATTTTTCAGATGCATTCAATCCGTGTTTCTCGGATGTTTTCAGGGGGAAGGATCGGAGATGCCCTCCGCTGTGTCTTGTGTGCTTCGTCAGGTATTTTATCTGGGACTTGGTCTTTTATTCTTAGGAATCTTCGGCAATTACGGAGAAAAAGTAAGTCTTCTTCTGAAAAGGGATGATTTCACGGCAATGTACGGAGCCATGGGGGTGGCTTTGGGTATTCTGATCTCGGAGCTTTTAGTGACGCTGTTTTTATTCGTGATCTACCGGGGCAGCATGTCGGGAAGAAGAGAGAATGAGAACGGGATGAAGGGAACCGACAGCTTTGCGGGGCAGATCGGATCTCTGTTTCCCGGAATCGGCGGAGATATTTTAAGACAGCTTCTTTTCCTGCTGCCGTTATGGCTGGGACTCATTCTGTTTCAGAGACAGTCGCAGGATATTTATGCATCTGCAGAACAATACGGAGTGTTTGCCGGAAGATATCTGGTGACGCTGCTTTTCCCCACGTCGATATTGTATGCGGGAATGCTGTCTTGTATTGCCAGGACCTGCGCTCATCTTAAGAAAAAAGAAGACCGGTTTGCAAAATCCGTGTTTCAGGCAGGTATGCAGGGTGTTTTCCTTCATGGAATGTTTTTTACCATAGTGACCGCTGTGTTGGCATTACCGATTGCCCAGACCCTGGATAACGCCGTTTCCACACAGCTTGCGGATATGTTCGCCAAAGGCTCCTCAATTATTTTGTGGCTGCTTTTGCTCCTGTATTGCTCGGAAATCCTTAAGATGACAGGAAAGGGTTATCTTGTCCTTGCAGGATACGGCATTATGGATATTGTTTTTGTGATAGCGGAAACAGTGCTTTTAAATTTGGAAAATGCCGGAAGCTTAAGTATTGTGCTGGGCAGTGTCATAAGTATGGCATGCGGTGCCGTGTTCTTATGTGTGATTGTCTGTCTGCAGATGAAGACATGGCCGGACGCCCTTAGGAGTCTGGCAATTCCCGTCGGATGCAGTCTTGCCTGCGGTCTGCTGGCGTTCGGGCTGGAGAAGATTATGCTTCCCCGTTTGGGAGCAGTGGTGACGGTACTCTTGGAACTGGTGATTACGCTTTTGCTGTACTGGTTTTTGCTTATTATGTTACGATGCTTTAAGGGATCCGATTTTTCCTATATTCCCTGCGGCCGGCTGATGCGTAAGCTTGGGAAAATACTCCGGCTGATTTAAGACTTTCCCAAAGCGGGTTGGCAGGATGTATATTTTCCAAAAAATAACTGATACTGATACAAAGAATGAAACATTGACACCAGGGATGTGAGGCAGTATGAAATTTGTAAAACGTATCAGTTACTTTTTTGTGGTTCCGGTCTTTTTCCTGGGACTGGGAATATATCTCGGCGTCTGGGGAATCCATTTTTTCTATCCGGGTCTTTGGTATGATATGAATGATACAGCTAAGCCACCGTATGTTGTAGATGAGACAGTGACAGACGAAGAGGACAATTCACCACCAGCGAGTGTGGCTGTGGCTTCTTCCGGGGAGACACTGTGTGCGGATACGGAATATGTGCTGGAAGAGACCGATATTCTCCGGGGGACTAGCGTTGAGACCTCCTGGAAGATTCCGCACAAATATATCGGTATGGATCGGGAGAACTTTTTGGAGACCATGGATCTGTATGCCGAACATCCGCCACTTTCGGAGATTGAGCGGGGATTTGTGGGGCTGGAGGTATTGTCATTTTCCAGGGAGAGAGTGGTGGTCCGCATGGATTACCGGTATGTGCAGCCCAGTGAAAGTTATTATCTGGCGGTGACGGATCATGAAGTGGTGGTATATTTAGAGGACCGGACCACGGTATATATCAATACGGGAATTGCACTGGAGGATCTGCCGGAGGCTTTGCAGCTGCAGATCATGGACATGCTGTTCGTCCCGGATGAAGAGACATTGTATGATTTTTTGGAGACTTATTCCTCTTAAATAAAGGTGAAAAAACAGATGAAGAAACAGATAGGTGTGATCGGCGGCGGAGCTGCCGGTATGATGGCAGCCATAACTGCGGCAAGAGAAGGCGCTAAGGTGACGATCTTCGAGCGCAATGACCGTGTAGGGAAGAAGATATTACAGACAGGAAACGGAAAGTGCAATCTGGGCAACCGGGCACTTTCTGTGGAATGTTATCACGGCACTGATCTGCAGTGGATCGGAAAGGCACTGGAACGGTTTGACACAGAAGATACGATCCGCTTCTTCCAAAGCATCGGGCTGATGGTAAAAGAAAAAAACGGATATCTCTATCCGGTCTGCGAACAGGCGGCTGCTGTATTGGATGTACTGCGGTATGAATTACAGGCGCTCGGCGTGGAGATTGTATTTTCGTGTAAGATTACAAAAGTAGAACGGAGGGATTCCGGGAAGCTGCTTGTCAGTGACGGGGAAAAAGAGTGGATGTTGGATGCGGTGATTCTGACCTGCGGAGGTAAAGCAGCTCCTGCCACCGGATCGGATGGCAGTGGATTTAAGCTTGCGAAGAAGCTGGGACATACCTGCACACTTACGGTTCCGGCACTGGTGCAGCTGCGTTGTCAGGAAACGGATCTGCTGAAAGGTATTGCCGGGGTCCGGACGGACAGCGAGATCCGTTTCCTGTGTGACGGAGAGGAAATCAGCAGAGAGCGTGGAGAATTGCAGTTGACGGATTACGGTATCTCCGGCATTCCGGTATTCCAGTTAAGCAGCAGTGTGAACTACCGGCTCAGAGAACGCAGAGAATGTGTGGCACAGATTGATTTTCTGCCGGAATTGTCAAAAGAAGAATATCGTAAATTACAGGAGAACCGTAAGCTGCTTTTGGGAGACCGGACAGCGGAAGAATTTTTTACCGGTATAGTACATAAAAAGCTGACTTCGACACTGCTAAAGCTGGCGGGGATCCGTCTGGCAACGCCCATGCGGGAGATCCCGGAGGAGAAGATCCGCAATTTCTATGGACTTTGCAGGAACTTCAGACTGCATATTACGGAGAGCAATCCTTACGAGAATGCACAGGTATCTGCAGGCGGAGTCGCAGTAACGGAAGTAAAAGAGACGATGGAATCCAAATACTGTGCCGGCGTCTATTTTGCGGGAGAGATCCTGGATGTGGACGGCAGATGCGGAGGTTACAATCTGCAATGGGCATGGAGCAGCGGATATCTGGCAGGATATCACGCAGCACAATAACAGGAGTAAAATGATTATGATCAGACTGAACCAGCTAAAGCTTCCGGTGAATCATACCGAAGCGCAGCTTATGAATAAGACGGCACAGATCTTACGGATTCCGGAAGCGGAGATCCTTGAAATTGAGATCGTAAGGCAGTCACTGGATGCCAGAAAAAAACCGGAGCTTTTCTACAGTTATAGCGTAAATGTGACGGTGAAAAGAGAGCAAAAAGTATATAAGGATGCGGTTCGCAGACTGGGAAAGGCAAATGTAGCGCTTGTAGAAAAGACAGAGTATCATTTCCCGGATAGCGGCACACAGCCGCAGAAACATCCTACTGTGATCATCGGTATGGGACCGGCGGGATTATTTTGTGCCTATTACCTGGCACAGCACGGATATGCACCGGTGATCTTAGAGCGCGGCGAAGACGTGGATACCAGACAGGCGGATGTGGAAGCGTTCTGGCAGACAGGAAGGTTAAAACCGGATTCCAATGTACAGTTCGGGGAAGGCGGCGCCGGAACTT
>ERZ1034691.1048-NODE-1048-length-19123-cov-14.350902_pt1 | contig 19123 bp, 17 predicted proteins | sample MGYA00520638_ERZ1034691 | MGnify/ENA primary metagenome ERZ1034691 (study PRJEB33766, sample SAMN09781763) | gut metagenome | biome: gut microbiome | host: Homo sapiens | place: Madagascar | study: EMG produced TPA metagenomics assembly of the PRJNA485056 data...
GCATGGTACCGATTACAACGCTACGTGTGGTACCGATACAGCGCTATCGTCAGATAATAGCCAAAATTTATATTTGGCTGTGGAGCAAGACTCGGACAAACCAAAAGAGTTTTGCACATTGTTGCTTCATGTGTCTAAAATATTAGTCGAATATTATTTGCAGAATAAAATTGGCCTTCGAGAAATCTATAAGGATGTGAAAAATAAATATCTTTGGTTTCGAAAAAAAGGTCAGAATGGTACATTGGTAGATGTAGGTAATGAAGATGTGTCTAAATACATAGATATTGATGATGATATGTTTGATTCTGATTTTTGCAATCATGAAGCTACCATAAAGTATTATTTAAACACGTAAAATTATGGACAAGATAAAATTTTTAAATGCTCTAGAGAGTGACTTGAAATATGATCGAACACTTGATTTCAAGAAAGCCTTAAAAAATAAAGAGCTAGAACTTGGCGTTGGTGCAACTTTGTTACAACCTAAGGAGAAGGACATTGTGGGTATGCTTTTCACCATGGATATGAAATATAAAGGTGAGGATGCTCTTCGCTACTCTGTAATTGTTACATATTTTGTTGAAGGCTGGACTGCCGATATGCATAAAGCTAGTGAAGACTCTATTAAAGACAAGGAAGAAGTAAGAAAAATGTTAGACGTAACTGTTGGCTTTTTGCGTGGAAGTATGTTTGTGCATACGAAGGATTCACCATTAGACGGTTTAACAGTTCCTATTATTTCGATGGACGAATTGCAAAAGAAGTTGAAAATAGAGAATGTCAAACAGTGAAAAATAATGGGAGCAGTGCACTTAAAAGATAGATTATTAGAGAATTCGCTTTTGTGAGGCTCTGCAAATTGGTGCATGAGGTAAAGATTCTTACGAACCAAGGAATTTCAATAAATTCTTTCATAAGTTGTATGGTTTCTCTAATAACGAGAATGAAGCAATCTATGTTGCGTTCTGTAGTCTTATTCTTTCTCATAATTCTATATATTATAGTTATTATCTGCAAAGATACAAAGATTATTCTATGTAAGGGGTAAAGCTGTATATGGCTTTGAGAGTTCTTAATCGATAACTATCGTAAGGATATTTTATATTCTATTTTATACTCCGGGTGTTCCTGCTCCCTCTTTAAAAGAAACAAAAATGGATATACACGATAAAAAATGGTTGATTTGTAAGGGATATATTCATATTGATATGCCATTTTCTTCAAAGAAGAAGCATGAAATTTCCAGATATGTTCATAATGCCAATGCTATAGCTCACCATTCCTTTTTACCTTTGATGCACAGGGTGATGAAAACATATCCTTTTAAAATAAGTGCGAATGGTAAAAGAAAATGTAAGCCTAAAAAGCGAGAACTTTTTTTCGCCTCTCATATTGATGCTGCAATCTATGGCTTTTACTCAAGTAGATTGCAAGAAAAATATGAAAAAATATTGTTAGACAAGAATTTAGGAGACGTTGTTACTGCATATAGAAAAATCAAAGCATCGAATCACTATGGAAATAAATCCAACATAGATTTTGCCAATGATGCTTTTTCATATATTCGAAATCAAATTAGTGAAGATAATCCCTTAGCAGTAATAACCTTTGACATAAAAGGATTTTTTGATAATCTTGATCACCATATACTGAAAGATAGATGGAAGGAAACATTAGGCTTAGACGAACTACCTAAAGATTGGTATCAAATATATAAACATGTAACTAAGTATTCTTGGGTAGAAGAGAATGAAATATTTGGTATGTTTAAATCTAAGATTAAATGTAAAACCAAAAATGGACAAATCAGCCCCAAAAGGATTCTTCGTAAACAGTATTTAAGGGACAAAAATGCTGTTGCTTTTTGTGAAAAATCTGATATACGGCTTATTCGATCACATGGTTTAATTCATCACAGAAAGGAGCAAGATAAAGTTGGCATTCCTCAAGGTTTACCAATAAGTTCTACTTTGGCAAATGTTTATATGCTAAACTTTGATCTAGAGGCAAAACAACTACTTCATTTTGTAGGTGGTACATACCGTCGATATTCTGATGACATTATCGTAATTTGTCCTTTGTGTATAGGAAAATATATTGAAAAGGAAGTCATCAGTATGATTAAAATGGTAAAGTTGACTATCGAACCGCATAAAACTAATTTTTATTCTTTTAAGGTTGAAAATGGCAGTGTGAATTGCGAACATGATAAATATGCAAAAAGAAAGAACTTGGAATATTTAGGCTTTTCTTTTGACGGAAATCGCATCTTATTAAAAAACTCAAGTGTGAGTAAGTTTTATTATAAAATGCATCAAGCGATTCTTCGTTCAATCTATTTTAGTATTCACATTAATAATCAAACAAAAGGTAAAATATTTGAATATAGACTTATAAAGCATTATACGGCAGCAGGGGCAAGAACGCATCGAATTTATAAGCGAACAAAAAATAAAAGATTTATTTTATCACCAAATCGTAGTTTCGGCAATTACTTGACTTATGCTTATAAAAGTGCAGATTTGATGAATAGCGCAAATATTAGACATCAAGTAAGGCGGTGTTCGAATAAGTTAAGTAAAATGATTAAAAATGCTAAAGTGCAAATCCGCAATTGCCTTAATGCAAGAGCTTTTGCACAACTATGCAATTATGGTAGGATTTATTAGCTTGGAGTATCTATACCATGAATAAACACACACTTTAAAATAAAATTATTTCTTCTTCCTTTGAAAAGAACTCTAACGATAATACTTTTTTTGAATTTGTTAGTGAACGATTGAGTAATAAAAAGGTTTAAAATTAAAATGCAAAATTCACGATTATACTCTTTGGATTTCTTGAAGTTTGTAGCAGCTTTGATGATTACGAACTCTCATTTCCAACCGCTTTATGAAGATGTTTCGCCTTCTCTTGCTACATTAGGTGTGCATGGTAATGCCTTGTTCTTCTTTGTCTCTGGATTCTTGTTAATGATGGGATTTGAGAAAAAGAAGTTTCATGGGTTCTTGAATTGGTACAAGGGGTGTATGAGGAGGCTTTGGCCTGCCGTGTTTATTTGGGTGGTTGTCAGTGCTGCAGTTTGGAAGCGGACTCTTACGATTGGTAATCTGCTTCTTTTTGATGGTTATTGGTTCTTGCAAGCTATTGCCGTGGCATACATTGTTTTTTATGTCTTGACAAGACCTATGAAGTTATTCTGGGGGGGCAAGATTAGACAGATACAATGCCTTTTCGTTTTGTCTTTAATGGTCTCTAGCACATATTTCTTTATGATGCCAATAGCTAGTGGATCACCTTTTCATACTAGTTTTCATTACGTTTGTCATTTTAGCGTGATGGTAATGGGTGGCTTGTGTTACTTGCTTAGGGATAAGGTTAAATGTTCATCAATTAAGTGGGATATGCTATGGATGATTGTTTCCTTCATAGCTTATTTTGTCATCTTGAAGATAGGAAAAGGCTCAATGGGTATTCGATATTATAGTCAAATAACGGCTTTGATTCCATTGCATATCTTTGTGTATTATCTCTATAAGGTCGCTTCATATTCTTGGTGTGACAAGGTGTTTCATTAAAAGAGAGTAGGAAAAATCATGTCGTGGATTGCCGCCTTAACCTTGGAAATCTATATTGTGCAATTTGCATTCATTACTAATCAATTCAATTCTATTTTCCCTCTCAACGTCCTTCTCGTATTTGCCATTATCGTCTTGGCTGCTTATTTGCTGAAGGTGATAACATCACTATTCTTGGCAGTGTTGTCTAAAGAAGACTTGGAATGGAAAGAGATTGTCAGGTTATAGAATATGAAAAGATCAATTAATTTGTCTTCGAAACAAAATAATGACTAAAGTTTTGATGGTTGGCTCCGCCGAACAGAGTGGTGGCGGAGTGGCAAGTGTGCTGAGGCTGATGAAGACCATGCCGTTCTGGAAGAAATACCAGTGCGGATGGCTCGGAACGCAGATTCAGCGTGGATATGGTGTGAAGTTATGGTATGCCCTGAAGGCTTATTTCAAGGCGTTGTTTACGATATGGCAGTATGACATCGTGCATTTCCATACGGTGCCAGATAAGATTTGCCTGATTATTCAGATGCCTGTGTTGCTCTTGGCAAAGCTGGGGCACAAGAAGGTAATCATGCACATCCACATGGGCAATCAACTGGAGGAGCATACGCATAATGGCTTGTTTATCTGGTGCTTGAATCGTGCTGACTGCATGGTGCTGCTTGCTAAGAAATGGCAGAATCTCTTTGTGAGCCTCTTTCCTTCGGTGAAGGTCCGCACGGCTGTCATCTATAATGCCTGCGCTCCTACGCCTGCTGTCGATTACTCCATAAAGGAGAAGAGTATCATCTTTGCCGCTCATTTGGATAGCAACAAGCGAGCTGACTTGCTCTTGAAGGCATGGGACAGCTTGCGAGCGGATTTCCCTGACTGGCATGTTACCATCATGGGCAATGGTGATGTCGAGGGTTATCGCCAGATGGCGCATGACATGGGCTTGGATGAGAGCGTGACCTTCACTGGGTATATCACTGGAAAGCAGAAGGAGGATATTTGGAACAAGGCGAGCATTTATTGCATGTGCTCTCGCCATGAGGGTTTCCCGATGGTGGTGTTGGAGGCATGGGCGAGGGGCATTGCCGTGGTGACGACTCCCGTGGGGGGCTTGCCTGATGTCATTGAGGAGGGCAAGAACTGCCTGACGTTCCCATTTGGAGATGCAGAGGCTTTGGCTGCTCAAATGAGGATGTTGATGGAATCGCCTGAGCTACGCAAGAGCATGGCAGAATACTCCAAGTTGTTTGGGGAGAGTGTGTTTGCGCCAGAGAAGGTGAATGAGAGTGTCGAGCGATTGTATGAGAGTTTAATGGATACGAAAGAATGATGAAAGTTTTAATCAATGCTTACGCTTGCTCACCGGGAATGGGGAGTGAGCCGGGAATGGCTTGGAACTGGGTGGTGAATCTCGCCAAGTTCTGTGAGTTGTATATCATCACGGAAGGGGAGTTTCGGGAGAAGATAGATGCGGTAGTGCCTACCTTGGAGCAAGGGGGCAATATGCACTTCTATTATAACCCCGTGAGTGATGAAATCCGAAAGATGTGCTGGAACCAAGGTGACTGGAGATTCTATAAGTACTATCGTCAATGGCAATGGAAGACGTATCTCATAGCGAAGGACATCTGCGAGAAGGAGAGGATAAATGTGTTGCATCAGCTCAATATGATCGGATTTCGTGAGCCGGGGTATCTCTGGAAGTTGTCGAAGGAGAATGGGGTGCCGTTTGTTTGGGGACCAGTGGATGCTAAGGACAAGTTCCCTGTGGCTTATCTAGATGGGGCTAACTTGAAGACAAAACTCTTCATGCGATTGAAGAATTTCTTGACAGGCCTCCAGTTGATATATTCGGGGCGTGTCCGTGCTGCCGCACATCAAGCCTCTGTCATATTCTCTGCGTCCTCTAATTCTCAACGTTCTTTCAAGAAATATATGGGCATCGACTCGCCTTTGTTGAACGAGACGGGATGCTATATGGAAGAGAGTACTTTGATGGGTAAGACTGATGGTGAGATTGAGAATCGCCCTATAGAGGATAAAAACAGCAAGGAAACTTTTGATGTTTTGTGGGTTGGAAAAATGGATTTCAGAAAGCAATTGGCTTTGGCGTTGAGGTCGATTGCCGAATGTGCTCAACCTAAGATGCGCCTTCATATAGTTGGTGGTGGAAATGCTGAGTCTTACCATATACTTACTTCAGAGTTGGGAATCGAAAATCAATGTGTTTGGCATGGGGCTGTGAGCCATGAGGAAGTACAGAATCTGATGCAAGAAAGTGATGTGTTCTTCTTTACGAGCGTGGCTGAGGGTACGCCTCATGTTGTCTTGGAGTCAATTGGCAACCATTTACCAGTTGTATGCTTTGATACTTGCGGTCAAGGTGATTCTGTGAATGATTCTGTCGGCAGAAAGATTGCCTTGTCTCATCCGTCTCAGTCTGCCCATGACTTCGCTCGAATCTTGAATGAGTTGGAAGGTAACAGGGCGTTGTTGAAGCATTTGTCCGAGAATTGCAAGCAGAGACAAATGGAGCTTTCTTGGGAGGTGAAGGCAAGGAAGGTCATGGAGGAGTATAAGAGAATCATAGGGAAATAGATGGTACTGATGCCTGTGCATGCAAGCACTGGCAATACATACATTTGAATCATGAGTATTTTTAGTTTATTACAAAAGTTGAGCCTCGTGCCTTCGTATCTTTGGGATGCGATGTGGGCTCCGGTATGGAAGCGGTGTATGAAGCATTGTGGCAAGGGGGTATATATCCGTCCGATGTCCTCGGACTTCAAGGGCTTGTGGAACTTGTCGGTGGGGGATGGCACGTCCATCCCGAAGGGTAGCACCATCTATTGTACGGAGGCTCCTTGCACCATTGGCAAGAAGGTGCTGTTTGGTCCGCATCCTACGATTATCACGGGCGATCATCGCATTGACATCCCTGGCAAATATATCGCCGATGTCACCGTGGAGGAGAAGTTTGTGGATGGTGTGAATGTGTATGACCAGCCGGTCGTCATCGAGGATGATGTCTGGGTGGGTGCGAATGTCACGATATTGAAGGGTGTCACCATCGGGCATGGCTCTGTGGTGGCTGCTGGTGCCGTCGTCACGAAGTCGTGTCCTCCTTATAGTATTATTGGTGGTGTGCCTGCAAAGGTGCTGAGGAAGAGGTTTGAGGAATGAAGCAGAAAGTTTTAATATTTCTTTTTGAAAAGTTTGGAGGTTTCGAAAATATTATGTAGTTTTGCAGAAAAATAGTTATGAAACATCTGATAGTTCGAAATATAGGTCCTTTACGTGAAGTAGATATTAATATTGAAAGTATTAATCTCATTATAGGTCTTCAAAGCTCTGGTAAAAGTTGCGTGTTGAAGACCGCATGCTATTGTGCTTGGGTTGAGAAACGTATTGAATTAGCTCAGACTGCAAAAGAGTACGAGAATGGTACTAAGTTTATTGATGATTTGCTTTCTTATTATAAAATGCAGAGCTATCTGTCAGAGAATTCATATATAGAGTATGTTACTCCTTATTTGCAGTTCTCATATGACCATAAGAACAAAAAATTCTCGTTTAAGTGGAAGAGCCAACGATGGAAATATAAGCGTCCCAAGGTCTCTTATATACCATCTGATCGTAATTTGGTGGCTGCAATCCCTGCATGGAGCAAACTCTCGTTGGATTATGACAATTTGCTGGATTTTATGGGAGATTGGGATATTGCGAGGAAGCAGACGCAAGCAAAGGAAAACATTCTTGACTTGGGTATGGGGTATTTTTATGATGCTAAAACCAACAGTGACCAGATAAGATTGAAAAATGGTCATATCATTAGATTGACCGAAAGTTCTAGTGGCGTACAGTCTCTAGTTCCTTTGATTATTCATTTGGAATATTTGAATCATGATTTATATTTAAACCAAGATGGTTTGCCACAGACATTCCAGTCTAAGGAGGCAAGGAAATCTCTTTTGTCTAAGCTATATAACAAGGTTCTGCGTGAACCATCTTCTTCAAAAGACGACTTTTTTGTTAAGTCTGTAGATGGAGTGGATTTTGTATTTGCCGACTCAGACCAAGTAAACTCATTTAAAAACTTGGCTCATAACTATTTGGACTATGACCATAATGAAATCTTCTTGGAAGAACCTGAGGACAATTTGTTCCCTACAACCCAATGTCAATTGGTGAATTGGCTGCTCGATTCTGTGATGGGAGCTGGCAGAAAAGATACATTATTTATAGCCACACACAGTCCTTATATTCTGAATCAGTTGTTAAAGCGCCGCCCAAAAGGAATGAATTTGTATTTTACCCATCCTGTTTCCGCAGTGGGAATGTTTGATGTGAAGTCGCTTTCCGAAGAGGAATTTGGCGAGATTTATGACAATGGTGTCGATTTGTTTTTTAATTTTGAGGCGTACGTATGAGTTTGAGTTTTCCAAATGTCTTGCCTGAGTGTTTTGTTGACACAAACCTTATGCAGTATTTTCTTAAAGGTACTGTCAATCACCAACATTGTTGCTCAAAGGTAGTAGGCACAATGAGGGATAAGTTTAAGGATAGATTTGCCATCGGAATCGTGGATCGTGACAAGGTGGAACTGGGATACATCAAGGAATGTGAGGAAATAGTTAAATCTGAGCACTTGACGATATTCAAACATCCTAAATATCCCCATTATCTGATTACAGTTGCCCCTGCCATAGATAAGTTTATCTTGGATAATGCACGTGAGGAAGGAGTGGATACCAATTCCTTTGGTATTCCTTCGGAATTGAAGGGTTTTACTGATTTAGCTAAAAGAGTTACTTCCAACAAGGACACACGATTTACAAACTTGTTTGCCGCTATTAAGAATGCTCCAGAAATGAGGATGTTTAAGGATGTTTTGAAATATCTGTTGGAGAACAACTATAATACAGATGACTTGGAACTCGTTCGGATGGTTAATGAATATGTAAATTAGTACACAATAATAAATTAGCAGGTAAGGCGATGAGCCTTGCCTGCTAATATTCTATGACCAAAATGGGAAGAAAATAAAATCCCATCAGGCTTGTTGGATGGGGGGAATAAAATAATATGGGCTGCCAGTACATCCTGGCAGCCCTATTACGTTAGTATGTTATGAAAAATTTGAGAGAAATGAAACTTCACAGTTTCTTAATTGTTTTACTAAACATGATTTTATTATATAGAGAAAGCATAGAAATTACTACTTCAAGATGGTTGTTGCAGGCTCTGTGGTCATCTTGTCGATGCTAGAGTGCTGCATGGAGTCAACCGTTGCGGAGTCACCACCGAGTGCGACGGAAGCACCTCTTGTTGCCTTGATGGCTCCCACATTCTCAATATTCGCAGAGTCATCTTGGAAAGGTACTTGAGCGGCATTGCCCAATGTCAAGAAGATTGCAACGACGGCGGCAGCCTTGAATAATGGCTTTAGGCGCTCTGTCAGTGATACAACCTTCGCCTTGTTAGGCTTCTTGCTGTATTCATCTTCAATCAAAGACATCATCTTTTGGTCGAATTCTTCACCAAGGGCTTCATTCTTAGCTTCGCTCAACTCGTAGGAGAAGAGAGACTTATAAGGCTTCAGCTCGGCAGGAAGTTCATCCTGGCTGAAGAATGTGCAAAGGATTTCCTCTTCTTCCAAAGAGGTCTCGCACTTCCAGTAGCGATCCAAAAGTTGGTTGATGTACTTATAATCCATATCTGTCGAATTGTTGAAATCTTTGTTTAACGGTTTGACGAGCCCTAAAGATATTTACTTTTACTTGTTCTTCTGTAATGCTCAAGATGTTTGCAATCTCTTTGTATGCCTTGCCTTCGATGTCTCGAAGTTGGAGGCAAGAGCGCTGCTTCTCAGGCAACTCGTCTATGATTTTCCTCACGATGTCCAATTTGTCTTTCTGAATCATTCGCTCGGATGGGGTGGAAGCTTGGTCTTGTCTCTCCACTTGCTCTTCCTCTAATGAACCATTATTGTTGTCCATCTTCTTGATGCGGTCGAGCGAGAGATTTCTTGCGATGGTAAGGCTGTAGGCTTCGATAGATTCAAGCTGTTGCCACTTGTCGCGAGAGTTCCAAACCTTCATCAGTGTATCTTGCACGACATCTTCTGCTTCCTCTCTGTTGAGAGTAATGCGGAGTGCCAATCTGAAGAGTTTGTTCTTCAGCGGCAAAACATCGTTTCGGAAACTGATTTCTTTCATCCCTCTATAATCAATGACGATTGACTTGTAAGATAGTTACAACCAATCTTTCGTTTTAACCTCTATTAACTTCTAATCACTGTTCCATGCTTTCCATCAATGGCGGTTGCAAGGGTGATGATCACCTCTTTCACGCCTGCGTCGATGGCTGCTAGTGCATTCTCCAACTTAGGAATCATGCCACCTGCCACGGTTCCGTCTGCCTTGTATTTTTCGAAATCTGCATGGGTAATCACAGGGATGACGCTGTCGTCATCGTCAGGATTGCTCAGCACACCTTTCTTTTCGAAACTATATATTAAGGTGACATCGTAATAAGGAGCCAAGGCCTTGGCTGTCTCACTGGCGATGGTGTCGGCATTGGTGTTGAGGATGTTTCCCTTGCCATCATGGGTCAGTGGAGCCATGACAGGGGTGACCCCTTCCTCGATGAGGGTCTGGAGCATCTTGCCATCTGCTCTTTCAACGTCGCCTACGAATCCGAAGTCGATTCCATCTTTCAGAGGGCGCTTGTGACTGTGGATGACATCCATGTCTGCACCTGTCAATCCGAGTGCATTCACGCCATTGGCTTGCAACTTAGCGACGAGGTTCTTGTTGACCAAACCTCCATATACCATCGTAACCACTTCGAGCATGTCGGCATCCGTGATGCGACGACCATTTACCATCTTGCTCTCGATGCCGAGGGCGGCTGCTACCTTTGTGGCACGGCGACCGCCACCATGTACCAAGACCTTCTTGCCAGGGATGGCAGCGAAGTCTTTTAAAAGCTGTGCCAATTTCTCGCTGTCCTCAACGATGGCACCGCCCACCTTTACTACTGTTACTTTATCCATCATAAAAAATCGTACTTTTGTAATTCTCTACAAAAGTACGATTAATTTGAGTAATAATCAAAGATACATTTATTTCTTTTTATTCTTTAACTATTATTTTTTCTTGTCACAACCACCGCGACCAGCTCGAGTGCAAAATAACGGAGAATTTTATTGTAAATAGGTGTATCCGAAGAGACCATTGCGATAAGTGCCAAGGAATTCCTTACCCTCATCCAGTGAAATCTTGCCTTCTTTTACGCTCTTGGTTACCCATTGCTCTAATTGGCGAACCAACTTCTTCGGGTTGTATTGTACATAGTCCAAAACTTCTTCTACGGTCTCACCATCAAAGATTTGGTCGATGCTGTATTTGCCGTCCTTTACAGAGATGTGGGCGGCATTGGTGTCGCCGAAGAGGTTGTGCATATCACCCAAAATCTCTTGATAAGCTCCTACGAGGAACACACCGAGATAGTATGGCTCATTTCTCTTCAATGGATGGAGTGGAAGTACATGACCGATATGTCCATCTGTTACGAAATTGGCAATCTTGCCATCGCTGTCGCAAGTGATGTCTTGCAAGGTGGCATTGCGTGTAGGTCGCTCATCCAATCGCTGGATTGGCATGATAGGGAAGAGCTGGTCGATCGCCCAACTGTCTGGAAGGCTTTGGAATAGAGAGAAGTTGCAGAAATACTTGTCGGCGAGGAGCTTGTCCAATCCACGGAGTTCCTCTGGCACGTGCTTCATGTGCTTGGCGAGGTTATTGATTTCATGACATACGCTCCAATACATGGCCTCGATTTCTGCACGAGTCTTCAAGTCAACAATGCCATGGGAGAATAACTGCAATGCTTCGTCACGGATTTGCTCTGCATCATGCCAGTCCTCCAACATATTGCGTGGATTCAAGTTGTCCCATATCTCATAGAGGTCTTTTACCAACTGGTGGTCTGTCTCCTTAGCCTCAAACTCCTCTGGCATCTCTGGCAAGGAAGCGGTTTCCAAGACATCGATGACCAAGACTGAGTGGTGGGCAGACAAAGAACGACCACTCTCTGTAATCAAGTTAGGATGTTCGATATTGTTCTTGTTGGCTGCCTCGACAAATGTATATACGCAGTCGTTCACGTATTCTTGGATGGAGTAGTTGACGGAACTCTCGCTGCTGGATGAGCGAGTGCCATCGTAATCGACACCGAGACCACCACCGCAATCCACGAAATCTACGTTGTATCCCATCTTGTGGAGATTGATATAGAATTGTGCAGCCTCTCTAAGAGCAGTCTGAATACGGCGAATCTTGGTGATTTGGCTACCGATATGGAAGTGGATGAGTCGTAAGCAATCATGGAATCCCATCTCGTCAATCTTGTTGAGTGCCGTGAGAAGCTCTGCACTTGTCAAGCCGAACTTAGAGGCATCGCCACCACTTTCAGCCCATTTCCCTGAGCCTGAAGATGCCAACTTAATGCGGATTCCTATATTGGGCTTAACATTGAGCTTCTTAGCGGCTTTGGCGATGATGTCAAGCTCGTTGAGCTTTTCCACTACGATGAAGATTCGTTTACCCATTTTCTGGGCGAGCAAGGCAAGTTCGATATAACTCTCGTCCTTATAGCCGTTACAGATGATAAGCGAGTCGCTCTGTGCCTGAACAGCAATGACGGCGTGAAGCTCAGGTTTGGAACCAGCTTCTAGTCCCAGGTTGAACTTTTTGCCATGAGAGATAATCTCCTCTACGACCGGTTGCATCTGGTTGACTTTGATAGGATAGATGACAAAGTTCTCTCCCTTGTATCCATACTCATCCTTGGCTTTCTGAAAGCAACTGGCTGTTTTCTCGATGCGGTTGTCGAGAATGTCAGGGAAACGGAGCAATACGGGAGCGTTGATGTCTCGTAAAGCCAACTCGTCCATGATGTCACGTAGGTCGATTTGTGTGTTGTCCTTGCATGGAGTTACATAGACATCACCCTTGTCGTTGATGCCAAAGTAAGAAGTGCCCCAACCACCAATGTTGTAGAGCTCCTTCGAGTCTTCAATAGTCCATTTCTTCATTTTCTGTTCTTGTCTTGCTTTTTGTCTGTTTTACGAAAGTTCTTTTTTGTTGGGTTATATGTTGAGCAGTTGGCGTATCTGCGCAACGGTCTCATTGATTTTATCGAAATTATCCATCACGTTGACATCGAATATATGCTTTGCCTTCTCATAGAAAGGCTCTCGTTTCTGGAGTTGCTCACGGATGAAGACTTGAACCTCTTCAGGCGTCTTGTTGAGCAACAATGGACGCACGCCCTTTCCCATTTTAAGGTGGGCATAAAGTGTTTCGGGAGATGCCTTGAGGTAAACGGTCTCTCCCAATTGATTCATGTAGTCCATATTGTCGAAAAAGCATGGGGTGCCGCCTCCGCAACTGAGCACGATGTTCTCAAACTCTGCCACTTCATGCAGCATGTTATGTTCTATTTGACGGAAACCATCCTCGCCACTTTCGTCAAAAATCTGTTTGACGGTCTTGTGCATACGAGTCTCGATATACCAGTCGAGGTCATAAAACATAATGCCTAATTCCTTGGCAAGGGCTTTGCCGACAGTAGTCTTGCCGGCACCCATATATCCGATGATGATGATAGACTTCATTTCTCTCTTATTACTTTTTATTTTCTTCGGCGTGTTGCTTTTGGCTCTGGCGCCTCTTTGATGATGGTCATACACTCTTCGTATGTCAATGCTTCCACATTGTCCATCTTGTTCTTAGGCAAACGATAGTTCTTGCCATCGTAGGCGATGTAAGGACCATAGCGACCATTGAGAAGTTCCAACTTGCTGTCCTCGGCGAATGTCTTGAGATGACGTTTCTGTTCTGCCTCTCGTTTCTCGTTGATGAGTTTGATTGCTCTCTCCAGTGTAATCGTCATCGGGTCTTCCTCCTTAGGGATAGACACGTACTTACGGTTGTGGAGAACGTATGGGCCGAAGCGGCCTGTTCCGATGGATACCTTGCTACCTTCGAAATCACCCAGTTCGCGAGGAAGCTTGAAGAGTTCCAAAGCTTCTTCCAGGGTAATGGTCTCGATACTCTTGTCGGCTGGCAGTTGGGCGAACTGAGGCTTGTCCTTGTCATCGGCAGTTCCAATCTGTACGACAGGACCGAAACGACCAATCTTAACGAATACAGGGCGTCCAGACTTTGGATCATTACCAAGCTCTCGCTCGCCAGCTTTATGCTCGCTGCGTGCGTTCATCACTTGGTCAACCTCAGGCTCAAATTCTTTGTCGAAGTTTTTCATCCACTTGTTCCAATCGGTCTTACCCTCGGCGATGTCATCAAACTTCTGCTCCACATTGGCAGTGAAGTTGTAGTCCATGATGCCTGGAAAGTTTTCCATCAAAAAGTCATTGACGACAATTCCGATATCTGTAGGCAAAAGCTTTCCTTTCTCGTTGCCAGCGATTTCTTTCTTAATCTTTTGTGTAACCTTGATGCCCTTTAGGGAGTCAACGGTGTAAGAACGTTCCTCGCCCTTCTTGTCGCCTTTCTGTACATATTCGCGTTGCTGAATGGTACTGATGGTAGGAGCGTATGTTGATGGACGACCGATACCCAAATCCTCAAGTTTCTTGACGAGACTTGCCTCAGTATATCGCAGTGGTGCAGCAGAGAATCTCTCTGTAGCGGTAATCTCGCGGCGCTGCAATTCGTCACCTTCTTGCATGGCAGGCAAGATGTGTGTAGAATCCTCAGAATTGTCTTCATCGTCGGTTGACTCTCGATAAACCTTGATGAAACCATCGAAGGTGATGACCTCGCCATTGGCAACAAACTTCTCGTCTGTGTCATCGATACTGATGGTGACGGTGGTCTTCTCGATTTGTGCGTCAGCCATCTGTGATGCGATGGTGCGCTTCCAAATCAGTTCGTAAAGTCTCTTCTCCTGGCTTGTGCCATCAATGCTCGTCTCACTCATATAGGTAGGACGGATGGCCTCGTGCGCTTCCTGGGCACCTTTTGAGTGGGTGTGGTAGGCACGTGGATGGCTATATTCATTGCCATAAACCTTGATGATTTCATCCTTGCTGGCATTGGTGCAGAGGGTGGAGAGGTTGACGCTATCGGTACGCATGTAAGTGATGCGTCCGCTTTCGTACAACTTTTGGGCGATCATCATGGTCTGGCTGACGGTAAAACCTAACTTTCTGGCAGCTTCCTGTTGTAGGGTGGAAGTGGTGAACGGAGGTGCTGGAGTACGTTTCAGAGGCTTCTTGCTAACAGATTCTACCATGAACTTTGCATCCTTGCATTTCTCCAAGAACTCCTCCACTTCTTCATATGCCTTGAAACGTTTTTCAAGTTCTGCTTTTACCTCTGTGGCATTTCCATCTTCGTTGAGTAAAGCGAAAATCGCAACCACACGATAGTATGGTTCGCTTTTGAATTTCTGAATTTCACGCTCACGCTCAACAATCAGGCGAACGGCGACGCTCTGTACTCTTCCTGCGGAAAGAGCAGGCTTCACCTTTCTCCACAATACTGGGGAAAGTTTGAAACCCACCAAACGGTCGAGTACACGGCGAGCCTGCTGTGCATTGACCAAGTTCATGTCCAAGTGGCGTGGATGCTCAATAGCCTCCATGATGGCTGGCTTGGTGATTTCGTGGAAGACGATACGGCTCGTCTTCTCCTCATCCAATCCGAGAACTTCGCAAAGGTGCCAGCTGATAGCTTCTCCTTCGCGGTCCTCATCGGAAGCCAACCAAATCTTCTTGGCTTTCTTCGCAGTAGTTTTCAATTCTGTGACGAGTTTTTTCTTTTCCTCTGGAATCTCATAGTCGGGTTCCATCGTTTTCTCGTCTATACTAAGTTCCCTCTTCTTCAGGTCACGGATATGACCGTAAGAAGACATTACCTTATAGTCTTTACCTAAAAACTCTTCGATTTTCTTGGCCTTTGCAGGGCTCTCGACGATTACTAAATTTTCTTGCATAAGCTTTATTCAGTTTCTTTTGGTTGGCAAAAGTAAATAAACTTTTTGCTTATACCTTATTATATAGTGTTTTTTTTAAGTTTTTTAATGTTTTGGAGGCATAAAGCGATTCTTTTCTGTCCGTTTCTTCTATTGAATAGCAAAAGTGGTCGTTTATGCAGACTTGTTTTCTGTTGCAAGAAAACGCTTGAGCCCTTTTCGGATAGAATCAAAGGCAAAGTCTTCTATGTGTATTTCTGACAATGGAATCCAATAATAGGCTGCCGCATCATCCATTGCCTCGACATGGGATAGGTCTTTCACCTTTACCTTGAAAAACATGTCTAGCGTATGAACCACAAAGCCCGAATAAAGATAGATGTTTGGATAACTGAACTGATAGGTTACCTCGGTAGCCTCTAGTCCAGTTTCTTCTTTCACCTCCCTTGCCATGCCTTCTTCACCAGTTTCGTCCATATCGATAAAACCGCCTGGCATATCTAGCATATCTTTGCCAGGGTCATTCTTGCGACGAACGACTAGTAGTTCGTCTTTGTCATTGAGAATGAGAGCTACAGTTGCGCTACTAGCATTGAGATAGTAGGAAAATCCGCAATCTTGGCATTTCTTGCTCTTGACATTGTTGATTTCAAAGTGGGAAGAACCGCATACGGGGCAGTACTTGAATTTGTCTAAAATATGTGCCATAGTTATATGAAGTAATGTGAAACGTTACGTCAATAAAAAAACACACGGGAGGTCGTTTTATGCCTCTCGTGTGGTCATTGGAAAAACCTCCCGATGTACTATTTACCAATTGTCTGTTCGGAATGGGAAGAGAGGCAGACCTCCGGCATTTGCCATATTACCAAGTTGGAAGTTGCGGAAGCAGTAACGCAATGCTACAGGCTTCTTGACCTCAGGACAGGTTACGGCGATGCACTCATTCCATCCGTCGTTGCCTTCTTGCCAAATATGTTTGGCTGTCGCCTTGTGGAAGACCTTGTCCTCACCTGCTACCTCGAAGCCTTCTATTCCCTCGAAGCGATTATAGGCACCAAATTCGTTGTCGAAATGTACCTTCACGGTGTCGCCTACTATCTTCATTTCCTTGAATGTCATGCTCTCGCAGATGAGGTTCTTCATGCCGTATGTCTTATTGAGAGCTTGATAAGCGAGACGTTCGCCCACTTGGCGCTTCTGGCATGGATGAATCTGCTCTACCTCGTATGGATAAACTAGATCTTCGGTACATACGATGCCGCTGTTAGGAATGATTTTGGCAGCGTTAAACTGTTGCTCGCGGAGCTTAGGACCCCAGTCGCCATTAACATCACCATTATGATAAGGAGCAATCTGTACGAAGTAGAAAGGTATGTCTCCTTGCTTGAAATCTCTTCGCCATTGAGCTACCAAGTCGGCGAGACGTTGGGTGTATTGACCATCTGGGTCGCCTACGTTGGAACAGCCCTGGTAGAACAGAATGCCTTTTACGGTATAGTTAAGAATAGGGTGGAAGGTGCCATTACCCCAAAGAAGAGGGTAGTGAAAGTCCCACTTGAATTTCTTGCTCTTGACTATCTTGGCAGAGTCTGTCTCTTCTTTTGTGTTCTTCTTCAGATAGTCACGGTCGAGCCAACTCTCTACACGGGTTCCGCCTTTGTTGGCCATGACCAAACCTACAGGGATGTCAAGCGCTTTGTTGACTACTTGGGCGAAGAAATATCCTGTGGCAGAAGCTTCGCCTACAGTTTCAGGAGAAATCTCCTTCCACTCGCAGCTAGCGTCATCCAATGGCTTGTTGCTCATCACGCTAGGTATCTTAACATAGTGGATACCTTTGTATTGGTTGGCTTCAACCACCGCTTTATTGTAACCTTCCACAGGGCAGTTGCCGAAACCTTTGACTGGCATTTCCATGTTGCTTTGGCCAGCACAAACCCAAACCTCGCCAGCAAGGATGTTGCTGAGTGTCACAGGCTCGCCATCATCGAAGGTGATGGATAATGGCGTGTAACTAGCTTTTGGAGTTTGTACCTTCACTTGCCATTTGCCATCTATGTCGGTCTTGGCTGTCCATTTCTGTGAAGACCAAGAGGCGGTGACATTGACTTCGGTTCCAGGCTTATCCCAGCCCCAAAGGTTGGCCTCTGCATTCTGTTGAAGAATCATGTTGTTGCCAAGAATGTGTGGCAACTTCACTTTTGCTTGTGCTCCTAAGAAGGAGAACGACAAAGCTGCTAAAACTACTAGTTTCTTGTTCATTTTTTTTAGTGTATTAGGTTCTTGTGAATTGTCTAAACCTTATAATAAGTTCTTGATGGCTGCGTCAATATCCTTGATCTGCACATCACGAGCTTGCAAGGTGTTGTTGCGGTCTATCAAGAAGAAGGTAGGAATGCTCTGTACGTTGTATGATTGTACACTTGTTCCTTGAATGCCATTCTCGTCACGAACACTTATCCATGGAATGGCAGATGTAGAGGTCTTCCAGAAGTGCTCGTCCGGGTCAACAGAAACCTGATAGATTTCCAAACCTGCGGCATGATACTTATTGTATAGCTCGCGCAACATCATGATGCGCTTGGCGCTTTCTTTGTTGGCGAAGAGATGGAAGTCGAGCAATACCACCTTTCCCTTGAGGTCGGTGAGATGGCGAATTACACCCTTGTTGTCTTCCAAGGCAAGGTCGATGCAGCCATTCACGCTCACCTTGCTGGCGTCTATCTGCTGCGAAGCCATCTGGTTTTCCATGATGCGTATGTCCTTCATGCCCTGTATGGCGATGTTGTGGAGGTTCTTGCCACGTTCTGCGTTAGGATAATAAGTATCCCAACTGGTGGCTACTGCTGCAAATACCTTGACGTCTTCCTTGTTGTTGCGAGGATTGAAAATCAAGGAGTTGGTACCGCCCAACTGGATGGTTTGGAAAAGGGCATAATAAGAGGATGCCTTCATCGGTGCCTTGAAGATATAATGTTTTTTGATGTCTTGCTTGTAATTGTCGATGACACGTGCGATGACCAGGTTCATGGAATCTACGCCTACGTTCGGGTTCTTGACAATCTCATTGAGCGTATTCTGCAAGTTCATCTGCTTGAGAGACAGCTCCTTGATAGTAGAACAATTCTCAGAGCCTTCCACCTCGTATTTATAGCTCATCGTAGGATAAGCTGCCTTGACGCTGACCGTTTCCGTGGAGTCAATGGAAAGGTTGATGGTCTGGTTGGCGATTCTCAGTCGATAGAATTCTGGGGTGATGGAGTCCATCGCATTCTCTTCGAAAGCAAATGAACCATCTTCACCCAACTTGACAGAGTCTATTTTCTCAGGACCATTGAGACTGATGTTCTCCAAGTAAAGCATGGAATCTTTGGCGTCAGTGATGTTGCCGTTGATGTGGAACTTCTTGTTGTTGCAAGAGGTAAAAGCCAGCGCAGCTACCATAATCACTGCTGCTGAAAAGAGTCTAGTTATTTTCATTTGTTTCTGTATGTTGCTAAGGTATCGGTTGCAAAAGTAGCAATAAAATTTTGAGTATTGTTTCG
>ERZ1034691.1064-NODE-1064-length-18972-cov-17.492309_pt1 | contig 18972 bp, 17 predicted proteins | sample MGYA00520638_ERZ1034691 | MGnify/ENA primary metagenome ERZ1034691 (study PRJEB33766, sample SAMN09781763) | gut metagenome | biome: gut microbiome | host: Homo sapiens | place: Madagascar | study: EMG produced TPA metagenomics assembly of the PRJNA485056 data...
CCTTTATTTTGATACTTTCATTATACCAAAAAAGTAGTGAAAAGTCCCGTAAATAAGGCATTTTCAATACTTTTTATATGCTTGTAAGCACATAATTTTTGCAGTCATGACACAAGAAAAGCTCCCTCATAGGAAGGAGCTTTGTCTACAGTCTGAGGAACTCAAATCATTTGAGTTCCTTTTGGCTTTTTTAAAACTAAACATATTAAAATGTAGCAAGCCCTAAAGAGTATAGCTGTGAAAATAGGTTAGGAATATCGATAAAATGTAATGGTATGTTGATTAAATCGAAACGACATGACATAGAAATAATGGTAAGAATATAGTATTATAAAAATAGTAAAACATAAAACAATATTATTTTGAATTTACAGATATAGAAATTGAGATTAACTTAATGTTAAGAAAGGGAAAAATGAAATATAGAATATCGCTTAATTGTATAATTGATTTAAATGATGAGAAATTATACTGTGATGAAAAATTAATTTGTGGCGCATTTAACAAAGTGCAATGGAGAATACTAAGAGTTCTATGTGAAAATGCAAGAAGCACAAGAAATACAATTGCACTGAGGGATATTGCAAGATGTATTAGTACAGAAATTCTATATGTGGATAGTCAAAGACAAGAAGAAATTGTGGAAGATGAATTGGATGCAATTTATAAGATAATACATGAAGTTGATCCTGAATCCAGTCCTTTTTTTCAGATACTGAATGATAAAAAAATTGTCATATATATATGCGTGATAAGTAAGGAATCCAGAGTGAATGCTCTGTATTCAGAAATTATAAATTACTTAGATAGAGCTTGGCAAATGGATGGCGATATACAGGATAATGACATAAAGGAAAATGATGAATTTCTAAAAAAGACAATATATATGCTTGACGATAATGAACTATCTCAACTCTTAAATATGTTGATAGAATATGAGAATTTTCTTGGTAAATTAGATGATATTATTATATACATTCAGAGAGTGAAATGGTGGCGGCTATATGAGCGAAGGATAGATTTGACAGGAAATAGAACATCTAGGACAGAAGACATACAGGAGATAGAAGATAATTATATAGCTTTTAGAGAAGTCCTAATTAATATGGACAGAAGTATGGGGTATGAAAAGAGAATAGTAAGAGGGTAGCCTATGAATTCTAGGTTCAAAGATGATAATGTTTACAAAATTTTTAGAGGTTATACAAAGTATGATCTTGTAAGAAACGAATTTAGTCGTAGAAGAAATAGAATCGAAAGCGAGTTCCAAGGGGGCGTACCATTGGCATATAACGCGGAAGAAGGCACGTTGTATGTGGATGCCCAGGATACACATACTATTGTATATGGGGCGACCGGATCGTTGAAGACCCGTTCTGTTGTTATGCCAACAATAGAGATTCTGGCAGAAGCAGGTGAGTCGATGATAATTAATGATAGTAAGGGAGAATTATATGAACATTTATCTAACGAACTTAGAAAAAAGAAATACAAGATAATAACAATTAATTTGAGAGAACCTTCTACAGGAAATGCGTGGAATCCGTTGTACATTCCGTATAAATTCTATATGACGGGGGATATAGATAAGGCGGCAGAATTTGCCAATGATATTGCTAATAACCTTATGGAGGTTGATAGAAATAGCAAGGATCCATTTTGGGATGGCAGTAGTGCGGATTTGTTATTCGGGTTGATTTTGTCATTGTTTAAATATTGCAAAGATCACGGATTAGGGGAAGAGGCAGTTAATATATCAAATGTGCTGACATTAAAGAGAAAATTACTCGATGAGACATTACTTCCGCAAAAAAATACCTTATGGAAATATTTATCAGAGGATGAACTTATTGAAGCCAGTATGAGTGGGACAATCAATACTGCAACTGATACCAAAAAGGGGATACTAAGTGTATTTGATCAACACATGCGTACTTTTGTAATTCAGCCTACAATGATGGAAATGTTAGCTAACAATGATTTTGATATAGCAGCAATAGAAAGGGAAAAAGTAGCTGTATTTATAATTACACCGGACGAAAAAACATCGTATCACAGACTGGTTTCGCTATTCGTAAAACAAAGTTATGAATATTTAATATATATATCAAGTAAAAATGAGTACAAATGCCTCAAACACAGAGTTAACTATATTTTAGATGAATTTAGTTCGCTTCCCCTTATTGTGGATATGCCGACAATGATATCAGCCGCAAGATCACGTAATATAAGGTTTCTACTAGTTGTACAGAGCAAATCAAGTCTAAAAAAGAAATATCAGGAAGATGCAGAGACAATTGTAGGAAATTGTTCTAACGTTATTTTCTTTACCAGCAGGGAACTTGATTTGTTGAAAGAATTGTCGGAATTATGTGGAAAACAAAAATCGGGAGAACCAAATGTGTCAATATATGAGTTGCAGCATCTTAGCAAGGACAGTAGAGAGGCTTTGGTTTTATGCGGACGCTCAGAACCGGCAGTAGTTAAGATGATAGATATTAGCAGATTGGTAAGGGGGGAAAGTAGATCAGCAGAATATAAAAAGGGTGAAAGAAAGGAACGAAAAAGAATAGATTTTGCACTTTCAGAGGAGATAAAGAAAAGATATGAAAGCTCATTAAACAATAATGATATACCAACATTTCCAACGTTCGAAGAGTTTATGGAGAAGCAAAACAGGATGCGTAAAAACGTGGACACAGCGGTGGATGATGTGACAGAAAACTTAGGAACATCTAAAAACGATAAACGGAATGATAGGGGAGATAAAAATGGACACTAATATGCACGGAATGAGAAGGCGTGACAATACAGAGAGAACACAGTATTATGGGATTCCTATATCTTTAGTGACTCGTCTGTGTGAACAGGTATTAGAAGAAATTTCTCCGTATGAAGATAATTTTCGAAGCAGAGAACGCTTGGTAACTATAATAAATAATTTGTGCACAAATGAAGAGTATTGTGGGGATGAGAAGGATATACATAATCTTGCTACTACATTGGCAAGAAAAGATGAATATAGAATGGCGTATGATGTGTTGGAGTATGGCCTGAAGAGGGCGCCTCAAAATGTGGATTTATTGGCTGATCTTTTACAGAACGGCATGAAATGCGGTAAAAATGAGGAAATAAAAAAGGCATATGAGATCTTAGATCAAATTCCGAGGGAGCGGTATACTGCACGTGGATTTACGTTTTCCATTAGATATATTCAATACTTAATCGCACAATCAAATGATTTAGAAGATATTGAAAATTATAAGGGGAAAGCACATAATACCGTAGAGCAATTTAAAGAAGCATTTCCTTATCTGGAAGATCCCTATAGTGAAGAAGCGGAAATGTATAAAATGCTTAATCAGTTAGAGAATGAAAAAAACGTTTTATTACAGGCTATGGAAAAGATTGCAGTTTGCCCTAAATGTGCTGTGAAATACGGGGATATGATGTTTGACATGGGCATATTTGATGAGGCAAGAATAGGGATTGAACGCGCTAAAAAGGATGTGATTCAGACGCAATCCTGTGTTAGTGAGGGATATATCTATTATCTGTCAGCGCTTTGCACAATACGTAAAATAAACAGTGAAGATCGAAACTACCGTGAGGATGAAGTAGATAGTATTTATGGGGATTTTGATCGGGCATTAAAAGAATATCGTAATGAAAATGTGTATGTCGGTGTGATTAGGGATAAAGTTGAGACCATTATTAATCAAACTGATATCGAAATCGATAAAGACCGGTATGAAGAATTGGAAAGTATAATTAACTAGAAGGATGAAGGTAAATGCCAGGGATAACTTTTTTAATAGGGAACGGATTTGACCTTAATGTTGGATTAAAAACGAGGTACGCACAGTTTTATGAGTATTATATAAAGAAGTATCCAAATGATTTTTTCTCCGAGTCAATGAAAAGGGATATAGAATTATGGTCAGATTTAGAAGTGGCACTTGGAAAAAGTACAGAGCAGGTTCCGGAAGGAAAAGAAAATAGTTTTGGTGATAGTATAGATTTACTGGAAATTTCTTTGGCAGAATATTTACAGAGGGAACAAGAGCGAATTAAGATCGCTGAGGATCAACAAGAGGATATTGCGAAATCTATGGAGCAGTATCTGGTAAAGTTTTACCAGGAATTTCCGCTGGAACATAGAAGAAGCATAGAAAAAATCATTAAGGGCTGCAGAGGGGAGATGATTTATTCCTTTATATCATTTAATTATACTAATGTATTAGATCAATGTGTAGAGACAACGAGGAAACATTTAAATGGTAATAAATTAGGTTATTACACGACAGCTAATGGACAACAATATTTTAATGTATTAGGAAATATAGAGCATATTCATGGAACTTTGGAAAGAGAGATGATTCTTGGAGTTAATGATGTAGAACAAATTGCCGATAAACGTTTTTCTGAAAACTTATTTTACAGGCAATTCATGATCAAGGAAGATGCAAATAGACGTTTTGCTCAAAATAAGATAGAGCGTGTGAAAGAACTTATTGACAATAGTAAGATAATCATCATTTTTGGAATGTCGATTGGTGAAACGGACAGAATGTGGTGGCGCTATATTGGACAATGGCTGCAGACATCAGACGATCATAGGCTTATTATCTATATAAAGAAAAATCTTCCGGAAAGATTGCTTACAGCAAGAGAAAGATTTTTAATGGAAAACAAGGTGTTAGAAAGATTTAAAGAGCTTTCACAAAGCACAGATAAGTGGGAGAGTGTTGAAAATAAGATATATATTATCTGTAATAGTAATATTTTCACATTTTCTATTTTAAATGATGAACTACAATAATGCAACGGAGGCATATATCTCTGTATTAAGATCTGCCGATAGCAAAAATCGGCAGACTTTTTTGCATTTAGAGAGAGTTAGTAATGCAGTGATAAAAAATTAAATATATGTATTTAAAAGAGAAGAGGGAAAACAAATGAGGAAATATTACAAAGAAACCAAGAAACTCAGATGGGACAGTATACTGAGTCAACTCATGCTGCTTATTTTTGGTGAGGGTTTTTTACAAATTATTGCTACAAGTTTTTTAAATGCTGGCGTGATCGGGCTGTTTTGGAATACCGGAAAATATGTAGATGATTTACCGGAGATTATGCTGAGTTCATTTTTAACAATTCTTACATTAATATACATTATCGGAGAATGGGGAAAGGAAAATTATATTATATACTCCATAGATAATATTATTGAAAGATACAGAATACGAGAAAAACTCACATTTATGTTGGGACTGGTAGGAATACAATACATATCTTTTTTTGCAGCGGGAGTATTTCAAAACGTACCAAACAAATATAGATTATATATTATGGCAAAAGTATCTATGCTGGCGGTATTTTTATATTTCCTGATATTGGTGATATATATTGCCTTTTTGATGATAGATATATTTTTAGGAAACCAGACGCAACGTAAAATGTTAAAAGAACTCTATGTGGATATAAGAACGGATTTACTGTTGAGGAATGAAAGTGATATTAAGAAAGAATTTGTATTAGAATCTTTGGAATATTTGGTGGAAGAGTATGAAAAGGAAGCAGATAAAGTCGACTTGGTAGTTTTGAAAAATATTGAATATAAAAGGAATACCACTGAATCAAAAACAAAAGCGACTATTTTACGTAGAAAAAGTATAAGTCAGCTAATAATTTTTAACATAGCTTTTGTAAGTATAATTGCGATGAACGTACCGATCGTACCAGCACATAAAATTATTTTGTGGATAGTGACATTGTTGCTGATTGAAGGAATTGAAGAGATAGCATATAAACTTATAAAACCATTTCGAAGAAAGATTAATGAATTTGTGTGTGGACAGGCAGCTTATTGGTATAAAAAGGACAATAAAGATAATATTATTTTGTTTTTTCAGTTGGGGATTAGGGATAAATATGCAAGGTATATGCAAAATTTTGAGAATATAGTTGTTTTTTGCCGGACGATGATAAATGCAGAGAAAAATATTACGGATATTAAAAATGCGTTATTGGAGAAGTATAAGGAAAGCGAGAAAAAATCGATTACAGTAGTAATTTTGTGTGTTGAAGAGATGCTGAAGACAAAGGAAGGAAAAACAAAGAAATGGTTTATTATAAATAAGTCAGATGGTGCAACGGAAAGCGCAAAAGAAGCAAGGGAATGGCAAAACATTTGTCAAAAATATAAGAATTCTGAATATGCTAAAATAGCACAGGCAACATACAGAAAAATGAATTGGGAAAAAATTTACAGAAGAGGGACAGATAAATGAAAGAAGTCATTGCAAAAATCTTGGATGTATTACTTGGCATATTTAAAAATAATTATAAACGCCCCAGATTATGGATAGGGCTTGGAGTAATTGTTGTGGTATTTATTCTTGTATTTCCGTATATCGATTCCAATTTCTTTTATTACTCACGGATGGAGAAGAGGATTCAGATACTTGAGAAGTTAATGGATTTGGATGAAGAGAAGATTAATCACAATCCTGCATATAAGGATGAATATGATAGTATTTTACAGGAAGTCGCGCAACAAAGAGAACGATCAGTGAATTCTGTTATGAACAGAGCAATTGAGTATGTGAATGGCATTGTGGCATCGGGGACGGCACAGGGAAATAGAAGATTAAAATTTTTGTCAGGAGCAGCGCTGTCTCTGATTGTTTTAATCTGTATTCCGTTTATGAACACGTTTAAACGTAGAAGCGATAAGGTTATGGCATTTATAATAGTGTTTTGCATTACATGTTTGTTGGGGTGGATTGCGGCTATATTGCCGGTATTGTTTTCGCCATGGGTAAATTATCTAGGCTGTCCTGCGGCACAGATCGTATTATTGGTGGTAGCTGTAAATAAGAGCAATAAGAAAAAATAAAATTTGTAAGATTTTGTCGCTTCTTGTCATGCACTTTATAGAGACATAAATACATGACAAAGGCGGTAGAGCAAATGTACAATTCTAAAGAAAAATGCAAAGAAATTGCGCAGAAATTTAAGCAGTTATGTAATGCGAGAGGAACAACACCGTACAAGGTTGCCGTTCAGGCAGGGTTATCTACATCTACAATTAGTTGCTTTTTGTCGGGCAAGACGATTCCCAAACTGGACACAATGCTGATGCTTTGTAATTCGTTGGGAATATCCATAACGGATATTTTCGATGAAAGAGAAGCTATAGACCAGCAGACACAGGAGGAGCGGAACATCTTAGAAAGCTATCGTAATCTGCCGGAGCAGAAAAAGGAGTGGCTTAAGAAAGCTTTGAAGATGCTTTCGCAATATGCGGAAGAATAGTATCGTAAAAGCATAGGATAGATAAATGAAGCGCTGTAAAAATGATTTAAAGAATGCATAAATAAAGTATGGGCGTTCATAATTATTATTGCAAGTAATTGTTGGAAAAAACTTGATAATATTACTTATAAGTAATATTATTATATTACGTAAGAAGGGAATTACAAATGTGGAATTAGTAAAAATTGATGTGAAAGGGCTGGAAAATACATATGCGGTATCTGTGTTTGAAAAAGAATTTCTCAAGGCAGTAAATGAACCATGGTTGGATAAAGAACCATTTAAAAGATATCAGAAGAAACTGATAGAAGATCTTACTGTTTTGGAGATGGAGAAAGAAAAAGCCATTGATATGCCGCAGTATGAGAAAATAACCGGAGAAATGGATTTATATAGTATTAGACATCCGGAATCACGAAAGAATATCAGAGTAATCTATACAATTTACGAAGAAGCTATTATAATTCTTACAGCCTTTTTAGAAAAGAACAGCGGAGATTATCGAAAGGCAATCAGATTGGCAAAAAGAAGAATTAAAGAACTTGATAAGGATTAAATAGAAAAGAATGGAGGAGAATACAATGGGAATCAGGGAGAAGATGGCTAATGCTAAAAAAAGCAATTGGATTACGCAGGGAATCCCGGAAGCAGAAGTAAAAAGCATTGTACAGCTGGCGAAGATATCTGCACAAATCGAAAGATGCAGACTGGATATGGAAATGACCCAGGAAGAATTTGCCAAATATATGGGAGTTTCCCAGGGAATGGTATCACGTTGGGAGAACAGGGACTATAATTTTACAGTGAAAAGTCTGAATGATATTTGTCAGAAATTGAATCTGTCACTAACAATTGATATGTTTCCGATAGAAGTAGTCAAGGATTATAATGTTGTAAACTGGGATGGCGAAATAATGCCGATGAAGACACCCAAAAGAGCATGGTTACAAAACTATGATATTGAAGGAGCTATAGCATAATGGAATTGAATATGATTGCATCGGGAATTAGATTGATTGGTTCTACAATAAAAAACTTAAAGGTGGATAATAATATTGTCGATGTTGATAAGGAGTGTAAAAGAAGTTTTGGATTAAACATAAATGAGCCGGAATTCCAAAGCGTTGATAACAGAGTGGCGGCACAGATGACAATAGATTTTGAGGTAGAGATCATACAGGCAGAGGAACAGAGATGTAAAATAGAAATATCTTTGGAAGGTGCCTTTCTGTCGGAAGTAGCGCCTATAGAGGATGAGTTCAAACAACTGGTTGCTATTAATGGTGCGGCTGCAATTATTGGACTGGCACGAGGAAAGTTGGAAGCTATTACAGCCAATATATTTAACAATGGGAAAATATCCATTCCGTTTGTGAATGTATTGGATTATTATCGTGGGCAGTAAAAAAGAGAGAACTTTCAATTTATCCCTGTAGGAGTCTGACTTCTTCACACACTTACATCTCAAAATTATGGTTGGTATGACATGTTGCTGAGATGCGATGCTATAGAAACAGATAGCGGAGCAATAAAAATTTTTGACGCTCCGGTGTTTGTTACATTTAATATATTACCTGGTTACGGATGGTACTATATAGGTGAAGCTCCAAATTATCAATACTATCGAGAGAAAAGAAACGGGAAGAATGGCGATTGCGTCATGAAAATCGGGCAGGCTGCCGAAGGGCAAATAAAGAAAAATAAAAGAAGGGATTGAAAAGGAACTCAAATGATCAGAGTTCCTTTTATTGCTTGTGAACCTAACTTTTTTATTGACAGGTGTTGCGATGCTTGCTATTCTTTATACAGAAGTAACAATTCTTAGTTTAAAACATCTATATTAACCAACAAAAGCAGATATCTATGATTTCGGAGAAGGTCAGGTATAGTTCCCAATGACAATAGTAGAATAACAGAGAATGGTAATTGCAATAAGTGAAAAGTATAATTTTAATTTGGAATATTAATGATATTTGTTTTGGAAAGTAAATCAAAGTAGATGGACGGGTGGCAAAGAAAGGGGTAAAATAATAACATGCAGTATATTTTTTACAATAAAGAGCAAAGGGGAAAGCAGTTGCTGTCCTTCCACCTCTAAATTTGATATGCTAGGGGTAATGAAATAAGCGAAAGGTCGTACCATGGCTAATAATTGCAAGATATTCACTCCGGAGGAGTATGTAGAAGAACTGCTTAATGCGGTAGAATACAGAGAACATTTATATGGACAGAGTGTGCTGGAGAATTCCTGTGGGGGCGGTAATATTCTCATGGGAGTTGTGCGCAGGTACATTTTATCCAGCAGAGCAGATGGCAGAACCGATGAAGAGATCCGGAGAGGACTGGAACGGGATATCTGCGGTATGGAACTGGAGGAAAAACATGCGGCGAAGTGCAGGGAGAATCTACAGGCAGTAGCGACACAACTAGGCATTGAAGAGGTAAAATGGAATATAATTGAGGGAAACTATCTGCATTATTCGTTTAACAGACAATTTGACTATGTCCTGAGCAACCCGCCCTATGTGGTGTATCGGGACATTGAGCAGGGGGAGAGAGATTACCTGAAAGAGCATTTTACCTGTTGCACAGAAGGAAAATTTGATTATTACTATGCATTTATAGAAAAAAGTATGACCGAGCTTACACCGAACGGAAAAATGGCATATATTATTCCGTACAGCATTTATAAAAATGTTTTTGCAAGAAAATTACGGGAGCAGATCAAACCGTATGTGGCGAAGATATGTGATTATACCAGCCAACAAAAATTTCCGGGAATTACAACTTCTTCCACAATACTGGTGATACAAAACACCCCCAGTATAAGATTTTCGTATACAGATGAAGTAACAGGGGAACAGATCGAGATACTAAAAGAAAGATTATCCAGTAAATGGATATTTATACGCTATTTGGAGGCATTCGAAGAGATGTATAGGGCAAAAAGACAGCCCTTCAAATTTGGAACTTATTTTGATGTGAACAATACGATAGCAACGCTATATAATGAAGCCTTTTTGCTGGAAGGATATACTCTTAACGGAGAATACTATGAGTCAGAGACCGGTGACAAGGTAGAAGCCGCTCTGGTGCGCCCTGCGGTAAGTAAAAAAAAGCGGAAGCAGGATAAACTGCATATTATTTTTCCGTATAAATGGGAGAACGGTGTACTTACCCACTATGAGGATAAGTATTTCCGGAAGCAATTTCCTTATGCAACAGCTCACTTGTTACAGTATGAGACTAAGCTTGGGAAAAGAGCGGTAGATAAATCAGCCCAATGGTTTGAGTATGGAAGGAGCCAGGCAATCACGAAGATTACGCAGGAGAAGCTGGTGATGCCTTCTATCATATCGTCTGCGGTTAATGTGACGGAAGAAGATGCAGATACAATACCCTGTGCCGGATTTTTCATCACTGCAAAGGAGGGGCATACCCTGGCGGAAGCAAAAAAAATATTGGAAAGTGCTGAATTTTATGATTATCTGAAACTAATAGGTATTTTTACAACGGGGAAGTCCCGGAGGCTGACCGTTAAGGATATTGCAAATTATACGTTTGACAATTGGGAGTAATGGGGAAAACGATGAGGAAAAGAGCGCGAGAGATTGAATTTAATGTAGATGCCTATACAGCACGGCTGATTGGACGTGAAAATGTTTCCAAACTGGAAGGCGCAGTTTTGGAGATTGTCAAGAACGCATATGATGCAGATGCGCATGTGTTTTGCCTGTATAATTGTCGCGTACTCAACAAAATCTGTATTATAGATGACGGTTGCGGCATGACGGAAGATATTATAAGAAAGCATTGGATGACAATCGGCAATTCCTCGAAAAAGCACAGTTATGTTACTGCTGGGAAGAGAATACAGACAGGTGCCAAGGGAATCGGTAGATTTGCTCTTGATCGTATTTCAGATTGGTGTAACATGCTGACGATTTCTTCGTCCGGTGGACTGGAATGGCTCGTAGACTGGGGAGATTTCGCAGGAGAAAAAAAGATATCCGACGTAAAAGCGCGACTATATGACACGGATGAGGGACTGTTGGAATATGCAAAGGTAGATGAATGGCTTAACACCCAAATGTCTGCACTTGTCAAAACGCTGATTCACAAGGAGACGGGGACGGTTTTTTGGTTGGAAGGTCTGCATGATGAGTGGGATGACAGGGTTATGCAGCGTCTGCGGACGCATTTGGAAAATTTGTTGCCGCCGAATGTAACAGACGATTTTAAAATATATTTTTTTGACGATTTTACTTCCCCGGAAGAAGCAGAGATTGTCAGTGCCAATGTAGATTCTTTTGATTACAAAATTGATTTTTCAGTGAAAAATGATCTGCTGAAAATTCAAATTCTGCGAAACGAGTTTGATTTTCGGGGAGAAGAGGCGCAGGTCTATGAAAAAGCAGAATTTGATGAAGAACAACAGCGGTATTTTGCAGGAAAAATAAAAGAGGAAATATTTTCTGTCAAAAAAATCTGTAATATGGAAAATTGTATCGGGAATTTTGCGGGAACCTTATATTTCTATAAAATTACACAAACAACCCAGGATCAGCAAAAGTTTTATACGAAAAGTATTATCGGCAGGGCGAACCTGGTAAAAAAATTTGGTGGCATTAAATTATACAGAGATAAGTTCAGAGTCCGTCCTTATGGCGAATATGGAGATAATGATTTCGACTGGTTAGAACTGGCTGCCCGTAAAAACAGATCTCCGGCAGGCCTGGGACATCCTAAGGGCAACTGGCGTGTGGGTGCAGAACAGATACTGGGAGATATATCGATTTCCAGGGAAAATACGAATCTGGAAGATGATGCTAACAGAAACGGTATACAGGAAGGTCCCGGACTGGTACAACTGAAGGAGATTCTGCTGTATGTCATCTCAGAATTCGAGAGGGATCGTCAGTTTGTTGGCCGGAAGCTGGCAGCCTATGAAAAAGAAAAAGATGAACTTGCCAAAAAAATTGCAGAATTAGAGAGACTTGCGAAAGCAAGACGGGAGTGGGAAGAAGAGAAAAGAAGAGAAGAGCAGGACGCAAAAGAAGTACGTGAAAAGGCGGAAACGCAGGAGAAGCCTCAATCAGAAGCCCCCGCTGCGAATCCTGTCGAGGTTGCGGAGATTATCAGTGCACTGCAGCAGAAACAGGAGGAAACCATACAGGAATTAAAGGATGAGGTCAAGATGCTGCAGACTCTCGCAACTACAGGCATTGTGACCAATATGTTCATGCATGAAATTCATACTTTGATTAATAATATAGGAAGAGAACTGGATTCTGCGTATGAGGCACTGACCTATGAGAATAATGTTTCACTGGCGATAACGAATATTAAAGAATCTATTGGTATCAAGAAGCATTTTAAAGAATGGTTCCGAATTACGATAGAAAGCATCAAAAAGGATAAGCGCCTGCGGAAAAAGCATAATATCCATGAAATGCTGGAAGAATTTTTGAAGACCTGGGAAGGAATATTGGATAAAAATGGAGTAACATTGAAGTGGCAATGCGATCCGGATATTGTATTTACCTGTTTTGAATTTGATGTTGAAAATATTATCAGCAATCTTATTTCTAATAGTATGGCTTCATTTGACAGGGAGACAGGAGAAGTATTGGAGAAAAAAGAGATCATTCTGACAATTTCTTCTGAAGAAACGGGATTTTTGATAGATTACAAGGATACCGGTTGGGGACTGCTTCCAAAGTACAAGGAAAATCTGGAGCGTATCATGGAAGCTTTCGAAAGCAGTAAGCGGCTGGCGGGAGAGGAAGAAGACGGAACAGGTATGGGAATGTGGATTGTAGCTCAAACGGCACTGGAGTACAGTGGAGCCTGGGATTTGAGTGAGAATCTTCGGCATGACACCGGATTTTATATTAAAATCAGTTTAGGAGGGTAACAGATTTCATGTATAGAGTTGGTTATATAGATGATGAGACAACGCAATATGAATATTATGACCGTAAATTAAAGCGTCTGAGTCCGGATATGGAATTAGTGTTCCTGACAGATTGCCAGTCGCAAAAGGATTTTCTGGAAAAAATATATGAGGAACAGATAGATGTTCTGCTGATTGATTATCGAATGGCCGGAAATTTTGGATTCAACGGAACTACACTGATCAATTATATTAATGATCATGTGCGGGATCTGGAATGTTTTATTCTGACAGGGGTAGACAGAGAACTGATATCCGATGGTCTGGTAACAGATCGAAATACCTTCCAGAAGACAGTTTTCAATACGGAAGCGGATGATCCGCAAAAAATACAGGAACTGCTGGAGTTTATTGATGTGTTGAGAAATAGTGCCAAGGTATATCGTGTGCGCCGTGAACAGAAGATTGAGAGATATAAAGAATTATTGGAATTAAAAAAGAGCGGAAAACTCGGAGCTGATGAAGAGGAATTCCTATCGCTTTATAAAGTATTATCTTCTTATGGAATGGTTGAAAAACTTCCCAAAGAGATGTTATCGTCTTCTTTCGAAAAAGATTTGGACGATTTATTACGCGTGGGAGAAGCGATTGTAAAAAAATATACCGAAGAATAGAGGTCGGCATTTTGAGAGTACATGGGGATAAAATATTAAGGCGAAGAGAAAATATCGGAAAACTTGAACATTACCGGGATGCAAGAGAGATTTTAGAGGAGGATTTTCAGTTTTTATGCGGATATTGCGGAAAAAACGGAAAAGTCATGCATGAGAAATTTCACATAGACCATTTTGTCCCGAAAAGTTTGGATGAATCGCGGAAAAATGATTATTATAATTTGGTGCTGGCATGCTCCAAATGCAATCTTTCAAAGTCTGATAAGTGGCCGACAGAGGACAAGGATAAGCCGAACGATGGAATAAAAGGTTTTGTAGATCCGGCAACGGAAGAATACGATAAGCACCTTAAAAGAAATGAAGATGGTTATATAGAGGGGATAACCCCTGTAGGAGAAAGTATCTGTGAGATGCTCCATTTTGATATTCGCCGGACGGATCTCTATTGGAAAATTGAACGGATGCGGGAATCTTTGGACAGAATGAACCTGTTATTTCAGCAGGGTAAGCTGACGGGGGAAGAAAAAGATTTTTATATCCGCATGAATATTCTTCTGAGTCAATACATAGATGATGCCTTTGAAAAAGGTGAATAATATTCTTCCACCACCGCCACGCCGAACAGCCACCGTCCCTCTTCATTGGGATGGATGGAATCCGCCAGATATTTTGCGGCATTATCAGCATTCCACTGCAGTATCTCATTAATATTCAGGAAATCAACGCCCTCCGCGGCAGCGATTTCTTCTGCGGCAGTAACATAGTCTGCCAGTACGTTGCCTTCGTCTCCCTTCAGGGCGGTACCCTTTTCAAAAGACAGAATATAGTTAGAAGAGATCACGAGAATATGGGCATTCGGGTAGGCATCCCGCAGGGTGCGGATGCCGTTTTCGAGCCCGTCACAATATTTTTCCAGAGGATTTCCCTCAAAATAATCATTCAGACCATAGTTGATGACAAAGCACAGTTTATCATCGTCAGGCAGTGAGAGGCTCGATGTGCTCAAAAGGTTTTCGACGACCTCATTAAAGGATGCGTTTTCCCCATTGCTCCGGGTAGCGGAGGAGCCGCCGACAGCGAGGTTATGCACTTCGGCACCGGTCAGGGCACCGATGACTCCGGGGATGGAGGCGAAATCCTTGTAATTGCCCATGACGCTGTCACCGAAAAATACGAGATCGTAATCGGACAGGTCGGGATAGGTGGCAGGGGAAGAGACTGCCTGCTGCACCAGTGCGGAAAAATGATCCAGACTGTTGTAGTCTTCCGTATCCCGGTACTGCATGGCACCGCTCAGTATTAACAGCATGGTGGAGCGGGCGGCGACAGCATTTAACTCCCTGGGAGTGTCGTAGGCATCGGGATTGGAAATGAGCCACTCTTCCTGACCCGGAAAATACAGAGTGACATTTTCTCTGGCGGATAGAGGGGCAGCCAACACACGGATCACATTGCAGTAAGTGTCGAGATCGCCGTTAGCATGGGACTGCCAGTAGGCGAGGGAAGGTGCAGAGAAAATAACGGTGAATTCCGCACCGGTATAGGTATCTACGTATGCCAAAAGTTTCCCTTCCAGGGAGGCAGAAAACTGCGCATCCCGGTGCAGACTGCCGTCCCACAGGAGCAGAGGATCCAACATCAGGAAGACATGGGTGACTTCGTTATCGGAGGAAAAAGCTGTCTCCAGGTAGTCGGACAGATCGGAGAAGGAGGCAATGCGATGGGAACAGCCTACGGCATCATAGCCCATATAGGTTGGATAGATATCCTCGGGAAATGCTTCCGGTGCGCACATGGAGAAGAAGACTCCCTGGTAAGATTCCTGCTGCAGACGGGCAAAATCCGCGGAGCGCTTTGCAGGTTCCTGTATTTTCAGGTAGAGAATTCCTGCGCCTAACAGCAATAACAGCAGAAAAACGGTAACAATACCAAGGATAAGTTTTAAGGGTGATCTATGTTTTTCCTTCATAAGAGTATGCGGATCCTTTCCGAAAGTAAGTGCAAAGTAAATACAAAGCAATTCGTAGTAGAAACAACTCTATTATAGCATTGTTGTTTTTCTTACCGCAATATGTTAAGATAAATCAGTATACAATGAAAAGGAAACAGCTGATAAGCATTAGAATCCATAAATAATACAGAGTATAAGACAGCAGACAGGAGGCAGCTATGGAAGAATTAGCTATTTTTGGTGGAAAACCTGTAAGAGAGAATAAGATCTTCTACGGAAGACAGTATATTGATCAGGCAGATGTGGATGCGGTGGCAGCAGTAATGACCAGCGATCTGATCACCTGCGGACCGAAGGTGAAGGAACTGGAGGAACATCTGTGTGAACTGACCCATGCAAAATATGCGGTAGTGGTATGCAACGGTACGGCAGCACTGCATCTGGCAGCACTGGCAGCAGGATTCGGCGAGGGAGATGAAGTTATCGTAAGCTCCATCACTTTTGCGGCATCCTCCAACTGTGTACTGTATGCAGGGGCTAAGCCGGTATTCGCAGACATCGATCCCGAGACCTATAATATCGATCCGGCATCGATTCGCAAGCTGATCACACCGAGGACCAAGGCTATTGTTGCAGTAGATTTCACCGGTCAGGCAGTGGAGCTGGATGAGATCCGCGCAATCTGCAAGGAGCACAATCTGCTTCTCATTGAGGATGCGGCACATGCCATTGGCACTACCTATAAGGGACAGCCGGTAGGCAGCCTGGCTGATATGACCTGCTTCAGCTTCCATCCGGTGAAGACAGTGACCGGCGGAGAAGGCGGAGCGATCACGACCAATGATGAAAAGCTGTATCGTCATCTGATGAGATTACGTACCCACGGTATCACCAGAGATCCGGAAGAAATGGTACATCCTACCGATGCACTGTGGTACAACGAGCAGGTAGAACTGGGCTTCAACTATCGTATGACAGATTTTCAGGCAGCACTGCTATTAAGCCAGTTGAAGAAGCTTCCGATGTTCCGGGCACGCAGAAAAGAGATCAAGAAGCGCTACGATGAAGCATTTGGCAAGATGCCGGAGCTGATCTTACAGAAAGAGATTCCGGAGTCCGATACGACCTGGCATCTGTATGTTCTGCATCTGAATCTGGAGAATCTGAATTGTGACAGACGACAGTTCTTCGATGCGCTGTATGCGGAGCACACCTGCCCGCAGGTGCATTACCTGCCGGTTTACTGGCATTCTTATTATGAAAAACTGGGATACAAGAAGGGATTATGTCCAAACGCGGAGAAATATTACAACGAGGTCATGAGTATTCCTCTGTACTATGGTCTGACGGATGATGATGTGGAGGATGTGATCCACGCAGTGAAAAAGGTAGTGGCTTATTATACGAAATTGAAATAATATACAAGAATTTGATTTCGAGAGTCCATATTTCGTTGTGAGCAGTGAGGACCGGGTCTTTGTATGAGCTCGGATAAAATAGCTGCGAACAAGAATGGTAATGAAGAAAAAGTAGTGGAGCAAGAGTGGATAGTTAAGCTATGAGACAACAGGCAAAACAGCAGACGGAAAGTAAAGACAATAAGAACTATATAGGAAAGATATTGTTTGCAGCGCTGGTACTGATTGCATCGGCAGTTACGTTTGCTCTGTTTTACCGCCAAAGCGTGGAAAGTATGCTGGGATCCGGTCTATATCATTCCGACATGAAAGCATACATTCTGGAAATGCAGGGACAAGACAGCGGATACAGCTTTCCCTATCCGATCCTGTTCAAGCTGGCAGCGCTGATCCATCTCGTGACCGCATCCATGAACAACGGAGCGGAACTGGCGATGGCACTGGCAACGCTGCTGTTAAACAGCGGAGCGATGGTATGCCTGAAAGTTATGCTGGATAAGCATGTGCGTGCGGAACTGCAAAGAAACCTGCCCGGAAAAGAGTGGCTTGCGGATGTGCTGACCGGAACAGTGGCAGTGTCACTATTTTTCGTATCCATGGTCTATCCACCCACGGGCATCTATCTGCCGGGGATCAAATATAAGTATCTGGGCGTATTTACAGCGAACCCGTTCCACAATGCGACGTATATGGCAGCACGACCCTTTGCGATTCTCGCATTCTTCAAATACGGAGAGCTGTTGCCTGTATATGAGGAGAAAAATGCCTGGAAGGAACACGGCAGAGATTACATTCTCTTTGCACTGTATCTGTTGCTTGCTACCATGGCAAAACCGAGCTTTACGATTGTGATGGTGGGGGCAGCAGGAATCCTGATGGTATGGAGAATGCTCCGGAGCAAATTCCGGAATTTCCTGCCTACGATCTGGCTGGGAGTGTGCTTTATCCCCACATTTATTGACCTGCTGTACCAGTTCCGCGGCGTATTCGTACCGCAGGAAGGACAGGAGGGCGGCATTGGATTCACCTTCGGACATGTCTGGCTGCAATATTGCAACAACATTCCCCTGGCGATCGGACTGGCGGTCGGATTCCCCCTGTTGGTGCTCCTGCTGAATTACAAGGAACTTCGCAGAGACAGCATCTACCGGTTCTCCTGGCAGGTGTACGTGATGAGCTTCCTCATGGCATTCTTCCTTTATGAAAAGGGCTTCCGGGAGATGGATTTCAATTTCTCCTGGGGGTATATGTATGGAATCTTCTTCGCATTTGTGGGTGCATTGTTGGTGCTGTTGCGCGCGACGGTGAAAGCAGATACCGGGAAGAAAAAGGCAGTGATTGCCTTGCAGTGGCTCGCCTATCTATGGCACCTGGTATGTGGACTGTATTATTTCTGGGGATTTTTGCAGGGAGCTATGTACTACTGATATAAATTGAAAGTTACGCGAGCAATGAGCCGCGCATAGGCATAGTGAAGACAGCGATGGGCGCTTGCGCACAAATCGCTGTCTTTACTTATGCCGTGATGCGGCGAACGCCGCGATATGAAATAAGATTGGCAGCGCCTTTTGCTGACAATCTTATGAATAGCGTGGCTCATTGCGGAGAACTGCCAATAAATGTGGAGCGCCCTTTGCGACACATTTATGAATTGGGGGCATGGCAACTGGAGCCTGTCGCGAACGTCCTGTTCGCTCCACCCTGTCTTTCAAC
>ERZ1034691.1069-NODE-1069-length-18930-cov-12.913907_pt1 | contig 18930 bp, 14 predicted proteins | sample MGYA00520638_ERZ1034691 | MGnify/ENA primary metagenome ERZ1034691 (study PRJEB33766, sample SAMN09781763) | gut metagenome | biome: gut microbiome | host: Homo sapiens | place: Madagascar | study: EMG produced TPA metagenomics assembly of the PRJNA485056 data...
GTCATTGACCGCCCGCGCAGCCGTCCCGGCAATGCAACCTAGCGGTAATGCGCACAGGCGAGCAATGCTCGCCCCTACAAGAGTTTTAGGGTGTTCCTCCTCCGTGTTCTGCATAAAAGCTGCCCAAAATTTACAGCGTCGGTTTGTCCAAGATGTAAATTTCTTGGCTTTGGGTTTGCGTCCGGCGCAAAATTGTTGTATGATACATAATATATATTCTACTGCTTTACGTTTAGGGGAGTGTCCGCCATGAAACTATCGTTTTTGTCTGCGCTGTCGCGGCGGCAGCTTACGGTTTTGATTGCCTCGGCAGCCGCATTGGTTGTCACCGTTGCCGCTGCAGCGGTGATCGTTATCACCGCTCCCAAAAAGGACCCCTCTGCCCTGCCCTCTGCTTCCGGGGCGGCGGCAGCTTCCTCCGGCAAAAACGGCAGCTCCTCCTCGTCAGCCGTTGCCGTAGTGACCGACCCCGCCGAGGTCGGCACCGTTTTGCCCGAAACCGCCGATGCCGGGCGCAGCTATGTGGATGAAACCCTGTTTATCGGTGACTCCAACACCGCGCGCTACCTTTTGTACGCCGACGATACCGGCAAGGCGTTTACCACCTCGGACAACAACATCGGCGTTGTCAGCATGGGGGCAGGCGCCATCACCACGCTGGAATGTGAGCAGTTCACCGGCTCGTCCAAGATGTACACCGTACCCAAGGCCGTGGCGATGCTCAAGCCCCAGCGCATCATCATCTGCTACGGCACCAACAACCTGAGCGGAACTTCCACCGATGCTACGTCCTTTATTTCCACCTACCTGAAGGGTCTGAAAGCCATCCGCGAGGCTTGGCCCTACTGCGATATCATTGTCAGCGCCATTCCCCCGCTGGACAAGCAGCGCAGCAACACCCGCCTGGAGATGGTGCAGGTGGATGCCTACAACGCCGCCATTGAAAAAATGTGCGAGGACAACGACTTTAAATTTTTAAACACCACCGAGGTGCTGAAGGATTCCGCCACCGGGTGGGCAAAAAAAGACTACACCCTGTCGGACGGCGTGCATCTTTCCAAAACCGCCGTCACCGCGCTGTTTCAGTATGTGCGCACCCACGCCTATATCACCGAGGATCGCCGTCCCCAACCTCTGGGCAGCATCCCCAAGCCCGTGGGCGTGCCGGTCAACCTGATCAAGGAGGACCCCATCGCCGTGCGGGATGCCAAGGTTCCCTTGGAGTTTGTCGTGCAGGGCAGCGGCGTGCTGACGGGCGAAACCAGCCAGCTGGTGCGCAAGGGCAGCGCGGCCCAAGCCGTGACCGCCAAGCCGGACAAGGGCTGGGTGTTCCGCGGCTGGCAAGCCAGCGACGGCAATGTGTACCCGGATGCAACCATCGCCTTTACGATGCCCGACACCGCCAATGCGGGCGGCGAGGTGCTGACCGCGGTGTTTATCAAGTGCGAACACAAGTACCCCGACACCGAAGAATACCGCGATAAATCGCCGCTTTCTTTGAATACCGAATACACCACCTACCCCGAAAACTGCCTTGCCGAGCATACCTATGTTTACGATTGCCGTATCTGCGGCGACACCGTGCAGATCACCAAAAAGCTGTACAACGACCACGAGTGGAACGAAGCCGCCGGTGAGGACGGCGCAATCCACTGCAAGCATACCGGCTGTAAGCAGACAAAGGAGGTTGCCGCACCGACCCCCAGCACCGAACCCACGACGCCGCCGGAATCCACGACGCCGCCGGAATCCACCACGCCGCCGGAGTCCACAACACCTCCGGAATCCACCACACCGCCGGAGTCCACCACGCCGCCGGAATCCACCACGCCGCCGGAGTCCACCACCCCGCCGGAGTCCACGACGCCGCCGGAATCCACCACCCCGCCGACCGAATCGGAGTCTCCCGCTCTGACAGAGCCGGAAGCGGGCAGTGAATCTTCCGGCGAGGGCGAACCCGCCCCTGCTGCGGAATCCCCTGCCGAATAAACCCACGCCGCCCTTTGGGGCGGCTTTCTTGTGAATATCACCAAAAGGAGAACCCTGTTTTTATGCCGAATAACGAACGCAAAACCGGCAACGGCGCGCTGATGCGCCGCTTTATGCCCTACCTCGCCAAGTACAAGGGCGTTTTGTGCTTTGACCTTTTCTGCGCTGCGCTGACCACCCTGTGCGACATCATCCTGCCCAAAATTATGAGTACGCTGACCAACTCGGTAGGCTCCCTGACCGCCGCGCTGGTGCTAAAGCTGGCGGCGCTGTATCTGGTGCTGCGCATTATTGACGCAGCAGCGCAGTATTTTATGTCCAGCATCGGTCACATTATGGGCGTGCATATTGAAACCGATATGCGCCGCGATGCCTTTGACCATCTGCTGCGGCTGGATCACACCTACTACAACAACACCAAGGTCGGGCAAATTATGGGGCGCATCACCAACGACCTGTTTGATGTGACCGAGTTTGCCCACCACTGCCCGGAAGAATTTTTTATCGCGGGCATCAAGATCGCGGCATCCTTTGTGATTTTGTGCCAGTCCAGCGTGCTGCTGACGCTGGTGGTGTTTGCCTGCGTGCCGCTGATGGGCGTGGTTTCGGTCAAGCTGAACCAGAAGCTGCGCGCCCGCTTCCGCGAGCAGCGGTTCCAGATCGGCGAGCTAAACGCCACCATCGAGGACAGCCTGCTGGGGCAGCGCGTCGTCAAGGCGTTTGCCGCCGAGGATCTGGAGCGCGAAAAGTTTGAGCAGGGCAACCGCGCCTTTGAGGAGATCAAAACCAAGGGCTACTACGCCATGGCGGCGTTCAACACCTCGACCCGGCTGTTTGACGGCTTGATGTATCTGGTGGTCATCCTGGCGGGCGGCTTGTTTTTGGTGTACGGCGCCATCACGCCCGGCGATTTGGTTGCCTATGTTTTGTACGTTTCTACGCTGATTGCCACCATCCGCCGCATTGTCGAATTTGCCGAGCAGTTCCAGCGCGGTATGACCGGCATTGAACGCTTTGCCGAAATTATGGACACCCCCATTGCCATTGCCGATGCCCCCGACGCCAGGGAATTGCAGGTCACGCAGGGCGGCATTGAGCTGCGGGACGTCAGCTTTGAGTACCCCGACGACCACAACAAGGTGCTGCGCCACGTCAACCTGACCATCCGCCCCGGCGAAAGCCTTGCCTTGGTCGGACCCAGCGGCGGCGGCAAAACCACCCTGTGCAACCTGATCCCCCGCTTTTACGATGTGACGGGCGGCAGCATTCTGATCGACGGGCAGGACGTGCGCAGTGTGACGCTGCACAGCCTGCGCAGTGCCATCGGCGTGGTGCAGCAGGACGTGTATCTGTTCAGCGGCACGGTGGCGGAAAACATCGCCTACGGACGCCCCGGTGCCACCCGCGCCGAAATTGAGGAAGCCGCCCGTATGGCAGGTGCCGATGAGTTTGTGCGCGCGCTGAAAAACGGCTACGACACCTATGTGGGCGAGCGCGGCGTCAAGCTGAGCGGCGGGCAGAAGCAGCGCATTTCCATTGCCCGGGTCTTTTTGAAGAACCCGCGCATTCTGCTGCTGGACGAAGCGACCAGCGCCCTGGACAACGAAAGCGAAATTCTGGTCGGGCAAAGTCTGGACAAGTTGGCGGTCGGGCGCACGACGCTGACCATCGCGCACCGCCTGACGACCATCCAGAACGCCGACCGCATTCTGGTGCTGGGCAAGGACGGCATCGAGGAGGAGGGCAGCCACGCCGAGCTGCTGGCGCGCAAGGGCATCTATTACCGGCTGTGGAACGGGCTGGTAAGCGGGCAAACGCTGTGATACCATAAGAAAGCACAATGTGCCGGGGCGATGCCCCGGCACATTTTCGACTGTCGATAAACCCAATGGGAATATTGCAAACCTTCGGCAGGTTTGTAGGGGACGCATATATGCGTCCCGTGCGGTTTACCCATTACACTGCATTATCGGGACGGCTGCGGCGGGCGGCATATATGCCGCCCCTACAAGCCAACCCATTCTATTCATTATAGTATAGGGTCACGGGCGGGGCGTGCCCCGCCCCTACTAGTCCATCAAAACTAAAAGTAAGACCTTAGAATTACTACGCTAGTAGGGGCGAGCATTGCTCGCCCGTGCCCGTTTGCCTTATAAGAAACCTGCCGCAGAAAACGCGATGCTGCGCCAGATTGGCGGGCGACCAATGGTCGCCCCTACACATTCCATAGACCAAGAATGTGATTTTTTGACAAGCACAATGTGCCGGGGCGATGCCCCGGCACATTTTTTATGGCGCTGCCTTGAGTTTTTTGCGCATATGGTTCAGATTCAGCAGGCAGGTCATTGCGTTGGATGCCACCATAATGCCCAGAAATGCCCCCATACCGAAGCGTGGCAACAGCAGCGCGATGCCCGCCATGCGCAAGACCGAATCCAACAGCGAATACCGAAAGCTCGCCAGCTGCTCGCCCAGCCCCTTCAGCACGCCGTCTACCATACTTTCCATATACATAAACGGCGCTGCCATACTCAACCGCCGCACATAGTCCCCCACGGCGGGGTCGCGGTACAAACGCTCTGCCATCGGCGCGCCCACCAGCGCAAAGCCCAGCCCTGCCAGCAGCGAAAGCGCCCCCGTGACCGCCAGCATACGCCGCACCAGATACTGCACCCGCGCCGTGTCGCGGCGGGTGTGGGCGCGGGTGATTTCCGGCATCAGCAAGCCGGAAAGCGCCGCCAGCACCGAAAACGGAAAAAACAGCAGCGGCAGCGCCATCCCCTTCAGCGCCCCGTACTGCGCCAGCGCATCGGCGCGGCTGCCGGTGTACAGCGTCAGCGTGTACGGGATCAGCCCGCTTTCCGCCGCCTGCAAGCCCCCTGCCAGCAGGTGGCTGCCCTCGACCGGCAGAACGATGGCATACAGCTCCTTGGCGGTGTAGGGGTGCAGCGGCTCGGCGGGGGTCGCGGCAAATTCCGGCGTTTTAGCGGCAAAACCCAGCATAATCCCGCAGGAAACCGCCTCGCTGACTGTATTGCCCAGCAGCACCGCCGCACAGGCATACCCCGCGCCCCAGTGCTGCCACGCCTGCATGGCGCACGCGGCGGTGGTCATACGCACCAGCTGCTCAACCAGCTGCGCGGTAATGTTGGGCTTTACCCGCCGCGCCGCCAAAAAGCAGCCCCGCACTGCCCCCGCCGCCGCGAGAAACGGCAGGCTGGGCGCCAGGATCCGCAGCGGCATTTCCGCCCGGATATCGTGCAAAAACACCCGCGCGCACACACCCGCCAAGGTGAATTGCAGCACCATACCCACCGTGCCGAAAACCGCCGCCGTGCCGCACAGGCTGCGCAGCGTTGCCGCCATACCCCGCCCGCGCGCCAGACTTTGCGCCGCCAAACGGGTGGAGGCAACATTCAGCCCCGATGACGCCAGCGCCACAAACACCGTGTACACCGCCAGCACCAGCTGGTACAGTCCCATCCCCTCGGTGCCGAGCCGCTGCGAAAGATACACCCGGTACCCCATACCCAGCAGCCGCAGCACGATGCCCGACGCTGCCAGCCATACCGCGTTTTTCAGGTAGACGCTGCGCTGTGCCATGGGGACACCCCCTTCCCTACCGATACGGTATGCCGGGATTTTGCAGAATATGCCGCGTTCCCCTTTGGTAAGTATTGCATTTTGCGCCGGGATTTGTTACACTATTAGCGTATGCAAAAACGCGGCGGGCTTGCCTGCCGTTCAAAAAAGGAGCAATATAGCAATGAGTGAATGTACGCACGATTGCGGCAGCTGCAGTGCGAACTGCGATCACCGCGCGCCGAGCCACGAGCCGCCGCACAAGAACAGCCGAATCAAAAAGGTCATCGGCGTTGTGTCCGGCAAGGGCGGCGTCGGTAAAAGTATGACCAGCGCCATGCTTGCCGTTTCGATGCGCCGTATGGGCTACAAGGCGGGCGTTCTGGATGCCGACATCACCGGACCCTCTATCCCCCGCCTGTTCGGCGTAAAGGGTCCCGCCACCGGCGACGGCGAGAGCATCAACCCCATCGAGAGCCGCACCGGCGTGCAGGTGATGAGCATCAACCTGCTGCTGGACGACCCCGAAGCCCCCGTGGTCTGGCGCGGTCCTGTGATTGCCGGTGCTGTCAAGCAGTTCTGGCAGGACGTGGTTTGGGATGTGGATTTCCTGTTTGTGGATATGCCCCCGGGCACCGGCGACGTGCCGCTGACCGTGTTCCAGACCCTGCCCGTGGACGGCATTGTGATCGTGTCCAGCCCGCAGGAGCTGGTGGGTATGATCGTGGGCAAGGCCGTGCAGATGGCGCAGATGATGAACGTACCCATCCTCGGCTTGGTCGAGAATATGAGCTACGCCGTCTGCCCCGACTGCGGCAAGCATATCAACGTTTTCGGCGACAGCCATGTGGACGAGATCGCCGCCAAGTACACCCTGCCCGTGCTGGCAAAGATGCCCATTGACCCCGAGCTTGCCAAGGAAGCCGATGCCGGTATGATCGAAATGTTTGCCGGTGAATATCTGGACGGCGCTGCCAATGCCGTGGCAAAGCTGCTGAAATAAACGATACAGAGGGATGCCGTATGAAAAAGTTTTTGGATGAGTTCAAAGCCTTTGCGTTAAAAGGCAATATGATGGATATGGCAGTCGGTGTTTTGATCGGCGGTGCGTTCAGTGCGCTGGTCACCTCCCTGACCGAGAACATCATCAACCCCGTCATCGGCATTTTGTTTAAGGCGGATTTCAGCGAGGTCGTGCTGCATCTGCCCTTTGACATCAATTTGGGCATCGGCGCGTTTGTGTCGGCGGTGATTAACTTTTTGATTCTGGCGCTGGTTTTGTTTCTGATGCTGAAGGGTATGAACAAGCTGCTGACGCTGGGCAAAAAGGAGGAACCCGCCCCCGAAGCCCCTGCGGCACCCAAAGCCCCCACGCAGGAGGAGCTGCTGGCGGAAATTCTGGCAGAACTGAAAAAGCGCAACGGCGACCAGTAACTGTAAAAAGTAAAAAAGTACAAAAAAGGTTTGGACAGGCGAAAGCCTGTCCAAACCTTTTTTGTGTAATGCCCGTTAAATCCACTGGTTTTCCACGCAAAACCGGTAAATGCCGTCCTGCGTGACATCGCCGCAAACGGCATCGGCGCGGGCTTTCAATTCCGGCGAGGCATTGCCCATGGCAACGCCCATCCCCACGGCGTCCAGCATTTCGCAGTCGTTGTTGCCGTCCCCGAAGGCTGCCGCCTGCGCGGAGGTCAGCCCGAAATAGGCAAGCGTTTTTTGTATGCCGATGCCCTTGCCGCCGCCCGCCGGGATGACATCCACGGCGCGGTCCCACCACGTGGCAATTTTTGCCCCGTGCGCCCCCTGCAAAACAGCCGGGTAGTCCCTTTTGCGGCAGCCCAGCATCAGCTGGTAAATTTGCTGCGTTTCACACAGGGCATCAAAATCCTGCACGATGGTCGGCACCTCGTTGGCAATAGCGAAATAATCGCGCAAATCCTCGTCCGCACCGTTGGCGGCAAGCTTGTATCGGGTGGCAACTGCCACCGGACGCCCCAAGGCATCGGCGTTGCGCACCAGCGTGCGCACATCGCCGGGGGCAATCGGTTGGCTGAAAATCGTGTCGGTTTCGGTGTAGCACAGCGAACCGTTGAAGGTGATATACGCATCAAAGGCAATGCCCGGAATCTCCGGCAGCGTGACGGGCGAACGCCCCGTTGCCAAGCAGATTTTGACCCCGCCCGCGCGCAGACGGCGCAGGGTGTCCAGCGTGGCGGGGGTAATGCGCTTGGTCTGCATATCGATCAGTGTGCCGTCAATGTCAAAGAATACGATTTTTATCGGATGCATAGCAAATTTTCTTTCTTACCGTTCACATTTCCAGAAATGGCAGCTGTACGGCTCCAGCTTGCTGCCGCCGCCGAAGTCGTGGTCGGTGCCGTCGATCAGATCCACCGCGCGTCCGCAGCCTGCGTCAAAGTGGGCATCAAAGGGGTTCGCGTCGGCGTTGATGGCAACCAACACCCGCTCGCCGTCGGCGCAGCGCTCAAAAATCAGCTGCTTGGGCTGCACCAGCACATTGCGGTAGCTGCCGTAGCACAGCGCTTTGCTGCCGGTTTTCGCCTTGGCGAGTGCGGCGATCCATGCGGTCAGCTCGGTTTCCTGCGGGACTTCGACGGCGGGGCGCAGGGTCGGATCGCCGTTGCGCTTGTCCCCCTCCATGCCCCACTCGCTGCCGTAGTAGACGGCGGGTACGCCGGGCATACCAAAGGTCAGACCATAGATGGGTTTGAGGTGGTTTTTGTCGGTTAAAATCGTGGCAATGCGCGTTACATCGTGGTTATCCACAAAGCTGAGCAGGTGCTTGCCGGTGTACAGGCACCACGGCTCGGACCCGAACTGGCGGTTTAAGCTGTAGCTGATCTCGTGCATATTGCCGGTGTTAAAGCTGGAATACAGCCCCTTGTAGCACTCGTAGTTGGTCACGCTGTGGCAGGCGTGGTCGTTGACCCAACGGTTGTAGTCGCCGTGCAGGGTTTCGCCCACCAGCACAAAATCGGGCTTGATGCCGTTGGCAAGACCGCGCAGCTCGCCCAAAAAGCCGAGGTCAAGGCAGTATGCCACGTCCAGGCGCAGACCGTCGATGTCATAATCGCGCACCCAGCCGCGCACGGCGTCAAACAGGTGCTGCTTTACCTGCGGATTTTGCAGGTTGAGCTTGACCAGCTCATTGCAGCCCTCCCACGATTCGTACCAGAAGCCGTCGTTATAGTTGGTGTTGCCGTCAAAGCTGATGTGGAACCAGTCCTTATAGGGGCTGTCCCAGCGGCGCTGCTGCACGTCCTTGAACGCCCAGAAGCCGCGCCCCACATGGTTGAACACACCGTCAAACAGCACGCGGATGCCCGCATCATGCAAGGCGCGGCACACCTGCTGCAGATCCTGCTTGCTGCCCAGGCGGCGATCCACTTGGTTATAGTCGCGGGTGTCGTAGCCGTGGGCGTCGCTTTCCATCAAGGGGTTGAACAGCACACAGGTCGCGCCCAGCTTTTTGATGTGCGCCACCCAATCCAGCAGGCGCAGCAGACGGTGGTTATCCGCGCCGTCCGGCTCTTGGTTTTGCAGCGGGGCACCGCACAACCCCAGCGGATAGATCTGATAGACAACGGCTTCCTCGTACCACATAGCTATGACTCCTTTTTGGGAAGAACTTCTTTTTCAGAAGAATTTCTTTTTCAGTTTGGGCTGCAGCGCCGCATGGTAATACCGGGTCAGGCTTGCCAGTGCGCGGTCGCACAACCAGAAGGAGAAATTGCCCATCGCCAAAAGCAGCACCAGCATCCCGGTGCCGTCCTCCAGCAATTCGTTGAGGATGGCGGGTCCCAGCAGCGCAAACAGCACCAGATACATCAGCACCGTACCCGCATTGAATACCGCAAACTTGGCGATCCAGCGCAGCAGCGTGCTTTTTACCCGCTGCATTGCCTTGCGCAGCACGGGGTAATACCCCATAACCAGCGCGTAAAACAGTGCCAGCTCGGTTTCAGGGACCAGCAGCACCGCCAGTATGGATACCGTGATGTACAAAAGCAGGGCATATTTGCCGCCGTATTCCTCCAGCACAGGGATCTGCAAAAACGACACCAGCATCGGGGCGGCGTAGGTGCCGATCTGCAGCGCACTGCCCAACAGCAGCAGCACGACAGACAGCGCCCCCAGCACCCCGCACAGGGCGATTTTTTGACTTTCGGTCTTACGCATTTCTTTCTCCTCTTGCTTTGCACATTATACACTGTTTTGTTTTACATTTCAAGGATTTTCTGGTCATTTTGCGCAGTTTACCCTTCAACATCAAACATTGCACGCAGCGCAGTCAAATTTTCGAGCTGCTTTTGCAGGGTTTCCGGCGCGTTTACGGTGCCGAAGGCGCGCGCGGCGGCAGCGCCCCTGCCGGTATTTTCATACTCGGCAAAGCGGGCGGTAGTTTCGTTTTCGGGGTTATTCCAGTTGTCCCAGCCATCGGGGTGGATTTCCTCGCTCAACCGGCAGTGCAGCCAGCAGCAGGCGGCATCCTTGCGCCACGGACGCCCCAGATACACGCTGTCCGCGGGGCAGTTGCCCTGCACAGTGCAGTCCACAAACAGGTAGCCGGGCTGCCCGGCGGGGGTGCTGGGCGCGGTGATGTAGCTGACGGGTTTGGCGTGGCGCCACGGCTCGATGCGGCAATGGTCAAACACGGCGTTGGCGCCGCCGAAGATAAAATCAATGTTGCCGCGAATCGTGCAATTCCGGTAATACTGCACGGTGTCAAGGCGCGGGGTGTCCTGACGCGGACCGCGAAAGCCGTTTTTTTCGCGCTCCTGCGCGGGCAGCGGCGCGGTGAACAGCGTGTCCTGATTGCCCAGCAGGGTCACGTTTTGCATATAGACGCGCGCGGCATCGGCGTAGACCGCCAGCGCCTGCCCTGCCTTGGCACCGTCCCCGGCGGTGTTTTCTACCGTGAGGTCGCGCACCTCGGCGCGGCCGCCGCCCAAAAACAGCGTGTAGCTGCGGAAGGTGCCGGTCTTTTCCTCGCCGGGCCAGGGGTCGCGCCCGCCCACGCCCGCCGTGAACACGGTTTCGGTGCGGCTTTCGCCCTGCAGGCAGTAGTCTGCCAGTTCAATGAACGGGCGCTCGCGGTAGATGCCCTTTTTGATGTAAAACCGCACCGGCTGCTGCGCATCGGCTTGCTGCGCCTGCACGGCGGCGGTCAGGGTGGTAAAATCGCCGCTGCCGTCAGCGGCAATGAGGATGGTCTTGCGTTCCTGCATAAGGGTTGCCCTCTTTTCTTGTATACTGTGTATAGTATACCGCAAAATCCGTTTCATTTCCAGCCTATTCCGCTTTATTTTTGGCGGCGTCCATCTGCGCCACCGTGCAAAAAGCGTAGCCCTGCTCCTTAAAATACTGCACAATGTCCGGCAGCGCCTGCACGGTCTGCCCGGTGGCTTTGGTGTCGTGCATCAGCACCACGCAGATATCCCGCCCCTCGGCCTCGCGCTTGATGTTGCGCAAAATCTGCGCCGCGTTGGGGTGGCTGGCGGTGGCATCCTCGGCGCAGACGTTCCAGTCGATCCAATGCAGACCCCGCTCCTCGGTCTGGGCTTTGAGGCGTTTCATCATATCGCTGCCGCCGTACCGGTGGCTGACCGTGTTGGTGCTGCCGCCGGGAAAGCGCAGCCATTCCAGCGCATCGGGGTCGAGGTAGGGGCGCAGAGCGTCCTTTAATTCCGCGATATCGCGCCAGAATGCGTCGGTGCTGCGGTAAATTTTGGCGTACTCGTGGCTGGCGCTGTGCAAGGCGATCTGATGCCCCGCCGCCAGAATATCCGCGATTTTGGGCAGATACGCTTCGTTTGCATCCTGCGCACAGACAAACCATGTGGCAGGGATCTGGTTCTCATCCAGAATTTGCAGGATGGCGTCGGTGTTTTTGCTCGGACCGTCGTCAAAGGTCAGGCAGACCATCTTGGGCAGCGCCGGGTTTTGCGCGGCGGCTGCGGCAAAGCAGTCGTTGGGTGTGGCGGCTTCGGCATTTTCGGCGTGGTAGAACCGATGCGCCGTCAGCGCCACCCCTGCCAGCAGCGCCAACGCCGCCGCAAAAACGAACCAATTTTGCTGAATTTTACACTGGGTATTCTTTCGCCGCACAGCACAGCCCTCCCCCGATTCAAACAGGATTTGCTACAGCGTATGCGGCGGGCTGCAAAAATAAAACCCCGCCGAAGCGGGGTGTTGCCCAAAAGTGGTTACCGCATGGTGCGGCGGCGGCGCCACAGGCGCGGCGCGAACAGCGCCAGCATGGGATACAATTCCAGACGACCTGCCAGCATATCGAAGGACAGCAGGTACTTGACCGGTGCCGAGAACTGCGAGAAATTGCCCATAGGACCGACCATTTCCATACCGGGACCGACATTGTTCAGGCAGGTAATGACCGCCGTAAAGGTCGTGATCATATCAAAGCCGTCCAGGCTGACCAGCACGGTGGACAGCATGATCAGCATCATATACACGTTAAAATAGTTGTGTACGCCCTGCAGGGTCTTTTCATCCAAGGGCTTGCCCTCAAACCGGATGGCGGTCACGGCGTGGGTGTGCAGCATTTTGTTGAGGTCCTGCCGCGCCGCCTTGAAGAAGATGATCACGCGGGATACCTTTAAGCCGCCCGCCGTCGAGCCTGCGCAGCCGCCCACAAACATAAGCAGCAGCAGCAAAATGCGGGAGTAGGTCGGCCAGAGGTTGAAGTCCGTGGTGCCGTAGCCGGTGGTGGTGATGATGGACGACACCTGGAAAAACGCCGTGCGCACGGCTTCGCCGACGCTGCCCGCTATGGACAGGATGTTGGCGGCAATAGTCACGGTGGAGAACAGCACAATGCCCAGATAGGCGCGCAGCTCCTCCGAGCCGAAGGCTTCGCGGAAATGACGCATCAAAATAAAGTAGTACAGGTTAAAGTTGACGCCGAACAGCAGCATAAAAATGCCGATGACCCACTCAAAATAGGGGCTGTGATAGGCACCGATGCTGAGTGCGCGGTTGCTGAAGCCGCCGGTACCCGCCGTGCCGAAGGAGTGGATCAGCGAATCGTACAGCGACATACCGCCCGCGCAGAGAAGCACGACCTCCAGCGCGGTCATGGCAAAATAGATGCTGTACAAAATTTTGGCGCTGTCGCTCAATTTGCTGGACAGCTTGCCGCAGGTGGGACCGGGTACCTCGGCGCGCATCAGGTGCATGGCACGTCCGTCGGTCATCGGCAGCACCGCCATGGCGAACACCAGCACGCCCATACCGCCCACCCAGTGGGAGAAGCTGCGCCAGAACAACGCCCCATGGCTGAGAGCTTCGACGTCGTTCAGGATCGTGGAGCCGGTTGTGGTAAAGCCGGACACCATCTCAAAAAAAGCATCGGCAAAGGCGGGAATTTCGCCCGAGATCACAAACGGCAGCGCACCGAACGCCGACATCAGCACCCACACCAGCGCCACGATCGCCAAGCCGTCGCGGGCGTAGATGGTGGTGTTTTTGGGGGTGCGCAGGCTGGCAGCCAGCCCCAGCAGCAGCAAAATGACCGCCGGCAGCAAAAACGCCGGCAGCATATACCATTCGCCGTAAATGGCGGAGCAGAGCATCGGCAGCAGCAGCATCGCCGCCTCCACCAAAAAGATGCGCCCCAGCACAAAGACGACCATTCTGTAGTTCATAACCGCCTCACTTTACAATGTCGCGCAGTGAGCGCAGCGTGGTATCGGTGGTGACGACCACCACGTCGTCCCCCGGCTGCAGGGCATCGTTGCCCGAGGGAATGACTGTCTTGTTGTTTTCGCGCACGATGCCCGCCAGCAGCAGCCCGTCCTTGAGGGTCAGATCTTTCAGCGGCACATTGATGAAGGGGAAATCGGCGCCGACGTTGAATTCCAGCGCCTCGACCCGACCGTTGACCAGCCGGTGCAGCGTCTTGATGTTGTCGGAATCCAAGCTGTTCTGCATGGCGCGGACATAGCGCACGATGGTTTCGGTGGTGACGGATGCCGTGGAAACGACACTGTCCACCAAGCCCTTGGCGGCGGCGAGGTCGGCAAAGGAGGAGCGGTTGATCTTGGCAATGACCTTGCAGTCAAACTGGGAGGCGTACATTGCCAGAATGATGTTGGTTTCGTCCATACCGGTCAGCGCGACAAAGGCGTCCATATCGGCAAGACCCTCCTCGCTGAGCAGCTCACTGTCGGCACCGTCGCCGTGAATGACCAGCACGCCGGGGAATTTTTCGCTCATCGCCTGACAGCGGGCAGCGTCGGAGTCGATGACGATCATCTTTTTCTGGATATCCTCCAGCTCGCGCGCCAGATAGTACGCCATACGGCTGGCACCGACGATCATCACGTTGCTGGCCTTTGCCCTGAACAGGTGCAGGCGGCGGAAGAATTCCTCCAGATCGCGGGTGGAAGCGGTCAGATAGATCTTGTCCCCCGCCTCCAGCGTAAAGGAGCCGCTGGGGATAATGGTTTCGCTGCCGCGCGCCACGGCGCAGATCAGGATCTTGACGCGGATATTGTGATAAAGGTCCGCCAAGAGCATACCCACCAGCGGGTTGTCGGCGGTGATGCGGTACTCGATCAGTTCAAAGCGCTGGCGGCAGAACTGCTCGCGCTTGATGGCGCTGGGGAACCGCAGCACACGCGCCATTTCGCGCGCGGTTGCCTTTTCGGGGTTGACGATCATCGAAAGCCCCAGCTCGTCACGCATAAAATGCAGCTGCTTCTCGTATTCCGGATTGCGGATACGGGCAATGGTGTGCTGGGTGCCGATTTTTTTGGCGACCATACAGGCAAGAATGTTGATTTCGTCGCTGGAGGTGGTGGCGATCAGCAGGTCGGCACCGTTTTCAAACGCTTCTTTCTGCACATCGTAGCTGGCACCGTTGCCGGGTACGCCGCGCACGTCATAGATGTTGACGAAATTCTCGATCAGGGCGGGGTTTTGATCCACCACCACGATGTCGTGTTTTTCTGCCGTAAGCTGTGCCGCCAAGGCACGACCTACCTTGCCCAAACCGACGACCACGATCCTCATAAGAGCTGCTCCTTTGTTATTGCGCCAAGGCGCACACTTTTACTATACTGCCATTATAGCAAAGCAGGTAGAAAATGCAATAGGACATTTTTTGACGTTTGTATAACTTTTTTGGGGCTGCCGCCGCGTGCCGTACAAATTTTGCAAAAAGTGCTTGACTTTTGTACCCGAGGTGTGGTAGAATTTACCTTGCAGTCAATGCTATGCGGAAGTGCTGGAATCGGCAGACAGGCACGTTTGAGGTGCGTGTGTCTATGACGTGTGGGTTCAAGTCCCATCTTCCGCACCAAAAGAAAGAGCGCAGGAACGAAGGTTCCTGCGCTCTTTTGTTGTGAGATTACGCACTGCATTTTATAAGCCGAAAATCTGTGCAAAAGCCCCAAACAGGCTTGACAGTCCTGCCGGGGGCGGATATAATAAATATAGAAAAGGCGCTGCGACAAGCGGTTAGCCCGATCAAGAAAGCGACTTAGGTAAACCTAAGAGCCGTCACTTGGCCGAGTGGCGGCTCTTGCTTTTTACCAGTAAACTCAGCGTAACGGTCTTGCGACCGATATGGAAAGTCAATGTAAAACGCATGGCTTCACCCCCTTTCGGGAAGTGTAACCAACCGCCTGCCGTGTTGTGCAGCGCCTTACCGCCGAAGCGGCATACTTAGAATATCATATTTCGACACGCCACGCAAGCCCTGTTAGGGAGCTGTGACGTGTCTTTTTGTTTAGCTGCGCCGGCACTTAGAATTATGCGGTATTTCCTTAAGGGAACGATTGCGAATGTCCGGTAGGTTTGTAGGGAACGGTCTTGACCGTTCCGTGCGATTTGCCCGTTGGGTTGCATTATCGGGGCGGCTGCAACGGGCGGCATATATGCCGCCCCTACGGAGTACCCGTGATTTTCGCGCCGCCATTTGACCGCGGGCGGGGCATGCCCCGCCCCTACGGAGTACCCGTGATTTTCGCACCGCCATTTGACCGCAGACAGGGTCAAATTTTATGGTTCGTATTTCCTATTCCTCGGTAAAATCCACCACAAGGCGGGCTTCGGTGGCGGCGATGGCAAGCTGCAATTTATTTTCCAGCCCGGTTTTCTGCAGCATATTGATGACGTGATATTTCACCGTGGACGGCTCGACGCAAAGCTCCTTGGCGATGCCGCTGTACGAAAGCCCGCGCACCAGCAGGCGCAGCACGCGCATTTCCGCCGGGGTGAACTCGCTGCTGGTCGCCAGCCCGATTTTGACGCTGGGCGGTGCATCGGGGAAAATATGCCCTCCCTGCACCGTGCTGCGCACCACCTGCATCAGCGTACCCTCGTCGCTGTCCTTATACCACAGGCTGTCCACCCCGATCGCCTTGGCGCGCTTTAAAATCTCGTGGTCGATCAGCGAGGTCACGACCACAATTTTTATCTCCGGGTGCGCCTTGTGTATCTTTTCGGCAGCGGTCAGCCCGTTTTCGCGCTGCGCCGTCTGCACGTCCATTAAAATCAGGTCGATCTCCTCGGTGTCGCACAGGGTCGGGGCTTCCGCCGCGCCGGGGATGGACGCAACCAGCCGGTAGCCCTCCTCGCTTTGGATATAGCTTTCCAGCAGGCTGCGCACCAGCTTCTGGTCCTCGACGATCAAAACGTGTATCATAGGGTTTCCTCCTTTTCCGGCAGGGTAACCGTCAGCATAAATTCCGGCAGGGCGTGTACCGTCATGGTACCCCCTGCTTTTTCTATGCGGCGGCGCAAAGAGGACAGCCCGCCGCCCTCGCGTATCGGTTCTTTGGGCGGTGTGCCGTTATTTTTTATGCAAAGCTGCCACTGGTCGCCCCGGCGGGCGGAATCGGCGTACAGCTCGGTCGCACCTGCGTGGCGCACACAGTTGGAGATGCACGCCCGCAGGGTCAGCACATACAGGTCGCGCACGGTGCGCAGTAAGGGATACTGCCCGCGCAACTGCACATCCACGCCGAGGGCGGCGGCGCGCGTGCAGGTGCGGGCAATGGCATCCTCGCCGCTGTCGTCCTGCCGGGCACGGCAGAGCAGCGCGATGGCGCGTTCCCAGCCGACGGCTTCGGCGCGTATCTGTTCCAATGGCTGTTCGTGGCGCAGGGCGCGGCGGGCGGCAAGCATCGTGTGACCGATGTCATCGTGTACGCGCATCTTCATTTTTAAAATTTCTTCCTCGCGCACAATGTCCGGCATATTGTCGAGCAGGCGCTTAGCACGGCGGTTGGCGTCCGCCAGACGCTCGTTTTCCTGCTTGAGGGCTTCGTGCAGGGCGGCGGGACGGGTGGCATCCACCGCCATAACCTCGGTGTACGGCACACCGTTTTTGTCCGTGCAGGGGCGGGCAGTAAAGCGGTAGACCCTGCGGTCAGGGAACTCATAAAACCCCGCCTCGGCATCCAGCAGGCGCACCCCGCCGCCGGGGCTGCGCAGTGCCTGCTGCAAATCCGCCAGCGTCTGCATATCGCGCCCGCAAAGCACGGCGGCAAGCTGCTGCATTTTGTGGTTGATCAACCGCGGCAGACCGTTGCGGTCAAAGCAGCCAATGCCGGCGGGCAGCGTGTCAAAGCTTTCTTTTACGGCATTGCGGGAAATCATACGCGCTCTCCTTCCACAGGGCAAAGGCTGAGGTAAAGCAGCCCGTCCTCGTCCCATTCCTGCTGCATAGCGGGAAACCCCGGTATGGCGTCGGGGCGGCGGACGCCCTGCACGCTGCAGCGGACGGACCAGCCCTGCGCGGTTTCCTGCGCGCAGAACAAAAGGTTCTGCACGCCCGGCAGGGTCGCCTCCAAAATGGCTTCAAAGGCATCGTAAACGGCTACCGCGCACCGCGCGGGAATCTGCCCGGCGGCGGGTACCTGCACCGCGCAGCGGATGCCGCACAGGCGCAGACTTTCGGCGGATTCAAACAGGCTTAAGCGCAGCTCGGTCATATCAATGGTCTCCGCCTTGTCGCAGACAAACACAAGGTTGCTGCGGCGTTTTATATAGGTACCCAGAATCACGATCTGCCACAGCAGCCGCTGGGCAGTTTCGGTATCGGGGGCGGATTGCAGCGCAATCAGGTGCTGCCGGATGCGCGCCAACTGGCGGGCGGTGACGGCTTCGATCTGATCATACAGGCGGTTTTGCTCGCTGAGCTGCAGCCACTTGGCTTTTTGGGCGGTTTCCGCTTGGATGATGTCCCCGATGTCGTTCAGCTCCTCCTGCGCAAGGCGCATCTGGTCCAGCAGCTCGACCAACTCGGAGATATCCTCCTGCCAGAAAATATACCCGCCCGTGATGGGATGCCCGTGCAGCAGGGTGGTGCGGTCCAGCGTAACGGTATTGCCCACCGCCTGCCGCATCTGCGCTTCGGTCAGCGGCTGCGCCCCCGCCGATGCCAGCACCGGCACAAAGCGGCTGTCGGTGATAAGCCCCCTGACCGGGGACACAGCAAAGAAATCGCTGTACCCGGTGTTGGATTGTATCAGCCCGCACTGGATGCACGCTTCAAACGCCGCCGTAAAGGTCAGGCACTGCACCACGGTCATATCCCCGGCGATCCTGCGCAGCCACGGCAGCTGCAGAATGTACAAAACCCCATACACCACCGCAACGCCGATGGGTACCAGCGGCAGCCACAGAAAGTAGCCCGTGTGGCCGATCACGGCGATGGACGCGGCGTCCTTGGGTACCAGCGGCAGCCACGGAAAGTAGCCCGTGTGGGGGATGCGGCAGCGCCGCACCAGATAGACAACGGTAAACAGCGCGCAGAATAAAATCCATAACACGCACAGGTAATAGCCGAAGCGGTAGGTGTACTCCGGATCGCCGGAAACCTCCTGCCCCGGGGGAAAGGCAAACACCAGCTGGTGGCAGTCGTTGGTAAGCACCAGCGTGAACAGCGCCACCGGCACGGCAAACAGGATGTACCGGTGCTTGGGCAGCGGGCGCGACTGCGAGCGATCCAGATAGAACAGCGCGTACACCGCAAGGGTCGGGATGAGCAGCATCGGGATATAATACGCATACCACAGGCGGCGCAGCGCGGTGGGGCTTTGGGCAAAATCAAAGCGGATCAGCCGCAGATCCAGCCACAAAAGCATCAGCGCCGCTGCCAGCAGCAGACAGTTGCGGGTCTGCCGCTGCAAAATGCGCCACCAGACCGACACGCCCCACGCACCGATCAGGGCGTTGTACAGCAGCGTGCGCCAGAAGCCGGAATACGGCAGATAGAGTACCCGTATCAGCACAGCGCAGACCACCAACGCCGTGACCGCCAGCGCAATATACAGGTTGCGGGTTTGCAATTTTGTCATAGCGTTGTCC
>ERZ1034691.1071-NODE-1071-length-18868-cov-4.157019_pt1 | contig 18868 bp, 16 predicted proteins | sample MGYA00520638_ERZ1034691 | MGnify/ENA primary metagenome ERZ1034691 (study PRJEB33766, sample SAMN09781763) | gut metagenome | biome: gut microbiome | host: Homo sapiens | place: Madagascar | study: EMG produced TPA metagenomics assembly of the PRJNA485056 data...
GTCAACGACAACTTAAAAGCGTATGCCAAAAATACGCCCCTGCGTGTCGGTGTTGTTTTCGGGGGCGTGGACATTAAGCCGCAGCAAGCCGAACTCCTTCGTGGAGTTGAAATTCTCACGGCAACGCCGGGGCGTCTTTTAGATCACGTCGAAGGACGAACGGTCAATCTAGCTCAGGTCCAAATCGTGATTCTCGATGAAGCCGACCGCATGCTCGATATGGGCTTTTTGCCGGACATTTCGCGCATCCTTAAGTTACTGCCGAAAAAGCGTCAGAACCTGATGTTCTCCGCGACCTTCTCGCCGGAAATCAAAAAGCTCGCCAAGAACTTTCTTGTCAATCCCGTTTACGTGGAAGTGGCTCGTGAAAACTCTGTTGCCGAGACTGTCGAGCAGGGGCTTCTGGCTGTCCGAGAGGACCGCAAGTCCGATGCTCTCATCGAACTCCTTAAAAACGGATACGGTGCGCAGCCGTCCTTGGAGCCCGTTCTGGTCTTTGTGAACTCCAAGTTAGTCTGCAGACGCCTGACACGCACCTTGGTGCGAGAGGGGCTTGCCGCCGAAGATATTCACGGCGATAAATCCCAAGAAGAGCGCATGCAAACGCTCGAGCGTTTTAAGTCCGGAGCCTGCAAGATTCTTGTGGCAACCGACGTGGCTGCGCGCGGGCTGGATATCGCGCAACTCCCCTGTGTCATCAATTTCGACGTTCCGTACGTTGCCGAAGATTACGTGCACCGTATCGGTCGCACGGGACGCGCCGGGGCCAAGGGCCTGGCGTTGATGCTGGCCTCTAAAGAAGAAGGTCATGCGGTCCGTGCGATTGAGCAACTGACCAAACAAAAGTTTTCACCAGTTGACTTCGAGATTCCCGAAAAATCCCGCTATGCGCGGACTCGGCGTGCTATGCGTGATGCCGATTGTGAAGGGAGAGTCACGCCGTATGCCGCACCGCTTCCCAAGGCGCCGTACGACCCGATTTTCGATGCGCCCTATGAGCCTTCGGGAAAGGTTTCGGAGAAAAAGACTTCGAGCATCTCCGAGATGCGCCCCAAGAAGAAAGCAGCGCCTCTTTCGGCTCTGCTCGGCGGTTTTCGGAAATGATAATTTTAGCGGTCGGAACGGGGCTTTGGGTCTCGGTTCGACGGCTTCCTTCATAACTCTCTGTTTTTGCGTGTAAATTATCGCGTTTTTGCATAAGACTTTCGGAGAACCCCCTAAAAACAATGACTTGAAAGAACAAGGGCTGCTTTTGTGCTGTTTTGTGCTGTTTCTCCATATAAAATCAAAATGAACCGGAGGATTGGTTCGTTCGTAACTTAATAACTAAAGTTCCGACGGAAATCCGGTTGCATTCGGGTTTCCAGAGGGAAGGGAGAAATACAGATGACAGCTTCTGCAATCGCCCAAATTATCATGGTATTGACACTACTACTGATGATTACGGGCAAAACCCCGATTTACATTACGGCCATCTGCGGCGCCACGATTTCCGCACTCGTGGCAGGGTTCCCGGTTGCCGGCGCGGAAGGGATGACAATCTCCAAGATGGTCATTTCCGGACTAAATCCCGTAATTGCCGACATGACGGGCATTTTGCTTTTCATCGGCATCATGCAGGCCACGGGCTTCATGGATGTCATCATTCGCGATATCGTCCGCATCGGCAATAAGATCGGCGGCGGTACGGGCGTGTGCACGGCAGGCGGTATTGCTGCCGGCGTCATCGGCGCTTTGACCGGTTTCACGCAGCCTGTGATTACGGCTGTGATTACGGGTCCGGCGGCCGTGCGTCTCGGAGTCGATCCCAACAAGTGTGCCGGTATTCAGGCACACGCTGGACATATCGGTAACCTAGCCGGGTTCACGCACCCGACACAGGTGGCGCTGATTGCGACGGCCGGTATCAGTTTCGGGCTTTTTAACGTGCTCGGTCTGATTGCTTGCTTGGCGATTTTTGCGGTTTCTGCCGTTCGCTGCAACGCAGATATGCGTCGTCGCGGTGTGCAAATCACGCCCGAAGAACGCGCCAAAATCATGGCTCAGATTGAAAGCCGTGAGCAGTATGCAACAAGTTCCGTAAACGCCTTTTTGCCGTTTGTCATCTTGCTCGTCGGGTTTATCGCCGGTTTCCCGGTGTTCCTCGTCGGTCTTGCGGCGGCTATCGTGTGCATGGTGCTCGCGAAGGTTCCGGCTCGTTTGGGCGAAGAACAAATGATGAAGGGTGTCTCGCTCATTGCGACTCCGATTGTTGCGACCATCGGCTTTCTTTTCATGTCCACGGTCATTAAGCAAATCGGGCTTGTGCAGACGATGAGCGATGCCGTCGGTCCGGTTCTATCCGTCTCGCCTGTGCTGATTTTGTTCGGTGTAGCGTTCCTGACGGGTTTCTTGACCCAGTCCTACGCGGCTTCGGTTTCCGTCTTGGTCCCGATGCTTCAGGTTGTTCTTCATACCGGTGCCGATCCGTTTGCGGCGTGCTTTGCGGCTGCGTCCGGCGCTTCCCTGATTCAGTACTTCTTAACCGGTGGTCCTGTGGCGGCTCTCGCGACGGTGATTCCGGTGATTCCGGGTAGCGACCTTAAATCGGCTAATGCCTTCCAACGTCCCTCGATTCTCTCAGGGTGCTTGGTGGCCTTTGTCATCACGGCGATTCTGACGATTGTCTAATCGGTTGTGATTAGAGTCTTGCTCGATAATTATCGGGCAAGGCTCCTCTCAAAGTCAGTTTTCTCAAGCTCACTTTGAAAGCCAACGAAAACGCAGGAGTGCTTATGGCGCAGGTTTCATTGAGCAAAGCCTCAAAAGGCATATTAGGGATTGTCGGTCATGCCGGGTGCGGGCATGCCAACAGCCATTGCGGATTCGTTCAGGATGATTCGGGCGGTCTGGCGGCTCTGTTGCGGATTCTTGAACGGGCAACCGGATTGGATTTGACAATCGACAAGGTCACCCCGACGGTCGGAAAGGCCGGAGGATTTACGGTTCACACGGCCTCAGGAGGGTGCGCTTGGGCGCCTGCAGGTCGCGGCGTAACCCCGACCGAGGCCGAGTTAAGTGAGCGCGTCGTAGGGCTTTCGGCCGTTACCACGCAGGCCGATGCCGTGCACGCATTCGGTCGTATGCTCGGACAAGGAGCGCTTGAAGTTCCGGTGGCCCTTCAAACGGCAATTGCCAATGCGGCCGTCGATAGTTTTGCGAAGAACTTTCCGCAACTCATCGGCGGGGAGGAACACATTCCCGGCAATATCGGGCGCCTGCTTGGCGGCGTCATTACGGTCGACGGCATCGACGTATCGATTCTGGCCGTCGTCAATGCCACAGAAGGCGGAATCGGTCCGAACGAAGACATCGAGGGTAACGTCAATTTGGCCGGGAAAGCCGATTTGATGCAACGCTTTGGCTTAGACGTACTGCCGACGATTTTGGTCGAGGGCAAGGTGTGTGCCGAGCCGATTTCTTCGACAATTGACACCCCGACTTTTGTCACGCGGGCCTATCGCGGGGACGATAACGTGACGGTCAGCGAGTGCCTTGTTGCCTCTGCTCAAAAACTCGGTTATCCGATTCTTTTTCCGCGCGAACTACTCAAGCGAAGCCCCGATGCCATGCGCTCTTTAACTCAGAAAATGGGGGAGCAGTTAAAAGAACTCGCCGAGAAGTTATCACGGGAGCAAACGGCGGCTGAAAAAGTTCAACTTGCTTATCAAATTAACCGCTTTGCCAGTGAGGATTTGGGCGGTATAACCTTTATGAGTGACGCTGTTCACGCTGTCATGGGCGGAGTCGGTGCGATTCCCGGAACAACCGGGTGTTTGTCGCTTTTTGTTCCGAATAAAGAGCTTGAAACCGATGTGTATCCGACCTTGACGCTTGACGATGTCGACCGCTTTGCCGATACGATATTGACGGCGGTCGGCTTTTTAAATGAACGTCGCAAGGAGGCTATCTGCGAGGTAAAGCGTGCTCGTGAAAAGTATTCCGATGCGTTTGTTGCACTGAATCGACAAGGTGTTTTTTAGGGCTTAGACCCATCGGTCGTCGCCCGAGGAGAAAAAAATGATTGATAAGAAAGTGATGGTTTTTGCTACCGGCGGCACGATTGCCATGAAGTATGACCCGGCTAAGCACGGACTCGTTCCGGCGTGCACGGGCGAAGATTTGGCCGCTGCCGTTCCGGGGCTCGGCGACGTGGCCCCTCTGGAATTCGTTCAGTTTTCCAATATTGCTTCTCCGGGCATGACACCGCAGAACATGTGGGATTTAAGTGTGGCAATTGAAAAGGCCTTAGAGCGCGACGATGTCGCCGGTGCCATTGTCACACACGGGACGGATACCTTGGAAGAAACCAGTTTCTTCTTGGATTTACTGCATCGGAATCCCAAGCCGATTGTTTGCACGGCGGCGATGCGCGGGGCAGGCGATACGAGCCCGGATGGCCCCATGAATATCCTTTGCTCGGTGAAGGTTGCGGCGTCCCAAGAAACCGTCGGTATGGGTGTTCTCGTGTGCCTGAATGAAACGCTCCATGCACCGGGCGAAGTGATGAAGACACACTCGGCAAATCCCGCGACGTTCCAGTCGCCTTGGTGGGGTCCTGTCGGCTATGTGGATTTGGATAAAATCGTTTTCCGTCGCAAACCGCTCGGCGTCAAGCGCTTTGCTCCCAAGGCACTGACAGCCCGAGTCGACGTTATCAAGTGCATGACAGGATCGACACGCGACTACATCGATTTTGCTGTCAGTCAAGGCGTTCAGGGCATTGTGATTGAAGGGTTCGGTCGCGGAAACGTTCCGCCGCCGATGGTTCCGGGAATCGAAGACGCCGTAAAAAAGGGTGTTGCCGTCGTTTTGACGACACGCACGCCGGGCGGTCGCGTTTTGGATGTGTACGGGTATCCCGGGAGTGTCACCGATACGCGTCGTGCGGGACTGGCGATGGGCGGCGAGTTGTCTGCAGCCAAGGCCCGCTTGAAACTCATGATTGTTTTGTCGGAGAGGCCCGAACTGGCGCGCGATCGAGATGCGCTTGAAAAGCTCTTTGATATTTAAGGCATTTCACGCAGTTAAGGCGGAAAGCTTCCGAGCTGCGGGCTTTCCGTCTTGAAGGCGTGTGAGCTGGAGAGCCCTCAGCTTGCCTGAGCGATTTCCAAAAGAAAACTCCCGAATTTCTCAGGCTTTCGGCCGATCGATGTTCGGGAGTTCTTTCTTAGCGCTCAAAGGCGCTTATTCGGAATTACTTTTTCGCCGCTTTCTTCGCGGGAGCCTTCTTGGCGGCTGCCTTTTTCACGGGAGCCTTCTTGACGGCAGCTTTCTTCGCGGGGGCCTTCTTGGGAGCGACGGCCTTCTTCGCAGGAGCCTTCTTTGCGACGGCAACCTTCTTAGCAGGCGCCTTCTTGGCAACGGTCTTGGCAACGGTCTTGGCAGGAGCCTTCTTGGCAACGCTCTTAGCCGGGGCCATCTTGGCCGGAGCTTTCTTCGCTACGGGCTTCTTGGCAACAGGTTTCTTGGCGACTGCTTTCTTGGCGGGAGCCTTCTTAGCGGCAACCTTCTTGGCGGGAGCCTTCTTAGCGGCAACCTTCTTGGTCGCGACTTTCTTTACCGCGGTTTTCTTCGCAGGAGCGGCTTTTTTCTCAGCCGGTTTCTCAGCGAGTGTCTCGGCCGCAACGGCCGTCGTCTCAGGAGCATTCGTCATTACTGTTTCCTTTGGTTGTGTAGCTACGGCTACGTTGGTTTTACGAGAAAAGAAGTCGAGAATTTCCGACAGTAGCGAAGTGGAAGCTTCGTACATTTCCTTGGCCACAGGTCCTGTGATTTGACGCGCTTCCGCCGTTAGTTCAGTACGAAAAGCGACGGCAGCCTTAAATAGTCTGTCGCTGGCTTCTTTGATGCGCGACTCATCGGTTTTTTTTGAGATGGGCATGTGGAATCTCCGAGGAGAAAATCTGACAATCGCAAGGTTATCACCTCTAGTAAAAAATAGGCAAACAAAACAGAGAAGATACCGTGAAATCCCTTAGAAAAACACGGGTGCACGCGAGGTGGATGTTCAATGAAAAAATCTCGATTACGCAAAATAGGACCGCCGATTGGTTTCTTTGTTTCTCGGAAGTTTGCTAAACTGCGGCCCGCTCGCGACGACAATGCCGTGTTTTGGAAGGGTGGCAGAGAGGTCGAATGCGCCGGACTCGAAATCCGGTATACGGTTATACCGTATCGTGGGTTCGAATCCCACCCCTTCCGCCAACACTTAAGAGGGCTGACACGCGGCTTTTCTCCCTGTAGTCGTTTTCCGCATCAATCAAGGACCTGAGTCGGTTTTTGTTTCCTTGACCGGAAAACGTATCGCGCGTGCATGCAACCGACAGTAACGTTTCAAGAAGAGTTTTTCGGTCGGATTGTTGCCGTGTTTCGCTCGATTTTCGATTCGGTCGGAATGTTTTCCGCTTAAAGTGCGTAATTTTTAGGTAGGCCGTTGTGGCACAGACCATTGAACCGTCGATTTTGATTGAGACAGCGCTCCTGACAAGCCCCGTAGCGTTAACGGTGGAAGATCTTTCGCGTCTTTTTGACGGACGCTTAGATAGCGATGCGATTACACACGAACTCGGGCGCTTGGCGTTCTTTTGGATGGACCGCGGACTGCGCCTGGAGCTGACACAAAGCGGCTGGCGCTTTCAGAGCGCACCGGAAATGGCTGCGGCATTAAGTAAACTCACGGAAGAAAAACCGGCGCGCTATTCGCGTGCCGTTCTCGAAACGCTTGCCATCATTGCGTATCGGCAGCCGGCCACGCGCGGCGATATCGAAGAAATTCGCGGCGTGACGGTCAATCCCAATGTCATCCGACAACTCGAGGAGCGCGGCTGGATCGAAGTCATCGGACACCGGGAAAGCCCGGGGCGTCCCGCACTTTTTGCCACGACCGGTTCATTTTTAGACGATTTGGGATTAAGAAGTTTGGCTGATCTCCCGCCCCTTGCCGGTAGCGAACCCAAAGGCGAAGAGTTCGAACTATTTGCCAATGAATTTAAGGACAAGGTTACGCCAGAGGTGCCTGAGAGCACCGAAGAGCCGGATCTTACGTCGACATCTCGTACGGATAGCCGAAAATAATGGACGAAGAAACACAAGAACAGGTGCAAAAAGCTGATGTTTGTGAAGCGGTGCCTGAAAAGAAAAAGCGCCAGGCACACAAAAAAGTCGTGCGCCGGACACGGACATCGGGTAAAAAAGCCTCTTTGAAAACGAAAACATCCGAATCGCTTGAGTCGGATTCCCAAGAAGAGATTCCGACTCCCGAGGTCGCTCAAGCCTCGGACACTCCCGAACCGGAAAAAGCCGAAACTCCGGTGAGTGACGTTCAAGAGGTGCCCGAAACAGAGCCGAGCGATGCGCTTGGCGGGCTGGAGGAAAGTTTTTCTTCCGACCGGGTTTTCGATCCCGTTGTTCAAAAACGCGGCAAGGTCGCTGTCAAGAAGGCACTTGTCGCTCAAAGCGAGAAACTTCATAAGGTACTCGCCGATGCCGGCATGGGCTCGCGCCGCGACATGGAGCAATTGATTCTAGAGGGGCGGATTTCCGTGAACGGGGAGCCCGCACACTTAGGGCAGCGCGTCCTTCCGACCGATGTCGTTCGCATGAACGGGCGCATCATCAAGCGCGAGGTCGCCGCCACCGGGACCAAACGAGTCCCCCGTGTTTTGGTCTACAACAAGCCGACCGGTCAAATTGTCAGCCAAGACGATCCCCAGGGGCGCCCGACCGTTTTCGAGCACCTGCCGAAAATCAGTCACGGACGCTGGATTGCCGTCGGGCGTCTGGACTTTAATACCGAAGGGCTCCTTTTATTTACGACGAGCGGCGACCTAGCCAACCGCCTGATGCATCCGCGTTACAGCATTGAGCGGCAGTACGCCGTTCGCGCCGTCGGACAGATGACAGATGAGGCGCGTAAGGCTCTGACGACCGGAATTGAGCTTGAGGACGGACCGGCTAGTTTCACAAGTGTTGTCGATAAGGGCGGGGAAGGCGCCAATCGCTGGTATCTCGTGACGATTAACGAGGGGCGAAACCGCGAAGTAAGGCGTATGTTTGCGGCTGTGGGTCTCACGGTAAGCCGATTGATTCGTGTGCGGTACGGTGCCGTGCAACTCCCCAAAACACTGGAGCGCGGGAAAACCTTGGAACTAAAAGCCGATTGGGTGAGCGCCTGGATGGCCGATTTACACATGGATGCGAAGGAAACCTCGTTTAAACCGGCCTCTCACACACGAGGACCGCACGGAAAAAAACACGGGAAACCTGCGAACGGAAAACCGCGCAAACCCCAGAGAATCGATCCGATGACAAGCACGGTTCATTACCTGGCAAACGGTAGTCTCGGAGAGTCCTCCAAGCTCTTTGCCAAGCGCCTCACCGATTCGATTCCCAGGCCTACTCACCGGTCAAACGGACGGGGGCGTTCCGGAAAGAAACGCTTTTAGGGAAAAAGCGAAACTTTTCGGAAATTTTCCTTGTCTTACAGCGGATAGGGCCTTATAATTGCGCCCTAATGAGAAGGGGAGTTTCCGGTTAGAAAGCTTCGCTTTTCACATCGCTAATGTCTGCCCTAATCGGCAGACAGCTCCCGAATCGGGGAGGATTAGGGATGGGCTTGATGCCCATCTTTTTTTTGGTTTTTACGTTTTTTCAGCATGCAAAAAAGTAGCGCAGAAATTGCCCGAATCGTTGAGGAGACCGTGTTAGGTCTCGGCTACGAATTCGTCGAGTTCGAACGCCTGGCCCGGGGCCTGCTTCGTGTAACGATTGATTCGGAACACGAGGGCGGAGTCGGGGTCGACGATTGCGAACGTGTCAGCGACCAACTGACGCGTCTTTTTACGGTCGAAGACATTGATTTTGACCGTCTGGAAATTGCCAGTCCCGGTGTCGACCGCCCGTTAAAGCGCTTTGCCGATTACAAGCGTTTTGTCGGACAAGTGGCGCACGTCGAACTATTTGAGCCGCTTTATGCGCCGGGATTGCCTGCGGCCGGTCGACGCAAGTTTGACGGAAAGATTCTTTCGGTTAACGAAGCAGACGAGACGATTGAATTTTCCATTGAGGAAGTTCCGTTTGCGCGAACACCGTCGGAAGCGGCGCGTGCGAAAAAACTCAAGGGGAAGGTCCCCGTTGCAGTACCGGTTTCGGTGCGGTTTCCCTTCGCGGATGTGGACCGTGCCAATTTGATTGCCCAACTTGACTTTAAAGGAAATAAACGATGAGCCGAGATATGCTCGAGATGGTCGATGTTCTGGCCCGGGAAAAAGAGGTCGATAAGAGTGCCGTTTTCGCTGTTCTGGAAATGGCTCTTGCCAGTGCGGTGAAGAAAGCCCGGTTTCCCGGAGAAGACGCCGATGTCGTTGTCAGCGTGAACACGGAAACGGGCGACTGGACGGCCAAGCGCCGCTGGCTCATCGTCGATGATGCCGCTGGTCTGCAGCAGCCCGATCGAGAGGAAATGTTCTCGGACATTACCGATGAGTACCCGACACTTAAGGTCGGCGATTACATCGAAAAGCCCGTAGAAAACATCAACACGTCGGGTCGTCGTTTTGCCCAGGATGCCAAGCAGGTGATTTTGCAACGCTTGCGCGATGCCGAACGTGAACAGGTCCTCAAGGAATTTTTGGAACGCGGCGAAAAGATTGTCAGCGGTCAGATTAAGCGCGTTGACAAGGAAGGCGCCATTGTGGAAGTCGGGCGCTTAGAGGCTCGCTTGCCGCGCTCGGAAATGATTCCGCGTGAAAACCTTCGCTCCACGGAGCGCGTGCGTGCCTATGTGCTTCGCATTGACGAAACGCCCAAGGGTAAGACCGTGATTTTGTCCCGTTCGTGCCCGGAATTTTTAATTAAGCTTTTCGAACTCGAAGTGCCCGAAATCGAAGAAGGCGTTGTGGAAATTAAGTCCGCGGCGCGCGATCCGGGTGTGCGCGCCAAGGTTTCCGTGATGAGCCACGATAAGCGTGTGGAGCCTGTGGGTACCTGCATCGGGATTCGCGGGTCGCGCGTGACTGCCGTTACTAATGAACTGGCCGGTGAGCGAATCGACGTCGTGCGCTATGACGACAACCCCGTGCAGTACATCGTCGAGGCGTTAAAGCCTGCGAAGGTCAGCAAGGTCGTGGCCGATGAAGAATCCAACTCCATGGATGTCATGGTCGATGAAGATAACCTCGCGATTGCCATCGGAACGCACGGACAGAACGTGCGCCTGGCAACGGAATTGACGGGCTGGCAGATCAACATCATGACGGCCGAAGAAGCCGACAAGAAACACGCCCAGGAAATTGCCGAGGCCAAGGAAGAGTTCATGACGGCTCTTGACATGGACGAAGAGGCGGCCGTTGCTCTGATCGATAGCGGCATTTACAGCTTGGAAGAATTGGCGTACGTGCCCGAGCAGGAAATCATTGATTTGGGCCTATTTGATAAAGAAACCGTTGCGGAACTACGCGATCGTGCCAGAAGCGCATTGCTTTCTCGTGCCTTAAAGCGCGAAGAGAATTTGTGTCAGGCCGATGCAACGCTTTTGGCCGTGCCCGGGATGGATCACGACTTGGCGGCCACGTTAGTCAGTAAAGGTGTCAAGACAGGGGATGATTTAGGGGATTTAGCCAGTGACGAACTCGTCGAAATGACGGGAATTCCGGAGGAACGTGCAAACGCCCTGATTATGGCGGCCCGTGCTTCTTGGACTGACGGCAAGTAAGCCGATTAAGCAGACAGGAAGCCACAGACCCACGAAGGAGAAGGACAATTTATGGCAAATAGCACTGTGACCGATTTCGCCCGGGAATTGCATATCCCGGCTAAGGTCCTTGTCGAGCAACTGCGTTCGGCCGGTATTCCCGTTCAGAGCGAAACGTCGGCCGTGAGTGACGCCGATAAGGCCAAGCTTTTGGAAAAACTCCATACGGAGCGGACGCAAAACGCCAAGCCGCGCAAGATTACGATTATGCGTCGCGAAACGACCACCATTCGTCAGAATGACGGTCAGGGAGGAGCGCACACCATCGAGGTGGAAGTACGGCGCCGTCGTATTTTCGTGAAAAACACACAGGCCGCTCAAGCGGCTCGCGCCGAACTTGAGGCCAAAGCCAAGGCTCAGGTTCAGGCTGCGCTCGATCAAAAGAAGGCGGCGCAAGAAAAGAGTTCGGTCAAGACCGTGACCCCGCCCCCCGCGCCGGCACCTGTAGCGGTCAAGCCCGTGACTCCGGTCAAGGCGCCTCAAGAAAAACCGCAGGAAGTTAAAGCCGAGCCCAAAGTGAAGGCAGCACCTGTGGCGCCTGCGGCCCCCGAGGCACCGAAGGCGGCTTCCGAGGTTGTCAAGCCCGCTCAGAGCCAAAAGGTCGAACCTGTGGCACCCGTGAAGAAACCGGAAACCGCAGCTTCAGCTCAAGCGCCGCAAGGCAAGGTCGGCATCGCAGATAAGCCGCTTGTGAAAGAGGCGAGTAAAGCCCCTGTTAAGCCCGTCAAAGAAACAAAGGGCTCGGTCCCCAAAGCGATTAAACCGACAGCGCCTTCTGCGCAAAAGGTCAAGGAAGATGCCGAGCGCGATGCGGCTCGCCTTAAGGCGCAGCGATTCGTCAGATGCTCGCTCGCCCCAAGGTTGTCTTAAAAGCCAAACCGACGCCGGTTGCCAAACCCGTTGTCAAGGAAGAAAAGAAACCCGATCGTCGCAAGAGTGCCGATGCGCCGAAGTCCGAAGCTCCCAAAAAGGGCGGTTTTAAAAATCACGGTCGCTCCGAGCGCTCCGGTGAAAACGCCTGGGGAGAAGATTCCCGTACGCATCGTGCGCTTAAAACGCGCGGCGCAATTGACGGGGGCAGCGATGAGGATACAAGCTGGCGCTCTCGCTCTAAAAAGCCTAAGCGTGACCGCTCGAATGCGACGCCTGCCGGGCAGGCGCCGGCAGAGCCCATTGTGCGCGAGGTCAGTGTCCCCGAAACGATCTCGGTGGCCGACTTGGCACGCAAGATGGCCGTCAAGGCTACCGAAGTCATTAAGACTCTGATGAAGATGGGGCAGATGGTGACAATCAACCAGATGCTCGATCAGGATACGGCCATGATTGTCGTTGAGGAAATGGGCCACAAGGCTGTTCAGGCTAAGGCCGATGATCCGGAAGCGCTTTTAGGGGAGCTGTCGGAGACGACAACAACGTATCCGGAAAAACCGCGTCCTCCGGTTGTGACCATCATGGGGCACGTCGACCACGGTAAGACATCCCTTTTGGACTACATCCGTCGCGCTAAGGTTGCAGCCGGTGAGGCCGGCGGCATCACACAGCACATCGGTGCGTATCACGTGAAAACGCCGCGCGGCATTGTGACATTTCTCGATACCCCGGGGCACGAGGCCTTTACGGCCATGCGTGCTCGCGGTGCGCAGGCCACCGATATCGTCATTTTGGTCGTTGCGGCCGATGACGGTGTCATGCCGCAAACCAAAGAAGCCATTGCTCACGCTAAGGCTGCGAAGGTTCCCTTGGTTGTGGCCATCAATAAGATGGATAAACCGGAAGCCAATCCCGAACGCGTGCGTAATGAGCTCGTGCAAAACGGCGTGATGCCCGAAGAGTTCGGCGGTGACGTGCCGTTTATTCCTGTTTCCGCCAAGACCGGGCTGGGCGTGGATGAATTGCTCGAGAACGTCCTACTGCAGGCGGAAATGCTCGAACTGAAAGCGCCGGCCGAAGGTCCTGCGAAGGGTCTTGTGATTGAAAGCCGTTTGGATAAGGGCCGCGGTCCGGTTGCGTCCGTTTTGGTTCAGTCGGGCCTACTGAAGAAAGGCGACATTGTCCTTGTCGGTCAGGTCTACGGGCGCGTGCGCGCGATGAATAACGAAATGAGCAAAGCCGTTCAGCAGGCCGGCCCCTCCATTCCGGTGGAAATTCTCGGCTTGTCGGATGTTCCGCAAGCTGGCGACGTTCTCTTGACCGTGCCCGATGAGAAGAAGGCTCGCGAAGTGGCGCTTTTCCGCCAGAGTCGAAACCGCGATGTGCGATTGGCTAAGCAGCAAAGCGCACGCCTTGACAGTGCCTTTAACCAAAACGGTGACGTCAAGACGCTTTCCGTGATTATTAAAGCCGACGTTCAGGGCTCGCAAGAGGCTATTTCCGCCGCCTTGCAGAAGCTTTCGACCGATGAAGTGCGTGTTCAGGTTGTCTATAGCGCCGTCGGCGGTATTTCGGAAACGGATGTGAACCTGGCGGCTGCAAGCCACGCCATTATCATCGGATTTAACGTGCGTGCCGATGCCATGGCCAAGAAGACGGCCGAAACCGACGGCATTGAAATTCGTTACTACAACATCATTTACGATGCTATTGACGACGTGAAGGCGGCCATGAGCGGCATGCTCGCTCCCGAGAGAAAGGAAACCGGTATCGGACTCCTTGAAATTCGGCAGACGATTCACGTTCCGAAGGTTGGCCTTATTGCCGGGTGCCGCGTTCTCGAAGGCGTCGTGCGTCGCAACGCCAGTGCACGACAGCTTCGCAACAATGTGGTAATCTGGACCGGAGAACTTGCCAGTTTGAAGCACTTCAAGGATGATGTTCGTGAAGTACAAGCCGGCAACGAATGCGGTCTGTCTCTGAAGGGACACGATGATATTCAAGTCGGCGATCAACTGGAGATCTTCGAGGTGACGGAAGTCGCTCGTACTCTTTAACGGAGACGCCTATGAAAGAGACCAAACCCGGACGCAGTATCCGCATTGCCGATCAGATTGCCCGAGACTTGGCGGAAATCATTCCGCGCGAGTTGCGTGATCCCCGCATCGGTCTTGTGACGATTACCGGATGTGAAATCACACCGGACTATGCACATGCCCGTGTGTTCTTTACGGTCCTCGGGACGGACCCCGAAGTCAGTGAAGCCGGGCTCAATGCCGCTGCCGGACGTCTGAGGAATCTCATTTTCCGCAAGATGACGATTCACACGGTTCCGACCTTGCATTTCGTGCACGATGCTTCGGTTGCGCACGGCTTTGCCATGGACCGCGTCATCAAGGAAGCGATGGACGTGACGCGTGCCGGCGAACAAAAGGCCGGCGCCGATTCTGTAGATCATGGGAAGTAAAGGAGAGGCCGTCGACGGCGTGTTGCTCTTGGATAAGCCTGAATCGATGAGTTCGAACTGGGCTTTGCAGCTTTCACGCCGTCTTTTAAATGCACAAAAAGCCGGACATACCGGAACGCTCGATCCGATGGCAACCGGCCTGTTGCCGCTTGCCTTCGGGAACGCAACGAAGTTTTCGGCCGATTTGTTAAAGGCCGATAAAAGTTATATTGCGCGGATGAAGTTCGGTGAGCGAACCGATACGCTCGATAAAACCGGGGTTGTGACGCAAACAAGTGATGTGCGTCCGACCATGGGTGAAATTGAGGCGCTTATTCCTGAGTTTACGGGAGTCATTTCGCAACGACCTCCGATGTACTCGGCCATCAAGCGCGACGGGAAAAATTTGTATGAACTTGCGCGGCGAGGCATCGAAGTGACGCGCGAGGCGCGTCAGGTTTGCGTCAAACGCTTGGCTCTGATTTCGTATGAGAATGGGGAGCTGACCTTTGAGGCGGATGTCAGCAAGGGCACGTACATTCGCGTTCTTGCCGATGACTTGGCGACGCGACTTGGGACGTGTGCTCACTTAACGGCATTGCGGCGCACACGGGTCGGGGATTTAAGTATTGACGATGCCGTGCCTTTTTCCGAGCTCGACGACAAAACTAAGAGCATCGAGCAAAGGCGGCAACTATTAAAGGGGGCAGATTTTCTGTTGCAGAGTCTGCCCGCATTGAATTTAACGGAATTGCTGGCAAGGCGCCTGGAAAACGGCCAGAGGCTCGCAATTCGACAGGACCTGCGCGGTCAGGCGAGAGCCTACGGCCCGGGGAACCGTTTATTAGGGGTGGTCAGGGTTGATGAACACGGAGTGGTTCATCCTGTCCGCTTGATTACATTTTTGGGAAATACCGAGAACAATTCGGGAAAGAAGACACTATGACACGAGCGATTCGCAATATTGCAATCATTGCCCACGTAGACCACGGTAAGACAACGATGGTCGATAAGTTGCTCCAATGCGCCGGAACCTTCCGAGAAAATCAGCAGGTCGATGAGCGCGTGATGGATAGCGGAGATATCGAAAAGGAACGCGGGATTACGATTCTCGCTAAAAACTGTGCCGTCGAGTACGAGGGAATTCACATTAACATCATCGATACACCGGGGCATGCCGATTTCGGCGGCGAAGTCGAACGCGTCCTGTCGATGGTCGACGGTGTGTTGCTCCTAGTCGATGCGGTCGAAGGCCCGATGCCGCAGACGCGTTTTGTTACGCGTAAGGCCTTAGCTGCCGGCTTAAAGCCCATTGTCGTCATCAATAAGATCGATCGCGTCGGTGCTCGCCCCGAGTGGGTCGTCAACCAGACGTTCGATTTGTTCGACAAGCTCGGAGCGACCGAAGATCAGCTCGACTTCCCGGTCATTTACGCATCGGCCTTAGCCGGCTATGCCGGTTACACACCGGATGTGAAGGAACTTGAGAAGATCGGCAACATGAAGGCCATTTTCGACACCGTCATTAAATACGTCCCTGTGCGTGAAGACAATGCCGATGCACCGCTTCAGCTGCAGATTTGTTCCTTGGATTACAACAGTTATGTCGGCAAAATCGGTATCGGCCGCGTGCACCGCGGACGCATTAAGGCCGGTGAACCCGTGGCGTTAATGGACGGCCCGGGGAGCACGCCCCGACAGGTCAAAGTCGGACAGATCCTGCAATTTGAGGGTTTGGATCGCAAAGTTGTTAATGATGCACAAGCGGGCGACATTGTTCTTATCAACGGCATTGATGATTTGAATATCGGCACGACGATTACCGATATCGAGCATCCCGAAGCGCTTCCGATGCTCAAGGTCGATGAGCCGACACTTACGATGACCTTTATGGTCAACACGTCGCCTTTGGCCGGCAAGGAAGGTAAATATGTCACGAGCCGTCAGATTCGCGAACGCTTGGAGCGGGAACTTAAGAGTAACGTTGCCATGCGCATGCGCGAAACCGGCGATGAGACGATGTGGGAAGTGTGCGGACGCGGTGAGTTGCATTTGACGATTCTCATTGAGAACATGCGTCGCGAAGGCTATGAACTCGCTGTCGGTCGTCCGCGCGTGCTCCTTAAGGAAGTAAACGGCGTCAAACAGGAACCCTATGAGCAACTCTCGGTTGACGTGGAAGAAGTGCACCAGGGCGCCGTTATGGAAGAACTCGGTCGCCGTAAGGGAGACCTTCTTGACATGCAATCGGATAGTCGCGGACGCGTGCGCCTGGAGTACCGCATTCCGGCTCGGGGCCTCATCGGCTTTCAGTCGATGTTCCTGACGATGTGCCGCGGAACGGGCATCATGAGCCACGTGTTCGATTCGTACGGACCGATTAAGCAGGGCGATGTCGGCGAGCGTCGGTCCGGAGCCATTATCAGTCAAGATAACGGCGCGGCCGTGGCCTATGCTTTGTGGAAGATTCAGGAACGCGGACGCCTCTTTGTCAGCCCGGGTGACCCCTTGTACGAGGGCATGATTATCGGCGAACACTCCCGCGAAAACGACATTGTCGTTAACCCGATTCGCTGTAAGCAGTTGACGAACATTCGCGCTTCCGGTACCGATGAGGCTATTCGCTTGGTGCCGCCCGTGACATTGACACTCGAAAGCGCCGTTGAGTTCATTAACGACGATGAGCTCGTGGAAATTACGCCCAAGTCGATTCGTTTGCGCAAGCGTTGGCTCAAGGAATTCGAGCGTCGCCGTGCGGCACGTGTCGAACGTGAGGAAAACGGCGAACAAGAGGCCTGATTTTCATGGCAAAGAAACTGCCCGCACTGTGCCCGTGCGGGTCCGGAAGGACTCTGGCGGCCTGTTGCGGGCGTTTTATTAATGAGGGAATGATTCCTCCGAGCGCCGTCGCCCTGATGCGAAGTCGCTACAGCGCCTTTGCTCTTAATCGTGAAGATTGGCTTCGCTTGACGTGGGCCAAGGAAACGTGCCCGGCTGAGGCTTTGATTGACCCTGCGGTCAAATGGATCGGTCTTACGGTCAAAAACGAAACGCTAATCGATGCGACGCATGCCACAGTTGAGTACATTGCCCGCGGTCGTGCGGGCTCGACCGGCGCTTTTCGACTGCATGCCGTCTCTCGGTTTGAAAAGCGCGAGGGACGCTGGTTTTATGTCGATGACAAGGAACACAGTCAATCGTGAGTAAGTTGCCCTACAGTAAATGGCGCTTTTGCGTGGCGCCGATGCTCGACTGGACGGACAAGCACTGTCGGTATTTTCATCGGACCCTGACGAAGTGTGCGCGCCTTTATACGGAAATGGTGACGGCGCCGGCCCTTATCTTCGGCGACCGGAATCGCTTTTTAAGTTTTAATGCAGCCGAACACCCCGTTGCCTGTCAGATCGGAGGCAGTGACCCGGCGCAATTAGCCCAAGTTGCCGCATGGATTGACCAGGCCGGGTACGATGAAATTAACCTGAATTGCGGGTGTCCTTCCGAGCGCGTCCAAAAAGGGAGTTTCGGCGCCTGTCTGATGCTCGATCCGACACTTGTCGCCGAGTGCTTTAAGGCCATGAAAGAGGCGACCGATATTGATGTCACAATCAAGCATCGTGTCGGCGTGGACGGTCGGGACGATTACGATTTCGTGCGCGATTTTGTCGGAACTCTCTTTGATGCCGGATGCCGAACCTTTATTGTCCACACACGCTCGGCGTGGCTTAAGGGCTTAAGTCCGAAAGAAAACCGCGAGGTTCCCCCATTACGACGCGAGTACGCCGCAACTCTTAAGAAAGACTTTCCCGAGGCACAGATTGTCATTAACGGGGGCATTCATGATTTGGGATTGGCCGAGGAGTTACTTGAGGGTGTTGACGGCGTCATGCTCGGACGCGAGGCTTACACCAATCCGTGGATTCTTTCCGATGTCGATGCCAGGCTTTTCGGGCGCAAAGATGAGCCGGTGACCCGCGAGACCGTCATTGAAGAAATGACCGCCTATCTAAAGGTACAGTACCCGAAAGATCCGCACGTGTTGCGCGGGACGGCGCGGCACATGCTCGGCCTATTAAACGGCCTTGCCGGCGCCAAAGCCTGGAGACGCTTTCTTTCCAATCCGCTTGCCTATGAGCGCTATAAAACCGAAGTTTTGCGCGAGGCGTTTGCCAGAGCCGGTTGGCGGGAAAGCTGCGATGAGAATTCCCGTTTCGATGACGACGAGTTTTCCGGTTTTTAAGCAGATGCTGACGGGTGCGATGCTCCCGCTAACATCCATTGCCAGGCCGGAATGACCGGGATTCGGATGCCGTTGATTTGCAGAGTTTCCCGGTCGCCCATGGTCAAAATGAGGCACTGCGTATTCGGCCGAAACGAGAGGAAGTGCTCCAAGGACGATGTTTCGCGCTGATAGGTCTTTTCGCTTTTTCTTAACTGCCAACACACCTGAACGGCCAGATTTTCACTCGGGACATAAAAGTCCACCTTGGCATGAGCGTCAGCGTAATAAAACACATTGGCTTGTCCGTAACGGCGCAGGAGTTCGAGTGCCACGGCGTTTTCCAAAAGTGCGGTGTCGTAGCGCTCCGGGTATGTAGCCAGAAGCCCGGTGTCCGAAAAGTAGTATTTCACGGCCTTAAGTCGCTCGGTGAGCTTTCCGTAGGCATTGGCAATCGGAAACAGTAAAAATGCTTCCTTCATAGAAATTCCGCGAGGAAACTTGCGACTTTAGTCGCGAGAGGAATCGCGGCAAAGCTTGATTT
>ERZ1034691.1072-NODE-1072-length-18867-cov-6.748246_pt1 | contig 18867 bp, 16 predicted proteins | sample MGYA00520638_ERZ1034691 | MGnify/ENA primary metagenome ERZ1034691 (study PRJEB33766, sample SAMN09781763) | gut metagenome | biome: gut microbiome | host: Homo sapiens | place: Madagascar | study: EMG produced TPA metagenomics assembly of the PRJNA485056 data...
TTGGCTATATCCTAGCCTTTTCAGCCCCGACGATTTCTAAACGGGACAGCAGTGTTCTTATATATATAATAAGGTAAGATAAATATGGGTGTTTTTCAGAATTCTGTGTTTTTCGGTGTGTTGGTAAGCTTGGCATCCTATGGCATTGGCATGGCTGTGAAGCGCAAGACTGGTTGGTCGTTGGCTAACCCACTGTTGATTTCTATCATATTGGTAATCTGTGTGTTATTGCTTACTGGCGTCAGTTATACTACCTATAGTGCTGGTGCCAATAGCATCAGTTATCTCTTGACTCCTGCTACCATCTGTTTGGCTGTTCCGCTCTATCAACAGGTGGAGTTGCTGAAGAAGAATTATCATGCGGTATTGTTGGGCATCGTGTCGGGCGTGTTGGCTAGTTTATGTTCCGTACTCATCTTGGCATTGTTGTTCCATTTTGATCATGCCGCCTACGTCACATTCCTGCCTAAGTCTATCACGACCGCCATTGGTATCGGTGTGTCGGAAGAATTGGGTGGTCACGTCTCTGTTTCCGTCGTGGTCATTATCGTTACGGGTGTGTTGGGCAATATCTTTGCGGAGAAATTCCTGGCATTGCTTCGTATCAAGGAACCGATTGCCAAAGGTATTGCCATCGGCTGTTCTGCTCATGCCTTGGGTACGGCGAAGGCGATGGAGATGGGTACCATCGAGGGGGCTATGAGTAGTCTGAGCATCGTGGTTTGTGGTGTGATGACGGTGATAGGAGCCTCCATCTTTGCCATGTTCCTCTAGAAAAAGTCAGTATTGCATCTTTGATTTTAGGATGATTCGGTCGGTTTTGCCTAGAATATAAGCCAAAAATTTGGCGTTTCGCTCGAAATGTATTATCTTTGTCCAAATATTTAGCATAAAGATTATATGATTAAATTCTTGGATTTACAGAAAGTGACGGCAAGTCATGCCGAAGAGATTCACGAGGCGGCAGCTAGGGTGGTCGATTCGGGATGGTACTTGCTCGGCAATGAGGTGAAAAACTTCGAGGAAAACTATGCCCGATACATTGGTACGAGCCAATGTGTAGGCGTGGGGAATGGACTGGATGCCTTGACCCTCATCTTCCGTGCTTATATTGAGATGGGCGTGATGGAGGTGGGTGATGAGGTCATCGTGCCTGCCAACACTTATATCGCTTCTATCTTGGCGATAACGGAGAATGGGTTGAAGCCTGTCCTCGTGGAGCCTAACCCTGATACGTTGAATCTGGATAGTTCGCGGATAGAAGCTGCCATCACGGAGCGTACCAAGGCTATCTTGCTCGTGCATCTTTATGGACGAAATGCTTATAATGTATATATTGAACCGATTTGCCAAAAATATCACTTGAAGTTGGTGGAGGACAATGCCCAAGCGCATGGTTGTCGTTTTGGAGACCGATTGACGGGTAGCCTAGGGGATGCTGCAGGGCATAGTTTCTATCCCGGCAAAAACCTTGGAGCCTTGGGCGATGCGGGAGCCGTGACGACCAATGATGAGGAATTGGCTTCCGTGATTCGTGCTTTGGCGAACTATGGTAGTCAAAAGAAATATGTTTTCAAGTACCAAGGGCGCAATTCTCGTATGGACGAGATTCAAGCGGCTGTGCTGAATGTCAAACTCAAGTACTTGGATGCCGACAATGCCCATCGTCGTGTGATAGCTCATCTTTATTATGAGCAGATTCACAATCCGTTGGTTCGTATGACGGGTACCTATCCGGTTCTGCTCGAATATCGAGAAAAATGGGGATTCGCCAATGGAGAGACTATGATTCCTGATGATAATAATGTCTATCATCTTTTTCCGATTCTTTGTTCCCGACGTGATGAATTGCAACAGTATCTCTCCGAACATGGTGTGCAGACCTTGATTCACTATCCGCTTCCTCCTCATCTGCAGGAATGCTATCAAGCCTTTGCTCATCTGAAACTTCCTATCACGGAGCAGATTCATGCCGAGGAATTGAGCTTGCCTATCAGTCAGGTGATGACACTCGAAGAGGCACAGGAAGTGGTGGGATGGGTGAATCGTTTCTGTTGATAGACAATATTTTGCAGCATATCTCGTTCTTTAGAGGATGGAATCGTCCTGCTGGCGATTGCAGGCAAAACTCAAGATAAAAGAACATCAATATGAAAATGAATAAGAATAGTGTTTTACGATATTTGTTGGGCGTCTTCGTCATGCTGGGCTTTGTGGCTTGTATGGATGACGACGATTTCTCAACGTCCAAGAGCGACCTGCTCTCTTTCTCTACCGACACGGTACGACTCGACACCACTTTCTCTAATGTACCTACGCCTACCAAGACGATGTGGGTGTATAATCGTACAGGCAAGAGCATCCGATGCAGCAACGTGCGCTTGGAAGGAGGCAACCAGGAGGGATTCCGTGTCAACGTGGATGGCACCTATCTAGGACAAACCTCTGGCTATCAGACACGTGACGTGGAGGTGCGCAAGGGCGATAGCATCCGTGTGTTCGTGGAGTTGACTTCCTCGATGCAACAAGAGGATGAGCCACAACTCGTACAAGACAACCTCGTCTTTACTTTGGAGAGTGGCGTTCAACAGAAAATCAATTTGCGTGCCATGTCGTGGGATGCTATTTCTTATACCAACTTGGAGGTGAAGCGAGGCGAGACCTTGACGCTTGGCGACCCTGTTGTCATTAAAAATGAAGATGGCACAGAGCGTGAGTATCATAAGCCCATCGTCATCTATGGTGGCATCAAGGTGGATAGTATGGCTACCCTAAATATCAAGGAGGGTGCTACGCTCTATTTCCACGAGAACGCTGGCATCCAAGTGTATGGAAAATTGCTGGCTGAGGGTACGGCAGAGAAACCTGTCACCCTTCGTGGCGATAGAATCGACCACATGTTTGACTATCTGCCATACGATCGTACTCCGGGTCAGTGGCAAGGCATCAAGTTGATGGAGTATTCCCAGGACAATGTCTTGAAATACACCGACTTGCATAGTGCTTACGATGGCATCGTGGTGGATTCTAGTGATGTCAATATACAAAAACTCTTACTTGAAAACTCTATTGTTCACAACTGTCAGGGTGTGGGCGTGGAAGTGAATTATGCCAAAGTGCAAATCTATAATACTCAGTTGTCCAACACCTTAGGTCATTGCCTCTATGTCTGTGGCGGTGATGTGGATGTCAACAACTGCACGATAGCTCAGTTCTATCCATTCGATGCCCGTCGTGGCTCTGCCATCGGCTTCAAGGCTCCTGTCAAGAATCTGTCAGTCAAGAACTCGATTGTCACTGGATATGCTGACGATGAGGTCGTGTGGACACCTCCAGTGGAAGGAGAAACTGCGGAAGAAGAAACGTTTAATTTCTCCTTCGATCACTGCTTGCTTCGTACCGAGAAGATGACAACTGATGATAGCTTGAAGTTCACGAATGTCATCTACGAGGACTTGAAGAATGAGGTGGTGGAAAACGAGAAAGATACCCTTTGGTTTGGAGAGAAGCAGTTTGTTAACTTCGATACTGGCAACTTGATATACGATTTCCGTCTGAAGGGCAAGTCGGCAGCTATAGGTGTGGCTGATGCTGAGAGCGCTTTGTCACACGACCGTAATGGTCTTCTGAAGCGTGATGAGGAGAAGACGATTGCAGGTTGCTACTTATATCGTGAGGAAAAGAATGATGCAGAAAAATAAATGTTTCTTCTTTCATCGGCAGACTTTTTGTTGTCAGGTTTATCGATGGCATAGCTTCCGAAAGGTTTGCTTGTTGGCATTTTTCTTGTCCGCAAGCCATGGCATTTGCGCTTATTCTTTACCATGCCGTTTGGCTTCCGCCGAACCTATGCAACATCAGATCTTGCAGGCAGAGACCATGCATCCAGATGAAGTGCCCCAAAAAGAGAAGAAGGAGGCTGCTGCCGAGCAGTTGAGCAAGGCATTGGATTACTTCACTTCCCAGAAGTATCATGAGTGCTTGATGATTATGCAAGAACTGGATAAGCATTATCGGTTGAATCCCCGATATAAGGCTTATCTAGGTGTTTGTTATTATTATGAGTGGGATTATAAGCAAGCGGCGAAGTATCTCTCAGAGGCCATTCCTCAGCTAGGGAATTTCTCTCCCCATGAGCGTTCCTTTTATTATTGGGCAAATGCCGAGAGCCTTTTCAATCTTCAAAAATACGCCGAGGCTATTCCGTTCTATCAAGCCATGCTCCCGTTGTGTTATGCCAACGAGAAGCCCGATGTGCATTATCGTTTGGGTTTCTGCTATCTCTTTGCGGAGCAATGGAATGAGGCTTGGAATGAGCTATTGCAGGCTCAAAAAGGATACTTGAAGCTTCGGAATACACCCGATATGCAGGCTCGTATCACTCAAGTTTCTCACATGCTGGATGGACTCAAACCCAAAGTCGTCAGCTTTGTATTGGAGGAATTGATTAAGAAATGAGTACTTAATCCATGAGGCATTTGGGCATGATAAAAACGTCCCGATAGGTTGATTGAGACCTACCGGGACGTTTGTTTTCTTAAGTAATAAAAGTACTATTTTGTCTTGTGGAAAAGAGTAATTTTTCCTATTATCTCATATTGGCATCCACGAAAGAGAACGGAAGCAGGTCCTTGATGCTCTTGAAGCAATAGATGCCATCCTCTCCATAAAGCAGGATGCGTACTGGCTGCTTATAGCGGTCTTCTATCTCCAATATCACTTGACGGCAAGCGCCACAAGGCGAGATTGGGTCTTTCAGAAAGCCTTTCTCATTGTTTGCCGCAATAGCTATCGTCTTGATAGCTAGCTCCGGATGATTCGCTTGGGCGGCAAACACAGCGGTTCGCTCTGCGCACAATCCTGATGGGAAGGCGGCGTTCTCCTGGTTAGCACCTATCACGATGCTGCCATCCTCCAACAAGCAAGCGGCCCCCACGTGGAAGTGACTGTAGTTGGCGTAGGAATTTTGGGTAGCAGTTTTTGCCTTCTTTACCAACGTCTGCTCCTCTTCGCTCAATTCTGAGAGCTGGGCAAACTGATATGCAATTTCTATTTTCTTCTCTTTCATGGGGGATGTTTTTAATTAAGAGTTAATAATTAGGCTTACGCCCATATAGCTATTGAATTCCTCACTTCGTATAGAAGTCGATGAGGTGGGTGATGGCTCGCTTGCAGACCGGACAGAATTCTGGTGTGTCGTTGATGCGCATGCGGCAATCCTGTACGCCACGATATACTCCCTTGGTGCTGTAGCCCGCACCCTCGAAGACACCCACCTTTGTCTTGGCCACCTCTGGCTTTTTGGACAATGGGGTGGGAATCTTGGTTCCCTTCTTCACCATGTCCTCCCATTTGCTGGAGAAGTTGACGAGTGTGGTGATATTCGGCTCCCATGGCTCCACATCGTGTGGGTACATTGGAATCGCCTCTTCTTCGTAAGCATACTCGTCGGCAAGACCGGCGAAGGAATGACCGAACTCATGTACCACCACAGGCTTAAACCACTTATTGTGGGTCATGGAGAGATTGTAGGAATTGAGGATACCGCCACCTCCGTATTTCTCTGTGTTCACCAATACGATGATGTGCTCGTAAGGCGTGCCAGCCAACCAGTCGTGCAAGTCCTTGAGATTCAATGTCGTCAAGTATCTGTCACTATAGAAGGTATCGAAGTGGGAGTGGAGGGCGGTCTTCTTCCAAATGCCCTTGGATGGTTCGCTCGTACCGCTTTCCTCAGAAGGTGACTTCACGGCGATCACGTTGAAACGATCTCTCATCTCCTTGAATGGCTCATGGGCAAAGAGTGCCTCGTTGGCTTCCTTCACATCATTGAGGAAGGTGCCCATCTCTGCCTCCGTGTAGCCTTCAGCCACGTAAGCGATGTGGATGCAACGGACGGTGTCGGCAGCCTGCTGGATGGTCTCGTAAGGTGTTGTCTTGTCGCCCTTGTGATGGATAAGTATATCGGTAGGAGCCACCTGATGGGTGAGGCTTGTGGTCACTTCCCTTCGGTTGTTGTAGAGGGCGAGGGTGACATCCACCGTATCCTTTGGCATCGGAACGAGGAAGACGTTCTCGAAGCTCTGGGTATTCTTTTGAGCCTCAGGATAGCTGAGCCATTCCTGGAAAAGGGTAGAGAAGGAGTTGCGGTAGATGACCTTGCCAGAATGGTGGTCACGTACCGTGATTTGTCCATTTCCCTCTACGGGTACTTCGCTCAAACGTTGCTTCTTGCCATACCAATGAGGCATGACATTGAGTTCATCGACTGCAATCATCTGCTGCTTCACATTGCCTGCAAAGATGTAGTCGATACGTAAGGTCTTGTCAACGAAATAGTCGTTGAACTGTTGAGCCATCGTATGGCATGGCAGTAACAGCCAAGCCAAGGCTACAAATCCTATCTTTATATTTTTCTTCATGTTCATAATTTTTTTATCTCACTCTCAACCTAGCTCCTGGGTAAATCTTGAAGTCTGGGTCGAGACCATTCATCTTGTAGAGGTTCTTCAGTCTGATGCCATACTTCTGCGAGATGCCATACATGCTTTCACCTGCCTGTACGATGTGAGGGCGCTTCTTGTATTGCTTTGGTGCCTTCTTGCGTTTCTTCTTCAGATAGATGATGTCACCCTTGTGCAAGATGTCATTCTTGTCTCGCTCGTTGTACTTCGCCAGCTTCTTCCAACTGATGCCCACTTCTTTTCCGATGCCCTTGAAGGTATCTCCCTCGCGAGCGTAGAGGTAGTAGTTGTCGTTGAAGAGGTGGATAGGGTGGAGCAAGCCTTGGGCGTTGATCGGTTGGTCGGTACCACTGTGCTCAGCCATAAACTTGTCGTATCGCTTCGCCTTGTCGTACTCATGCAACTTGTAAAGTTCGATGATTTGGATGAGCTTGTTGGCGTACTGTGGGTTGGTGGCATAGCCGCACTGTTTCAGACCTCTCGCCCAACCCTTGTAGTCGCTGGTGCTGAGGTTGAAGAGACAGGCATAGCGAGATTGGCGAGCCAAGAACTGGCTGTGGTCCTCGTAGCTCTCCTTGGCATCGCTATATACACGGAAGCATTCTCCACGAGCGTCGTCATCGTGATATTGCTTCGGACCCATCCACGAGGTATGGCACTTGATGCCAAAGTGGTTGTTGCCCTGTCTCACGAGGTCGCTTCTTCCCGCAGCACTCTCGAAGAGTCCCTGTGCCAGGGTGATGCTGGCAGGTATGCGGTATCGAAGCATCTGCTCGATGGCGAGATCCTTGTATTGGTTGATGTATGTCTGATAGGTTTGGTTCCATTTCATCTGCGCACTCATCGGTGTGGTGGTCAAGAGGAAGGCAAACCCTAGTATGTATTTTCTAAATCGATTCATACTGCAAAAATATAAAAAATAGTTTGTTTTCTCTCGTTTTGATGTAATTATTTATTTATTTTCACGTTTTATGCGCAGAAGTGTTTGTTTTTGAAGAAAAAACGGTCTTATTCAGCACTCTGATGCTGTCACTTGATGCACAAGTACTCATAAAAAATAATGTACAATGAAAAAGATATTAATCGTGTTGGGTTCTAACCATGAGCAGGAAAAAAATGTGGGTTTTGCGATGAATCAGCTGTCGCAAAACTTCCCTGGTGTTCGCTTTTCTCGCCTTCTGTGGACGGAGCCGATAGGCATGGAGAATTCCCCCCAGTTTGTCAATGCCCTTGCCATCGCTTTCACCGACTTGCCTGAGCCGGATATCGTACCTATTCTAAAAGACATCGAACGTCAATGCGGAAGAACAAAGGAGGAAAAATCCCAAGGCATCGTCAAACTCGATCTCGACCTTTTGCTCTATGGCGATCTCCGTCGCAAGGAAGAAGATTGGGAAAGAGATTATGTGAAACAATTACTAGGGGAAATGGGAGAATGATTTCCAACTGTAAGGCTGCATTCTCTCGCAGTTTTTTATAAACGAAAAAGCCGCTAGCGTGTCCTTGAAAAACACACAAGCGGCTTTGTTCCATTTATAATACCGGATTCGGATTGTCGGCGGAAAGATGCAACTCCACCACTTTGCCCTCTTCCAGTGATTTCTTGACGTGGATGATGCGCTGGTTGCTGCTGCCACGGAAGAAGAGGTCGGGGTCGGCGAGAGCCTTTACGAACGGACCATCCACCAAGACATCTATCAACTTCAGCAACTCCAACTGGGCTGGATTCTTGACCAAGTTCTCAAACTTGTAGCCCGTGAAGCACCAGATGGTCTTCTTGCTCTGTCGGCGTATCTCACGAGCCAACTCGGCGAAACCTTCTGCCTGAAACATAGGGTCGCCTCCGGAGAAGGTGACATTGGCGAAGGGGTCATCCATGATTTCCTTCATCAAGTCCTCCGTCGAGGTCATCGTGCCATGGTTGATGTCCCACGACTGGGGATTGTGGCACTCCGGGCAGTGATTCGGACAACCGGCACAATAGATGGATGTGCGGAATCCCGGACCATCCACCATTGTGTCATGTACTACGCTTAAAACGCTTATCATTTTGCTACTGAATCTTCACTCTTCGTTCTTCACTTAGAATTACTTCTTAGGCGTGTCGATGTGGGTGACACGGTCGTGAAGCTCGGCAAGCTTGCCACTGTTCCAACGATCGGTGGTACCTACAAGGTAACCTGTGATACGCTGCAACTTGTCGATGTGGTGACTACCACACTTAGGACAAACGGTCAAGTTGGTATCGGCATTCTCGTAGCCGCAGTCCAAGCAGCGGTTGCGGTTGTGGTTGACAGAGCCATAGCCCATGTTGTACTTATCCATCATATCTACCACGCTGGCGATAACTGATGGGTTGTGAGTAGCGTCGCCATCAATCTCTACATAGAAGATGTGACCACCACGAGTCAAGTCGTGATAAGGAGCCTCGATCTTCGCCTTCTGCAATGCTGTACATTTATAATATACTGGCACGTGGTTAGAGTTGGTGTAGTAGTCACGGTCGGTAACACCAGGGATGACACCAAACTCCTTGCGGTCCTTCTTGGTAAACTTACCGCTCAATCCCTCTGCTGGAGTAGCGAGGATAGAGTAGTTGTGGTGATACTGATCGCTGAACTCGTTGGCACGGTCGCGCATGTAGGTGATGATCTTCAAGCCCAATTCCTGTGCCTCCTCGCTCTCACCATGATGCTTGCCGATGAGCGCCTTGAGGCACTCTGCCAAACCGATGAAACCGATACCGAGTGTACCATGGTTGATGACGCTCTCGATGGTCTCCTCTGGCTTCAACTTGTCGGCACCTACCCACAGGTATTTCATCAAGAGTGGGAACTGCTTAGCCATCGCTGTCTTCTGGAACTGGAAGCGCTCGTCGAGCTGCTTAGCTGTGATGTCGAGGATGTTGTCGAGCTTGGCGAAGAACATGTCGATGCGCTGCTTCTTGTCCTCGATGCCCATGCACTCGATGGCGAGCTTCACGATGTTGATGGTAGAGAAACTCAAGTTACCACGAGCGATGCTGGTCTTCTCGCCCCAACGGTCCTCGAACACACGGGTACGGCAACCCATAGTGGCGATTTCCCACTTGTAACGCTCTGGGTCGTCGGCACGCCACTTCTCGTTCTGGTTGAAGGTAGCGTCGAGGTTGAGGAAGTTAGGGAAGAAACGACGGGCTGTCACCTTGCAAGCCAACTGGTAGAGGTCGTAGTTGCGATCCTCTGGCAAGTAGTTGACGCCACGTTTCTTCTTCCATATCTGTATAGGGAAGATGGCTGTCTCGCCATTTCCTACGCCTTCATAGGTGCTCTCCAATATTTCACGCATGATGCAACGACCCTCTGCAGATGTATCTGTACCATAGTTGATGGAAGAGAATACCACCTGGTTGCCACCACGAGAGTGGATGGTGTTCATGTTGTGGATGAAAGCCTCCATCGCCTGGTGTACACGGTTCACGGTCTTGTTGATGGCGTGCTGCTCCAAGCGAGCCTTGCCCTCCAAGCCTTCGAGGCTCTTCTCCAGGTAGTCGTCGATAGGAGCGTCGTAGAGGTCCTTCAAGTCCTCGCCGGTCAACTTCTCCAGGTTCTTCACCTCTTCCTGGTAAGACATTCTTACGTAAGGAGCCAAGTAGAAGTCGAAGGCAGGGATCGCCTGACCTCCGTGCATCTCGTTCTGGCAGGTCTCCAGTGAGATACAAGCCAGTACGGCTGCGGTCTCGATGCGCTTGGCAGGACGGCTAGAGCCATGGCCAGCGGTGAAGCCGTGTTGGAGGATGATATCAAGAGGATGCTGTACGCAGGTGAGACTCTTGGTAGGATAATAATCTTTGTCGTGTATATGGATGTAGTTATGCAGGACGGCGTCACGTACTTCCTCGCTGAGGAGGTAGTCGTCAACGAATGGCTTGGTGGTTTCAGAGGCAAATTTCATCATCATGCCGGCAGGAGTGTCGGCGTTCATGTTGGCGTTCTCACGAGTGATGTCATTGTTCTTGGCATTGACGATGCTCATAAATACGTCGCGGGTCTTTGCCTTGCGGGCGATGTTGCGCTGATTGCGATAAGCAATGTACTTCTGCGCTACATCCTTGCGCGCACTCTTCATCAGTTCCATCTCGATGGCATCCTGGATGGCTTCCACGCTCATCTGGCTCTTGCCACGGAAGGAAATGTGGTCGGTGATTTGCTCGATAAGAGTGCTGTCCTCACCCTTGTCTGTGTGTAACATGGCTTTGCGTATGGCTGCCATAATCTTCTGTTCGTTGAAACCAACGATGCGTCCGTCACGCTTAACTACAGTTTGTATCATTTTAGCTTTACTTTTATGATTGATATATAATTAGCTTAATATTAACATTTTATGCCAAAAGGAGGTAAAAAACACCTCATTTTTCATGTTGCAAAGATACAAAAGATATTCCAAAGTTTGCAGTTTTGGACAACTTTTCTTTTGTTAAAAAATATTAAGTCGTTGATAATCAATTAGATAGTATTTTGTTTTGGAAAACTTTGTGAAAAATAGGTTTCCCAAAAAGTGTAACTCTTTGTCTAATGGGGACTTACGGACGAAAACGCCCGAAATGTTAAAAAATAATCGTGTAGTTCTTAGAATAGTCTAACAATCTGCTACTCTCGCAGTTAGCCCTATTTGCTCTTTCTCTTGTAGTCGAGAGCGGCACCAATGGCAGTGCAAAATTCCGAGTATTTTGGGATGCGGAATTTCACGTTGTACAATTTTTCCATGGCTGGGAATACCTCATGGCATTGTGGCAGCAAGGTGAGGTTGCCTATCAAGACAAAGTCCTTGATGCCCGACTCCAATGAGGAGAGGATGGTGGCAGAGCCGATGCACTGGAGTACCATCCAGATGAGACCCTTGGCGATGTCCTCCCTGGTGGCGTTCGCCTTGGCGTTGCTGAAGAGGGAAGCCACGGCGTTCATCGGCAAACCTGGCAATGGCTTGGCGCTGATGTCGCCGATGAGGAGGTTGATCTTCGATACGTCGCCTTCCTTGGCTAGGTTGGCGATCTGCTTCACATCGTCGGTCTTGAGCATGATGCGACTGAGACCCGACAAGGTTCCGCCACCGATGCCGATGCCACCGATGTGTCGGATGTTGTCGCCCTCGCATTTCACGAGCGAGGTGCCCGTTCCCATGCTCACCACAATCATCTTGTCTAGCTTGCTCTCATACATGGCGCCCAGTCCATCGGCGATAAACTCCTCGCTCTTCGAGGTAGGAAGCCCATAGATGGGTTCGTCAATGTATGCCGAACCTACGCCCGTCAGCATGACGTGCTCCACTTCCGACAAACTGATTTGGTTGTCGTGCAAGTATTTTCCGAAGGCACCATAGAGAGAGGTGATAGGGTCGGTAGCCTTGATGCGGATAGGGCTGATGACCATGCCTTGCTCGTTGATACCTACGATCTTGGTCGTAGAGATGCCTACGTCTATGCCGATGACGATCTTTTTCATTTTGGTGTTGTTCTTTTAGGAAGATTGGTTTTTAAGTAACCTTCATTTTGTATTGCGAGTGCAAAGGTAATACAAAATAAAGACTCCACAAAATTATTGCTATGAATAATTTGTGGAGTCGTATGGTTTTATATTTTATTAATCATTACAAGACACCCATCTTGCAGAAGCAGATGAGCACCGCATAGCCGATCACCATGCTCAGCACACCGATGGTCAAGCCCGCCTTCGCCATGTCGGTCTGCTGGATGAGACCAGTGGAGTAGGCGATGGCATTAGGAGGGGTGGAGATAGGGAGCGACATGGCGCAAGAGGCTGCCACTGCCACACCGATGATGATGGTGGAGGTGCCACCGATGCTATTGAGCGAGTCGCCCATGCCTGCGCATACCACCGAGAGGATAGGGATGAGGAGGGCTGCGGTCGCCGTGTTCGAGATGAAGTTACTCAGTGCAAAACATACCAGTCCGGATACCACCATGATGACGAGTGGGTTGAAGGTGTCGAAAGGAATGCTCTTCACGGCGTTCTCTGCCAGTCCGGTGCCGTTCATGGCAAGACCGAGTGCGAAGCCACCTGCCACCATCCAGATGACAGCCCAGTCGATTTCCTTCAGGTCGTCGGCGGTGATCACGCCCGTGAAGGCGAAGACGGCGATAGGCAACATGGCTACCGTGTTGGCGTTGATGCCCAGGTACTTCTTGCCGAATACCCAGAGCAGGATGGTGAGGATGAAGGTGCCGGCTACCACATAGGTGCGCCAGTTGTACTGGATGTTGCCCTCGATGTTTAGCTCGATGGTCTTCTGAGAGAATGGGAACATCTTGCGGATGATAAACCATGCCATGATGAGCATGATGATGACCATCGGTCCCATAATCATCATCCATTCGCCGAAGCCGAGGTCGAGGTTCAATCCGTCAGGAGCCGTCAGCACCTTGTAGGCGAAGGCGTTAGGAGGGGTGCCGATAGGCGTACCCATACCGCCCAGATTGGCGCCGATAGGTATCGCCATGGTCAAGGCGATGCGTCCCTTGCCGTTGGCAGGCAGAGCCTTGAACACTGGGGTGAGGAAGGTAAGCATCATCGCCGCTGTGGCGGTGTTGGAGATAAACATGGAGAAAATACCCGTGATGAGCATGAATCCCAGCAGCACGTTTTCCGACTTCTTGCCGAAAGGCGCTATCAGGGTCTTTGCCATCAGCACGTCGAGACCACTCTTGGTGGCAGCGATCGCCATGACAAAACCGCCCAGGAAGAGGATGATGGTAGGGTCGGCAAAGCAAGCCATGATACCTTGGTATTCCAGCAGGTTGCCATACTCGCCCTCGGAGCCTTGCATGATGTTGAACGCCGAGTCGGAGACGCCAAAGAGGAGTACGAAGATGATGACCACGGAGGTAGCCCATGCCGGTATCGCCTCTGTGAGCCAGAGCATGACTGCCATCACGAAGATGGCGATGACACGTTGTTGCACAACGGTCAGTCCATCAATGCCGAAGTAGCTGATGGGCAGGTTCCATACACAAATGGTGAGCAAGGCAGTGAGCAAAAACATCAGTGCCTTCTTGCGATTGAAATCGCCGCTCAAAACTTTCTTAACGGTTTCTTGCATTTTCTCTATGTTTTTTATGGTTCTGAGGGCAAATGTACGCATTATTTTCGAATTATCAAAAAAAAGTGGAAGAAAAGTGATGTTTTTCGGAAAATTGTGTTATTTTTGCATCAGATTTTTAAATTTTTATGCCATGAACCAAGTTACATTATTTATTTTTGCAGTGCTCGCAATAGTCGTGGTACTGGTCGTGTTTTCTTATCTTCACAAGCGTCATGTGGAGTATAAGATGGTGGATATCGAAAATGCTGTTCGCAGCGCTTATTCCGAGGGCGTCACTTCGGTGGAGAAGGAAGCCCTCGTCAAAGCGGTGAAAAAGTACTTCCATTGCAGTAGCAAGGAAGCACATTATATAATAGGTGTAGCTCGGCGCAAGAAAATCATCGACATTGCCGTGGGCAAGGTCTCCTTACACCAAGACTCCTGATTTTTATTTCATCTTGCAGTCGGGAAGTACTTTCATACATCTCTTGCCCTCGATGGTCTTCAGGATGCAACCGATCGTCTTGCGGTTGATATTTCTGAGGATTGGCACCTGTGATATAGGAAGTACTTCCACATAGTGTACACCAGAGTTAGGTACGTCCATCGGGAGCGTGCCCTCAGCTTGCATCTTGGTGTGCTCAAACTCTACGACATCGTCAAATCTTACATATCGGTTGCCCTTGCCATCGATGAAGCCCACGCATACGGAGTCGGCATCGGTGGCAATGGTGGCATAGATGAGCTGCTCGCCAGCGTATCGCTTGAATACTCTGCCGCGCTCTCTCTGCAAGAGCTCCTCGATGGAAACCTTGCATACTCTTCCGCTCTCATATACCATGATGAGCCATCCTTCTTCTTCATCCTCATGTACGCCTAGCTTCAGGCGATAGTCTTGCCAGTCGTCATCGTCGAGCACCTTGTACTCGTCGGTGCCCATCAGGCAGATCACGGCAGTGAGAGGGCGATAGCCTTCCTCGTAGTCGTGCAAGGCATTGTTGCGCAGACGGGAGGTCTGGATGAAATCGGTGACTGGGGCGGTCTCCACAAACTTGGTGGTCACCTTCTCCTCGGCTATGGTCTCATTGGCTGCCGCAGCCGTGGTCTGACTGCTTGCCTGTATCTCCTCCTGTGTCTGTACCAGACGTGGCACGTGCTCCTCTGCCCATTGTTTGCGGAGGGCAAGGAACTTGTCCTTGTAGTTGTCGTTCACCTTGCGTGCAGAGGTTCCCATGCGCTCGTAGTAGATGGTGCCCACGGCTTTCGGGGTAGGGCATGGCTCTATGTCGATGATGAGCACGGCATTGCTCACCTCGTCGTCGAAGTGGGTGTGTACGTAGTGTGCTCCCTCCTGACCGAGGTAATACACGATCTTGTTGTTGACATATACCTCATACTTGTCTCGTGAACCCTTGAAGAGTGGGTTCTTGAGGTCTTCTTCCACGCCCATCTCGTAGCCGATGTCTGATACACCCAGGTACAGGTGTCCACCCTCGGCGTTGAGGAAGGCGCATATCTCTTGCATAATCTTGACGGTCTGTGCTTCCACATCCACCTTCATCGAGTTCTCAGGATAGATGATGGAGGTCTTAAACTCGGTGTGGAAGTCTTCCTTGCCATAGTTCTTCTTGTTGGATGAAGACTTGTGGAGCTTGAGCAGCGCACGTATCTTGTCGAGGATGTCGCCAGCCTGCGAGAGCAGTCCCGACTTCTTGACGAAGTTGTGGGAGAGCACGAGCGATGCGAGTTGTTGCAGCTGAGGGTCCTCATTGCAGGAACTCCATCTGTAGAGTTCCTCGTAGTGCTCCTCGCTGTCGAGGCAACCGATGATGCGCAGTTGCATGAAGTCGTGGCGCAGCATGGCGTTGCGCTCGAATAGCTCTGGCTCGGTGTCGGCGATGTGTTCTATCTTACTGGTATCTACCTTGTCGAAGAGGGCGAAGTCGTTGAGTATCTCCAGGAGGGCAAGGCGGTTGTCGTAGTAGGCGATGCGCTCCTTGTTCTCCAGCAGGATGGCGAGCAAGCGGCAGAAGTTGAGGTAGTTGTACGATTTCACGTTGTCTTCCTCCAGGGTCGCCTTGGTGTCGATGATCGCCATCAACTCGCCTACGTGTGCTTGGTCTATCAAGCGTACGTTCTCCAGTTCGTCCTTGTCTTTCTCCGGATTATATACCTCGTGGTTGGCATAGCCCAGCATCAACTGGTGGAATGCCTCGCTAGTGTTGAATCGGCTCTCTGGCGACTCCCTCAGGAAGCTGCCGTTCAGGTATCCGTTGGGTCCCTCCGAGATGTTATCGACCTCCACGATCATACCTTTTTTCAGGTCGTCCACGCTCATGCCCGGCGCTGGCGCAACGCTCACGGAGAATCCCTCGTTGCTGATGGCTGGCACACGGTTGATGAAGTCGTTGCGGTTGTTGAGCACACAGGTGAGACGGGAGTTGTAGAAGAGGTCGTTGATTCTCACGTCGTCGATGTACTCGGTGATCATGTCTCTCATGGCAAACACGTAGCTGCCATCGGGATTGATGTCCTTCACGTAGGCATGCAGCAGGAGCGGCATGTTCTGGTACTGGAAGGTGTGCAGGTTGATTTCACCAGGATAGTAAGGTACCACGTCGCTGATGCAGTCGAGGGTGCCCATGCCTTCCACGCCTTCCTCTACGATCTGGCACTCGAACACCAGGTTGCCAGCCAACTGCTTGGTGACGATGATGTCGGTATCGTCGTCGATGTCCAACTTGCGGTTTTGCTTCTTGGCTGCCTTTCTCTTGGTCGAGAAGAGCGACTTGTTGATATATGCCCACAAAGCCTTGTAGTGCTCGATGGTGGTGCCCACCTTGCCACGCAGGTTGAGTGGTGGCTTCTCGTCGAGCTTCACCGACAGACCGTGCCACAGTCCCATTCTGGACGACAGCGGCAGGTAGAGGTTCTCCTTGTCCAGGTTCTTCGGCTGTATGGAGATCACTTGCTCGGTGATGGAGAGCACGGCTTGCTCGTTCTCGTACTTGGCGTTGTCGAAGTTCTCCACCTGCTCGTTGTTCTCCTGAGAGCAGAGCATGTTGGCGAGGATGAAGGCATCGTCGCTGTTGAAAGGGAGGGCAGCGTCAAACTCGGTGCTTGTGAAGAGCGAGAGGAACGACCTCTGGAGCGTCTTGTTAGGGTCGCTCACGTTCATGATGCTGACCAGGCGATAGAGAAGGGCTTGGTTGAGCGAGGTGTCGAAAAAGTTTTGATTGGTGTGCTTGCTGAGAATCAGCTCCGTCACGAGCACCTGTATCATGCTCTCCTTGGTCTGTAGGTCGCTGGAGAGTCGGTCGGTCTGTGCGTAGATGTTCTCTATGTAGGTTTGCAACAGTTTGAGCCATTGCATCTGGAATGGTTTTCTGATCCAAAGATATACCTCTTGACTTCTGAGTGTGTCGAGGATGAGGGTGATCAGGCTTTCCATGATGGAGAAGTCGAGCATGAAGATGCACTGCATGATGCAGAACTGCTTTCTTGGGTGGTAGATGTAGGCGCAAGAGGAGAGGGTGGAAAGAATGTCACGGATGGTTTTCTCCGCCTTGCCGTCCCGCAGGATGTCGATGGCTTGGATGTAGTAAGTAAGTAGTTCGATGACCTCGGTGAATCGTTGTTCCAGCAAGGTGCGCTCAGCTTCCTTGCAGCGAGGCAACAGTTGTGCACCTTGCAGGGTTTCGAGACAGAGGGTGCGTATGTGTTGCAGTTTTTCCTGTAGTTCTTCTTGTGAGAGGTGGGAGGAGAGATTGGAGATCCATCGGTGGCACTCGATGTCGAAGAGGTCTTTGGCGGTGTCGCCGAGCATGAGGTTGTGGAAATCCTGGTTGTTCCATTCCTCCGGACCGATGATATTGCTGAAGTCTTTCTCGGTGAGTGAGAATTCCGACTTGTCGGCTCCCATGACCTCCACGAGCATCACTTCCATAAATCGCTGCCTGAATTTCATCACACGGCATTTCACCATAGGGGTGAGGGCGGAGTTGATGACGGTGTCACGCTTGAGCATGGCGGTGAATCCGAACTCGTCCTCCAGCTGGTAGTATTCCCCCAGTGTGAGTTTGATTTTGAAGATGACCTCATCATTTTCTTGGTAGTGTTGTCTCATCAGGCGCTCAATGTTTTGGCTGATGAAAACTTTGCCCACGTGCGAGGAGATGAGCAGACAGTCGAGATACTCAGGTGTGGGCAACCTCCTTTGGAAGGCGAGTTGAGCCACCTTGTAAATCTTGTTGTCAACTTCGAGGATGAACTTATGTTCTTCTTCATCGACTCGCAAAACCTTAGCTTGGATTTCTTTGTAATTGTTCATGTTATTGTTGTTTATTGTTGTCTTAAAAGATTGTTGGCGCAAAGGTAATGATTTATTTTGGGATAAGTGCAATGTTTTTTTATTTTTTGCTAAGTTTAGTACAACATTTGTAGGGCTTGTCTTGAAAATGGGAGTTGGTTAAAACGACAAAGCTTCGGAAGCCTTCTTAGGGAAGCATTCCGAAGCTTTGAGTGTTGTTAGATATGGAATTTGATGTCTTCGAGCCATTTCTTGGTATCGAAGCAAGGGCACTCCTTGCGCACGCCAGGTAGGTCACGATGGCCGAGGATCTCGGCATCAGGATAGTCGGTGCAGAGGCTCTTGAGGAGTTCCTCCAGGGTGATGTTTTGTGCCTCGGTACGGGTATCGGCAGGTTTGCCGTTGGCATCAAGTCCGCCCTCATAGCAGATGGCGATGCTGTGGGCGTTGTAGTGTCGGGCGTGAGCTCCGACCTCTCGCTCCGGGCGGCAAGGGTAGAGGGTACCATCCTTGGTGATGTAGTAGTGGTAGCCGATGGATTTGAAACCTCTTGCGAGGTGGCAGGCTTTCAAGGCTTCGATTGTGAAGTCTTGTGTCACACGCGTGGCAATGCAATACGATTAGATTGATTGTTCTCATAACAAATTCTTTTTTATGATTTTTATTCTTGTAAAATTAATTTTTTTTCCCAATTTCCATTGGATGGTTTCCAATTTCCATTGGATGATTTCCATTTTCCATTGAGGATTTTTCGACACCCCTGTCCCCCTCTTACGAAGAGGGGGTCCTTACCCCAGTACCCAAGCCCTACGCCCCTACCATAGGGGCGAGGGATGTAACCGCTCCTACTCGTCGCTCTGAACCGCTTCGCTCTAAGGTAGGCGGGGCGTCAGAGCCCTCGCCTTTATTTTTTTACGCAACAGAGTTGCGATTTTTTGTGCGGTGTAAACCGCCTTGATGAGAGCTTGCTGCAAAGCGCTAGCCTAGTAGGGAGGCGGTGTAACACCGCACAAAAAT
>ERZ1034691.1073-NODE-1073-length-18852-cov-30.821940_pt1 | contig 18852 bp, 18 predicted proteins | sample MGYA00520638_ERZ1034691 | MGnify/ENA primary metagenome ERZ1034691 (study PRJEB33766, sample SAMN09781763) | gut metagenome | biome: gut microbiome | host: Homo sapiens | place: Madagascar | study: EMG produced TPA metagenomics assembly of the PRJNA485056 data...
CCGGCTTAAAAGACCTACTCATCCACACAAATTTCCTGCTTACGTAGGTCTTTTCCCTGCCCTCTACCTGTCCTCACACTGCTTTCCGGCTTAAAAGACCTACTCATCCACACAAATTTCCTGCTTACGTAGGTCTTTTCTCTACCCTCTACCTGTCCTCGCACTGCTTTCCAGCTTAAAAGACCTACTCAACCGCCTGAATTTCCTGCCTGCGTAGGTCTTCTCCAAACTTCACATATTCTGGCACAGTTCTCAGCCTATCCCAGCCCACCTCTCTACATATCACAACACAGCTTTAAGCCCCAAAGTACTCTCCAGCTTAAAACCCATCCTACAATATCTCTGCAAGCTCTGCAAAGCTCTCTATTTTAGCAACATAGCGGTCTTTGGATACGTCTCCAAATCCATACTCAGCATAGATAAAATCTATTCCCGCATCTTTGGCAGACTTTGCATCTCCTGATGTATCGCCGACATACACAGGGTTCTTTAAATTGTTTCTTTCTATAAGTATCTTATTAGACTCGCTCTTTGGCAGAAATGTCCTTCCCCAGCATTCAGTATCTTTGAAGAAATCGGACATAAGGTGTGCTGTAAGAAAACTTTCAATATAACCATCCTGACAATTACTCACAATATACAATGGATATTTCCTACTTAGTATATAAAGAGTTTCTGAAAGCTGTGGATAAAGAATCCCACCTCTTTCTGCAAGATATCCATTCTCAAATGTACACAGCTCGTCCATAAGTGCATTTCTTACCTGCTCCTGTTCTTGTGGAAACAGCTTTGCAGCTATGTCGTACATCGGAAGTCCCATACAGTCGTTAAGGTCTGTCTCGACAATTGGTGTTCTGTGAATCTCTTCATGACGAGAAAGTATTATATTCCACGCCTCACATATTGGTTTTCTTGTGTCCCACATAGTACCGTCAAGGTCAAATATTATTCCATCATAAGATTTATTAAGCATTGTTATCCTCCAGGTCTTTATCTAATTCATCAAGCAATGTCTTTAACTGTGCTTCCTGTGTTATATCATAAACAATTGAAAAGCAGTCTCTAGCCAGCTTATAATCTTTATCATTCATCATAAGTTCACCGACTCTGTATATAATTCCTATCGTCTTAGAGTCAGGTCCTGGTTCCACCTCATTCTCATCAAGTATTTCCTGCATCTGTTTAACAGAATATTCCGGTGTCTTGTCATTTAATGCCTGCTCAAGATATTTAAGTTCATTATCAGCATTATCTGTCTTATAATATATATTGCTGTAGGTGTAGCACACTCTTGCCGCCTCAGTATTATACCTTGCAACATAATAAAATCCCATATTTCTGTAATATCTTGCCATCGTTGCGCGGCTGCAGCAGAATCTGTATGCCTGCTTTGTAACATCAAGATATCTCGACAGCATATTAAGATTCTTATAACATTCTGCAAGCCCAAGATATGAATCAAGGTCAACAGGATTCCAGCATATAGCCTTCTTAAATGCATCCTCAGCTCTGCGAAACTTCGATAACTTCAGGCACAGACTGCCATAAGTCCTGTAGTATTCTCCAACCGGCAGCTCTGTACACAGCACATCCGTTTCCGGTTCAAAATAACATGCATACACATAATATTCCATAACATGATTAAGGCTTATATATATTGGTCTGCCGTCCATGTCCGATTTTTTCACAAATGTATCATCCATAGTTCCAGCTTTACGCTCGTCCGTACACTCTTCTATTCTTTCAAGTATTGCAGATAATATATCTGCCGCTTTGTCATAATCACCTGAATTAAATATCTTCTCGTAATCTGCAAATCTGTCTTTGACATCTGCTAGCTTCTTTATGTCCATTACTTCTCCTTTTTAGCAGGAATTTCATATGTTCCTGTGAGTATTGCAACGCTCCGTGGCTCAACACATACACTTCTGTTATTATCTTTAATCACAGCACCTGATACATTAGAACTCATATCAACCTTCCATGTACCATTAATCTTAGGAAGTGCAAAGCTGTGATTCTCCCAGTGCATATTATATGCAGCATATATCAGACTGTGGTCTTCTTCATCCCCATATACACATGAATACATAATTCCTAAATGCCTGTCATAAGTATTCATCTGTGCATACCACGCATTAGTTCCATGATATGATATATCAGGGTAGCCACATGATACCCTGTCACTTAAAGTAAGCGACTGCGGCATATGAAGTATCTTATTATTCTGTCTGAATTGTATAAGAGCCTTTGTCCATTCAAGAATTTCTTTTCCCTCTTTAGTTTCCTTCCAGTTAACCCATGAAAGTTCACTGTCAACACAATACGGATTATTGTTACCGTTCTGTGAATTGCCAAACTCGTCTCCGGCAAGTATAAGCGGAGTACCTGCCGACAAGAAAACAAATGCCAGTGCATTTTTAATCTGACGCATTCTTAGTTCTTTAATCTTTCTCTTTCTTGTCGAACCTTCCTCGCCACAGTTCCAGCTGAAATTAAAATCCTCGCCATCCCTGTTATTCTCGCCATTAAGCTCATTATGCTTTCTGTCATAGCTTACAAGGTCATTAAGAGTAAATCCATTGTTGTTGGCAATATAATTAATACTTGCACTGTTTGCCTCATTCTTTCTTGATATAGCTGCAAATTCTCCAAGCATATTCTCGTCACCCTTTAACAGGCGGCGCGCAATATTCTGGAAATCATTATTATAATTAGCCATATGCTTCTTCGTTCCGGTTTTGCCATTCCAGTATACAGTTATAATCTTGGTATCCGCTAAAAGTGCATCCTGTGAAAGTGCCTTAAGCGCTGACTCATCACAGTACACATGAACTCCGTCAATGTGATATTCAGTAACCCAGTATCTTACACACTGCAGGATAAAGCCTGTACTTTCGTCAGTAAAAAACATTTCCATAACGACTTCAATGCCATTTCTGTGCAGTTCTTTAACCATATTCTTAAATTCAACTGTATAATCCCTAAACACCCCCGGATGCTTTGAAGCAATTGAAGAATACGATGCCTTTGGTGCGAAATAAAATCCTCCGACATATCCCCAGTAATTAATTTTCCGCGTATTCTTATCCACGCTGTAATGTGTTCCGGCTCCGTATTTTGACATTATAGTATCAGTCAGCTGTGGAAAACGGCCTATTTCATCAAATTCATATGCAGGCTGTAACTCAATAGTTGTGATTCCAAGTTCCTTAAGATATGGAATCTTGTTAATTATTCCTGAAAATGTTCCTTTATCTTTAACCTTAGATGTTCTGCTTTTAGTAAAACCTCTTACATTCATCTTATAGAATATACAGTCGCTGTAATCATAATTAAGCGGCCTGTCATCTTCCCAGTCATAATCTGCCACATCAATCGCAGCCAGATACACATCTTCCTCGTCCGTCTGTCCAAATCTTCCGCAATCCGTTATCGCCTTTGCATATGGATCAAGATACATTAAGCCATCTATCTCATAGCAATAGAAACTTTTGTCCAGCTTCCTGTCACATACATATACTGAAAATATGTTTCCACATTTCATTGATGAATCCAGTTCTATCCGTTCTTTTGGCTTCATATGTGCATCAAAAATCAGCAGAGCTGCATTTTCGCATTCTGCCTCATATGTAAAATTATATCCATCCTTATATCTGCTGCATCCCATAAGCATGGGATTTCCTTTACTAATAAGCATATTAATCTCCACTCTATTTCTTATACAAGCCCCTCATAGTATTCTTATCCAGCTTATAGAATCTCATTATAAATATTGTCACAATCCAGCCTATTATCGGAATTATGCAATAGAAAAATATTGTCAGAAACTTAAGCTGTGGTGTCAGTGGGTCCTCCACCTGCGGAAAAACTTTAGAATACCCTGCTATCGCAAGTGCTATTCCTACAAATCCTGTTCCAAGTGCTGAAAATGATTTGTCAATAAATGAAAACAGTGCTCCCATTATTCCCGGCACAAAATGTCCGCTCAGTGTATATTCGTAATCAGTACAATCGGCAATCATAGGAACAACTATATTATTAGATATTGATTTTACTCCGTTAAGCAGCGTAAATACCAGCAAAAACGCCACCGTTATAAAGTTAATATGTCTTAATGATACATTTGTAAGATCTGAAAATATCATCATAAACATAAGTATCGTCTGAAAAATAATTGCAAGATATGTTGACCTTACAAGTGTCTTCTTCTGTCCGCATCGCTTGGCATGCTCTATCCCAATATATATTATTCCTAAGTTGGGAATACCTACAATTATTCCAATTATACCAGCCAGCGGATAATTCTGCATCAGAATTCCATAAAGCATTACAAGAACTGTTGAATTACCATATACCATCTGTGCGAATTTGTTAGATGCCGCCGCAATAACAAGCATTCTGATTGGCTTATTATGTTTAATTATAGCCGCATAATCCCTGAAATGTATCTGCTGCTTCTTATCCTCATCAAGCTTGAAGTACTTTACATTATCCTTACTCCATATTCCCACAACAGCCAGTGCTGAGCATATTCCGGCTACAATAACCACTGTGATTACGAACTCTGAGAAAAGTGCCTGTGACTGGAATGTCTTATATTTCTCAATCAGATACACTGACACATAGAAAGCAACCAGACCATGTGCGAACATTATAAATGTTGAGTCAAAAAAAGTTATCATTGGCCTCTGCTTCATGTCATTAGTAATTACCGATTGTCCAGACTTTACAACTGCTGTCTGAAATGTGTATCCTATTATATATACTGAATATACAATTATAAAATACAATGGTCTTAAAATAACTGGAACAAGGCTTGTAGTAAAGAACAGTACAAGACTGCTGATTGCCATTAGTAAGTATCCTATAACAATATAAGGCCTGAATTTACCATATTTTCCATTAGTCTTATCTATAAAATACCCTATTACCGGATCTGTTACCCCATCAAATATTCTCATTCCCGTAAGAATAACTGAAATAAGCACAACTGAAAGACCTGCTATTCCATTAGCATAATATGAGACATATCCCATCATCGCAAGAAACAGATTAGTTGATGTATTATTAAGAGAAAACAAGCCAATCTGCCATATTCTGGCTCTGTTCTGCTCTATATGCCCATGCTTATTCTCCATATATTAATCCTGCCAATACATTTGTAATAATCTCTGTTACGATTATATAATCATATGCCCTCATAGTCAAATTCAGGTATGAAGCTTTCCTCAGCAACATCACCTTCCTGAATAAATCCATTATTAATCCCACAGTCTATTGCATAATCTACCACAGAATTATATTCTTTTCTTGTCACTTTACGCGACAGGAGTTGATGTTTTTTTAGTCTGTCAAATGGCGTGTACTGGCTCATTATGCTTATGTATATATCATCTCCATATGTATCAATAAGATACTTTATAACCGCTTTGGAATCCTTAGTTGTTCCCGGAAGTACAAGATGTCTTACAATTACGCCTTTTTTCATAATCCCGGCTTCAACGCTTCCACTCTTTACAAGCTCATCATCGTCTGTAAAGAATTCCGGTTTTCCTGTCTGTCTTACCATCTCCTGAATTGCAGCTTTAGCCACATCAGCATAATCTGGTGCTTTCGAGTACTCTGCCGAAAGCCTGCTGTCTATGTATTTCATGTCTGGAAGATACACATCCACAAGCCCGTCAAGCATATTAAGCGTGCTGACATTCTCGTATGCACTTGAATTGTACACAACTGGTATGACAAGCCCCTTATTCTTTGCCTTGACAAGTGCCTCTGCTACTTGTGGCACAAAATGTGTTGCAGTTACGAGATTGATATTGTTGGCACATTTGTCCTGAAGTTCAAGAAAAATGTCTGAAAGCCTCTCCACTGTTATCTTCTTTCCAACCTGTGCCGCAGCGATCTCAGAATTCTGACAGAATATGCACCTTAATGTACACCCTGAAAAGAACACTGCCCCACTTCCATGTTCACCTGATATGCATGGCTCTTCCCACATATGTAGAGCGGCTCTTGCCGCATATATATCATTAGTCATTCCACAAAAGCCTTTGTTAACACTCCTGTCAACATTGCAGGCTCTTGGGCATATATTACATTTCATAATTTCCCCTTATTGCGTTATTGTTCATCAATCAATGAATCCAGCTTTGCAAGTGCATCGCTGATTCCTCCTACTTCACATATTAAACCTTCTTCAACAGCCTGTCTACCCACCAGCACTGTTCCTAAGTCTTTAGAGAGTTGTGTGGTGTCAACCATCATTTCCTCTACTCTTTCTTTGCTTACACTGCTGTGAGCCGCAATAAATGATGTTATCCTGTCAGATATCCGTTCAAAATAATCATATGTCTGCTGAACTCCGATAAGTGTTCCGTTCATCCTCACAGGATGTATTATCATGGTAGCTGTAGGCACAATAAATGAATAATCTGTACTCACAGCAAGCGGCACACCTATACTATGTGAATCGCCTATGATTAGTGAAACTGTTGGCTTTTTCATTGAAGCAATCATCTCTGCCAGTGCCAGTCCCGCACTGACATCCCCACCAACTGTATTCATAATAAAAAGTACACCTTTAATATCTTTATCCATCTCAATCTCCGCCAGCTTAGGAAGCATATGTTCATACTTGGTTGCTTTGCTTGTTGCAGGAAGATTATCATGTCCTTCTATCTCTCCAATAATTGTTATCACCTGAAGAGCATTTTTCGTAACAGCACCATCTTTGTAGTCATCTGCGGTATTCCCGTTGTTGGATTTCTCGTTGTCTGATATCTCATTGTCTGGTTTCTTGTTGTCCGATTCATCATTGCCTATTGTGTTCATGGCTGCCTCCTTCTTTGTTGCTAGTTATCTGTTCTTAATCTATAATTGTCCGTATAGAGAATTATTATTCATCATGTCAGGCTTATATATCCGTGAAATAACGACTTTACAAAAAAAGAATTAATATATATAATAATTGTTGTTCGTCGCCACAATATCGGCAGACAGACATGCCACCTTGGCTCAGTCGGTAGAGCGTTTCACTCGTAATGAAAAGGTCGCCGGTTCGATTCCGGCAGGTGGCTTTGTAACTAATGGACTTTATGAATGCTGTTATGCATCATAAAGTCCATTTTTGCACGCATACATTCCTATTTTGGACTTCATCCATGCCTCACTCCACTCCAACGTCCAATCCGCCACGCGTTGACCTTCCTTTTGGACTTTCTCCTGTCTTTCCTCCACCTCAACGTCCAATCTGCCACGCTTCAGTTTCACGCTACACTGTGCATCACCTTCCCTCCGCACTCTCCATCATCTTTCGAATATTCTATATTAGAATATTCAATGAAAGGGGCTATGTAAATGAAGAAAATCATCAGAATATATATTGCAATTATTGCATCTGTATGCCTGTTCATGTCATTACCGGCTGATATATATGCCGTTGTTATAGATGTGAGCAGCTATAATGGATTCATACAGTGGGATAATATGAAAAACTATATTGAGGGTACAATTATCCGTATAGGATATGGCAATGATATCCAATCACAGGATGATGCTGCTGCCATAAGAAATATGGATGAATGTGAAAGGCTTGGAATTCCTTATGGCGTCTATCTATACAGTTATGCATTAGATCATTACGATGCAGCAAGCGAAACTGCCCATGCTCTAAGACTTCTTAAAGGAAGGTCTCCCGAACTTGGTGTGTGGTTTGATATGGAAGATGCTGATGGATATAAAGCAAGAAACGGTCTGGATGTATACTCCGAAGGCGAACTGCTGTCTGATTTCTGCGAAATGTTTGTTAATGCTATGCGTGTAAGCGGATATAAAACCGGCGTCTATGCCAATTACAACTATTTTACAAATGTGCTTAACCTTGACAGACTGAAATCAATCCCAGAGATGAATATCTGGCTTGCGCACTGGGGAATTGATTCTCCAAGCCTTGACTGTACCATGTGGCAGTTTGGTGCAGTAGAAATTGAAGATGAAGAATATGATGGCAATATATATTACTCAGATTATTCTGTAAAAAATGATGACAATACTGGTGAAACTATCCGTACCGATGATAGTTCATCCAATAGTATAAATGTTTACTATCAGACAAAGCTTGCAACGGGCCGCTGGCTTCCTGTTGTTAAGAATAATGAAGATTATGCTGGAATACGTGGCCAGAATATCACCGGTCTTGCTATCACAACAGATACCGGCTATATAAAATACAGAGTCCATGTGGACAGTGGCTGGCTGGATTTCATAGACAGCCACAACACTGATATTAACGATTATTATAACGGATATGCCGGCAATGACACACCTGTTGATGCTGTTGAGATATATTATTACACACCTGATGACATCATTAAATCATCTGGATACCATTACGCATTATACAGGGTAAGTCCTGTGAACGGTAACTACTATAGTTATCAGAAAGATAATAATAAAGATAACGGAATGGATGGCTATGCCGGCATTTGGGGACATTTCATAGACAGATTACAGATTGATATAAGATAATATATTCAATAATAAAACTGCCGGAAAGAATCACCTTCATCCGGCAGTTAATATACTAAAATAAACACTATTTAATTCCTGCTTCTTTTAAGAATCTTGCCTTAATCTCATGTTCAAGCCTTACAATATCAGCATCCCCAACTTTAGACCCGGTTTCTTTTCCATATGGTACATAACCCCCCGCCATATTATCATGGCCTCCTCCCGTACCTATTCCTCTAAGGGCATTGACTGCCAGAACTCCTGACAGATATTTTCCACCACTTCTTATTGACAGTTTAATTCCATCCTTCTTTGGTGAATATACAATTGACAGATTAATTCCATCAAGCGTGAGTGTAAAATCACATATAGCGGCTATAAGTGATTCTTTACATTCATATCCGGCACATGCAAAGCATACATCTTCCCTTATATCAATAGTACTCAGTGCATCTTTATATGCCTTAATATCATCAAAATGCAGTACACTACTGTCAAGGTTTGTAAGTATATCCCTGTCTGCCATCATAAAAAGCTTATAAAACATATCAAGATCAAGCTGTGAAACACCTCTGCGCATATCAGCTGTGTCCATCTTGATTCCATATAACAGTGCTGTTGCCACATCAGCTGGCATATCAATATCATTGTCAAAATAATAAGATGCTATAATCGAAGCACATGCACCAACATCTGGTCTTATGTCGCAAAACCTATAATCAATATGCTCATATACAGGATGGTGGTCAATACATATTATTTCCTGTCCATTCATATCTATAATATTAGAATTACCCTTCTGGGCATCAACAAGAATAATCTCATCTTTTTTGTTAAATTCTTCAAAACTTATATATTCCTTAACATTAATATTAAGAAGCCTTACCATCTTGGCTGTCACAGTTCTGTCGATGCTTCCCTTATAGCATATTTCTGCATCTATCCCCTTTGCCTTCAAAAGCTCTGATAATCCATATGCACATGCAATTGCATCAGGATCCGGAAAATTATGTGTCTGTATAAAAACTCTTTCTGTGCTTATACTGGCTATTACTTCCTCTAAACAGTTCATAAAGTACCCCTCATATGACTTTAATATTTTTATTATATTCTTTATATGAGTTTTATTCAATCTTGATTATCACTTTTTCTGATATTTTTCATAAATTATATTAACCATAGTATGGGAGTAATCTATTGGAATCAATTCTATCTCTGGATCACATATATTATTCTTATCATGATAAAAATGGAGAGACCCCGGTAATCAATGACCTTTCTTTCGAAATAAAGCCCGGTAGTTTCACATCAATTGTCGGTCCATCCGGTTGTGGCAAATCCACACTGCTCTCTCTTCTATGCGATCTTATAAAGCCTGAAGCAGGAACCATATATATAAGACCGCCAGAGAATAATACAGACTCCCGGATGGGATATATGCTGCAGAAAGATAATCTGTTTGAATGGCGCAGTATATATAAAAATGTTATGTTAGGTCTTGAAATAAATAACAAAAAAACTCCTGAAAACATTGCCTATGTTAATCATCTATTAGAGCAATACGACCTTGCAGAATTCAAATCAGCGAGGCCATCCCAGTTATCCGGAGGTATGAGACAGCGTGCAGCACTTATACGCACACTTGCTCTGAAACCGGATATTTTACTTTTAGACGAACCATTTTCTGCCCTTGATTATCAGACAAGACTCGAAGTAAGAGAGGATATTTGCAACATTTTAAGAAGTGAAAAAAAGACTGTAATTCTTGTCACGCACGATATATCTGAAGCAATTGCAATGACCGACCGTGTATTAATACTCACAAGCCGTCCTGCAAAGCTTCTTAAAACAATCAATATAGAATCAAGAGATACTCTTTCTTCCCAGAAATATTTTGATGAAATAAGGGAGGTGTTAAAATGAATATGAGTCCTTTACAACGCAAATTCGTAATTAAGCAACGCATATATTCCATATCAGTAACACTCTCCCGCCTGATATTATTCTTAGGTTTTCTCGGCATATGGGAATTTACTGCTGACAAAGGTATTATCAATGCATTTATATTCAGCTCACCAGTAAGACTGTATCAGACATTTATGGACCTTGCCAAAGACGGAGTAATATTCATGCATATATGGGTAACTCTCTATGAAACCATAGTCGCATTTGCAATAATTACAGTTGTCGGCATTATATTTGCAATACTGTTATGGTGCTTCAAAGGACTGTCGGACTGTCTTGAACCTTTCATGGTAGTATTAAACAGTCTTCCTAAGTCAGCTCTTGCGCCAATGCTCATTGTATGGCTTGGCACTAATACCAAGGCAATTATTATAACAGCTGTATCCGTAGCAATATTCGGCATGATAATTAATCTATACACAGGTTTTCTTGGCATTGACAAAGAAAAAATCACTCTGATACGGACTCTTGGTGGTAACAAATGGCATATTCTGTGTAAACTTATCATCCCCGGCTCCAAGAAAATCATTATAAGTAACATGAAGGTAAATATAGGTCTGTGTCTTGTAGGTGTAATTATAGGCGAATTCTTAGCTGCTAAAAAAGGACTTGGATACCTCATAATATACGGAAGCCAGGTATTTAAGATGAGTTATGTAGTTCTCGGAATTGTTATTCTCTGTATTATATCAACAATTCTCTTTGCTCTTATAAATATAATTCAAAAGCTGTTTCTAAAAGACTGATTTTATATTATAATTAATATACATTTCGCAAAACATGGAGGCTAAAATCCTCTGCTCCTGCATGGGCAGTCGCATTTTGCTTCGCAAAACAAGGAGGATTTATGCTCTCTCTTACAATTAAGGATTTAAAGCAATTTATGAATAAACTTCTGATAAGCGATACATTTGATGGTATGTGTCTTTCAGAAGCCTATATATGCACAGGCTGCAGTTATACAATAGATGGAAAGCTCAACACTGACTTTTATAATGAAGATGAGCTTAATTCCATGCCTTCTGCAAGATATACATCATGGAAGAACATTAAGCCTTTTGCATTCAGCATAATTAAGGGCAGGAAAGTTCCTGAACTTTTAAAGATAACATTTGTACTGCCTGAAGCAGTTGTTGCAAAGCTGATACTTGATACTGACCTTAACTTTGACCCCGACTGTGTCAACGGGTTATTTCTTAATGTACGCTATCAGGATGGTTCAGTAACCATGACAACAGCATCTTCGCTTAGTACTTTCACTCTCGACCGTTCACTTGATGAAGCATTTGAACGATATATTATTAACTTCCTGTCAGATGCTGATATTTCCTATGAGGAATAATTTAGAATTATTTAATAAATGTTGCAAAACCGCCTGTTTACACGCACAGGCGGTTTTTTGTTAGCACTCTTGTTTAAGGAGTGCTAATTTTTGCTTGACTTATGTTTTCTTGTGTATTAAATTAACATTTAGTTTAATACTATACAGATTGGAGAGTGAAATATTATGTCAAAAGAACATGGTAATTTATCTATTAACAGTCAGAATATTTTCCCTATCATCAAGAAATGGATGTATTCTGACCATGATATCTTCTATAGAGAGTTAGTTTCTAATGCATGTGATGCTATCACTAAGCTCAAGAAGCTTTCAATGATTGGGGAGTATGAAGCTCCTGATGATATTGAATATAAGGTTGAAATTAAGCTTTCTGCAAAAGATAAGACAATCAAGATCATTGATAACGGTATCGGTATGACTAAGGAAGAGGTTGATGAGTATATCAACCAGATTGCTTTTTCAGGTGCTGAAGCATTCCTTGAGAAGTATAAGGATAAGGCTAACGACGACCAGATTATCGGACATTTTGGTTTAGGTTTCTACTCAGCATTTATGGTTGCTGACCAGGTTACTATTGATACTCTTTCATTTAAGGACGGAGCAGAATCAGTTCACTGGTCATGTGACGGAGGAACTGAATATGATATAAGTGAGGGAACCAAAACAACTCCTGGTACTGAGATTACTCTTTACCTCAATGAGGACAGCTATGAATTTGCCAACGAATATAAAGCTAAAGAAGTTCTTGATAAGTACTGCTCTTTCATGCCGGTTCCAATCTTTGTAACTAACGAAGATGCGGGTGAACAGACTGAGGAGATTCCTGAGGAAGAAGTTACAGAAAAAGATACAGTTCTTGATACATTTATAAAGGACGCTGTTACAGAAGAGGTTGAGAAAGAAGATGGAACTAAGGAAACTGTTGAGAAAGTTCCAGCCAAAAAGATGGCTAAGATTGTAAAAAGACCAGTTGCAATCAACGATATCCATCCACTCTGGACAAAGCATCCTAATGAATGTTCAGATGAAGATTACAAGGAATTCTACCGCAAGGTATTCCACGATTATAAAGAACCATTATTCTGGATTCACCTTAACATGGATTATCCATTCAATCTTAAGGGTATTCTCTACTTCCCTAAGATTAATACAGAGTATGAATCTATTGAAGGTACTATAAAGCTTTATAACAATCAGGTATTCGTAGCAGATAACATCAAAGAAGTTATTCCAGAATTTTTACTTCTTCTTAAAGGTGTTATTGACTGCCCAGACCTTCCACTTAATGTATCACGTTCAGCACTTCAGAACGATGGATTTGTTAAGAAGATATCTGATTACATCACTAAAAAGGTTGCCGACAAGCTTTCAGGAATGTGTAAAACAGATAAAGAAAACTATGAAAAATACTGGGATGACATCAACCCATTTATTAAATTCGGCTGCTTAAAGGATGAAAAATTTGCTGAGAAGATGAATGATTACATCATATTCAAGAACCTTGACGGCAAATATTTAACACTTAAGGAATGTCTCGAAGAGAATAAAGAGAAACACGAAAACACTGTATTCTATGTAACAGATGAAGTTGAGCAGAGTCAGTATATCAACATGTTTAAGAATGAAGGTATTGATGCTGTAATTCTTACTCATAATATTGACCAGCCATTCATCACTAACATGGAATCTAAGAATGAGAATCTCAAGTTCAAGCGTATCGATGCAGATCTTTCAGACAGCTTTAAGGAAGAGACTTCTAAAGACGAGTTGAAGGACATGACTGAAAAGCTCTCTAAGACTTTCAAGGATGCTCTTGGCAAAGAGAATTTAACTGTTAATGTTGAGAAATTAAAGGATGCATCTATATCTTCAATGATTACTCTTTCAGAAGAAAGCAGACGTATGCAGGATATGATGAAGATGTATGGTATGGCAGGCATGGATCCTAATATGTTTGGTGCCGAAGGTCAGACTCTTGTACTTAATGCTAACAATGACCTTGTTAAATATGTTGCAGAACATACAGACGGCGAAAACACTAAGATTATATGCGAACAGCTCTATGACCTTGCTATGCTTAGTCATGCACCACTCTCTCCTGAACAGATGACTGGATTTATTGCAAGAAGCAATAAAATCATGGAATTACTTGCAAAATAACGCCATTTAAACTATCATTGTCTTATATAACAATAAGGAAATATATAACATGACTAATTTTAACTATGACAATTATGACGATGATACTAAAGCAAAATACGATGATGGTATCGAATTTTTAGATGATGATTTTTCTTTTGATGAAGATGAAGATGATGATAACATTTATGATATTCCTCGTTACAGCGATGAGCCTGTTGCTCCACATCATCATAAAGAAAAACAGGAAACTATTGGACAGGAAATATTAAGTTATATCAAAATCCTTGTCGTTGCTGTTATTGTAGCATTTCTTTTTACCAGATTTATAATTGTAAATGCTCAGGTTCCGTCTGGTTCAATGGAAAACACCATTCTTACCGGAGACAGACTAATAGGTTTCAGACTTGCTTATCTGTTTCATGAACCAGAACGTGGTGATATTGTAATCTTCAAATATCCTGATGATGAATCACAGAATTTTGTAAAAAGAGTTATCGGTATTCCTGGTGATGTCATTCAGATTTCCAACGGACATGTATATGTCAATGGTGAACAGCTTGAAGAGAATTATCTTCGGGAGCCAATGAACAATGATGGTGAAGAGTTAACCTATGTTGTACCTGCTGATTCATATTTTATGCTTGGAGATAACAGAAACAATTCTAAAGATTCCAGATACTGGACCAACACATTTGTATCAAAGGATAAGATTATTGCTAAGGTTTCTTTCAGATATTTCAATGTCAGAACGAAGCGTTTTACATTTTCTTTCATTAAATAGCCCTCTGAATAAAGAATAATATTAAGGGTACAATAATATGGCCGCTATGTTTCAAAAACAATAGCGGTCATATTTGTTTTTTGAAAGGAGAAATATTATGGGTAATCTTAACTGTAATGCTGCATCTTGCATGCATAACTGTGACAACCAGTGCTGTCTTAATTCAATCTGTGTAGAAGGAAGCTTGGCATGCCAATGTGGTGAAACATGCTGCAGCGACTATGAACATCAGAAACCAGGTGCAACTAATATGTGCCATCTTCCTAAAGATTCTTTATCCATCTCATGTGAAGCAACCAACTGCATATATAACACTAATAAAAAATGTGATGCTGACCATGTAGACATATCAGGTATAAAGGCTGTAACAGAGGACGATACAGTCTGTACAACATTCCAGGCAAGGGGATAAGTCTAGAACTATTCTCATCGCTACTCGCGCAAGTAGCGCATATGCCAGACTAAAGTCTGGCATTGTCGCGGTGCTCCTCGAATATCCGCCCAATTTATAATTCATGCAAGCATGATTATAAATTCTGCAGCTATTCTCATCGCTACTCGCGCAAAAAGGGCTGTCATGCATATGCATGACAGCCCTTAATAATACATAATAATTATGCTCTTGATGTATACTCACCTGTACGAGTATCAATCTTAATCTTATCGCCCTGATTAACGAATAATGGAACCATAATCTTAGCTCCTGTCTCTACGATAGCTGGCTTAGTAGCACCTGTTGCTGTGTTACCCTTGATACCAGGCTCTGTATCTGTTACTTCAAGCTCAACTGAAATAGGTGGCTCAATAGCAAATACATTACCATCATGTGAACAAAGCTTAACCATCTCATTCTCTTTAACGAACTTAAGAGAATCACCAACCTGATCAGCACTTAATGCGATCTGGTCATATGTCTCTGTATTCATAAAGTTGTAAAGATCTCCATCAGCATATAAATACTGATATTCTGATCTGTCGATGTGTGCAAGATCAAACTTCTCAGTTGGTCTGAAAGAATTCTCTATAACACCACCTGAAATAATATTCTTTAACTTAGCTCTAACGAAAGGTGATCCCTTACCAGGCTTAACATGCTGGAATTCGATTACCTGCCAAATTCCGTTCTCATACTGAATTGTAATACCGTTCTTAAAACTACCTGCATCTACCATTCTTTGGTATACCTCCTAAATAATCAAATGACTTCTAATATTGTATAATAAATATAAACATTTGGCAACTACTTTTTCATAGCAAGGTCAACAACTGCTTCCATGGCATATAAATATCCCTTAAGTCCAAGTCCAACAACCTGTCCGTTGCACACAGGAACTGTCACTGATGTGTGTCTGAACTCTTCTCTTGTATGTACATTAGATATATGAACCTCTATCTTAGGAATTGCTGCCACAGATGCAAGAGCATCTCTTACTGCATAGCTGTAATGAGTAAACGCTCCCGGATTAATAACTATTCCATCAACATCATTATAATATGCTTCCTGAATCTTATCAATTATAGCACCTTCATGATTGCTCTGGAACACCTCAACATCAACTCCAAGCTCCTCTGCCTTCTTCTCAATCATTGAAACAAGAGCTTCATAATTCTGCTCTCCATATATACCTTTCTCTCTTATTCCAAGAAAATTAATGTTAGGTCCATTCATTACAAGTATCTTCATATCAATCCTCCATTATGCCTATATTAACAGCTGAAACTATATCAGCATACATGTCTTCAAATCTTCTTCCATCAGTCTTAACTATAACATCAGCAGCGTCCTTATAAAGCGCCTCCCTTGCTGTCATAAGACTTTCAATCTTTTCTCTTAAATTACCTCCTGCAAGAAGCGGTCTGCTTGTATCCTTAGACAGACGCTTTACCAGTTCATCAACAGATGCTTCCAAATATACAACAATTCCAAGCTCCTTAAGAAAACTTCTGTTAACTTCTCTTACCGGCAGTCCTCCACCAACAGATATAACACAGTTATCACAGACCTGTGCAAGCTCTTTGATAGTCTGTGTCTCCATATCCCTGAATGTCTCTTCACCGGAATCCCTGAATATATCCTTAATAAGCTTGTTATACTTATTCTCTATATACTCGTCAGTATCAAGAAATTCCATATTGTGAGTCCTAGTAATCCATCTTCCAAATGTTGTCTTACCGCTTCCCATAAAACCAATAAGGATAATATTATTCTTTCTATTCATTAATCCCAAGCTCCTTCTGAAGACACTTATACACCTCATCAGCCTCTTCCTTAGTAATCTTACAGTCATTCCAGAGCTCGTAAGCACTTACTCCCTGATACAGAAGCATCTTAAGACCATTATAAGCGTTCTTTCCCTGTGCCTTGATAAGCTTCATAAACTTAGTCTTGGCCGGATTATATATAATATCAACACCAACTGCTGCCTTTTTGTAAAATGCTTCATCATCAATAACAACAGCTTCGTCATTCGGATGAAGTCCAACACTTGTTGTCTGGATAACAACATAATCTTCTCCCGGAATATCAGCATAATCAGCAATATTCATAGGAATAACCTTATCATTGTTAAAATGTGCATTAACAGCCTGTGCAATCGCCTCAGCCTTATCAACTGTTCTGTTCAGCAGATACACACACTGTGCATTCTTACTTGAACATAAGAATGTTATAGCTCTTGCTGCTCCTCCTGCTCCCAGAATAATAACCTTAGAATCAGCCAGTTCAATTCCTTCATCTTCAAGTTCTCTAGCAAGTCCAAGAATATCAGTGTTGTATCCTTTGAATCCTCCATCAACCCTTACAAGAGTATTAACAGCTCCTATAGCCTTGGCAAGCGGATCTATATCTACAAGAGAATCAATAACCTCTGACTTGTGTGGAACTGTGACATTAAGTCCCAGTATATTGAGACTGTAAGCACCTCTTACAGCAGATGCCACATCTCCTTTTTCCACTTTAAATGTTGTATAAACCATATCTTTTCCTGTCAGCTGTGCAAGATTATTATGAATTGCCGGTGACACAGAATGTCCTACCGGATTACCAATAAGTCCGCATACTCTTGTTGTTCCTTTGATGTCCATAATCTAAGCTGCCTCCTTTAAGCAATTAATGCTTTCTTCTTTTATAGAAAAATAATACAAGCCATTCCAGTCTTCTCTTAAGAATTATCTGAATTTCTTCATGCTTATCAATAGGCTTTACAAGCACAGACATAATACCTGCCCTGTTAGCGCCCCACACATCTGTAAAAAGCTGGTCACCAACAAAGAATGTGTTATTCCTGTCTGTTCCCATAATATCCATTGCCTTAATATAATTGACCGGCGATGGTTTTGCTGCCTTACTTACATATCTTGAACCACATGCATCAGCAAGCGGCTTTACACGCGGTTCTTTGTTATTCGATATAATGCATGTATCAAACCCTATCGCTCTTAAACTGTCAAATAAATCACTGCACTTCTTCGTAACCGGTGCACCATGTTCCACAAGAGTATTGTCAATATCAAATATAATACCTCTGTAGCCCTTATTATACAGTCCTTCATAATCTATGTCGTAAGCTGAATCAATATATATATCAGGATAAAACCTCTTAAACATAACAAAAATGCTGCCTTTCTTAATTACTGATATATATTATTTAAGGATTTTCTTAATCTCTTCCATAAATGAATCAACATCCTTAAATTCTCTGTAAACAGATGCAAATCTTACATAGGCAACCTCATCAACTGCCTTAAGCTTGCTCATTACAATCTCACCAATAGTTTTAGTTGAGATTTCTTTCTCTCCAATATTAAATATCTGCGTCTCAATCTCATCAACCATATTATTAATCTGTGAGATAGATACAGGCCTTTTATGGCACGATCTGACAATACCCGCAGTTATCTTCTCTCTGTCATATGGTTCTCTGTTATTATCCTTCTTAATCACAATAAGAGGCATAGATTCAATCTTTTCATATGTGGTAAAACGCTTACCACACTCGTCACACTGACGACGTCTTCTTATTGAGCTGTCATCAGTCGGTCTTGAATCAATTACCTTAGTGTTATCTTTACCACAAAATGGACACTTCACGCTATCTACCTCCAAATT
>ERZ1034691.1076-NODE-1076-length-18832-cov-18.828780_pt1 | contig 18832 bp, 19 predicted proteins | sample MGYA00520638_ERZ1034691 | MGnify/ENA primary metagenome ERZ1034691 (study PRJEB33766, sample SAMN09781763) | gut metagenome | biome: gut microbiome | host: Homo sapiens | place: Madagascar | study: EMG produced TPA metagenomics assembly of the PRJNA485056 data...
GCATAAACGGAAAGTATTTGTGGGCTTTGCCCACACCCACGACCTTTGAAAAGGTCGACCAAACTTTTATAATTAATTGGCAAATCAATTTGCTAAACAATAATTTATTTTATTATTTTACTTTGAGTTACAGTGCTCCGAATTACGAATCACAACTATGGAGGATATTATGGCAGGACATAGATTAGAACGCACTACCGAGGATATAAAGCGTGAACTTACGGCTATTTTTCGTGAGCTTAAAGACCCTCGTGTGCAGCAGGCTTTTTTATCAATCATTCGTGTTGATGTTACTAATGACCTTTCTTATTGTACGGTTTATGTAAGCGCTATGGAGGGACTTGACCGTGCCAACGAGGCAGTTAAGGGACTTAAGTCCGCAGCAGGCTTTATTCGCCGTGAGCTTTCTCACCGTCTTACACTCAGATATGTTCCACAGCTTATTTTTAAGGCTACCGACAGCATTGAATACAGTGCAAACATCAGCAGAATTTTAAATGACTTGGACATTCCCGAGGACGAGGTGGACGAAGATGAATCTTTATGATATTTCCGTTTTCCTCAGAGAACACAATAATTATGAAATATTAACTCATAACTACCCCGACGGCGATACTCTCGGCAGCGGATATGCGCTTTGCATTGCTCTTCAGCAGCTTGGCAAAAACGCAAGAGTAATTACCGCAAAGTTACCGCCAAAATTCGAGTATCTTACAGAGGGTGTGGAGGAGCAGAATTTTACCGCCGACTACATCATAAGTACAGATGTTGCGGCAGACAGTCTTTTAGCCCCCAATATGGAAAAATATCTCGGTAAAATTGACATTTGTATTGACCACCACGGTTCAAACTCCGTTACCGCAAAAGAAAAGTTTGTCGATAAGTATGCGGCGGCAAACTGTGAGATTATCTACAAACTTCTTATGCGTATGGGCGTAAACTTTACAAAGCAAATCGTAGACTGCCTTTATACGGGTATTTCTACCGATACGGGTTGTTTCCGTTATACAAACACCACTGCCGATACATTCAGAATTGCCGCAAGCCTTGTTGAGCTCGGCTGTAATTCGGCGTACATCAATAAGGTGATGTTTGAAACCAAATCAAAAGAGAAAATTATGCTTGAGCGTGAAGTTTACGATACTATCACTTATTGCGCAGACGGCAAGTGTGCGATTGTGTGGGTTACTCTCGATATGCTAAAAAGCCTTAACATCGGCGAGGATGAAATAGAGGGACTTGCCTCTATTCCTCGTCAGATTGAGGGTGTATTGATAGGCATTACTATGAAAGAAAAAGAGGGCGGATTTTTCAAAATTTCCGTTCGTACAAACGGCAACATTGACGCTGCAAAATTCTGTTCACGCTTTGGCGGCGGCGGACATAAGGCTGCTGCGGGCTGCTCTGTAAATGGCAGCCTTGAAGATGTGCGCAGTCAGCTGATAAAGGCAGCGGAAGAAACTCTATGAACGGTGTAATAATTATAAATAAACCGCAGAAATTTACTTCGTTTGATGTGGTGGCTGTGATACGAAAGCTGACAGGTCAGCGTAAAATCGGTCATACAGGCACACTTGACCCAAACGCAACGGGTGTGTTGCCCATACTCCTCGGCAACGCCACAAAAGCGCAGGATATAGTGCCGAATCACGATAAATCATATACCGCAAAATTCCGCCTCGGAATGACAACCGATACCCTCGATATATGGGGTGCCGTAACATCACAAAGCGATAAAACCGCAACCGAGGCAGATGTTTTATCGGCACTTGAAAATTTCAGAGGTGAAATCGAGCAGCTACCACCGATGTACTCGGCAATCAAGGTAAACGGTCAAAGACTTTACGACCTTGCAAGACAGGGAAAAGAAGTTGAACGAAAGCCGAGAAAAGTTACGGTTTACAGACTTGAACTTAAAGATTTTGACGAAGAAAGCCAAAGCGGAACATTGAATATAAGCTGTTCAAAGGGAACATATATCCGAACAATAATTGACGATTTAGGTAAAATTCTCAAAACGGGTGCAGTAATGACTGCTTTGTGCAGGACGGCTGCGTGCGGCTATAACCTTGCTGACAGCATTACGCTTGAAACTGCAAGAGAATTAGCCGAAAAGGGAGAGATTTCAGAGCATATTATGCGCACGGAAACTCTTTTTGCAAGTTATCGCAAAATATATGTGTCTGACGCACAGGCAAAACGCTTTTCAAACGGCGGTGAACTTGATATGTTAAGAACCGCACTTGCAAAAGCAAAAGCGCAAGATAAGGAAATAATCAGAGTAAGCGACAGACAGGGAAAATTTTTAGGTCTTGGCATTGCCGATAACGAAAGCGGTCAGTTGAAAATTCTTAAATTGTTTTTGAACTAATTTTTTAACATTCTGTTATAATAATGTTGAAAAATTCAGGTCAAGCCTTTTTAAAGGCTAACGCCGTTGTGTTCAAGCCGCCAAACAGCGAGCTGTTTGGCTATCGTCAGATTGCGTAAGCGGAAAGTATTTGTGGGCTTTGCCCACACCCACGACCTTTGAAAAGGTCGACCAAACTTTTATAATTGCTTTAAAAAGTATTTTGCTAAACCATAATTGCCAAACTTTTGACAAATAACCGATTATTAATACATTAAAAATTAATCCAAACGGAGAATAACTATGGAAGATATTAAACTTTGTCCATTTTGCGAAAGTCCTATGCTCATCGTAGATGACGGAAAAAACAACGGCAAACCGTACTACGAATGTTCAACCTGCGGACTTCGTTTTCAAATAAAAGGCTTTGACGAAAAACCTGTGGAGATTAAGGAATGAAAATCACAGTAGTCAACGGTCAGAGCCATAAAGGCTCTACATATCACATCGGCAAAATGCTTGCCGATAAACTTGGCGGCAAAGTTACAGAGTTCTTTTTGCCAAAGGATTTCAGTGATATGTGCATTGGCTGTACAAGCTGTTTTCTAAAAAATGAACATCTTTGCCCTCATCACGCAAGGCTCGAAAAGCTGACAAATGCAATTGATGATGCAGATGTGCTTATTTTTACAAGCCCTGTTTATGTTTACCACACCACAGGCGCTATGAAAAGTTTTCTTGACCATTACGGCTACCGCTGGATGGTACACCGTCCTGAAAAGAAGATGTTTTCAAAGCAGGCAGTTTGTATTTCTACCGCAGCCGGAGCGGGTACAAAGTCAACCAATAAAGATATTGCCGACAGCTTTTTCTTTTGGGGAATACCAAAAATTTATAAATACGGTGTGAATGTCCGTGCCACATCATACAACGGAATCAGCGAAAACACTTTGAAAGCAATCGACAAAAAGACCACCGCCCTTGCAAATAAAATCAAAGCAAAGGACGGCAAGGTGAAGGCCGGAATCAAGACCAAAGCCTTTTTTGAACTTATGCGTATAATTCAAAGGAAAAGCGATTGGAACGAGGCAGATACGGACTATTGGCATAACAAAGGCTGGGACGGTAAAAAGCGCCCGTGGAAGTAAGGAGTTTACTATGAGAAAATGCTTGATTACGGTTGATTATCAGGTGGATTTTGTAAACGGTTCACTTGGATTTGACGGTGCGGAAAAACTTGAAAATGTAATTGCCGAAAAAATCGAAAAATACAGGGCAGAGGGTGCAGACATTATATTCACTCTCGATACCCATCACTGCGATTACTTAACTACTTTTGAGGGCAGAATATTGCCGATTGAACATTGCATTGAGTACACAAAAGGTCACGAACTTTACGGAAAAATCAAGTCTATGGTTCAGCCAGACGACAAAGTGTTCAAGAAATGCACCTATGGCAGTGAGGCTCTGTTTGATTATCTAAGAAAGTGTGATTACAAAGAAATCGAGCTCTGCGGACTTGTATCAAATATTTGTGTTATTTCAAACGCCGTGCTTGCCCGAACCGCTTTGCCGAACGCACGACTGACTGTTGACAGCAATGCCACTGCCTCAAATGATGACGGTTTAAATACAGCCGCATTAAATGTTATGCGTGGACTCGGAATTACCGTAATTTAACTTGACAATAATTATAACTTGTTGTAAAATACTGAATATAATGTCATTTCGACATTTCAGGGTAATAGGTAGTTTGTCAGAAGTCCTTGTGGGCGTATTATAGGACTTCTGACACCGCCTATTTTGGTTTTATGATTTGTGCAATACAAATTTCGTATTATACGGAACATTTCAAATTTTTATCAAGAAATTTGAAAAAAATTAAAAAAACATTTGAAATTGTAAAACATATGTGATATAATACCAATGTTGCTTAACGCTGATTAAAAATTTAATATGCTGATATAGCTCAGGAGGTAGAGTGCGTCCTTGGTAAGGACGAGGTCACGGGTTCAAATCCCGTTATCAGCTCCAAGAAAAAACCGCATAACCAAGCCGTTTTTTAGGTGTTTGGGGGCGGTTTTTCTTTTTGCTTTAAATGAATTATAAGCCGTTTTGGGGTTTATTTGGGGTTTATTGTCTTTAAAATTCATTTTTCGGGGGTTTATTCCGCTGCTTTGCTCTGCGTAAAATATCGGCAGAGAATATCCCCGCTTTTGCGGTTGTTTACCCCAAAAATTAAATATCCGGATATAAAATATAGCCGTATACTCGTTGTGTTTTGTGAGTACACGGCTTTTATTATGCGTGTTTGCGGTTTGTATTCAATAGGGTTTCAAAGGTATTTGCCGCTTGCTTTTCTGCCTCTTCCACAGCGTGCACATAGCGGTTCGTTGTCTTTAGCTGTGCGTGCCCAAGCCTTGTAGCAACATTTTTGATATTCGTTCCGTTGCTCAACAGTAGCGTTGCCGAGGTGTGGCGGAGTGCGTGGAACTTTTTATGCTCAAGTCCTGCACGCTTGAGAAATCGGGTAAATTGCAATGTCGGCGTAGTGGGGTACATAGGTTTGCCGTCTGCCTGTATAAATATCCAATTATCGCCCTGCCAACGGTCCCCGAGTAAGAACCGCTCTTGTGTCTGTTCTGCTCTGTATTTCTTTAACAAGGCTATGCAGTACGGCGGCAGCATAATTGTACGGCTTTTGCCTGTTTTTGTTGATTTACTCTTAATTTCTTTGTCGCCTGTCAGCTTGTAATTACTTCTGCTCACGGTTACAATGCCCGTTGTAAAGTCTATGTCAGACCATTTCAGACCCACAAGCTCACCACGGCGGCAGCCTGTGTTTAACGCAAGATGTATTAATACTTTGAATTGCAGCGGTTCAGCCTCGAGCTTGTCGAGCATTACGCCTAATTCTTCTTGTGTGAAAATGTCGGTTGTTTGTTCCTCAACCTTTGGGAGGGTTATTCTGTCGCTGTCGGCAGGATTTACGCCAATAAGTTGGAGCTTGTACGCACTGTGCAAAACTGATTGAATCATTGTGTAATATCGGCGAACGGTTGAGGGTGTAAGTTTGCCCTCTTTGCCGTCAAAATGCGTTGTGCGTTCCTCAAGAGCGTTTACAAATCGCTGTATGTGAATAGGCTTGATGTCCTTTAGTTTGAGATGTCCGAGCATTGGGATAATGCAGATGTCGAGCATATGGCAGTATTTTTCATAAACAACGGGGGAAAGCCTGTGCTTTGCGTTTTCAAGGTAGATAGGTACAAAGTCGGCAAGTTTCATTCTGCCGTCGGTGCCGACTGTGCCGTTATTGCATTGCTCCTCAAATAGCACAGCTTGCCGCTGCACTTCCTTTTCAATCTGCTTTGCGGTCATTTTTCCGTCGGGGGTGTAGGTCATACGGCGGCGTATTTGCTTGCCGTTTATGTCATAACCGCAGCACACGGTTATACGGTATGATCCGTTACGCTTTTCTATTGTTGCCATTTAATCACCGCCTTTTAAATAAATTTGTTTTAATAGTTTTATATAGTTTGTAATTTCTGAAATAAACATATTATCTAATAATTCCGTAGAGTAAATTGTATTTATTCGTGCGTTATCTATCATCTCATCAGAACCCTCAAAGTGTGTGTGCAATTCTTTACCGCTATTAAGAAAATTAGTAATTTCCTTATTTGCCTCATCAAAAGAATTATATATGCGCCCTGTTGAGGTGAAAAATAATAGCTGATTTTCTTTTTCATTGCTATTATAAGAGAAGTATTTTTCAAGTAAATAAAAGATGTTTGTGTTGTACATTTCAATATCTTCCTTTAAATCGAAATGTATTTCTCTAATCAAAAAATCAAGGATTCTATTATGTTCGGGTTGGTGCAATGATAATTTGTTAAGTATATTAACTGATTTATCGGATAGCCCGGTATAATTGCATATATACTGTAAGTCTTTGTCGGTAGTTTCTGCATTGGTTGCCCCTAAAAGGTAATCGGTTGTAACACCGTATTTTTTTGCAAGCATAACAAGGCTTTTATAATCAGGTGAACGCCGACCACATTCATAATTGGTAATTGTTACCCTGCTGCATTGCAAATATTCGGCGATTTCGTCTTGTGTATAATTGCTTTGTTTGCGTGCAGCGGCAAGCCTTTTGGCTAAAATTTCATTTTGTGACATATTTTATCCTAACTTTCCTTTATGTTTCTTTTTGTTTTCAATTACTTTAAATGTAACTTTTTGTGTTGACAATTCACATTGAAACAATTAAAATAAAAGTAAACAAAGTGACTTTGCTATTATAATAACCGTTTTATAAGGCAATGTCAACTAATTTACAGTGAAAGGATAAAATAAAATGAAAGCAAATAAAGACATCAGAGAATATGCATTAAAAAAAGATGTGTATATCTTTGAAATTGCCAAAGGTTTAGGTATTTTCAAAACATCAATGTCCCGTAAATTGAGCAAGGAACTTTCACCGGAGGAGAAAGAACGCATATATAAAACCATTGATGATATAGCAGAGAGCAAAACAGCTACAACGGTGTAAGAGTATGCAGCTAATAAAATCCCAACGCAGCGGCAAAATGCAGTCAAATGCACAATGCCGTACAAAAGAAAACGCCGCTTGAAGTACGCCAATACCTCAAACGGCTAAAGCCCAAAACCTAACACAAAAAAGTTTACGGCTCTAATGTGATTATATCATTTTTTAGCATAGCTGTAAACAGAAAGGAAAGAAAATGCAAAAACTTGCAAGAATGCGAACACTTGACGAATGTTACAAGGAAATAAAACAAATGGACGAAAACACTGCCATTTCAAAGTATTATATCAGACAGCTTGCAATCAGTGGGAAAATTCCCGTTGTAATGTGTGGTAAAAAGCGACTAATCAATCTTGATGGGCTTATAGATTACCTTTCGGGTACATATAATGCCGCTGCCGCTAATGTTATCCCATACGGATATACCAATCGTAAAGAACAATAAAAAGAATAAAACCGAATAAAGAAAAAGCCTCGCCTAATAACCACATTAGACGAGGTCAAGCAGATTTTTCCGCTACAATCTTTAACACTTTTATTGTATCATTTTGCAGCGGAAAAGTCAAGAAAAATGCGGTATTTGTGCCGCTTTTTCGGGCTTGTATTCGGTATTAACAAGTCAACCTAAAGCAATGCTATTATACCGAAAGGCTAAAAAATGAAATCACGAGAAAAAAGAATAATATCGGGCAGCTATTTAGAGTTAGAATACTTCCCGATAACAGAACACGGGCACCGGCACGATAATAAGCGTAGGCTTACCAAAAAAGAGCAACAGAACCTAAACGAGAAAAACGCTGTAAAAAAATTAATAAGGCTTATTAATACTAATTTTGTAGCAGGTGATATATTAATTCACCCGACTTACAGGACTGATGAAATGCCAAACACCGAAAAGGAAGTTATAAAAGACATTCAAAATTATTTTAGATGTATTAAAGCATACAGAAAAAAGCACGGTTTGCCACCGGTAAAATACATTTATGTAGTTGAGTGTAAAAACGGGCGTTGGCATTGGCACGGAATAATGTCAGCTATTGACAGAGATGTAGCGGAAAAACTATGGAAACACGGAGATTATACAAACGCTGACCGCTTTCAGCCAACAGATCAGGAGGGCGGCGAGGCGTTCGCAAGATACATTTCTAAAAAGCCTATGGGGAAAAGGCGTTGGAACAGTTCTACTAATTTAAAAAATCCGACAGTAAAAACAAAGGACGGGCAGCATACACGCAGAGGGATAGCACGCATAGCAACGCAGCGGATAAACGATAGAGCGTATTGGGAGCGTAAGTATAAAGGCTACCGCTTTGTATCTGCAACGCCTGTATATAACGATTATAACGGGTGGTGGTATATCTATGTCAAAATGTATAAAAGTAAGCTATCACAACCGTTATGATGAGGAAATAAATATATTATGTCCGCATATAAAAGAAATTAAAACTTGCAAAATAGTTTGTAAAAGTAGATTTTCTGATTTTGTAATATTAGAATTTAACTCCAATAAAAAACGAGATGAATATATATATAACTTCTGTTCTTGTAATTGTTGGCAAGGCTGTAAGATGTCAATTTTAAATAATGGTGATTCGTAACAAATTTTAAAAGTAAATTTTCTTCCTATTCTTGCAAGATGAAAAAACAATGATATATTTATGCAATATGAGAAATTGCTTAGCAATAAAAATAAGCAGCGGCAACATAATAAAGCCGCTGCATTAAAGATTATAATATTTTTGCAAACTTCTGTATAATTTGCAGTAAATCAAATTGTAATTCTTCTAAATCCTGCAAGTTGTCTGCTGTAAGTCCGTTTGTAAGAATATCATCGTTTACCTTTGCCAAAAGGAATAAAGTCATTTGATTTTCTTTAGTTAGTAGTGCAGTTTGTTTCATACGCTCACCGCCTTTCATTTATTGACATTTGCCGTTGTTTGTGGTAAAATATATCTGTAAAAGTATGTAGGCTCTTTGAGCGTTGCCCAAATTATTCAGGCATTGCTCAAGGGGCTTTTGTCTTTGTATAAAATGCCGTCTAAATCGCTTTGTAAGGCTTTTAATTCCTCATAGGTGTTACTTGTCGCATTATTGTTTAAAATGTCTTGTATAGCTACACTAAGCATAACAAGCGTTGCGATTTCCGCAGCGGTTAAAATTAAAGATTTCATTTTACTACCTCGAGGGCTGATTTTGCCTCATTCATAAGTTTTAGAGCATACGAAAAGCCAAGTATAAATCCTGCTTCCTCACATTCAACGCCTATTTCTGTGGTAATATCATTAAGGCGTTTAGTAAGGCGTTTAGTAGTTTCAGCCTGTATGTTGCTCTGACTATACAGCGTTTTTATTTCCGCCGCTGCCTTTGATGTTGTTTGGTCGGTATGTTTCGTAATTGCAAGGCTGTTATATTCCTCGCCGTTGATGTAATCAAAATACATATTGCTGATTGTTGGATATTCCTTTTCTAAAAAACTCATTTGTTTATGCCCCTTTCATTTGCACCCTGTGGTTATTGCTCATATTGAGAGTGTGAGCCTCAAGCCCTGCACCATATCGGCATAAAAACCGCCTGTAATTGCCTGTAAGCGTGCGTTTACGGTTGTGATATTATCAATTACGCCACTAAGTAAACACGCAACAGCAGCGGAAATATAGCCCATTTTGTACGGCTTGCCGTTACCCACACTTGCATACACTGCAATAGCATTGAGGTCAAAGCTGTTTTGCTTTTCTCTTAACAGGCTAAAGCTGACCGTTTCGGGGTTATATCTGCTCAAATGCTCGATTGCCTCTTGTCTGCGTTCTTTGGTAACGCCTGCAACCTTTACGCTTGCTGTGCCCTTATGGAGTTTCCACGCCATACGGAACGCCTGCGATAATGTGTAACCGCCTTTGCGTAATCTGTTTGCTACCTTGCAGATAATCGAACGATTTAGCATTTTTATTTCCCCTTTCCTTAACCTGTGACTATATTATACTACAATGTTTAAGTGTATTCAATTGGTAAAATGTACAATGTTTAAGTGTAATAATTGTGCATAATTGTACTTGTTAAGTGTAAAGGATTATGCTATAATAGTATCTGTAAAGGAACGGTGGCGGCTGTTTCAGCTCCCTTGTGAAAGGGGGTGTTTGTGTGGAATACATAATCTGTTTTACTTTATTAGTGACAATTATTGTTTTAAGCATAAAGAAATAACCGCCCTGTAATCGCAATACAGAGCGGTTTTTAAAAAAATAAAAAAAATCGTAAAGCGAAACAGCTAAAGCCGTTTCTTTGCACCTTTATTATACAACAGCAACAAGCCGATTGTCAATAGAATAGGCGGTGAAAAAATGGCAGAAAACAAGAACAGTAAGGCGAGAATTGAGGCAAACAACAGATATAACGCAAAAGCCTACGACCGCATTAACATAGCTGTCCCGAAAGGACAAAAGGATATTATAAAAGCCCACGCAGAAAGCAAGGGCGAGAGTATCAACGGCTTTGTCAATCGTGCTATTGACGAAACAATACAGCGTGATACAACGGAATAATGACATTAAAGGAACAATAAAGAGGAACAATAAAGATGAATAAATTAAATATTGAAATGTTGCAAGAGCTGTGTAGCAACAAGTCGGTTATATGGTCTGCACACGCTTTAAAACGCTTGCAGGAACGGGGAATATACCGTGATGATGTGTTTAATGCAATAAATACGGGGAAAATAATAGAACAGTACCCCGACAGCTATCCGTACCCTGCCTGTCTTGTTTTAGGTGTAAGTACAAAAGGTGAGTACTTGCATATTGTTGCAGGGTGTAACGGTGATGTCGTGTGTATAATTACTGCATATTTTCCCGATTCAGAAACATTTGAAAGTGATTTAGAAACCCGAAAGGAGAAATAATAATGACCTGCTTTTATTGCAAAGGTGATTTAAAGCCGAGTACAACAACCCATTTTGTTGACTTAAAAAAGTGTATTGTAATTGTAAAAAATGTACCGTGTCTTGAATGTTCACAATGCGGCGAAACTGTCTTTACAGATGAGGTTGCAAAAAGACTTGACGATATTGTAAAAACCGTAAGCAACCTTATGACTGAAATTGCAGTTGTAGAATACACGGCTGACAAGGTGGCATAATCAGGCGGCATAAACTATGTGTGTATGCTTTTGAGGACGGAACGGGCAGCCGTGGCCTCTCGCAAGAGGTTAGGAGATGTGGGAGTGTCGCCCCACCAAAAATATACGCATAACACAATGGCAAGCTCTGAAATATGGGCTTGCCTTTTCTGTTTGTTTTGTGCAGCGGAATAACACCACCCCCCATAAAAAATTGAAATGTTCGTAGCCGCAGGACCGAGGGGCGTAGTTAGATTTTTTGCGTGCTTCGTGTATGACCCCCCTCCCTATTTTTTAGCCGCTGCATAATATAAAATATCTCTGCACGGAAGCGGAAAAGTTGGGGTTTATTTGGGGTTTAATTTAACGAATAAACCCCAAAAATTACGAAACACTACAAAAACACAACCAACGAAAAACCGCATAAAATAGCCGTTTATTAAAGATTGCAAAAAGCGGCAAAAAGTGATAAAACGGTTTGGTAAGGACGAGGTCACGGGTTCAAATCCCGTTATCAGCTCCAAGAAAAAACCGCATAACCAAGCCGTTTTTTAGGTGTTTGGGGGCGGTTTTTCTTTTTGCTTTAAATGAATTATAAGCCGTTTTGGGGTTTATTTGGGGTTTATTGTCTTTAAAATTCATTTTTCGGGGGTTTATTCCGCTGCTTTGCTCTGCGTAAAATATCGGCAGAGAATATCCCCGCTTTTGCGGTTGTTTACCCCAAAAATTAAATATCCGGATATAAAATATAGCCGTATACTCGTTGTGTTTTGTGAGTACACGGCTTTTATTATGCGTGTTTGCGGTTTGTATTCAATAGGGTTTCAAAGGTATTTGCCGCTTGCTTTTCTGCCTCTTCCACAGCGTGCACATAGCGGTTCGTTGTCTTTAGCTGTGCGTGCCCAAGCCTTGTAGCAACATTTTTGATATTCGTTCCGTTGCTCAACAGTAGCGTTGCCGAGGTGTGGCGGAGTGCGTGGAACTTTTTATGCTCAAGTCCTGCACGCTTGAGAAATCGGGTAAATTGCAATGTCGGCGTAGTGGGGTACATAGGTTTGCCGTCTGCCTGTATAAATATCCAATTATCGCCCTGCCAACGGTCCCCGAGTAAGAACCGCTCTTGTGTCTGTTCTGCTCTGTATTTCTTTAACAAGGCTATGCAGTACGGCGGCAGCATAATTGTACGGCTTTTGCCTGTTTTTGTTGATTTACTCTTAATTTCTTTGTCGCCTGTCAGCTTGTAATTACTTCTGCTCACGGTTACAATGCCCGTTGTAAAGTCTATGTCAGACCATTTCAGACCCACAAGCTCACCACGGCGGCAGCCTGTGTTTAACGCAAGATGTATTAATACTTTGAATTGCAGCGGTTCAGCCTCGAGCTTGTCGAGCATTACGCCTAATTCTTCTTGTGTGAAAATGTCGGTTGTTTGTTCCTCAACCTTTGGGAGGGTTATTCTGTCGCTGTCGGCAGGATTTACGCCAATAAGTTGGAGCTTGTACGCACTGTGCAAAACTGATTGAATCATTGTGTAATATCGGCGAACGGTTGAGGGTGTAAGTTTGCCCTCTTTGCCGTCAAAATGCGTTGTGCGTTCCTCAAGAGCGTTTACAAATCGCTGTATGTGAATAGGCTTGATGTCCTTTAGTTTGAGATGTCCGAGCATTGGGATAATGCAGATGTCGAGCATATGGCAGTATTTTTCATAAACAACGGGGGAAAGCCTGTGCTTTGCGTTTTCAAGGTAGATAGGTACAAAGTCGGCAAGTTTCATTCTGCCGTCGGTGCCGACTGTGCCGTTATTGCATTGCTCCTCAAATAGCACAGCTTGCCGCTGCACTTCCTTTTCAATCTGCTTTGCGGTCATTTTTCCGTCGGGGGTGTAGGTCATACGGCGGCGTATTTGCTTGCCGTTTATGTCATAACCGCAGCACACGGTTATACGGTATGATCCGTTACGCTTTTCTATTGTTGCCATTTAATCACCGCCTTTTAAATAAATTTGTTTTAATAGTTTTATATAGTTTGTAATTTCTGAAATAAACATATTATCTAATAATTCCGTAGAGTAAATTGTATTTATTCGTGCGTTATCTATCATCTCATCAGAACCCTCAAAGTGTGTGTGCAATTCTTTACCGCTATTAAGAAAATTAGTAATTTCCTTATTTGCCTCATCAAAAGAATTATATATGCGCCCTGTTGAGGTGAAAAATAATAGCTGATTTTCTTTTTCATTGCTATTATAAGAGAAGTATTTTTCAAGTAAATAAAAGATGTTTGTGTTGTACATTTCAATATCTTCCTTTAAATCGAAATGTATTTCTCTAATCAAAAAATCAAGGATTCTATTATGTTCGGGTTGGTGCAATGATAATTTGTTAAGTATATTAACTGATTTATCGGATAGCCCGGTATAATTGCATATATACTGTAAGTCTTTGTCGGTAGTTTCTGCATTGGTTGCCCCTAAAAGGTAATCGGTTGTAACACCGTATTTTTTTGCAAGCATAACAAGGCTTTTATAATCAGGTGAACGCCGACCACATTCATAATTGGTAATTGTTACCCTGCTGCATTGCAAATATTCGGCGATTTCGTCTTGTGTATAATTGCTTTGTTTGCGTGCAGCGGCAAGCCTTTTGGCTAAAATTTCATTTTGTGACATATTTTATCCTAACTTTCCTTTATGTTTCTTTTTGTTTTCAATTACTTTAAATGTAACTTTTTGTGTTGACAATTCACATTGAAACAATTAAAATAAAAGTAAACAAAGTGACTTTGCTATTATAATAACCGTTTTATAAGGCAATGTCAACTAATTTACAGTGAAAGGATAAAATAAAATGAAAGCAAATAAAGACATCAGAGAATATGCATTAAAAAAAGATGTGTATATCTTTGAAATTGCCAAAGGTTTAGGTATTTTCAAAACATCAATGTCCCGTAAATTGAGCAAGGAACTTTCACCGGAGGAGAAAGAACGCATATATAAAACCATTGATGATATAGCAGAGAGCAAAACAGCTACAACGGTGTAAGAGTATGCAGCTAATAAAATCCCAACGCAGCGGCAAAATGCAGTCAAATGCACAATGCCGTACAAAAGAAAACGCCGCTTGAAGTACGCCAATACCTCAAACGGCTAAAGCCCAAAACCTAACACAAAAAAGTTTACGGCTCTAATGTGATTATATCATTTTTTAGCATAGCTGTAAACAGAAAGGAAAGAAAATGCAAAAACTTGCAAGAATGCGAACACTTGACGAATGTTACAAGGAAATAAAACAAATGGACGAAAACACTGCCATTTCAAAGTATTATATCAGACAGCTTGCAATCAGTGGGAAAATTCCCGTTGTAATGTGTGGTAAAAAGCGACTAATCAATCTTGATGGGCTTATAGATTACCTTTCGGGTACATATAATGCCGCTGCCGCTAATGTTATCCCATACGGATATACCAATCGTAAAGAACAATAAAAAGAATAAAACCGAATAAAGAAAAAGCCTCGCCTAATAACCACATTAGACGAGGTCAAGCAGATTTTTCCGCTACAATCTTTAACACTTTTATTGTATCATTTTGCAGCGGAAAAGTCAAGAAAAATGCGGTATTTGTGCCGCTTTTTCGGGCTTGTATTCGGTATTAACAAGTCAACCTAAAGCAATGCTATTATACCGAAAGGCTAAAAAATGAAATCACGAGAAAAAAGAATAATATCGGGCAGCTATTTAGAGTTAGAATACTTCCCGATAACAGAACACGGGCACCGGCACGATAATAAGCGTAGGCTTACCAAAAAAGAGCAACAGAACCTAAACGAGAAAAACGCTGTAAAAAAATTAATAAGGCTTATTAATACTAATTTTGTAGCAGGTGATATATTAATTCACCCGACTTACAGGACTGATGAAATGCCAAACACCGAAAAGGAAGTTATAAAAGACATTCAAAATTATTTTAGATGTATTAAAGCATACAGAAAAAAGCACGGTTTGCCACCGGTAAAATACATTTATGTAGTTGAGTGTAAAAACGGGCGTTGGCATTGGCACGGAATAATGTCAGCTATTGACAGAGATGTAGCGGAAAAACTATGGAAACACGGAGATTATACAAACGCTGACCGCTTTCAGCCAACAGATCAGGAGGGCGGCGAGGCGTTCGCAAGATACATTTCTAAAAAGCCTATGGGGAAAAGGCGTTGGAACAGTTCTACTAATTTAAAAAATCCGACAGTAAAAACAAAGGACGGGCAGCATACACGCAGAGGGATAGCACGCATAGCAACGCAGCGGATAAACGATAGAGCGTATTGGGAGCGTAAGTATAAAGGCTACCGCTTTGTATCTGCAACGCCTGTATATAACGATTATAACGGGTGGTGGTATATCTATGTCAAAATGTATAAAAGTAAGCTATCACAACCGTTATGATGAGGAAATAAATATATTATGTCCGCATATAAAAGAAATTAAAACTTGCAAAATAGTTTGTAAAAGTAGATTTTCTGATTTTGTAATATTAGAATTTAACTCCAATAAAAAACGAGATGAATATATATATAACTTCTGTTCTTGTAATTGTTGGCAAGGCTGTAAGATGTCAATTTTAAATAATGGTGATTCGTAACAAATTTTAAAAGTAAATTTTCTTCCTATTCTTGCAAGATGAAAAAACAATGATATATTTATGCAATATGAGAAATTGCTTAGCAATAAAAATAAGCAGCGGCAACATAATAAAGCCGCTGCATTAAAGATTATAATATTTTTGCAAACTTCTGTATAATTTGCAGTAAATCAAATTGTAATTCTTCTAAATCCTGCAAGTTGTCTGCTGTAAGTCCGTTTGTAAGAATATCATCGTTTACCTTTGCCAAAAGGAATAAAGTCATTTGATTTTCTTTAGTTAGTAGTGCAGTTTGTTTCATACGCTCACCGCCTTTCATTTATTGACATTTGCCGTTGTTTGTGGTAAAATATATCTGTAAAAGTATGTAGGCTCTTTGAGCGTTGCCCAAATTATTCAGGCATTGCTCAAGGGGCTTTTGTCTTTGTATAAAATGCCGTCTAAATCGCTTTGTAAGGCTTTTAATTCCTCATAGGTGTTACTTGTCGCATTATTGTTTAAAATGTCTTGTATAGCTACACTAAGCATAACAAGCGTTGCGATTTCCGCAGCGGTTAAAATTAAAGATTTCATTTTACTACCTCGAGGGCTGATTTTGCCTCATTCATAAGTTTTAGAGCATACGAAAAGCCAAGTATAAATCCTGCTTCCTCACATTCAACGCCTATTTCTGTGGTAATATCATTAAGGCGTTTAGTAAGGCGTTTAGTAGTTTCAGCCTGTATGTTGCTCTGACTATACAGCGTTTTTATTTCCGCCGCTGCCTTTGATGTTGTTTGGTCGGTATGTTTCGTAATTGCAAGGCTGTTATATTCCTCGCCGTTGATGTAATCAAAATACATATTGCTGATTGTTGGATATTCCTTTTCTAAAAAACTCATTTGTTTATGCCCCTTTCATTTGCACCCTGTGGTTATTGCTCATATTGAGAGTGTGAGCCTCAAGCCCTGCACCATATCGGCATAAAAACCGCCTGTAATTGCCTGTAAGCGTGCGTTTACGGTTGTGATATTATCAATTACGCCACTAAGTAAACACGCAACAGCAGCGGAAATATAGCCCATTTTGTACGGCTTGCCGTTACCCACACTTGCATACACTGCAATAGCATTGAGGTCAAAGCTGTTTTGCTTTTCTCTTAACAGGCTAAAGCTGACCGTTTCGGGGTTATATCTGCTCAAATGCTCGATTGCCTCTTGTCTGCGTTCTTTGGTAACGCCTGCAACCTTTACGCTTGCTGTGCCCTTATGGAGTTTCCACGCCATACGGAACGCCTGCGATAATGTGTAACCGCCTTTGCGTAATCTGTTTGCTACCTTGCAGATAATCGAACGATTTAGCATTTTTATTTCCCCTTTCCTTAACCTGTGACTATATTATACTACAATGTTTAAGTGTATTCAATTGGTAAAATGTACAATGTTTAAGTGTAATAATTGTGCATAATTGTACTTGTTAAGTGTAAAGGATTATGCTATAATAGTATCTGTAAAGGAACGGTGGCGGCTGTTTCAGCTCCCTTGTGAAAGGGGGTGTTTGTGTGGAATACATAATCTGTTTTACTTTATTAGTGACAATTATTGTTTTAAGCATAAAGAAATAACCGCCCTGTAATCGCAATACAGAGCGGTTTTTAAAAAAATAAAAAAAATCGTAAAGCGAAACAGCTAAAGCCGTTTCTTTGCACCTTTATTATACAACAGCAACAAGCCGATTGTCAATAGAATAGGCGGTGAAAAAATGGCAGAAAACAAGAACAGTAAGGCGAGAATTGAGGCAAACAACAGATATAACGCAAAAGCCTACGACCGCATTAACATAGCTGTCCCGAAAGGACAAAAGGATATTATAAAAGCCCACGCAGAAAGCAAGGGCGAGAGTATCAACGGCTTTGTCAATCGTGCTATTGACGAAACAATACAGCGTGATACAACGGAATAATGACATTAAAGGAACAATAAAGAGGAACAATAAAGATGAATAAATTAAATATTGAAATGTTGCAAGAGCTGTGTAGCAACAAGTCGGTTATATGGTCTGCACACGCTTTAAAACGCTTGCAGGAACGGGGAATATACCGTGATGATGTGTTTAATGCAATAAATACGGGGAAAATAATAGAACAGTACCCCGACAGCTATCCGTACCCTGCCTGTCTTGTTTTAGGTGTAAGTACAAAAGGTGAGTACTTGCATATTGTTGCAGGGTGTAACGGTGATGTCGTGTGTATAATTACTGCATATTTTCCCGATTCAGAAACATTTGAAAGTGATTTAGAAACCCGAAAGGAGAAATAATAATGACCTGCTTTTATTGCAAAGGTGATTTAAAGCCGAGTACAACAACCCATTTTGTTGACTTAAAAAAGTGTATTGTAATTGTAAAAAATGTACCGTGTCTTGAATGTTCACAATGCGGCGAAACTGTCTTTACAGATGAGGTTGCAAAAAGACTTGACGATATTGTAAAAACCGTAAGCAACCTTATGACTGAAATTGCAGTTGTAGAATACACGGCTGACAAGGTGGCATAATCAGGCGGCATAAACTATGTGTGTATGCTTTTGAGGACGGAACGGGCAGCCGTGGCCTCTCGCAAGAGGTTAGGAGATGTGGGAGTGTCGCCCCACCAAAAATATACGCATAACACAATGGCAAGCTCTGAAATATGGGCTTGCCTTTTCTGTTTGTTTTGTGCAGCGGAATAACACCACCCCCCATAAAAAATTGAAATGTTCGTAGCCGCAGGACCGAGGGGCGTAGTTAGATTTTTTGCGTGCTTCGTGTATGACCCCCCTCCCTATTTTTTAGCCGCTGCATAATATAAAATATCTCTGCACGGAAGCGGAAAAGTTGGGGTTTATTTGGGGTTTAATTTAACGAATAAACCCCAAAAATTACGAAACACTACAAAAACACAACCAACGAAAAACCGCATAAAATAGCCGTTTATTAAAGATTGCAAAAAGCGGCAAAAAGTGATAAAACGGTTTGGTAAGGACGAGGTCACGGGTTCAAATCCCGTTATCAGCTCCAAGGAAAAGATATTATTCAAATTTGTGGGTAATATCTTTTTTGATTAAAGATGAAATAGTAAAACGGGATTTGAAAGCCCGTAAAGAAAACAGTCCGGTGGACTGTTTTTAGGGCGTAGAGTTGAAGAAAATATGACTGTGAACAAGCCGCAG